>JAEIGA010001898.1_pt1 | contig 33259 bp, 27 predicted proteins | sample 9270691 | NCBI WGS metagenome assembly JAEIGA01 (sample SAMN17057246, study PRJNA624740) | gut metagenome | biome: biome; isolation source: fecal sample | host: Bos grunniens | place: China: Xizang | collected 2019 | reverse complement strand
CTATGCGAATTTGAGCTCTGCGTATTTGAGCTCTGCGAATTTGCGCTATGCGAATTTGAGCTCTGCGGATTTGAGCTCTGCGGATTTGGATTATTCAGCATTTCCTCTTTGGTGCGGCGGCTTAAATGTTCACATAGACGATAAGCAAGCGACTCAGCTTTTGTATCACCTTGTCCGCAACGTGACATACAGCAAAAACACAAGCGCAAAATTGAAGCGGCTTTGCAAGATAAAGTCTATTGTAAAGCAAGCAAACGAATTTCACAGAGTGGAAGAATGTGGAAAGATCGAGGAACAGAAAGGCGGTGAGGCGTAATGGCAACTTGTGACGATTGCTTACACTATGACATTTGCGTTTTTCATCTCAAAGGGGACGAAAATAAAAGATGTCCTCATTTCAAGAATAAATCCGCTGTAGTGGAAGTGGAAACAGTAAAGGCTTGGCTTTGTAAGATGGCAATAAACAATTTAAGAAATTTTGCGATAGATTGTACACCGCAGAAAGAGGGGTGATGGGTGATGGCTGAAAGCATATTGTTCTATGGTTTTGCGATACTATTGGGCGGTGTTGTCGTCCCTTTAATATTGAATTGGTTATGGAGTAGGAGGTGAGGCGTGATGGCACTAAAACCAACTGATCTGCTTTATTTCCCTATGCTAAACGGAAAACTGATTACGGATAGTCAAGGCAAGCCGAGAGTATACCGAAGCCGAAAAAACGCATTGGAACACCTAAAGCGCATTGAATATGACCATGTGCTTGTGTATTTGGCTCGTGCCTCTCTAACCAAAGAAGAATTTGAGAAAAGGAGTATTGAGTGATGACCGACAACATTAAGCATCCCTCTCATTATACCGAGGGGAGAAAGTACGAACCGAAGGATGTCATCCGTGATTGGAAATTGAACTTCAACCTTGGTAGCGCTGTTAAGTACATTTCAAGAGCAGGGCGTAAGGATGATATTGTTCAAGATCTGAAGAAAGCGCAGCAATTCATTCAGTTCGAAATCGATGCTATTGAGTCAGAGCGGATGCTTGATGACATCGAGAGGGAGCGGTGTGTCGAGGCAAAGACTAAACAGCCTACTGGCTACGGAGAACCCGAAAAACGTTATGGTAGTGATATCTACTGAGAAAGGAAAATGAAATGAAAATTATGTTAGACAAAGGGGCAAAGATGCCCACGAGAGCGCACGAAACCGATGCAGGACTGGATTTGTATACGCCTCAGGATGTGCTTGTAAAGAGAAGCGGTGTCTATGCCGGAGATGGTTCCGTTGACATCGGATATGCCACCATTGACACGGGAGTCCATGTAGAGATCCCCAAGGGCTTTGTAGGCTTCATCAAGAGCAAGTCGGGACTCAATGTCAGACACGGTCTTATTGCGGAAGGTGTCATCGACTCAGGCTACACCGGGAGCATCGTGGTCAAGCTATATAACCTCACATCCAAGGCTCATTCCTTCAAGGCAGGGGACAAGATTGCACAGCTTGTGCTGCTCCCCATCATTACTCCTGATCTTGAGTTGGTTGATGCCTTGGAAGAGACAGAGCGTGGAGAAAATGGCTTCGGATCTACGGGGGTGTGAGTATGGCGAGATATCAATCGTCTTCGGCTCAATGCCCCTTCTACGTTGAGGAAAGCCAAAAAAGGGATGAAGTGGTGTGCGAAGGTGTTGAGGAAAGATCTCGTATCCATCACAAATTTTCAAACATAAAGCAATGCAGGAAGTACCTGGAGAAGCACTGTTACTCTAACTATAAGGATTGCCTTATATGTAATATGCTTTACTCTAAATATAATACTTAACTATAAAGGAGTATGTTATATATGCGGTATAAAGAAATCAAAAAGAAAAGTAAATATAATAACATAAAGACCCGTACCTTTGATGGAATCTACCATGACTCCGAGAAGGAAGCAAGGCGGTGGTTGGATTTGTGCCGCCTTCAGAGGGCAGGATTGATCTCGGGTCTACGCCGCCAGGTTGGGTATGAGCTGATCCCAAAGCAAGAGGGGGAACGGGCGGTCAAATACATCGCAGACTTTGTATATCAGCAAAACGGCAAGGAAGTGGTGGAGGATGTGAAGTCTCCTGCCACAAGGAAAAATCCTGAGTATGTGATCAAGAGAAAGCTTATGCTTTATATCCACCACATCAAGATCAATGAGGTCTGAGAGAGGCGAAAGCCTCTCTTTTTTTATCTTGACAATAAAACATATTTAAGGGATTAAAAACGGCATCGAAAAGTGGTAATCTTCGCGCAGAGGGACCTCTAAACAAAAAAACAACCAAAAAACAACCAAAAAAAAGAGAGGAAAAAAACTATGGAACACGAAAACATGTATGCAAGCAAGGGTGTAGCAGGAACTGCACTCGGTTTGGGTGCAGGAGCGCTGGGAGCACAGCTTCTCGGAGGCGGCCTTGGCAACTTATTCGGAGCCAAAAATGCTTGCCCCGAGGATCATCCTGTCAGCCGCTATGAAGCCAATATGGCCAAGGAGAATTCGGAACTTCGCACCAAGATCCAGCTGCTGGAGAGCAACATCTACACCGATCAGAAGATCGCAGACGCCTACGAGCGTTTGGGTGCCCGCATTGGTGCCGTAGAGGCGAGCGTAAACCAGCAGGCTGTCATTAACGCACATACCATCTCCAATCTCGGATGCACGCAAACCGCCATTGCAGCTTTGCAGGGGTTGACCAAGACGATCATTCCTATCGGAAACATCTGTCCTCCTCCCATGGAGAAATTCAACAGCTGGACGGCTCCTACCGCGGCCGCTACAACCTAATCACCCGGAGGGCGGTGACCCCGCCCTCCACCTTCTTTGGAGGTTTTAATGAAGTACGAAAGAGTGATTGACGGGATCGCAAAGTACTTGGACAGAGAGATTTATCCCACAATGAGCGACGTTCAAATGATCTTGGCCAGGATGGCGGTTGCCCGTCTGTTAAATAACAAAAACGCCTTGAAGGAATTCTTGGCAAATAATCCCATAATGCAGACCTTTGCAATTATGGACACGGAGGGAAACGTGGACATTGATGCTATTGCATCCGAGTTAAAGACGCAGCTTTCTGCAGTCGGGAAGATTAGGATCGACACAAAGATCTTGGGAGCATACACGTTTTATCCTGATGATGTCGACAAAATTCTAGCCGTAATAAAGGAGGGATAATATGAAACTTGTTAAAGACTACATCGAGCATCTTTGCGATGAAGTGGAAGGCGCAATGGACTATGCGGAGAAGTACATCGAATGCAGAGCCAAGGGAGAATCTTCAAGGGCATCTAAGTATCGAGAGATGGCCTCCGACGAGTTGAACCACGCATCTTTCGTTCGCGACATGGCATACCAAGACATCAAGCGCATTTCGGAGATGATGGTCATCCCTATGGACGTCGAGGACGAGTGGGACAAGGCAGTTAAGCACTGCGATGAAAAAATGGCGCTTGTAAAGCGGATGCTGGAATAAATACGCACAACACGGAGAGTTTTCTCTTCGTGTTTTTTTGTTTGACAACGTTTTATATTTAAGGGATAAACCTTTGGTGAAAAATGTAGTATCGTTTATCTATAAGTGAGAGAGGAGGCTTTCTGTGGATTGGAAAAAGTTAAAAGCAGAGTATATCGCAGGCGGAATCAGCTACAGAAAGCTTGCGGAAAAGCATAGCATACCCTTCAGCACCATCAAGAGAGTAGCTCTGAAGGAAAAGTGGGCAGACCTTCGTGAACAATGCAAGCAAAAATCTGCCACAAAAATCGTGGAAATAGAGTCAGACAAGCAGGCAAACAGAATGAAACGCCCGTTGACGGTCTCTGATGAGCTTCTGAACGTGGTTGAGAATGTGGTTAAGTCATTCCAACTCGGAGAGTTAATGCTCGATAAAACGGCTTTGAAGTCTCTTTCGGGCACCATTAAGGACATCAAGGATATTCAAAACATCAAGACTCAGCTTGACATTGAGGAACAGAAGGCAAGAATCGCCATCCTCAGAAAGCAGGCTGAAGCAGACACAGATAAGAATGACACGGTCAGAGTGGTCATTGCTTCTGACCTTGAAGACTACAGCAAGTGAGGAGGGACTATGCCTACCATAACCATATCTCCTCCGAGTGACAAACAAAAGCTTTTTCTCCAAGCCTCCACAAAGCATATCGGCTTTGGAGGTGCGAGAGGTGGAGGTAAGTCCTGGTCCGTAAGAGTAAAGGCAAAGCTCCTTGCCCTTCAGTATCCGGGCATCCGCATTCTGATCGTGCGAAGGACCTATCCCGAACTTATCAATAACCACATCAACATCCTCAGAGCAGAGCTGCTTGGTGTGGCTAAATACAATGACAAAGACAAGGTGCTGAAGTTTCTGAACAAAAGCACCATCAACTTCACCTATTGCGACAATGACAAAGACCTTGACCGCCTTCAGGGTGTGGAGTATGACATTATCTTCCTTGACGAAGCAACGCAACTGAGCGAACATCAAATGAAGACGATAACGGCTTGTCTGCGAGGAGTTAATTCGTTCCCCAAGAGAGTGTACTACACCTGCAACCCAGGCGGTCAAGGACATCAATACATTAAGCGGATCTTCATTGACCGCAATTACGATACGGGTGAGAATCCCGAAGACTACACCTTCATTCAATCCCTGGTAACAGATAACAAGGTCCTTATGGAGAGTCAGCCGGACTACATCAGACAGCTGGAGGCTCTTCCTCCGAAACTCCGTAAGGCTTGGCTTGAAGGGGATTGGGATGTATACGAAGGGCAATTCTTTGAGGAGTTTGTCAATCGTCCCGACCATTATACTGACAGACAATGGACTCACGTCATCGAGGCTTTTGAAATCCCCGATTCCTGGAATATCTATCGCTCCTTTGACTGGGGATACAATAAGCCGTTCTCCTGCGGATGGTGGGCGGTAGATCACGATGGCGTGGTATATCGCATTCTTGAATACTACGGATGCAGAAGCACTCCAAACGAGGGTGTTAAGCTTCCTCCTCCTGATGTGTTCGCTGAGATTCATAAGATAGAGACAGAGCATCCATGGCTTAAGGGTAAGCGCATCCAAGGTGTAGCAGACCCTGCTATATGGGATGCAGAGACGGGAGAGAGCATTGCGGATACTGCTGCAAGGCACCAGGTATTCTTCTCCAAGGGAGATAACCAACGAATCGCAGGGTGGATGCAGATGCACTACCGAATGGCATTTGATGAGAACGGATTCCCAATGATGTATATCTTCGCCAACTGTGAAGCCTTCATCCGAACTGTCCCTCTCTTGCAGTATCACGAACATAAGCCGGAAGACCTTGATACAGACGGAGAGGACCACGTTGCTGATGAGAGCAGATATTTCCTTATGACCCGTCCCATCAAGCCTAGGAAGGCACCAATACCTGATGAATTCATAAAGAATCCCCTCCATACCATCTTTGACTTGGAGAGGGATGACCTTATAAGGAGGACACCCATCCCCAAGATGGAGATCATAGACGGAGGTTAATCTATGGCATTATTCAATCGCAAGAAGCGAGAAGAAGAGAATACCGAAGCCGATGCCAATACTCAGCAGATGATGAGAAGACAGTCAGCTCCTCGTCCTACTGCAGAAGAGGAGGCGCAGAGACTACTCCAAGAGAAGCAGCAGGAGCAAATGATCCGTGGACAAGGCGTAAATTCCTCCACGGGAGCAATGAACGGCTTTAAGGCACTGGAGCATGCAATCGGTGAAAAGCAAATCAAGGATGCCTATTACACCCTGCAGAGATACAAGCAGGGCAAGGCAAACCTGGAGAAGCGTATCGTTGACAATGAGCAATGGTACAAACTGAGACATTGGGAGTGTATGAGAGATAAAAAGCAGGAGGTACAACCTACCTCTGCTTGGCTCTTTAACTGCATCGCTAACAAGCATGCGGATGCTATGGATAATTTCCCCTCTCCCAATATCCTTCCGAGAGAGGAAGGGGACAAGGCTGAAGCAGAGATGCTCACATCCATTGTTCCTGTAGTATTGGATCAGTGTGACTTTGAGGAAGTGTACTCCGATGTATGGACCTATAAGCTGAAGAGCGGCACTGGTGTCTACGGTGTCTTTTGGGATAAGTCCAAGCTCAACGGTGTGGGTGATATCGCCATCCGAAAGATTGATCTCATCAACCTCTTTTGGGAATCGGGCATCACCGACATTCAAAAGTCGAGGAATCTGTTTCATGTGGAATTAGCAGACAATGACCTGCTTGTGAACAGTTATCCTCAACTGGAAGGAAAGCTGGGCAGTGCCACCTTGGATATCTCCAAATACGTCTATGATGACACCGTAGACACCAACAACAAGAGCTGTGTCATTGACTGGTACTACAAGAAGAGTGTCAATGGAAAGACAGTCCTCCACTACTGCAAATTCGTCAATGATGTGGTGCTGTTTGCTACGGAGAATGACCCTGCCTTTGCTGACAGAGGATGGTATGACCACGGACTCTATCCCTTCATCTTTGATCCTCTCTACACTGTAGAAGGCACTCCCACTGGCTTCGGATACATTGATGTGGGCAAGGATGCCCAAGCATATATCGACAGAGGCAACCAAGCCATTATGAAGAATATGCTTGCCAATGCGAGACCCAGGTTCTTTGTGAGAAACGATGGCAGCATCAACGAGGAGGACTTTGCTGACACCAACAAGGAGATCATCAAGGTGGATGGCAACCTTGGACAAGACAGCATCCTTCCCGTACAGAGCAATAACCTTGGTGAGATCTATGTCTCCATCATCAACAACAAGATTGATGAACTGAAGGAAACCACGGGCAACCGAGATATCTCCACGGGTGGTACTACAAGCGGTGTTACTGCTGCTTCTGCCATTGCCGCTATGCAGGAGGCAGGAAGCAAGCTTTCCCGTGACAACAACAAAGGCTCTTACCGGGCATTCCGCAAGTTGTGTCTGATGGTCATTGAGTTGATTCGTCAGTTTTACGATCTCCCCAGGTGCTTCCGCATTATGGGAGAGAATGGAGCGGCACGATACGTGCAGTATTCCAATGCAGGCATTCAGCCTCAAGCACAAGGTGTTGAGATGGGTGTGGACATGGGATACCGAGTCCCTCTCTTTGACATTGAGGTAACGGCACAGAAGGCTTCTCCCTATAGCAAGATGAGTCAGAATGAGTTGGCTCTGCAATTCTTTGGAGCAGGCTTCTTCAATCCTCAGATGGCAGACCAAGCACTCGCCTGCATTGAGATGATGGACTTTGACAGAAAAGAGTTTATCATGCAGAAGATTGCTCAGAATGGCGGTATGTATCAGCAGATGCTCCAAATGCAACAGCAGATGCTTATGCTTGCACAGATGGTTGACCAAGTCAAAGGCACCAACCTCGCACAGCAAATGGCCGCAGGGATGCAAGGAGGCGCACCTGCAATGCCCATGGGTGGCGGTGTGGCTCAGAATGTCGAAGAGACAGAGGCTCTTGGAGGCAAAGAAGGACAAGCAGAGGCATCCAACACCAAGAAGGCAAGGGAGAGAGTGGCTGAATCCACTTCCCCGGCATAAGGAGGCTCTATGATCGTAGCAAGATTTACTATGGATGAGGAAAAGAGATCCGTCACACTGAGAGTGAAGGGTCACGCAGGGGCAGCAGAGAATGGCAAGGACATCATCTGCGCCTCTGCCACCATCCTTGCATATACCTTGGCTCAGAACATCCAAGGAGCAGAAAACAGAGGACTCCTCAAGTATGCTCCCACGGTCAAACTGAGAGAAGGAAATTCCATCATCACCTGCCGAGCGAAGGATGATGAGGCATACACAGAACTTCTGCACACCTACCTTGTGGTGCAGACGGGATATCAACTCCTCGCTCACAATTATCCGCAATACGTTGCGGTAGAAATGTTTGGTGAGGCTCAAGAGCCTTAATATATACCAACGAATCGTTCACGATACGAACAGAAAGGACCTTCATATGGATATGAAAAACATTCCCTTGAAGCTCAACCTGCAGCTCTTTGCCGATGGCGGCGGGGAAGCAGGTAACGGCACTGGAGCAGAGGGAGCAACGGGCGAAAAAGAGACAGCCGCCGTGTCTCAGAAGGGCGTTAAAGCAAATCCTCTTGCCAATGTCAAATACGGCATTCAGGCAGAGGAAGCACCTGCACAAGCCGCCGATGTGCAAGATGTCAAGACTACCGATGGAGACGGAAACACCACGCAGACCGTGGATCGTAAAGCTGAGTTTGAAAAGCTCATCAAGGGCGAGTACAAGGACCTTTTCGATTCCGATGTGCAGAACATCCTCTCCAAAAGGCTTGCAAATCTGAAGCCCAAGGTAGAGAAGTATGAGGCACTGTATCCCACGCTTGAAATGCTTGCGAAGAAGTACGGAATTTCCGATGCCTCCGATATCAAGGCTCTGAACAAAGCCATTGAGGAGGACGATTCCTACTACGAGACGGAAGCAATGGAAAAGGGAGTCTCCGTTGAGCATCTCAAAGAGATCAAGAAGATGGAGAGAGAAAATGCCACGCTGAAGAAGCAGATGCAAGAGCAGAGTGTTCGTGAGAATGCGGAGAGGCTCTATGCGAAGTGGATGCAGCAGGCAGAAGGTGTCAAGGCTGTCTATCCCTCCTTTGATTTGCGCACCGAGATGCAGAATCCCAAGTTTGTGGATCTTCTGAAAGTACCGAGTATCGATGTGCGGACTGCGTACGAGGTCATGCACAAGGATGAGATCATCCCGGCGGCAATGCAATTTACGGCAAAGACCGTAGAGAAGAAGCTGACCGACAAGATGATTGCCAACGGTGCGAGACCCACAGAGAATGGAATCTCCTCTCAGAGTGCTTCGGTAGTAAAGAGCGATGTGTCTAAGCTCTCCAATGCGGATATCGATGAGGTCATCCGCAGAGTCCAAAGAGGAGAGAAGATCAGTTTCGGATAATACTGATTGGATCTCCTACACACATTCATTCACGAAAAGGAGATCTATTATGAACATTTACACTATCAACCTTCAGCTTTTTGCAAACGAACTTCAGACCACGCTGCTTCCCGGCCTTTCCGTTGAGAACAAGACCTTCTATGATATGACTCTTATCAGAGAGGCTTCTCCTCAGCTCGTCCATCACCAGTTTGGTCAGAAGAAACCTATTCCTGCCAATGGTGGTAAGACCATCGAATTCAGAAAGTTTGCGCCTCTCGCAAAGGCTACCACTCCTCTGACCGAAGGTGTTACTCCCGATGGTAAGAGCCTGACCGTTTCTGCAATCACTGCAGAAGTGGCTCAGTATGGTGACTACATCACCATGTCCGACATCCTGGACCTGACTGCCATTGACAACGTGGTTGTTGAGGCTACCAAGCTTCTCGGTACCCAGGCAGGTGTCACCATGGATACCATCGTCAGAAATGCACTGCAGGCAGGCACCAACGTTACCTACTGCCCCAAGAAGGGCGCTGATGGCACCGAGACTGCCGTAACCTCTCGTACCAACCTTGACGATACCTGTCAGCTCACCGTGGATGTGGTGATGCAGGTGGTTGCCAAGCTGAGAGCGCAGAATGCTCCCACCATCGGTGGCAAGTATGTCGCTATTATCCATCCCTATGTTGCCTATGACCTTATGAGAGATCCCGAGTGGTTGGATGCTCATAAGTACACCAAGAGTGAAAACCTCTATGAAGGCGAAATCGGTGAAATCGCAGGCGTAAGATTCGTTCAGTCCAGTGAGGCTAAGATCTACGATGGCGGTGTCTTCGGTTCTCTGTTCTTCGGTGAGGGCGCTTATGGTGTTACCGAGATCACCGGCGGCGGTCTGCAGACCATTGTGAAGCAGAAGGGTAGCGCAGGTACTGCCGATCCCCTGGATCAGAGAAGCTCCGTGGGTTGGAAGGCAATCGAAACCGCAGAACTCCTTATTCCCAACTACCTTGTTCGTGTTGAGAGTAAGTCCAAGAGATTCTCTGCCAATCTTGCCGCCAACTGATAACATCGTGAGGGGAGGGTAACTCCTCCCCTCGATTCAAACCAAAGGAGGCTATTATGGCTGAATCTAAGAAGACTGCAGAGCAGGCAGCAGAGCCTGCAGAAAAGACCGTAAAAATCCGCATCCCTCGCACCCGTAAGGATGAGGAGGATGTGACTGTATGGGTCAATGACCGCTCCTGGCTGATTCAGAGAGGAGTGGAGGTGGAAGTGCCTGAATGCGTTGCAGAGGTGCTTCGCCACAAAGATGAGATGATCGAGCAGGCTATGCTGTTCGAGGAGTCTTTGAAGAAATAACGAGATGTAAGGGGAGTATCAATTACTCCCCTTGTTTCAAAAATGGAGGTAAAAATGAAAATTATTGAGGCACTCAATGCCATTGATGATATATATCCCAACACCTGCACCCCGGAGGAAAAGACCTCTTGGCTCTCTACCCTGGATGAGAAGGTGAAGAAGAACATTATCGACACCCACGAAGGCGGCGAGAACGTTGTCTTTGAAAGATACACCGCCAAGACTCCCCTTGATACCGAGCTTCTGATTCCCAGTCCCTATACGGATGTGTATCTGTACTGGCTGCAGGCGAAGATCGATTACTGGAACGGGGAGACGGGCAGATACAACAACAGCATCTCTACCTATAACGCTGAGTATACAGCATTTGCGAATGCATACAACAGGGAACACAGACCCATTGCAAAGACTTTGAAATTCTTCTGAGAGGAGGGCAGGATTTGATTTATCCCACGCTTGACGAATTAAAGACCACGAGGAATCTTGTTGATGCCTTCCGTGGGTATAACCATAACCTCCGCATCGGGGAGTATGAGTTTTATGACATGAAGAATATGACCTCCAATCATTATCCCATCCTTTCTCCCAGGAACAGCAGAGGCACTTACCTCTTTCCTACGGAGTATGCAGGAAGTGGAGGCACCATTGAGGAGCATAACATCCATGGAATGGTGGCAAAGGACTCCCTGTGCTACGTGGATGGAAGCGATTTCCTCATCAATAACTACAGAATTACGGGACTCAATCTTTCGGATACTCCCAAAAACCTCATCTCTATGGGGGCATACGTTATCATTATGCCCGATAAAAAGTGGGTGAATACCGAGAACTTTGAGTATGGAGACATTGAGAATGTGTATTCTCCCACAGAGGTGCCTTACACCTCCTTTGAACTTTGCAAGATGGATGGCTCTTCCTATGGTGATGTGAGCGCTACTAAGCCTTCTGAGCCTGCAGACAACGCTCTTTGGATTGATACATCCTCTGTTCCTCATACCCTCAAGCAATGGTCTGCATCCGCTTCTATGTGGGTGTCCATTGCCACTACCTATATCAAGATCACTTCTCCCGGTATCGGTGCAGGCTTTGAGAAGTATGACGGTGTGAATATATCGGGACTCAAGGATGTGGTGCTTCACGATAACACCTCAGGAGCAGTCATTGAGGATACAAGCGATCTTGCAGCCATTGACGGGTCTTTTGTGATATGGGACAAGGATGAGGACTCTATCGTGATCGTAGGTATCCTTGACATGGTCAGAACGATTCAAGAGCCTATCAAGGTGACGAGAACGATGCCCAATATGGACTTTATCATCGAGAGCAAGAATCGCCTTTGGGGATGCAGATATGGGCAAGCAAGGAACGGAGACATTGTCAATGAGATCTATGCTTCCAAACTTGGGGACTTCAAGAATTGGGACTGCTTTATGGGCATCTCCACTGACAGCTACGTGGCATCTTGCGGTACCGATGGTCACTTCACGGGAGCAATCACCCTCCAGGGATATCCCATCTTCTTCAAAGAGGAATGCTTCCATAAGGTATACGGCAATCTTCCTTCGGATTTTCAGATTCAAGATACCGCTTGCAAAGGAGTGCAGGAGGGCAGCGAAAAGAGCCTTGCCATTGTGAATAACGTATTGTACTACAAGGCAAGAAGTGGCATCTGTGCTTATGACGGATCGCTTCCCGTGGAAATCTCCTCCGCATTGGGTGATATCGCCTATTCCGATGCGGTGGCAGGAGGCATCGGCAATAAGTATTACATCTCTATGAGAGACCAAAGCGGTGAATACAATCTCTTTGTGTATGATACGGCAAAGGGAATGTGGCATAAGGAAGACAACCTCAAGGTGGAGCAATTCTGCTCCTGCAGAGGGGAACTGTATTACATCGATGCTACGGGCAATGAGATGATCGGAACGATGCTCGGAAGCGGTGTTCCGAATACGGATTCCGTCCAATGGATGGCTGAAAGCGGTGTGATCGGTACGTCTTCTCCCGATAAGAAGCACGTCTCCAGGCTCACCATACGAATGTCCCTTGAGATTGGGGCAAGGGTGAATATTTATGCGGAGTACAATTCAAGCGGTAAATGGGAGAAACTTTTCACCATGGTGGGAAGATCCCTCAAGACGTTTGCTGTCCCGGTCAGACCTAAGAGAAGTGACCACTTCAGACTCCGCTTTGTAGGCGAAGGCAATGCGAAGATATACTCCATTGCCAAGACCATCGAGGAAGGTAGTGATGTGTAATGGCAATCGACATTCGTTTTCCGCAGATAACGGAAACAACGGTTGAGGGGCAGCTTCGACAACTGAAGAGCTGCTTGATCCAGTATTCCGAGAAGCTGAATTGGGCATTGAATACCCTGGAAAAGAACACCAATGATGTGGTGGTACAGTACCAGTCACAGTCTTCTGCCAAGGCAAGCAACGAACAAAGTCCCGAAGAGATGGCATCTACCTTCTCAGCTCTCAAGGGATATATCATCAAATCCGCAGATATCGTCAATGCCTATTCCGAGGAGATCACCAAGAAGCTTGAAGGCATCTATACTGCGGAAGCAACCTTCCCCGATGGCAGTGCGGCGGCATATATCCAAAAGACTTCCAATGAAATCAAAGCCACAAATGATTCGATCACGCAGAACTACAAGGTGATTCAGGAACTCATAACAGACCTGGATGCAAGGGTGAAGAATATCACCTCGGACGGATATATCAAGTCGGGTGTTCTTCGTTATATTACCGAGGGAGATTATGAGGGCGCTCCTCTTATTGGTATCGAGGTAGGACAGACCATTACGGAAGACGGACAAGAGGTGTTCAATAAGTTTTCCCGTATGACAGCAAGTGGTCTTGAATTCTACGATAGAGACACCAAGGTAGCGTACATTACGGGATATAAGCTGTACATCACGAATGCACATATCACCGGGTCTCTCTTTCTCGGAGGCTATGAGCTTGACACCTCGGATGGGATTATGTTCCTTTGGGAAGGTGAACTGGAAGATGGTGCCTTGTCTATCATTGTATCGGGGGAAGGAACTTCAAATTATGCGGATATTGCTCTTTTCATTAACAATACATTCGTTAAGTCCTATTCGGGAGCGCATGATACCGATATCCAGACATACGAGAGTGTTGAATCTGCTTACATCGAGTTAATGGCAACCCTCTCAGGAAACGTATATGTCAGCACGGACGATAAAGAATGGACAACTGCATTTGACGGAAATAGCCAAGTGGGTGATACGTTCGACCTTATGACTCTCGAAGCAGACACCATCTATATCAGACATACATACATGGATTAAGAAAGGAGGAAAAGCACAATGGCTACTTCAGGAACGATTTACGGCTCTTGCACTGGTGGCAACGGCGGTAAATATGACTTTTGGGCATCCTGGGTGAGAAACAGCTACAGTGTGGACAACGGCACAAGCAACATCACAGTTTCGCTGAAGGTGCAGAGAAATGACGGATATTCCGCAGCGGCACATAACCTTGATGCCAAGCCTTCGGTCTCTCTCAAGGTGAACGGTGCCTCCAAGACTCCTACAACCTATATCATCGACACGAGAAACAGCAAGGTGTCTACCTTTGCTACCTGGACGGGAAACGTTACCCACGGGGATGATGGATCTCTTACTTGCCCCATCGTGGCTTCCTTCTCTCTCACTGGCGTTTCCTCTCTTACAGGAGGCTCTCTTTCGGGAAATGCCAAACTGGATGATATTCCGAGAGCATCCACGGTGTCTGTATCGGGTACGGCAAAAATGGGTAGTGCCATCACCATCAGCATCTCCAGGAAGTCTACCTCCTTCACCCACGATCTGACCTACACCTTCGGCAGCGCATCGGGATCTATCAAGAACGGGGTAACAACCTCCCTTTCGTGGACCATTCCCGACCTCGCATCTTACTGCAACAATGACACCAAGGGAACGATGGTCATTACCTGCACCACCAAAAACGGCACAAAGACCATCGGCACAGATAAGGTGAGCTTCCAGGTTGGTGTCCCTGCGGCTACCATTCCAACGCTTTCAAAAACATCTGTTACCATGGGAGAATCTCTGAGGATATCCGTTACCGGGAAAGGGGCAGATAACTTCAGACACAAAATATTCTATACCATAGGGTCAAAGAGTTTAGTTTCCATTCATTCATCGGTAGCATCGTATATTGACTGGAATGTTCCTACCTCCCTCGCATCCGAGACTGGCAACAAGACGAGTGCTGCCTGCACCATCACTTGTGAGACCTATAACGGAACGGCACTTGTAGGGAAGACAACGAAGTCGGTTACCCTCAATACTCCTGCGGCATCAAGCTTCACGATTGATAAAACCTCCTTGAATTTCGGTGGCACAATCAATATCAGTATATCGAGGGATGCAGTGGCATATACCCACGATTTGACCTATTCGCTGACTCCAAAGGGAGCAAGCACAGCGGTGGCAACGGGAACGATAGCAACAGGCATTGATGCCACCAAGTCTTGGAAAGTAGAAGATGACCTTGCAAAGAAAATGCCTGCAGCAACAGAGGGAACGCTGACAGTCACCTGCACTACTAAATTCAAAAACTCCACATCTATAGTCGGTACATCCCAAAAGACTGTAACGGTCACTGTTCCCAACAACACAACCTTTCAGCCAAAGATATCTTCTGTGGCTCTGACTTGTGTGAGTGACCTGACTGGTGTATTTGAAGGACTGTATATAGCAGGAAAAACCAAGGTTAAGGTAAAGACTACGGCAGTTTCGGATTACTCTACAATTAAAAGCATTTCCGTCAACGTGGAAGGAAGGAACTACACGGGAGCGGATATCACTTCGAACTTTCTCATCTCGCCCGGACAGTGCAAAATCATCGTAACTGTCACGGATGCGAGGGGATACCCTTCTGTTTCGGAGCAGTCGATTACTGTAATTGATTATGCTTCTCCCAGGCTCGTTCCCGTGGAGGGGGAGTCGGCTATCCTCTGTAAGAGATGTACCTCCAATGGTACGCCATTCGTATCGGGAGAATATCTGCTTATCAAGGCACAGAGATCGTACTCCAAGGTGATTTCGGAGGTGCAAAAGAACTTCTGCAGGCTACAGTACCGATATAAGACTTCCTTTAGCGATTCGTTTTCGGAGTGGGTGGATCTTCTTGGTGTCAGCGATACCACGGACTCCTTCAGTGGGAAGGTAAATGGAATTGTTCTTTCCATCAGAAGCTCCTATGTGTTTGAGATCCGTGCTGTGGATGATATCGAGGAAGATCCCGTACCTCTTAGCTTTAAGATTGCAACGGCATTCGTCACCTTGCACCTCGGTAAAGGCGGTAGAAGGATCGCCATTGGAAAGGTTGCAGAAGAAGAAAACCTCTTTGACGTGGCACTGGATACGAGGTTTGAGGGCAACGTCAGAGGCAGAGTGCTTGGCTTGGGTAAACTTCCTGAGTTGAAAACAGGAGATAACGCCGATGCGCTTATAGATCCTGGGGCCTATGCCGTTAAAACAACAGCAACAGCACAAGGAATCCTCAATCTCCCGGTGCCGTATGCAGGAGTGTTTAGGGTGATGTCAGCCAACGGCACGGGAAACACAACGGGTAATTGGGTGTACATCACCCAAGAGTATCTACCGCTCGGTGTAAGCACCGTATACAGAAGAGCATTAGATACCGATGGAACGGGAACGTGGAGAGTCGGAGATTGGTACAAGTTTACCGGCACAATAGTAACTTAAAAAGGAGAGGCAAAATGGCAGAAACCAATAATAAAAAGAAAGTCGAAGACTATGGCTCGTTTAACTACTCGGATTATGCCGAGAGTGATTCCGTAAAGCAGGCGAAGGATAACCTCAACTCCCTTCAGAAGCCTGGGGCATATCAGTCTCAATGGCAACAGGGTCTAAACGATGCTATGAACAAGATCATGAACAGAGAGAAATTCTCCTACGATCTGAATGGGGATGCTCTGTATCAGCAGTACAAGAACCAGGCTGTCCTTGGTGGGCAGATGGCTATGCAGGACACCATTGGTCAAGCATCCGCAATGACGGGTGGCTACGGCAACTCCTATGCCCAGGGTGTTGGACAGCAGGCATACCAAGGCTACCTTCAACAACTCAATGACAAGGTCCCCGAACTGTATCAGCTTGCCCTTGACCAGTACAACAGAGAAGGCGAGGATCTCTATAGCCAGTATGGTCTCTTGGCAGACAGAGAGAACACAGACTACGGCAGATATAGGGATACTGTGAGCGACTACAACACCGAGAGAGGCTACCTCACCGACCAGTACAATACCGAGAGGAATTTTGATTACTCCAAGTATTCTGATGATCGCTCTTTCAATTACGGTGTGTTCTCCGATGACCGCAACCTCCAGTACCAGGTTGACAGAGATGCCGTGGCTGATTCTCAGTGGCAGCAGACCTATGATGAGGGTGTTCGTCAGTTTGATGAGTCCATGGCTTTCGACAAGGAGCAGTTTGACTTCACCAAGGATTCCTGGAACAAGGAATTCAACCAATCGGTCAAGCAGTGGGAGGCTGAGTTTAATCAGTCCGTTCAACAGTTTGACAAGGAGTACAAGCTCAAGGTCAGACAGATCGAGGAGGATGAGCGTAACGGCAAGGTCTCTCGTGAGGTTGCTCAAAGAGAAATTGCCCTTGCAGAGCAAAAACACCAAGCAGACATTCAGCAAGCAAGCGCTGAACTCAGCTACAAATATGCTGCCCTTGAAGCGGAAGAAAGACAAGCGAATGCTGATCGTAAATACAAGTATGATGCTCTCAATGCAAGCAAGGAAGATGATTCGGGAGATCCCACTATCCCTCCCACTCCTAAACCCGACACCTTTGATGGATGGGGCGCTTCGGAATGGAATAGCTACTTTGCTCAGATTCGCAGCTCTGATGGTAAGGCGGCGGCTGAAAAAGAATTGGAGGAGTTTACACGCAACGGGGTTATCCCCAAGAAGTTTGTAGCATCTGCATCAACTGGCGCACGAGGAAAACTGGGACACTAATCCAAATTAAGGAGGATATTATGGCAAAAACTGTTCAAGAAGCTCTTGAGGAAAGAAAGAAGAGATACTCTTTTAACTCCACTGAGGACAAAGTAAGTGCCGCTTTGGAAGCAAGAAAAAAGAGACTTGAGGAAGACAAAGAATCCACTTTGGCTGATATCCGAGACAGACTTATCTCCGAAGGCGAGGCATACAATGAATATATCACAAACAGCAGTGATTTGACTTGGGGCAATGCAGACCTTGGAAGTGTCTTGGATGACCAAAGAGAGCGGACGATTGCGGTTTCTAAACTCCAAAGAGATATTGAAGCAAATCGTAGTTTGTACGGTGACTCCATCACCGAGGAGATGCTTAATGAAGTCAACAAGATCAGTGGTGGATATTCAGGCGTTCTCAACAATGCCAAGCTTTACTCCGAGTTTGGCTCTGAGGATGAATATAAGTCCCATGTGAAAGAGCAAGAAGAGAAGCTCAAAGAGTACCAAGCCTGGCAAGAGGATCAGGAGAAAAAGAAAGCCTTCGATACCACGGCAGGGCAGAAGGAGATCGAAGAACTTGAGGCATTGCTGAAACAAGCAGAAGAGTGGGAGGGAAGGAAAAACACTTCCACTCCCACCACCACGGGTATGCCCTCTGCCACCGTTGTTCCTGCGGCAGGCGGTGTTGATTCCAGGAATCAGAATGCGTATAATTCCGAGATGCAGAATCCCTATTTGCAACAGTACGGATTTGGCAATATTGCAGAAATGAAGGAAGCCATTGCAAACAGGAGAGTATATCTGCGTGAGGCACAGGAACTTCAGACCATCACGGGAATGGGGTCGGAAGCAAAGGCAGATCCCGAATTCAATAAGTGGGCATCCCAAGGTGCAGCCATTGAAAATCCCACCTTTGAAGAAGGCATGGGTGGATTCTTTGGCATAGGCGCTCAAGAGCCTAACAACCTGGTGACCTTTGAGCGTGAAAAATATGAATTGTTGAAGGGTTTTTATGATAGTGAGCCGGATTCGCTACATCCTTCCGTATTGATGACGGAAGATGAGGTGTCGATCTGGAACTATTACCTCGCCCAGGATAAAGCCAACGGCACCAACAGAGCGAATGAATTTTACGAGGCACTCCTTCCTACCCTGGATGCGAGAAAAGCACATGGTGTCGCAGAGCAAAAAATGGACAACGTTGTTGAAGCAACTTTGTTCAATCTTTCCACGGGTGTAGAAACCTTTTTCACCAACGTTGGCAACAACTTCTCTGATGAGGATTACATCCGACCTACCGTGAATCAGATGGCTCAGTCGATGATTCGCCAAGAGTACGAGGATGACGGGAAGTGGTTGGCTACAACGGCATTTGACCTCGCAAGTACCACGGGTAATATGCTCCCTGCCATCCTTGCCAGTTATGCTACGGCAGGAATTGCAAGCGGTTTAGGATTATCGGCAGGAGCAGCAGGTATCGCAGGAAAGATGGGTATGTCTTTGGCTATGGGTACCTCTTCAATGGGTGCAGGGTATGCCGAGATGCTCAACCTTGGCTACAGCAAAGACCAGGCAAGAGCCTACGGTGCTATGGTAGGTATAGCAGAGACCGCTTCGTCCTATCTGCTCGGCTCTATCGGAGGCGGTGGTAAGGGTGCGGACGGTATCCTTTCGGGACTTACCACGAAGGTTCTCGGCAAGGTGGACAATGCCATTGCGAGAGCCGCTATTCAAATCGGTGGCTCTATGGGATCGGAGTTTATCGAAGAAGGACTTCAGACCGCCATTGAGCCTTGGTTGAAATCCGTTGCAACTGGCGTAGACTTTGAAGCGGCAGGCATTGACGAGATTCTTTATTCGGGACTTCTCGGTGCGCTTTCCGCAGGTGTCCTGGAAGGTCCCGGCATTGTGGCAGAAGGAGTGCAGACCCGTAACATGGGCAAGACCGTTCAGAATGTAGACGGTGGTGTGCAGAAGCTTCAGCAGATCGGAAATACCTTCTCCGCAGACACCGTTGCATACAAACTCGCCAACAAGATTGACGAGAACACCGGGGCATACACCATCGGTAGACTGTACCAAGAGGTTGGTGCGACCATCTCCGAGCAGAACGTTGCTGATATCGTTGCAGGTCTTGAGGCAAAGGGTCTCGACACCGAAACCGCAACCAAGCTTGCTAGACAGTACCAATCCTATGTCAATGAGGATATCACCCTGAATCAAATGGGAGTTGAGGTCCTTGAGAAGAACACTCCCTTGGCGCACGTTCTCCGTAATGACCTCATTGGAAGAAACACCACGGTGTATCAGAGATCCAATGAGTATGCGGATTTGTTTTCCCTTGCTGAAAGAGTGGCAAACGGAGAGACCGATGTTATGACCGATGAATCGGCAGATGATAATGCTACGTCTGTTGAAGGGAACATTGCAGAAGACTATGGAAACTGGCAAACCGCACAGGACATTCATAAATCGATTCTGAGCGACATTTCCTCTCGCCCCTCTTTGTATTCATCCGCAGAGCAAAAGATCGCCACGGACGAGAATATCAAGCGTACCGCCGCAGATATAGCCGTAAGCGATAAACTTGGATTAAAAGGGGAGTACACCTCCAACGATACGGGTGCTACAAGACTGAAAGACACCAAGCAGAAGGTCGAGATTCTTGATGTGGTATCCGTCAAGAATGGAGACATGAGACTGAAGGTCAAAGATGGCAAGGCGGTCAAGACTGTCAACGCAAAGGATATTAACTTCAGTACTGCAAGCGAGGCTCTTGTCTATGAGGCGGTAGCCAATATGGGCGTGGATGCCGTAACCGCTTGGAGCATCATCAAGGGATTTAATCCCCAAAGTAAGCAGTCGGGTGCGGTGTATGCGTTGGGTGCTATTGAGGCATACGGCTACGGCAACACGGGTCTTGAGGCAACGGATATCTCCGACAGAGGTTTTGCAAAGATGCTCACCGAGATGCAGAGAAATACTGCGCACAGGCTCGGAAAGATTGCCAAGGACAGCAAAGCCAAGACCGAGCAGAAGACTCTTGATGCAAAGGTAAACGCAAAAGTAAATGCAAATGGTAATAAGCCTATAGCAAAGCAAAGCGGAAGAGTAATTTTCGATGGTGATATTGACCGAGATTCTCTTGTCAAGGATGAATTCCGAAGCGGTCAGATTAAGGTTTTAGAGAAATTTGCTGAGAAGCTTGGCATCACCTTCCATCTATACGAGTCGAAGGTGGCAAAGGTAGGCGGCAAGGATACCCGTGTATATACCGATGCAAGCGGCAAAAAGATCACCGCAAGCGGTATATATTCCAAAGCCACTGGTGAGGTGTGGGTGGACATCAATGCAGGTAATTTTGGCGAAGGAACCATTCTCTACACTGCCTCCCACGAATTGACTCACTTTATCAGACAGTGGTCCCCCGAAAAGTATCAGACATTTGCGAACTTCTTGATTGAGCAGTACGGCAAGAAGGGTGTATCTGTCAACGAACTCATCAATGCTCAGATTGCCAAGGCAAAGAGAAACGGCAGAAAACTCAGCAAAGAAGCTGCACTTGATGAAGTGGTAGCGGACTCCTGCGAGAGCTTCCTGATGGACAGCAACATCGCAGAGAAGATCTCCCTCCTTGCCGAAAAAGACAAGAGTCTTGTAGAAAAGATTAAATCCTTCATCGGATCGTTACTCAAAAAGCTTCGTGCCTTTGTCGCAGAAGAAGGCTATGCTCCCAACTCTGCCGAGGGTAAGTTTGTGCAAGAGATGACCGATGCTCTTGAACAGCTCCATGCTCTGTGGACGGATGCTCTTGTGGGCGCAAGCAGGACCTATGGTAAACTTACTGCCCAACAAGCCAATACTCTTGCAGAATCTGGAATCGGTGTTGATGAGGTTACGGGAGAGGTATACGCTCTTCGTGATTCCTTTGCAACCAACGATAAGATCACCATCGGAAAGAAGTCCTTTGACGTTGAAGCGGTGGCTGCTCTTGTTAAGGAGGCTACTGGAAGAAGCATTGAGGATGCCCGTAAATGGGTGCAATCCGAAATGACCATTGCCAACATCGTAATGAAGAATCCCGAATTTCTTGACTTTGAGGTGGATGACCGATACGAGGCAATCAAAAAGAATTCCGACTATCCTCAGGGAACTGTGGACCTTTCCAATCTCTGTCCCAAGAGACAGGAATTTACTTCTATGTTTGATATGCTTCAGAAGAAGTATCCCAAGAAACTCTTTACTGCCTCTGATGTTGCAAAGATGAGAGCCATCCTTGCGGAAGAAGGAATCACCGTTGCTTGCGGTGCCTGCTTCGTTGAGGATAGAAGACAACTCCTCGGAGAAATTGCTGACACCTACATCAATATGTGGAAGGAAGCCGTAGATACCGGGAATCCTTTGCATAAGACCAATGCGGAGGGCAAAAAAATAAAGCTCACCGTTACGGCAGCTTTGGCAAAACAGTATGGAGTCACGAAGGGTGCTGACATCCTTGCTACGGATAAATACATTCCTACGCAGTATGATCTTACAACCTATGAAGGCTTCAAGCTTCTTGAGAAGAATCATCCCACCATCGCAATGGGATTCAATCGGTACAATAACTCAAGAGGACAGCAGTCGGGAAGACTCATTGAGGGCAGAGCAGAGTATAAGAGACAGATCCTCGGATGGTCTGAAAACAAGGTGAAGAGCGTAAACAACAATGGGGGCTTGCGAATCTTCTCCTTCTCTGACTTTGAAGTGGTGCATCTGCTAGACCTTGCGCAGGTCATCATCGACTGTGCGGCAAAGGGAGTCAAGATTCAAGGCTATACCAAGATTCCTGCCTTTGCAAAACTTGTTCGCAACACGGGAATCAAGCTCAACCGTTCTTTCATCCCAAAGGGAGAAACGGGCATCAAGGTAGTGAACGGCAAAAGAGTGCTTGACATCGACACCACGGAAGGCATTGACACCAATGACGAGAACTTCCTTGACGAGAGCGACAATCCTGATGTGGGTAATGTCATCATCGGCATCAATCCTGAACAGATTGGCATTGCCATGATGGATGACACCATTGACTACATCATCCCCTTCCATTCCAACAAGGCAAAAGCGATCCTCAGAGAGTTGGGTCTTGAATCGTGGGTGAACTACAAGGAGAGCCAACACGAAAAGGATATTGCTACGGGTAGTGCATCAAAGAAAAATGTCAACATCTATACCCAGGTCATCAACAAGTACAAGCCTACCAATAAGGTGGAATTTGTAGAAGCATTCCTCAAGGAGTGCAAGGCTCAAGGAAAGATTCCTCGCTATTCGGAATTCCTCAACGTGGATAGCAACGGAGACTATGCCTACAGAGAAGGATACCATAAATTCCTTGTTGACTTTAAGATGTTCGACAAGGAAGGAAACATTCTTCCCCAGGGATTTGTAACTCCCGACCTTGACAGTGGCTTTATGACTGAACTGCTCAACGATGAGGTGGACAAAAAGGCAAACTACGAATTCCCTCAAGAGGTCTATGACAAGATCGATGAGCAGTTTGGGGAGGATGTGCAGGGTACTTACATACAATACTCAAGCCGAGAGTCACTCTCGGAAGCATCAAGTAAACTTGAAACTATATCAGACGAGGAATACTTGAAAGATAAAGCATCCAACCCCTTCGTTCTTGTTATGGAACACACACCGAAAGTTATACTTGATTCGATTGAAGGGAGAAAAGACAGAAGAATAATAATCCGAAGAGATGCTTTGTATTTAGCCATTCGGGAAGATGGCATTCAAGAAGGCAATTATCACGGACTTGGAAAGGAGGTTCTTAGTAAACTTCCTGAGTACCTTGAGCAACCCGATGTTATTCTGTCGACTATAGACCCGAACACAAATACGGAAAATACAGACAGAAGACTCGTGCTTACCCACATTCCTGCTAAAAATGGTCAGGCAATCGTTTCTGTTGAGTTTGAGTCGCTAAAAGATTTTGAAGGGAAAAACGATTACTTCAATATGATTATAACCGTATTTGACCTTCACAAAAACTATCTCAAAAGACAGTTTGACAAATTCGGTGCAAAGGTTAAATATCAAAAAAAAGACCTTGCGCAAGTTAATCCTCAACTGTTTGACTGGTTGAGAACTGTTAACGCAAAGTCTTCTGAAGGTAGTATACCACAACCTTCCGATTCTGTCAATACTTCGGACGAAAATCTTTTCTCCGAACGAGACATAGTCGATATTCCCAACAATAAGTATGTGGAAATGTACCATCACTTTGGTTCTACCAAGAACTATGATGTTGCAGGCTATATGCTTGGAAATGGGGCGATGCTCGACTTCAGTGGAAAGCATTGGGGCGATACAACTTCTAGATCCCGTCAGGTAGACCACCGTGATGTGCAAGAGGTCCTGGATGATAGAGGCGACAACGGCATCAATGCCATGATTGATATGATCGGCAATGGGAACATTCGCCTTATGCCGGAAGTTGGCGGCATCAACCTCGCTGTGAAACCCAACGAGACACAGATGACGGGACTCCGTGGCTATATCAATCACTTTAGAGGCGAAGTTGTAGTGGATATTGATAAGGTGGGTGGAGACACCATCCATTCCTTTGCGTACACAAGAGGCACTTCCTCCTCAAAGATTCTCTCTGATATCAAGGCATACTTTGATAATGTAGTTGTTCCTGAGCAGAAAGCAAAGGGCGAGACTGACATTCGTCAATTCCTCTACTCGGAAAGGGATAACGAAGCCGAGCAGAAGGTTATCTCTGCCCTAAAAACTCGTGCGATGGGAACAAAATATCTTGATAATTATGCCACTTATACAGCAGAGCGAATGGAGAGAGAAATTCGCACTTCTTCTGCAAAGGGAATCCATGATTATGCAAAATCCTATATCACTTGGGTAGACCCGATAGACTTTATCTATGCGACTACCATAAGCGAACAAAACCGGGAAAGGATAAAGGAAGAAGCAGGAGAGTTTGATTTTGAGAGACTCAAAAACGAAACTCAACCTATTCACTTAACTGTTAACTTTGAAACAGGCGAAATTGTAGGTCATGAAGGAAGACACCGAATGACCGCTTTGAGAGATAAGGGTATAAGCAATGTTGTTGTCATTATCGATGCACTAAACGATGACCGCCATCATACAAAGCCAGTTGAGTTTATGCACTTGAAGGGACAGCAGTTTGGTGGACACGCTAAAGGCACAGATATGTATCTCCACAATATGCTTCCCTTGTCGGAACGATATGCCGATCTTGCGAGAAAGTTTTTCACAAATAATCCTAAGAGTGGCATCCAATTTCAAGAGCGTGATCCCGATGCTATCACCAACAGAGATATTCTCTCCAATGCCCTTTTGGGTGCGGCAAAGAATAACATCGAAGTGAAAAGGCTCAAGGAGTACGGCTCCAAGATTGAGATGCTCAACTCTGAAGAGCAGAAACTTGGGGAACTCAACGAGCAGATCCGAGCATTATACTCAGCCAAGGGCAAAAGGGACATGGCAAAACTCAGATCTTTGAAGGACGAGAGGGTAAAGACGGAAAACCGCATCAACACCCTGGATAAGATGCTTCTTACCCTTGAAGCATCCAAGCCTCTGAGAGAGGTCCTAAAGAGGGAAAAGGACGTGGTAAGAAAGAGGGAGCAGGAAAAGAGCCGAGAGAACTTCGCCATCTACAAATCCCATCAGGAGGAGAAGATGGAGGCTACCCGTGAGTATTACCGTGAAATCATCCGTGAGAATGCTCGTAAGGCAAGGGAAAGCAAGGAAACTGCAATCACCAATCTGAAGCAGAAGCACCTTGAAAGACTTGAGAGGGCGCAGGACAGAAGGGATAGTGCAACACTCCGCAATAAGATCAAAGCCTTTAAGCAGAAACTTGAGCAGAATCTTTTGAGACCTACGGAACGCCAGTATGTTCCCGCAGGTCTTGCCCAGGCAATGATTGATGTGTTTGACCTTATCGATACCGACACCGAGCTTTACAAGGCTGACGGTACCATCAACAAGGCACAGGAGAAGAGAAACCTCACCAAGGAGAAACTCCAAGACTTGAAGAATGAGTATGCGAAGCTCAAGCACTACGAAGATCCCATCTACTCAGGAGAGTTTGATGATGCTATCGATGCTATGCTTGAGGACCTTCGCACTCGTTATGAGGGCAGAAGTCTCAAGGAGATGGATGTTGACGAGCTTTACGATATGTACGATATCCTCCGTTCCATTGAGGAAACTCTTGCGGATGCGAGAAAACTCATTGGAAAGGGCGAAGCTGCCGATGTCTATGAGACGGGATATGCCATCATCGGAGAGCAAGACACAATTGCCCGAAAGAGGAAGAATGGCAAGAGAAGCGGTGCTCAAAAAGCAACAGACAATATGCTAAATCTTTCCCTTTCTCCCATCCGAAACATCGAGAGAATGTCCGGGTACAAAGAAGGCTCTGCCCTTGTGGATCTGTTCAATGACTTCGAGGTTGGAGTCAGAACGAAGAATCGTTTTGCGATGGGTGCCTACAAGGACTTTGAGGCGATTACAACGGGCAAAAATGCCAAGGAGTACGAATCAGCCATCTACGATGACTACAAAGGCAAGAAGTATCTCGATGTGAAGGGCAGAAAATTCTCTGTATCCAAAATGCAGATGATGCAAGCCATCCTCTCTCAAGACAGAGAAAAAGCCAACAAGATGAGTCATATTGAGAATGGCGGCTTGAACTTTGCAGATCTCGGTATGCTCCGTAAGGGCAGACTCAAGGATGCTATCTCCGATGAGAACTCTCATAGGGTGTCCAATGCTACCGCCATGGTAGAAGGCTTCCGTGAGGAACTCAGAGAAGACAAGTGGGCGCAGGAGTATATGTCTGCGGCAAGGAATTTCTTTGACGGGAAAGCCAAGGATGCTGTCAACGAGACGATGCTCGCTCTGAAGCACAGAATCGTTGCCAAGGACAGCAACTACATTCCCTTTGAGGTTGACAAGAGTTTTATCGTTCGTGAGATAACAGCGATGGATGACATTCAGAAGACCATTAGCTCCTACGGAATGCTCCAAGACACGCAGAAAAAAGCACCTCAGCCTCTCTATATGACGGGACTCAATAACATCATTGACCGCCATATTGAGCAGGTGGCTACCATTAAAGGTCTTGCGATTCCCGTCCGCAACTTCAACAAGGTGTGGAACGTACACTCCGTTGAGGGGGTAGACACTACAGTTAACAAAATCGTGGGAGAGAATTGGGGCGATAAAGGCAAGAAGCTCATTGAGCAGACTGTTCGAGACCTCCAGGGACCGAGACAAAACAACCAGTCGGAACTGTATAAGAAGGTCAAAAGCGGATATATCGGTGCAACCTTCTTGCTCAACGGCTCCGTTGTAGCCAAGCAGATCGGCTCTTTGTTCTCGGCTACCTCTATGATCCGTTGGAGAGATCCCGTCAGAATGACGGGCAACCTTATCTACACGATGGCAAACTTCAAGAAGATTGCCGCCGAGGTGGATAAGTACACGGCATCCGCTTGGATGAGAAGACAAGGTATGTCCGATGCAGAGGTATATACCTTGCTGACCGAGGGGAAGAGGAGCAAGATCACCACGGCTCTTAACAAGCTTCCTGCGCCTCTGAATCCCTCCAAGTGGATCACGGCAATGGACTCTGCGGTGGCTCTGTCGCTGTGGAAGTATTGCAAGGCAGACACCAAGAAGGCTCATCCCGAGTTGGAGGGCGAGGAACTCAATAGAGCGACTGCAAACCTCTATGACACCGTGATCGAGAACACTCAGAGTATGACCGATGTGCTTCACAGACCCGAGATTCAGAAGCGAGATGACTTTTGGGGAGAGACTTTCGGTATGTTCAAGACCGACCTCTATCAGATGGCAGGTCAGCTTCAGAATACGGTTGGCAAATTCAATGCCAACAAGTCGAAGAAAAATGCGGCGGCTCTTGGTAGAACTGTGTATTCGGTTTTGGGTTCTGCTCTGTGGGGACAGTTAATGACCACCGCCTTTGCGCTCCTCAGATACAAGGTAAACCAATACCGGGATGACGAGGACGAACTGACTGTGGAGAGTTGGCTGAAGAGACAAGGCTTTGCTTTTGGTGGAGACATGGTAGGATACCTTCTTCCTATAGCAGGAAGCGAGATAGTCGGTATCATTGAAAACTTCGCCTACGGAGAATCTAAAGATGTGACAGAGTCTATTGTCATTTCTGCCCTTAATGACCTCGCCGCTTCCGTGTATAGCATTAACTCCACTCTAAAAGACGGAGATGATATAACCTGGGACCAGTACAAGAAGCTTGCTATCAAGAGTATGCAGGTGTTCGGTATTCCGGCAAACAATATTTTGAGGACTGTGGAAGCCGTACAGCTCCACGCACAGGATATTGCCAATGGTGAATTCGGCTCATTCGAAGCAGGAGTGGACAGATCCGCATCACAGCAAATCAACAGAATCGTGGATGCTTATTCCTCGGGCGAAATCAGAAAAGCAAGGGATATGTTTGATGATGCTGTTGAAGCCTTGGCTGAAAAGAAAGCCAAGGGAGAGGAAGTCGGAGAAGATGAACTGAACGATGCAAAATCTCAACTCAAAAGCGAATTGGGAAGCGTCTACAGAGATGGAGAGATCGACAAGCGGACAGCTCAAGATGCTCTTTCCAATCTATTTGGTGAGAGTGACGATGACATCTATTGGCTGTTTGACAAGTGGGACTATACCGTTGAAAACGGGGACTCTGACGATTACGAGAAATACGGTGGCTTCATAGAGGCAGTATCCTCCGGGGTAAACCTTAGAGCCACAATCAAAGAGTATACCGACAATGGCGTAGAGAAGAAGACTCTTGCATCCCAAATCACCAAGCATTACAAGCCGTTGTATTTGGAAATGTCAAAGTCTGAGAGAGCAAGGCTCAAGGGATATCTCTTGAATGCCTATGTGCTTCTTGGCTATAACAGAAGCAAAAAATCGAAGGACATCGATCAATGGCTTAAGGAAGACTGACAATAAAACATATAGGAGGGATTAACCTTCCCTCCTATATGTGCTACTATTGTCTAAACAAAAAGAGGGGAAGGAAAAATGAACAGAATCGTACATAATCTTATTTTGGACATGAAGTCCACTATCGTCCAGCAGACGATTGACATACAGAGGTATGACACCGGGCGAAAGCTTGTGATTACTCTCAGCGATAATGGGTCTATCCATTCTATCAACGAGGGATGCTATGCTGTTTTCACGGCAACCAAGCCTGACGGGAACATCATCTATAACCATTGCGAAATCGTTGACAACACCCTTGTGTTTGATCTTTTGAAAAATCCCCAGGTTACGGCAGCAGAGGGAGAGGTAAGATGCGAGATCAGACTCTACGGAGCAGATGGCTCTCTTATCACGAGTCCTTGCTTTGACATCGTTGTTGACAAGACTTTGTACACGGATGACATCATCGAGTCTTCGTCTGAATTTTCTGCGCTGACCGAAGCCATCGCAGCCAACATCAATGCTGTCAATGCAGCAAACAAAGCTGTGGCTGATGCAGAGATCAAGGTGAATGGTGCTGTAGCCGAAGCGAAAACTGAGTTGAATGCCGCTGTTGTTGGTGCAGATAGACGGGTAACTGAATTTACGAATACTGCACAGTCGGAAGTGAATGGTGCTGTAGCCAAAGCAGAAGCTGATGTAGCCGAAGCCGTGGCTGATATGAGAACCATCGTCAATGACTCGGCAAACGCTTTTGTGGGTAGTGTTATGGGTAATCCTGTATCGATGGCAGATGTATCTCCTTTTGAGCATGAGGTGAAGGTAAAGGTAAGCGGAGATAACGTTGATCCTACAACCGTTACTCTTACGAGATGTGGCAAGAATATGATAAACCCTCAACCCATACTTGACAAAGGCGGGGTACTCCAAGAAGATGGAAGCATCTATATGGCAAATGCACAGGCTCCATCCGGCATTGTAGTGTATAAGGCTAATGGAAGCACAAATCAGGTAACGCTATCGTATAGTTACAAATTTGCTAGTACGGAACTGTACACAGGCACAAGGTTTGAGGCTTTCTATACAGAAGGATCTTCGGAATCTATTGGAGCGCCTAAACAAACGGAATATACCAAAGTGTCATGGACATCCGATCCGAACAGAACGCTTGATTATATAATTATCAGTTATGGCACAGCAGCAAACTCTACATGGTGGAAAGACGTCCAACTGGAACTTGGCACAGAAGCTACTCCCTACGAGCCTTTCAAGGGTGCAACCTATACTCCCAACTCTGACGGAACGGTGGAGGGCGTGAAATCTCTTTCTCCCAATATGACTCTCTTTACCGATACGGCAAATGCCATCATCGAATGCGAATATAACCGGGATAGCAACGTTGTCATTCGGGAGTTGTATGACCGCATCAACGCTGCACCCGTTGCAAGAGTTGTTAATGTAGCACTCCCTGCAAACAAATGGGTAGGCTCGGGCAATCTTTACTCCCAGGTGGTAAACATCGAGGGCATCACGGAACGGAGCCAGGTAGACCTTACTCCTAGCGTGGAGCAGCTTTCGGTATACTACAACAAGGACTTGGCATTTGTGACGGAAAACGAGGATGGAATCGTGACCGTGTACTCTATCGGTCAGAAGCCAACGAATGACTATACCATCCAGGCAACGGTAACGGAGGTGAACGTATGAAGATAATCGGAAATACTGTCGGCACTACAATGAATCCCAAGAAGGTTGCGGAGATTGTAGATACCGCCAATGCCCTCAAGGGGAAGGCAAGCGGTGCGGCTATCAGCCTATCCGATGTTTCGCCTTTGGAGCATACGCTGAAGGTGGGAGTGAGAAGCAAGAATATGGTCGATGCTCCCGATTTGGCGGTGGAAGGCTCCGGGTCTTGGACTTCAAGAAAGGTTGGCGTATTCTCATTGCCTTCCGGGAAATATACCGCTTCCGTTGATTTTATTCAAGAGGGCGATTTGTCAACCGTTGCCTTTGATGTTCGAGGCGCTGACGATATAAGTATTAGATATGGCGGCAAGGATAGCACGCAAGCAAGCGGGCAAATGGCGGTGACCTTTACACTTCCCGAAGGAGTTAACGATTTTTCCCTGTTCGCATACTCCAACAATACGGGAGAAAGCCGTAATACAAGATGCGTTTTCTCGAACATCCAAATTGAACCCGGCACCACCGCCTCGCCCTACACTCCCTTTGTGGATGTTCAAAACACGGCGCTGAAGGCATCGGGAAAGAACTTGCTTCCAGTTGTTCCTTATGAAAAAACCAAGACTGAAAACGGGATTACATTTACTTTGAATGATGATAATTCTTTGCATATCAAAGGAACGGCAACGGCTGATGTGTCTTTTCGCTATGTTTCTGAGAATAACGCAAGCAGAAAGCCAATTAAAAAAGGGTCTTACACTATAAGTGGTGCGGATGGGCTAAACAAAAGTGATAGAATCACAATTGGTATTACTGGCATAAGTGAGTATTACTGCCATATTGCTGACGGCAAAAGAACAATCGAAGTGGAAGAAGATGGCACCTTTTATTTTAAGGTGTCGATTATGAATGGTTCTACGCTTGATGTAACTATCTATCCCCAACTTGAACCCGGCATAGCCGCAACCGCCTACGAGCCTCCCAAAGAGCCGGTAACCTATATGCCCAACGCTGATGGCACCGTGGATGGCGTGAAGTCCATCTCGCCCACAATGGTGCTGAGAACGGAGACCGATGGCGTGGTCATTGATGCGGAGTATAACCGAGATCTGAACAAGGCTTATGAGGCATTGGTGAATGCTATCAAGGCTTTGGGAGGTGCGGTGTGATGAATCTAACTACAATCGCCACCCTGATCGGAGAGATCGTAGTGATTTTGGGGGTGATCGTCCCCGTCATTATCTCCATTCGGAAGATTGCAAACGGCACCAAATGTCAGCTTCGATCCGAAATGCTCCGAATATACTACGATAACAAGGACAGTAAAAAGATACGGCAGTATGAGAAAGAGAATTTTTTGATGCTTTTCGGGGCGTACAAGGCGCTAAAAGGCAACAGCTTCGTTGACGATATTAGTGCCGAAGTGAGGTCTTGGGAAGTCATTTCATAAGGAGGTACATCATGAATCTACAGAAACTTATCTTTACTCAAAACGATTGCTATAAAGCAGGCGAAAAGATTACCGTTAAGGGTATTATGGTTCACTCCACGGGGGCCAACAATCCTAAGTTGAGCCGCTATGTCGGTCCCGATGATGGAAAGCTAGGAGAAAACAAGTATGGAAACCATTGGAACACTCCCAAGCCTGGCGGCAAAGAAGTCTGCACTCACGCCTTCATTGGTAAGTTAAAAGATGGTTCTATTGCCACCTATCAAGTCCTACCTTGGGATCACAAAGGATGGCACGCAAAAGGCACTGCTAACAACACCCACATTGGCTTTGAGATCTGCGAGGATGGTTTGACCGATGTAACCTACTTCAAGAAGGTTTACCAGGAAGCCGTTGAACTCTGCGTTCACCTTTGCAAGGAATATGGTCTCACTGAGAAAGACATCATCTGTCACAGTGAGGGCTATAAGCAGGGCATCGCATCCAACCACGGTGATGTAATGCACTGGTTTCCCAAACATGGAAAGAGCATGGACACCTTCAGAGCAGATGTCAAGACTCTGCTTAACAAGAAGGAAACCGCTGCTTCTACGCCTTCCGCTAGTGTGGCCATTGATGGTATCAACGTAGGCCGAGGTGCTAACCAGTTGATCCTCTATGTGGGCAAGGCAAGCACCGGGACGAACAAGTGGGGCGCAGAGGCCATCATCAATGCCGATTTGACCGTGGCAAGCGTGGGCAAATACGGCGTGGGCAATACCACCATTCCTGCCGGGAAGATGGCTCTGTCGGGACATGACAAGGCGGCCTATTGGATATTGGATCATCTGAAGGTCGGACAGAAGATCAATATCAACATCAAGGTTTAAGGAGGTACAATATGGAATTTCTGAATGATTACATTGTGCTGCTCGTGATGGGCATCTGTCTCTGCATTGGATATGTTATCAAGAACATCATCCCCGGAGACAAGGTGAACAAATTCATTCCGCTCATTATGGGGGTACTCGGTGTGGTGCTGAACGCCTGGATGAATGCTTGGGCATTTACTCCCGAAATCCTGCTTGGCGGTCTCGCATCGGGTCTCGCATCCACTGGTGCTTATGAACTCTTCCGAAACTTCATCGAGGCGAGGAAGAGCGAATGATGAGTGCCTTTCATCTGCTTTGGATTGTGCCTGCGGCAGCCACTTTTGGTTTGTGCATTGCTTGCCTATTCAAAGGAAGTAAATAAGAAAAGAAGGACCATCAAATCGGGATGGTCCTTCTTCCTTATGCATCTATAAGACAAGAAAAAAACGGGTGAATGTTACTCAAATGTTACACAAATCGGTATAAAAACCGCATTATTAAGCCGTTTTAACTTCTCCAAGAGATAAAGACAAACGAATATTTAAGCAACCGAAAAACCTTGAAAAACCCTGTGTTTTCAAGGTTTTTCTTTGTTTTGGGTTCAAATTAAAAACCACTAAAAACAGCGAAAATTCAGTTAAAGTTACACGTAAGTTACACAAATGTTACACACATTAAAGTTGGTTGATTTCTTCTTTTAACCTTTCCATATCGATGTGCGTGTAAACCTGCTCACCGATTCCTTGTCCGCTATGACCTTGGATTTTTCTGCGGAAGGTTTCATCGAGTTTCTTTTCTCTCCACATAGAGGCAAAGGTGTGTCTTGCATCGTGCGGCTGATGTTCTTGCATTTCACCTTTTTCGTTTTTGTATTCAAGAATGCCGACATCACGAAGGATTGGTCTCCAATAACTGTCTATGAATTGGCGGTGACCTGTTTGAAGATTGAATTT
>JAEIGA010001897.1_pt1 | contig 33264 bp, 39 predicted proteins | sample 9270691 | NCBI WGS metagenome assembly JAEIGA01 (sample SAMN17057246, study PRJNA624740) | gut metagenome | biome: biome; isolation source: fecal sample | host: Bos grunniens | place: China: Xizang | collected 2019 | reverse complement strand
TCGCGGCTCCTATGCCGAACCGATGTACGCCGATGATGAACGCACCGAAAACAGCAGATATTCGACGCGCCGTGACCGCATGGGACGCTATAGCCGTGAAGACGGTTATTCTCGTGCGGAAGGCATGATCGAAGAACTGCGCGGCATGATGGGCGATCTCCCTGCAAACAAACAGAGAGAGCTTCAGCAGTTGATCAAGCGGTACGAAGCGTGACAATTTGTCACGGGTTGAGGAGTAGGGAATTCCCTGCTCCTTTTCTTTATGGGATTTATACCCTATTTCCTGTTAATAGATTATTTACAAATTGCTTTTCAAAACCCCTTGACATCGGTCAGAGATGGTGGTAAACTGTTATTGCGTGATAAGGAAACGCAAAGGAGGGAAATATGGAAAATTTTTACAGTATCAACGAACTTGCAAAGCAATTGCGTGTACATCCGAACACGGTTCGCGCATGGATCGCAAAGGGCTGGCTGAAAGCGCACAAGGTCGGTTGTCGGATTCGTATTTATGAGAGCGATCTCAACGAATTTCTGAACCGATAGAACTGATCATTTGAAGGAGGAAGACAAATGACAGACAGGATTGTAGGCGCAATTATTCTTGGCGCGTCGTTCCTTGCATTGGCGGCAATTGCGGTTGAAGCGATTCGGTCGTATGCGGACATGAGGAAAGCGAAGCGTTTTTCGGAATCGCAGGAACGGATGCACAAAGCCGAGATGACACAGAGAATCTACGAAAGCAACACTTGGAATCTGTATGAGGACGAGCGGCAGAAGAGGATTGCGGCAGAAACGAAGGCGCGTGTCTACAAAGATCAGCTGAAACGCGCAAGGGAACAGATGGCGAAAGTCAAGATCGGAAAGTGAGGAAGACCATGGAAGTTTACAAGTGTGTGCATTGCGGATTTGAATTCGACGAACCTGCACGAACTTATGACGGCGGTCACTATGACGCGGATTGCCCGAACTGCGGAAGCGAAGACATTGAGCGCACGGAAGAAAGCGACACCGCGAACGGATGGAAGAAGGCGTGGAAGGAGTTGCCGGAAGACAACAAGCGGTATCTTACAATCACCGCGCACGGCAATGCTGAAGTGCTTGAATTCAACGTGAAGCATCAGGCGTGGAATGTATCTGATGATTACACGGATGCCGAGATCAAGGTTCTGTATTGGATGACGCTACCGCCTATGCCGCAGCAGAAGAAGCGTCCGGCATACGATTTTCAGCGCGACGCTGATCTCATTAAAAAGGCAATGGAATTGAAGGAGGAATACAAATGACACCGCAAGCGAAGCTGATCTACGATCACATGGACGAGAACGGCAGCATTACGCAGATGGAAGCGTATGAGCTGTACGGAATCACAAGGGTCGCGTCCCGAATTCACGAACTTCGTGAAGAGGGCATCGGGATCGTGAAGAGTATGAGAACCGGGAGAAACCGCTTCGGCGTGAACTGCCGATATGCGGAATACAGATTGGGGGGAAGAGCGTAATGAAACGAGTTTATATTGACGGCGAAAAGCTGAAGGCGGCAATGCTGAACACCGGGATCAAGATCAAGACGATCTGCAATGGAATCGGGTATCAATCGGATAGCTTTATCTACAACGCAAAACAGCGTGGATGCATCAGTGACCGCGCTGCAATCGATTTGGAACGGCTGTACGGTATTAAACGAAAACTGTACGAAGTCCCTGAACCGAAGAACAAAGTGAAGCCGGAGCCTATTGACGAACAGATCCATGAACCAATGAAGGAAGAGAAGGCATCTTGCGGTCTTGACTATGTTCAGTTGTACAACACGATCTACACGGCGGTGCTTTCAGCATTGCAAGCAAACGCGAAGGGTCTGCATGAGCAGGGAAAGTTGTTTGAGGTGAAATGAGATGAGCGTATTCAGCACTTTGAACGACATCAACGTGAACGGTCACGTTGAGAAGAAGAACGGTCTGTCCTATCTGTCATGGGCATGGGCATGGGCAGAAGTAAAGAAGAACTATCCCGACGCGATCTACACGATCTATGAGAACAAAGACGGTCTGTTCTATCACACGGACGGTCAGACGGCGTGGGTGAAGACCGGGGTCACGATCAACGGCATCGAGCATATCGAATACCTGCCTGTCATGGATATGCGGAACAAGAGCATCCGCATCGAAGCGATTACATCCTTTGATGTGAACAAGGCGATTCAGCGCAGTTTGACGAAGGCGTGTGCGCGTCACGGATTGGGTCTTTACATCTACGCAGGGGAAGACCTTCCCGAATCCGAACAGGAGCCGTTGGTTCCGAGCAAGGACGAGATGGCAGAGATGTCCACGGTACGGACGCAGATCCTTGGCCTTGCGAAGGGCGATGTCGATGCACTTGCCGCCGTGATTGAGAGGTGGTCGAACGGAAAGTACCATTCTCTTGACGGTATGCCGCTTGCGGACATGAAGAACCTGAAGTTGGCTATCGTCAAGGCGAAGCAGGGTGCTGATAAATGAAACTGTCGAAGCCGAGAATCGAATACGTGTACGGAGAAGGACGAAGGATATCGTTCCTGATCCACGCCGATTCCGTGAAGGAAGCCGAGCGTCTTGTAGATTCCGCAGGGGACAAGGTGCTTGAGGGAGTGATTAAGGTCTTCCGGGAGAAGCGATCACTAACGGCGAACGCGTATTTCCATGTCCTTGTCACGAAGATCGCTGCCGCGCTGAACACGGACATTCAATCCGTCAAGAAGCGGATGGTCTGCTCCTACGGCGCGGTAGCCGACAAGGACAACGTACCGATCACGGTGACGGTGCCGAAGGGCGTGGACATCGAATTGTACTTTGACTACGCCACATGGATCTACGGCGATTCAGAAGGCGATACGTACATCATCTACAAGCCGACGCATCTCTTGGATTCGCGTGAATTCTCACGGCTTGTGGAGAAGACCGCAGAAGAAGCAAAAGCGTTGGGCATCGAGGTGCTGCCGGACGCAGAATTGGAGAGATTGTATGCGTTATCGAACAAAGAGCAAGGCAGCGCAAGCGTGTGAGATACCGCCCGATGTAAAGAAGGCAGTATGGGAGCGCGACCATCATCAATGCGTTCTATGCGGAACTACGTACACCGCGTCACCATGCGCTCACTACATTCCACGGTCGCATCTTGGGCTGGGCATCGAAGAAAACATCGTGACGCTGTGCATGGCATGTCATTGCGATTACGACAACAGCCCGATGCGCGGATATTACAAGGATCAGATCCGACGGTACCTGAAAATGCGGTACAAGGATTGGGACGAGAGGAAGCTGGTCTACAGAAAGTACGGCGAGATTGAGGACTACTACAACACGCTGCCGCCGCAGAAGCAGGAGATCATCAAGGACTATATCGACGAACTACTGAAAAAGGAGGAAGAACATGAACAAGATCACCCTGATCGGGAATCTCACGAATGATCCCGAAACAAGAACCACTACAAGCGGACAGAGCGTCTGCGCATTCACCATCGCGGTGAACCGCCGCTTTGCGAACAAGGATGGCGACAAGCAGACGGATTTCTTCCGCATTCAGGCATGGCGCGGTCTCGCGGACACCTGCGCTCGGTGCCTGTCGAAAGGCAGAAAGGTCGCGGTCATCGGTGAGTTGCAAGCACGAACCTACGAAGCGAAGGACGGAACGACGCGGATGTCGCTCGATGTGCAAGCGGACGAGATCGAATTCCTGTCACCTGCGGAAAAAGCTGAAACGAAACCGCAGAAAAAGTCCAAAGAGAATTCGGACGGCTACGATCAAACGCCGGACGATTGGGCAACGATTCACAGCAGCGATCTGCCGTTTTGAGGAATAGGTATGAAGTATCTGAAGGTCTTTACAGACTTCGTTGAGAATATGAGCGATCTTGGTGACGCGGAGCGCGGAAGACTATTCACGGCAATGCTTGAATACGCAGAAACTGGGGAAGAACCTGCGCTTCGCGGAAACGAGAGATTCTTGTGGGCAACGGCGAAGAAGAATATCGACAATCAGCGCAAGTCATACGATCACCAATGCGCGGTCAATAAACGAGTCGCTACGAATCGTTACGAATCGTTACGAACGGCTACGGAAATCAGCGAACCGTTACAAGACAAAGAAAAAGAAAAAGATATAAAAGAAATACCTACTAACGTAGGTACAAAGAAAAGCTCCGCTTTTCGCGCTCCCACGGTTGAGGAAGTCCGACAGTATTGTGAGGAACGGAACAACGGCATTGATCCCGAATACTTTGTGAACTACTACGAAAACCGTGGCTGGTATCTTTCAAAGGGCGTGAAGATGCGAGATTGGAAACGCGCGGTGATCACATGGGAGAAGAACGGATTTTCCGCGAAGCAGAAGCCGAAGAACGCGGCATTGCGTTACGAACAGAAACCGATCAGCAAGACGGACTTTGATGCGCTGGTCGTGGACTTGGAGGATCAGCAATGAGAGAAGGAGGGGCATATGGTTGATTTCAAGTCGCACAGGGGCGAGATAAACAAGGTCAAGCAACAGCTTGCGAATCCGAATCTGTCTTGGCACAGACGCAGAGATTTGAAGCGGTATCTTGGACGGCTACACAAGGAACTGTCCGAAGCGAAGAAATGGAGCAGAGCATGAACATAGCATACAACATGGATTGCATGGAAGCAATGCGAGAAATGCCGGACAATGCGTTTGATTTGGCTGTTGTAGATCCGCCGTATCGTGACATGGCAGAAAATCAGCCTACAAAGGACATGAGAAACAACGGAACAATGAAAAATTTCGGGAACAAGCCTGATCGAGAATATTTCAATGAACTGTTCCGCGTTTCAAAAAATCAAATAATTTGGGGCGCAAACAATTTTGAGCTGCCGCCATATAAAGGTTTTATCGTTTGGGAGAAAGGCATACCGCAAGATTTCACTATGAGCATGGCAGAATTAGCCTACATTTCAGAAGGACTTGGCACAATTTCAAAAATAGTCTCCATCCGTTCTGCGGGAAGCGAAGTCAAAATCCATCCAACGCAAAAACCCGTTGCCCTGTACGCATGGATTTTCAGCCGATACGCAAAACCCGGTGACAAGATCCTTGACACGCACCTCGGCTCTGGTTCGTCCCGAATCGCCGCCTATGATGCTGGGCTTGACTTTGTGGGCTATGAGATCGACAAGGAATACTTTGACAAGCAAGAGGAACGGTTTAAGAAATACACGTCGCAAGGAAGATTGTTTATACCAGGAATTGAGAGCGCGGAACAAATGAAAATAGGGTTTTAAGGAGGACGCATGACGGACTACATCAAGCGGAGCGACGCGATCCACGCGGTTCTTCACAATTCGGGACAAGCTGCGGTGGCGGCGGTGCAGGAGATTAAGGCGGTTGATCCGTTTATGGACGCGATGCTCTACGACTATCCTGTGCGCGACCTAATTCTGTTCGCAGAAGCTTGCAAGATTCAGCACGTTACAAAGGATGATTTGAAGCGCGTCGTAAATGACATTACATGGGCTGCTGAAGCGGTATACAAGGCGACCGATGAAGCCATGAAGAATATGGCTGACGACATGACCACGACATTCCGTGTTGAACTGCCGCCTCCGATAAACCCGAAGCGTTTGAAAAAGATGGGATGGCATTTCGACGAAGTGAAGAGCGTGAAAATGCCGGAGATCAAAACGATGGACATCAATGAGTGGCGAAAGGAGCAGACCAATGAAACAGATTGAGGAGGAGGACACATGAGCGAATGGATCAAGTGCAGCGAGAGGTTGCCGGAGGACGGGGCTTATATTCTCGGATATATGGCTTATGGACAATGTTCTGTTTTGAAATGTGAGGGCGGTCGATTGTTTACGGCTGGGTGCTGGGTGCCTTTGCCGAAGAATGCCGTCACCCATTGGATGCCGTTGCCGGACGCGCCGGAGGTGGAAGGATGATCATCGAAAGAAAATGGAGTATGCCGAATAAGTGGACATTCAACATTAAGCCAATAAGCGATTTGCTCGATGAAGAAATGACAAATGGTCTGTGGATAGATCCGTTTGCAGGGAAAAGTGATCGAGCAAAAATAAGGAATGACCTGAATCCTGAAAGCGACGTGGAATATCATATGGACGCATTAGACTTTTTGAAACAGTTTGACACGGAAAGCGTTGATGGGGTTCTTTTTGATCCACCGTATTCACCGAGACAAGTAAGAGAGTGTTACGACGGTATAAGCGGGTCGTTGAAGTGGGACGGACGGATGACATTTTGGAGTAAAGCAAAGGATGAGATCGCGCGCATTGTCAAGGTCGGTGGGAAAGTGATCTGCTTTGGTTGGAACACAATGGGATGTGGAAAGAAACGCGGTTTTGAAATGACCCATATACTGCTTGTGCCTCATGGTGGTAACAGGAACGATACAATATGCACGGTCGAGATAAAAAGCAGACGAGGTGACGCAGAATGACGGACTACATCAAGCGGAGCGACGCGATCCACGCGGTTTTGCACAACGAGGGACAAGCTGCGGTGGCGGCGGTGCAGGAGATTAAGGGCATCGAGATCGTGACTTGCGGAGAGTGCAAGTATAAACCTTATTGGTGCGTAGGAGCAGACCCGAACGACAGAACAGGATTTGGCATCGATTTTCCGCAATACAAAGAACCGAACCGGTGTCCGTGTCAATGCGAAGATGGTTGGTATGCGTGGATTCCAGATAACGATTGGTTTTGCGGGCATGGAAAGCGGAAAGGAGCAGACCGATGAGACCGATTGACGCTCAAAAAGCAAAAGACAGGATTGAGCAGATTTTCTGTGAAGATTGTGTTCGAGGCAATAAGTGTATGCGTTGCTCGTTGAGCGTGTGCTTTACCGCAATCGACGATGTTCCGACGCTCGATGTCGCGCCTGTGGTGCATGGGGAGTGGATTGATGCGGAATACGATGAATATGAACTTGAATTTGGCAGACATCAATATTTCTGCTCGGTTTGCGAAAAACACGCGGACAGTTTCGTAGGCGGTTCCGAGGAATGGTGGTGCAGAAGAAAACCGAATTACTGCCCGAACTGCGGCGCGAAGATGGACGGAAAGGAGCAGACCGATGCTGATAATTGATATGCCGATGCAAACCGATTTGGTTGATAGGGCTGTTTTATATGAACGGTTAAAAGAATGGCAAGAGACGACGTGCGATACGGTTACATTGGCGTTTTTGCATGAAGTCAAGATGTTGCTGTTTTCTGCTCCGCGTATAAAAGCGGTTGAACTGGTGCGGTGCGGAGAGTGCTATTACAAGGAAGAAAAAAGGATAATGGATGAAGATGCACTATGGTGTAGAAAACATCATATGTACGTGACTGCCGATTGGTTCTGCGCGGACGGCGAACGAAAGGAGGGCGCGGAGTGAACATTAATTTGATGTACGGCGATTGTTTGGAATTGATGAAAGACATACCGGACCGGTCTATTGATTTGGTTTTGACCGATCCTCCGTATGGGAAAAGGGCAGACAAGGGAACAAACGGCTTTGGAACTGCAAGGAATAGACGCTATAGTGGAGGATGGGACGGAAAAAGACCGAGCAGAGAGGTTTTTGACGAGATGCTTCGCATCGGTAAAAAAGTAATCATTTTTGGAGGGAATTACTTTTGCGATATGTTGCCGCCATCCAACCATTGGATATTCTGGGACAAAAAGGGAGATATTCGTTTCCAAAATCCGTTCGCGGACGGAGAGCTGATTTATACAACGTTTAACAAGCCGACAAAAAGAATTGTGTTTAAACAGCAAGGGTTTATTACAGACAGCAGAGACAAGCGTTATCATCCTACGCAAAAGCCGTCAGAACTTGTTCAAATGTTAATCGAGCAGTACACAAATGAAGGGGACACGATTCTTGATTGCTTTATGGGTAGTGGCACAACAGGCGTTGCTTGCGTAAATACGAACAGAAATTTTATAGGAATTGAACTTGATCCGCAGTATTTCGAGATTGCGAAGAAAAGGATCGGACAAGCTGAATTGGAGATAAAGGAGGGCTGACGATGTACGATGAACGTGTAAAGGCGTTGCGGTGCTGTATCGTAGATTTTAACAGTACACAAAGCCGTCGGTGTAACGAATGCCCATACAGAATATATGCGGACGGGAAAAAGGCTTGCGAAAATAAAGCGAAACGCGATGCCGCCGACGCGATTGAGAAGCTGATGGCAGAGATAGACCACAAGGACAAGGTGATCAAGGACATGCTGACTACGCTGACAGGCATGAAGGACAAGCTGATCGATAGGATCTGCGAGAACTGCGACACGCCGCCGGAAACACGGTTGCGGCTGTGCGGAGAATGCCCGATCATCAGCCCGATACGGGAGGCGTTCGATGAACAGCCGTGAGAAAGGCAAGCGCGGAGAACGGATGCTCCGAGATGAGTTTCGCAAGGAAGGACATGAAGCCAACAGAGGTGTGCAGTATCAAGGCGGTAAAGATTCGCCGGATGTAGTCACGGACATACCTGACGTGCATGTTGAATGCAAGTTTTGCGAGAATGCGCAGATTCGGAAGTGGATGGCACAGGCGATCCGTGACGCAGGTGACAAGATACCTGTGGTCATGTGGAAGAAGAGCCGCGAGGAATGGTTGGCGGTAATGCTGCTGAAGGATTGGATCAAGATGGAAAGGAGCAGACATGGAGACAAATAAGCCAGCGACGCTATGTTGGAAGTGCGCGAACGCGTGCGGGAAATGCTCATGGAGCGATGGCACATTCACGCCTGTGGAAGGATGGAAAGCAAAGAAGACGCGGTTGCGAGTAAGTGACCGAAAGGATGATCCGAACCGATACACGGATTCGTACATCGTGGAAGAATGTCCGCTGTTCGATGATGATACCGGAGAGTACAACAAGCCGACGAAGCGGAACAAGTGGAATTCTGCACCGTATATGCAAGAGGTGATAGCATGAACTTGACGATAAACGATCTCAAGGAATATGCGAAGATGTCGGTCACGGAACGCCACACAGAGCGCGGTAAGGAGATCAGGAAGGAACTTGAGGAACGGATGCGATGGATGCCGATACGGTGGCGGCGCGTGATCCGATGTCGGTACATCATGAGCATGAGCGTGACGCGGACATCGATGGAGATCAACGCAAGCAGAAGCGCGATACACAAATGGACGCGGCAGATCGCGCGGTGGCTTGAGGACAAGGACAAATACCTTGAAGAGATGACGTAAGCAAAGGGTGTACAAAATGTACACCTTTTTCTTGTTTTGGGAAGGCAAAATGGTAGCTGAGGTGGAGTATGGGCAGAACCGATGGATTAAAGAAAACACCGGGAATTACGAAAGAGAATGCGCGAGAGATGCAGCGGAGATCGCAAGAGGTCATCAAGCGCAAGAAAGCCGAGCGATTGGTCATGATGGATGTGGTCAAAAAGATGGTCACGGAAGAGGATCGCGCGGCTATCTGCTCTGCCTTACTGGAGAAAGCAAGGAACGCTGACAAGGATGCGGTGAAGATGATTCTTCAGCTTCTCGGAGAAATGCCGGACGAAAAGTCCACTATGACGCTGAACATGGGAATGTCCGAAGCGGACAGGAAGCTGTTGGAGAAGGTCGATCATCGTGTATGACATCCTGCGCCGCGCATGGGAATCAGAGATCGCGTATTGCCGTGATCACGTTGAGTATTTCGTAGATAGCTACGGACACATCGAGGACAAGGACAGCGCGGAAGTGATCGTGCCGTTCCGAATGTGGAAGGAACAAAGGGAAGCGTTGCGGTCGATGCATGAACATCGGCTGAACATCATCCTTAAGGCGCGTCAGTTGGGCATCACATGGCTTGCGTTGAACTATGCCGCATGGATGCTCGTCACAATGCAGGGCTGCACCGTTGTTGCATTGAGCAAGACGGAAGAAGACGGCAAGGAACTGATACGAAGGATCTGCGTGATCCTTGAAGCAATGCCGGAGCTGGTACGCAGGGATGATTGGTACGGAGCGAAACTGGAATCCGCAGCTATGTCCGCGACGATCACGTTCCAAAACGGATTGACAAGCACGATCAAGGCGTTCCCTGCGGCACCGGGTGCAGGTCGTTCCTTCACGGCGAACCTTGTTATCTTGGACGAATGGGCGTTTCAGCAGTATGCGCGTGAGATATGGGGCGCGGCGTTTCCGACGATCAACCGTCCGACGGGCGGTAAGGTCATTGGTCTATCAACGATCAAGCGCGGTTCGTTGTTCGAAGAGATATGGACAACGGACGGGAACGGATTCAACAAGATATTCATTCCGTGGTACGCAGATCCGCGACGCGATCAAGCGTGGTACGAACAGACGAAAGCGAGTATCGGTGAAGACTTGACGCTTGCGGAGTATCCTGCGACACCTGAAGAAGCATTAACCGTTCCGGGTGGCGCGTTCTTCCCCGAAGTCAAGGACGCGATTCACTTGACGGACAGACCGCTTATAGAGCCGATACAGCGGTATATCAGTATCGACTACGGCTTGGATGCTTTGGCGGCGATATGGTACGGAATCGACCTGACAGGGCGTGTGACGGTGTACAGAGAGCTATATAAGAGCGGATTGATCGTACACGACGCGGCACAGGCGATCCTTGCGGCGAGTGGTCGGGAGCGAATCGAAGGCGTGTATGCCCCTCCCGATCTATGGAATCGCAATAGAGACACAGGGCGAAGCACGGCAGAGATCTTCATGGAGATGGGATTGCCGCTGATCAGAACATCGAACGACCGCGTACAAGGGTGGCTCGATGTCAAGGAATGGATACGCCCTGTCGAAGAGTACAACGAGCAGACAGGCGCAAAGAAGCTGACGGCTCGTTTGCAGATATTAAGAGGTACAGCACCGAACCTTATGCGGTGCTTAAAGGCAATTCAGAAGGACGAGAAGAAACCGAACGACGCGGCGAACGATCCGCACGAACTGACGCATCTGCCCGATTCATTGAGGGCGTTCTGTGCAGGAAGACCGCTGCCGCCGGAGTTGCCGACGGTGCGAGATTACGACGAGCCGGCGACGGAAGAAGAACAGATAGACGATTTCTTTGCATGGGGGCATTAATGGAACTTGCATTTTTGATTGGTGGATTGCTGATTGGAGCGTTGGGTGTACTGACGATCCGTAATACGTTAAAGCTGCGCGAGAAGCCTGTGGTAGAAGAACCGAGCGATGAACAGAAAGAGCGCGACAGACAGTATACCGCGCTTATGAACTATAGGAGTGGCAAATGATCGATTACACAAAGCCCGAAGAGATATGGAAAGCATACGATGCCGGACGGAATTACAAGTCGAGCATCGGGCTATATGAAACGGTCGAGGACAACGAGCGTTTCTATGTCGGTGACCAATGGCACGGTCTTGACGCGCCGAACATTCCGAAGCCTGTCCTGAACGTGCTGAAGCGCACGGTGTCTATGCTCGTTGCGAAGATCTGCGCTGACGATATCGCCGCGAACATCACGCCGTTTCTGAAGGACGATGCGTCCGAAGAGAGAGCAAAGATTCTGTCAAACGAGGTGGATAAAGTCCTTGAACTGTGTGCGGTGAAGCAGAACGGCAAACAGGCTCTGCGGAACGCGGCGGTGGACGGCGACGGATGCGTGACCCTGTATTGGGATGACGAAGCACCGACCGGACAGGATGCGAAGGGCATGATCAAGGTCGAGCTGACCGACAACATCAATGTCATCTTTGAGAATCCGCATACTGTGAACGTACAGGATCAGCAGTACATCATCGTGGCGCGGCGGCTCCCGGTCGATGAAGTCCGCGAACGCGCGGAGCATTACGGAGCGAAGGACATTGACGAGATCGTCGCAGATGACGATACGCATCAGGGCGAACAGGGCGGTGGCGGCAAGCTCGTCACGCTGCTGTGCGTGTTCTTCCGTAAGGACGGCAAGATCCATGCATTGGAAGCAACGGAGAAGGTGATCGTCCGCAAGGAGTGGGACACCGATCTGACGCGGTATCCGATTGCGTGGTTGCCGTGGGAGAGACAGCGGAACAGTATGCACGGACGCGCTGCGCTGACCGATATGATCCCGAATCAGGTAGCAATCAATAAGGCGTACGCCGGAATGCTCTATGAGATCGAACGGCTCGGATTCCACACGCTGATCGTGAACGGACAGTTTATCAAGAACTGGAACGGCGAACCGGGAAAGGTCATCAAGGTCGCAGGGAATCCCGATGATGTCCGCAAGTACGCGGCGTACATTGACGGAGCGCAGACGAATCCGAGCATCAGCAACGTGATCGGTGAGGTCATTAACTACACGCGTGATTTCATGGGAACGAACGATGCATCGAGTGGAAACGTGCGCCCAGACAACGCATCCGCGATCATCGCGCTTCAGAACGCGGACACCGTACCGCTTGAACTTACGCGTCAGGCGTACAACGGTTTCATCGAGGATATCGTGCGGATCATCGTGGACATGATGCATGCGTACTACGGCACACGCATGGTCGAGCATACGACGAAGGACGAGCTGACGGGCGAAGCGATCGACGAGCAGATCCCGTTCGATTTCGACGAGCTGTCCGGCGAGAACCTACGCATTAACGTAGATATCGGTGCGGCATCCATGTGGTCGGAGATCACGCAGATGGACGCGCTGAACAGCCTGTTCACAAGCGGCATCATGGACGATCCGCGTAAATTCCGTCTGTACATCGACATTGTACCTGACAAGTACGTTCCCGGCAAGGCGAAGCTCTTGCAATGGTGCGATGAGATGGACGCGCAGATGGCGAACGCGCCCGTGGACGGAGAACTATTGAATCCTTACGGCGATCTGCCGATGGGAAATACAAATGTGCCAACCATAGCACAGGAAGGATATCCGAATGTTTGAAGAGGAAACCACTCAAGAACAGGAAGAACCGATGTTCGGTGACGATGACCTTGAATGGGACGATGACACCGAAGACGAGGAAGAGAAACCCGTCGAAGAACAGGATGATGGCTTGACGGTCAAGTACAACGGCAAGGAACAGAAGGTCGGTAAGGATGAGATTCCGACGCTTGTACAAAAGGGGTTGAACTACGATCACATCCAATCGGAGCTTGACTCTATGCGACAGGGCAATATGTACAAGGTTCTCAAGAAAGCCGCTGACAAGGAAGGGATGTCCGTAGAGCAGTATGCGAAGTACGTGTTGGACAAAGAAGACGCGGATACCTTATCGGCTGCGGAAGCCGAGGTGCGTCGTGAGAATCCGAACCTGCCGAGCAACATCATCAAGGAACTTGCCGAAGCAAGAGCCGCAAAGAAGCAGAATCTTGCCAAGGCAGAGAGTGAGAGCGCAGCAGACAAGGCATGGGCTGAAGCTCTGAAGGAATATCCCGATATGACGAAGGATACGATTCCGCAGAGCGTGTTGGAAGCCGTTGCCGCAGGGAAATCCCCGTTGCTTGCGCTGAAGGACTATGAAATTTCACAGCTTAAAGAAGCAAAGCAGAAGACCGCCGTCGAAGAAAGAAATTTGAAAAACAAGGAGAAGTCAACGGGCAGCTTGAACGGTAGGCGTTCCGACGGCGATGATCAATTCCTTCAGGGATTGTTTGGTAGCTGATCCGCTGACACAAAACAAACATGGCAATTAATCTGATGACCAAGTACCGCGGCAAACTGACCGAGGCACTTGACTACGTAAATGTTCTTTCCGGCAAGACTTCCACCGAGTATGAGTGGAACGGCGTAAAGGGCATCTACCTGACCTCTGTGAAGACCGTGCCGCTGACGGACTACAACCGCAACACCACGGGCAACCGCTTCGGTGGGCAGAACGAGGTTCAGGATGAACAGCAGTACCTTGAGCTTCAGAAGGATCGCTCCGTTGCTCTGACCATCGACAAGGGCAATTTCAAGGAGGGCATGATGCTGAAGACCGCAGGTGCGGTGATCAAGGACGAAATGAACGAGCAGGTCAAGCCGGAGCTTGAACAGTTTGCTCTCAATGAGTGGGCAAAGAACGCAGGTCAGTACGGCACGATCACCGATGATGACAACGGTGCGGCGATCCTTGGTGACCTGCTTCAGATCGAAGCGGCGTTCAAGAACGCGAGAATCCCTGCAACCGAACGCTTTGCCGCAGTTGACGCGAATCTGTTCCCGTACATTCGCTCCGCGCTGACGAACCTCGACAACGTGACGGATCGTATGCTGTTCAAGGGCGTTGTCGGTCGTGTCGGAACGCTGAACCTCATCGAAGTGCCGCACGGCGATATGCCGACGGGCTGCCACGTTCTCGCGTGGTGGAAGAGAGCTGTTGTCAATCCGCAGACGATCACCGATGCGGATATCCATGAGAAGCCGGAGAATCTGTCGGGTGTCCTGATCAACATGCGCTATCGTTACGGTGCGTTCGTCGTCGGCAAGTACGCGATGGGCGTTTACGCGCTGCTTGCGTCCTCGACGAGAGCAACGGCGGTCACTCCGACCACGGCGCGTGCTCTCGACCTGAACAGCGGCGATACCGTTAAGTACACGCTTGACGGCACCGATCCGCGTTACAGCAAGAGCGCGATCACCGTTACCAGCGACACGACGATCTCCAGCACCGCTGCGCCTATCGGCACGACCATCAAGGCGGTCACCTACAATTCCAGCAAGGCGTATCCGTCCGATGTCAAGAGCGCGGTCGTTGCATCCTAAACCAAACAGACTATAGAGGGGAGTACCATACTCCCCTCATCTTGTAAAGGAGAAATACAATGCAAGATAGATTAACTTATGCAAGTGGCAACACGATCACGACGGAAGGATTCCGTTGCGCTATTGGTGAGCCGATTGACATCAAAGTGACGGTTGGAGAGTCCGAAGAGGTTGATCTTTCCGATGCGGCAGCGAAGCGCATCAATCCCGGTAACTATTTCATCACGCTTGAAGTGAACGGCGAGAAATCCGCGTACCGCGATCTGTATCACTTGGGCGAAAACGCGGTTACGATTGGGGACTACACGATCTCCGACGATCTGTATCTTACTGGCGTGAGCGAGGATGATGAGGTTGTCATGCGTCTTGAGCCTGTCGAACTGACGGTGACCGACGCATTCCGCGCTGCTGTCGGGAAGGTCGCGCCGAAGAGCGGCGGTTCGGGCGGCGTGCTTGCGGTAGAAAACATAAACGGAACGCTTGATCATACATGGCGCGAGATTGCAAACGCGATTGCAAGCACGGGCGCTGCGTTGGTGGTGCGAGACGAGGACGGAGAGGTCGTGAGTGCTATTCCATTTACGTTTTGCAACATCGACGACGATGGGTGTTGGATGACCTCCGCAATCAACGAGGAGTTTTACGCGGCTTCCCCCGATGACAGACCGAGTCTGCAAGGACTCGGCGGTGGCGACAACAACAGTCCGGTGTCATAACCACTACAAAGGAGTATCCACATGACGGTACACGATATTATCCGCACGGCGTTTTCCGGAGAGTTTGAGGACATAGAGAACGACACCGATGCGGCGAAGCATTGCATTGATGTCCTTAACACATTGCTGATCGATTGCTTTGAAGCGGAGCAGAACAGCAGGGAACGCGATGGAAAAGAACTTTTGAGAGAGATTCCACAAGTTTCCAAGATGACCGACGAAGTGCCGTACAACATGATGATGGTCGGGCGCGTCCTCCCGTTGGGAATCGAGTGGAAATGGTGCGAGCAGAATCTCGATCAGTATCGCGCTGACCAGTATGAGCGTAGGTATGAGGACGCGAAAATGATCGCAGGGGGCGGCGTATGGCTGTAACTGACATCAAAAACTATCAGGAATTCAGGGGCGTTGACTACTCAGCGTCCCCTGCTGTCATTTCAGATGAACACGCACAAGATATGCTCAATATGTACATCGGCTCGGACGGTGTTATGCAGAAGCGTCCGGGATGGCACATTTTGCGAACGTTTGAAAACGTACATACGTTTGAGGATACCGGAACGTATGTCGTAGGCGATTATGTACGCCGCAATGGCAAGACGCACATCTGTATCGTTGCACACACCGGGGAGTGGAACGCGAATCACTTCAGCAAAGACTTTGATTCGACCACACAATACGCGGTAGGCGATTACTGCCGATACAAGCAGAACATCCGAAAGTGTATCGTCGCGCACCAAGGCGATTTCATTGAAACACACTTTTCGTATGCGAACCCCGAACGGCTGACGATTCACGGCATTCACTACGTACAGTATGAGCCGGGAATGGGTATGCTTTACATTCACGCGGGGACGCGGTTGTACGGAACGATGTTCGTTCGCCAAGATGTCGGGGATGTCAACGGTGACGGAAGCATTACGGCGGCAGACGCGGCGTTGATTCTTCGGTGGCTGTCGGGCAACAGCACACCTACGCCTGACGCTATGCTTCGCGCGGACGTAGACGGCGATGGCGTGATCACGGAAAACGATGCGCGGCTGATCCTGTTAATGGCAGCGGAACGATATCCGCGTCCGAATCAAGCTGACGGCGTGCTTGAGAGCAATTATTTCGTTGTGAAGGACGCAAACGGAAATCCTGTCGAGATGTCAACGCAACAGAGCGTGTCGTTTGAACATGAGCGTCGGCTTTACATCCTTGACGGCACCCAGTACATCGTGCTTATTCCTCAATACGCGACAACGCAGGGGACGGTCGAAGACGAAACGATCATTCTTCCGTATGTTGATTCTGTTCACGCAGAGGTAGTCGAAGGCTACATCCCAACCACGGGTGTGAACGGACATTACGAATATCTTGAGCCGCAGAGCGAGGTTACACCGGGCAGCACGATTGTCGAAAAGGATACAGAAACGGTAGCGCAGGGTAGTAATTCGGTACAGTTTACCGCAGTGTCCGAAATCAAGGACAAGCATATCCTTGTAACACTTTCAATCAATAACAGCTCGGTGTGCAATGCGCTTTACCTTGAACCCACGGCAAATACCGTCACTATCGGCTATGCGAGTTTAGCGTATTCAAGCGGCTCGATTACGGTGACATCGACTGCTGTGCCGCTGAGTGAGGGCGATAAGGTCACGCTGTTTATTAAGAACGAGGATGACGAGGTTATTATTTCCGGCGAACCCGGAAGCAAGACCAATCCCGGCGAATGGAAATCGCCCGAAGCCGACGAGGACCGCAATCTTCTTCAGACGAAGCAGATCAATACGTTCACGACCGACGGCATACACAAGGCGTATTATCTCAAAGAGAACGGATGTGATGTTAATAAGGTAGAGCTGTACTTGTGGACACGGTGCAAAGCTGTCAACGGCGTGGATGTCCCGACTCAGGAAAATATTGACCATGTGGACGCAGGGACATACAACGGTGTCTATTACTATTACAAGTACATATGGACAGAGGTCGCGGCGAACGATCAAAACTACGGATGGACAGCAAAAAACGCGAGTTCGGAAACTCCGCGACAGAACGAGGTATCGTACACGACGCGCATCAAGTTCAACAATACGCCGCCATCGAGCGAACAGCCGAATATGCGCGTGACATATACGCCGCGCAAGCATTCGTCAACATGGGCGATCACGAAGGACAGGGGTTACATCGAGAAGTGTTCCATTGTCACGAAGTACGGTTATTTCAACAACAACCGTTTCTTCCTTGCCGGGAATCCCGATCATCGGAACATGGATTTCATGTCGGCTGTTGACGACCCCACGTATTTCCCGAACACGGGATGGACGAAAGTCGGGTCGGGGCTGACGGCGATCATGGGTTATCTTCACTACGGTTCTGAGCTTGCGATTCTCAAAGAAGACAACGAACAGGACGCTACGGTTTATATGCGGTCGGCGGTGTTGACGGAAGATAATGATGTGATCTTCCCCGTTCAGCAGGGCGCGGAAGGTGCCGGAGCGATATCGATTCACACGAACTGCACGTTGAGAGATGTTCCGCTGTTTCTCGCAAAGGAAGGCGTGTACGCGATCCAAGGCACGGATGCGTCACAAGAGCGAAATGTTCCGAACAAGTCGTTCTTTGTAGACAGCGTTATGCGAAAAGAGATCAGTAAGATGTGCCACGCGGTCGCATGGGGCGATTATTTTGTGATGTGTAATCCGGCAACGGGACGGTGCTTCGTCGCGGATGCACGGTATCAAGGCTTGCCGCCGGGAACGAACGACCGTCAGCACGGATATGAGTGGTACGTGTGGGACAATATCCCTGCATTGTGCTTTGAGGTTGTAGGGGACAGGCTGTTCTTCGGGACGGCAGACGGACGGCTGTGCGTTTTCAATTCGGATTGGGATAATCCGAAGCGGTATTCTGACGGCGGCGAATTCATCGAGGGACAGGATATCACAAAAATCTATAAGTGGAACGCATACGACGGCGGCTATCCGATCCATGCGTACTATGTCACCAAGAGAGATCATCTTGGATCGGTGGATTTCAAAAAGACGATGCTGAACGACGGCGGCGTGATCACGCTTCAGCCGCATGAAAGATCCTCTGCGGCGATCACCGTGAAGACGGACAAGGGCGAGTGGTTCGTCGATCAAGTCCATACAGATTCCGATGAGCCGTCTATGGTGATCCCGATCCGACACAGATTCAAGAACTTTGATTCGATACAGACGCGGATCGAAAACAACGAGATGAACGAAGGGCTGTCGATCCTCGCTTTACAGTACAGATACGCGATCACAACGAACAGGAGATAATCATGAATATCGATGACATCATCAGAAAACAGAAGGAGCATCTGACCAACGCACAGATCCGAGCGTTGTCACAAGCGGCTGAACGATACAAGCAGATGAGCGCGGCGAATCGCGCACAGGCGTACTCCGACCTGCACAGAGGTCTTGCCTCAACGCGCCGTGGGCTTCAAAACGCCGGACTTGCGTCGCGCAAAGGTAGAATTATCAGCGGACGGCAAAAGGCGGCACAGGACAACGCACAGGCTGTTTATGAGGGATACAACAAAAATCTTCGTCCCATTGCGAAATCCTATGCAGAGCGTCGCGCACAGCAGATGGCGAACGCAAACGCGACACAGGAGTATCTTCGGAAACTGCGTGAAGAACAGGCGAAGATCGATGAAGACGCGGCGAAGATCCGGGATGAGTACAAAGCGGCTGTCGCGGCGTATCAGCAACAGATCGCAGCTCAACAGGCGGCTCAACAGGCAGCTCAACAGGCGGCTCAACAGGCGGCTCAACAGGCGGTGCAGAATGTTGTCGGTAATATCGCAAGTGCGGCAGACCCGACCAAGATCGCGCAGCAAGCTGTGCAGAATGTCGTATCACAAATGGGAAGCCGCAGGGTGTACGGGCAGAATAATAATAAGATCGGTAACCGTGTCGTGCAGAACCGTCCCGATGTGAACTATGAGATGACAGACACAGGCACCGAACGCCGTGAAGCCGAGCTTTCGCGTCGCACCGAGAATATGTACAAGTCTCTCAACGCGGACTTGAAAGCAAACAGGAATCGCGCAGAGCTTGACACTTACGGATCGAAGGAAGCGCAGGTCGAGCATCAGCAGATGCAGATGATGCAGCAGAGAAGATACGAGGAGTACATGAGTCGACCGACAACGCGCTTCGCGTCAACGTTCGCAATCACGGACAAGAAACGGCTTGAATTCGATGCTCGTTACAACACAAGCCCCGTCTTCGCGGAATATGCTGATACGATGCTTCAGACCGCATACGAATCTATCGATGCGAACAAGGACAGATGGGACGCGGATATCAAGGCAGGTAACGCATACGACGGTCGCATTCAGACGCAAAAGCCTATCGGATATAACTATGTTCGCACCGAAACAGGGGCTTTCAACGAGGACAAGCAAGAGTCTTATCAAGCATATAAGTACAGATACAAGCGGATCACCACGCCGATTGATCGCAACGATCCTGTCGCGCAGAAAGCAGAAAAGGCGCGGCGCGAACAGGCAGACGCTATGTCGCGCTTGGCAAGAGTCCGTGCGGCTATTGACATGACGGACGATCAGCTTTCGTTGCTCCAAATGGATGACGCGGCTTTCGATGTCGGGTTTGATTCCGCGAAAAAACTGTACAAACAGGCGGTGGATTCATATGAGCAAGCGAAGAAATACGCCGGAAGAAACAGCGACAACGATACTGAGAATGCCAAAGAAGCCGCAAGTGATCAGCTTAAAAAGGCTGAGAATAACTTAATGGCGGCAACGACATCGTTCGCGAACTATGAGTATGTTCGGATCGTAAGGGATTCTACATCTGCCGAATCGTACTATTATGATTCGTACTACGGCGCGGCGAACGCCGATGCGTATAAGGTCGATAATGTTCCGAGCTATCACGATGACAGTTGGAAGGGCTATACATACAACGAAGACCACGGAACAGCGGATTCCAAGTACGCCGCTGTTGTAAACGAATATTCCTTGATGATGCCGAACGCCGCTTTCAATTACTCGTTCGCCGGAGATATTCGTGACATCGGGGATTTCTTCGCGCAATGGAAAAACCTTTTCAACGATAATCGCACGGACAAACAGGACTTCAATTCGTGGTTCTCAAAAGTACGGTGGGAGATCGCAGAAAAGATCGGCACAGGCACAGACGCGGCAAAGACGGAAACCGCCGAAGCGGTAGTCGCGGCGGCACACTACATGACGGACCGAGAGCGCGATGTCTACAATGCGATCCTTGCGAACCGTGGTGCAAAAGCCGCAGACGAATACTTTGAGTTTTTGCGCCCCGAATTGAACGACCGTCTGTTAGCGGATATTCAAAAGGAAAATGAATTCTACGCGGACACGCACGGCTTTGAAGGGACATTGATGAGCGTTCCAATCGGTCTTGCAAAAGGCGCGGTAGATCCTGTTCGCACTATGCTTGTAGGACAGCAAGATCCGCTTACCGCGAAAGCACAGGCGATGCGATATAATTCAGCGGCGAATCTGAGAGAAGCCGTTTCGCGGAATTATAGCGATTTTGGGAAATTCATCTACAACACGGGAATGAGCATGGCAGATTCCACGGCGGTCGCGATGATCGGCGGCGGCATCGGGAAGGCTTTGCAGAATGCGGGCGTTGGAGCAAACATTGCGACAAAGGTCGGAAACGTTATCGGCGGTTCTTTTCTTGGAGGTTCTGCGTTCAATTCGGCATACTCTGAAGCATTGGAGAACGGTGCATCCCCGGAAAAGGCACGGCTTACTGCTGTCGGTCAAGGCGTGAATGAAATGCTGTTTGAGTCTCTTTCCCTTGACTTGTTGGTAGGGCAGTTTCAGCACGGAGGCATCCTGAAGGTATCCAAGAATAACTTTGCGAATTGGTTTGTCAATACCTTGGTGCAGGGCGGCGTAGAAGGATCTGAAGAGGTATTTACCGACATTGCAAACCGTCTGTGGGACAATAAAGTCAACGGCATCATTTCGGAAGAACTGACTACGCTTCGCAAATACATTGCCGATGGAATGAACTACGATGATGCGAAGAAGAGAGTCAATGATGAGTATTCTGAGCAGCTTGGTATGTCCTTCCTTGGCGGCTTTGTATCCGGCGGCATGAGGGGCGGCGGTGCATCGTTCCTTGGCATGGTTAAGAACAGGGGCTTTGAGAAGATCGGCAGCAAGATGTCAACGGAAACAAAGACCGAGGTGAGGAACTTTGGATTCAAGTCCGAACAGGCACAAGAGATTTTGAATCAGGGCAAACTGACGAATCAAGATTACGGCGTTTTGTATTCGGAGATGATCCATCAGCAGTTTGAGGAAGGACGCGCATACGTTCAGAACGCGGTGAAAGACGGGACGATCACCAAGGAACAGAAGGAACTGTACGACAAATATGCGCAGATGGCAAAGGACGGTACGCTGACCGCAGAGGTGGTCGCGTCCGACGAATATGCCAAAGACATGGAGTCACTCGATCCTGTGTTCGATATCATGGACGAAGGCGAGATGATCCAACAGGGATTACGCGATCTTGCAGAAGCGCATAGAGCTGTTCGCGTTGAAAACGAGAAGTATGACAAACAGATTGCCGATATCGAGAACGACACCACTCTGACCGATGCAGAGAAGCAACAGAGAATCGACGCTATCGAGAACGAGCGTGGCGAAAATGTTACCGGAAAGGTCAAGGAACTTGAAGAGGTACAGAATCGGTACAATGAAAACGTAAAGACGGAGAACGGAAAGGTCGATACCAAGCGCGGAAATCTTACCTATGATTTCACGAGCGCGAAAACCTTCGATGAGATGAGTGACCGGCAGAAGGCGGCGATCCGCTTTGCGAAACTGTTCGCGGATAAGTACGGCACGAAGATTCATGTCGTAGACGATTCCGTTGCAGGGCAACGCGTGGACGGCGAGTACGATTCCAAAACGAACACGATCACCGTCAATATCAGCGGAAGCAATTCTGTCATGTACACCGTGTCGCATGAGATGACGCATTGGCTTCAGCACAATCAGGGCAAAGCGTACAATTCTCTGAAGTCCGCAATCAACAACGAGCTTGCGCGTACCGATCTTGTTGTGTCCGAGCTTCCGAATGTGTATCAGGATGTGATGGGCGATTACAAGACCGCCGACAATACCGTGTACGATGCGCTTGTCAAGTACGAACAGGATATGTACAAGCGGCAGACGGGCGAAGAACTGTCACGCGAGAGAGCAGAGGACGAGGTCATCGCACGTTGCTGTGAATCGTTCTTGAAAGACAGAGGATTCGCGGAGAAGATGGTCGCATCGAATCCCGGTTCTGCGCGTACTATTGCTGCAAGGTTGCGTCAGCTTGCAAACGATGTGCAGACGCTGAAAGAGGACGCGCTTGAAAGAGGGTACGAAAAGTACGGAGAACTGATCGACAATTCTCTTGAGAAAGCCGCGCTTGAACAGATTGGTGACATCGAGGAGATCGCACGGATTTGGGAGAACGCGCTGAATCAGGCGGCAAAGAAGGAAGCAAAGAAAAAGAGAGCAACGGAGTCCGAAGTGCAGCACAGCTTTTCCGACAAGGACTACCTTGCTCTTGCATCCAAAGTCAAGGACGGCACGGCTACGGACGCGGACAAAGCGGAGCTACGGAAAGCGGTTGACGCGGCGGCGAAAGCGGCTGGAGCAATTACTAACAAATATGATATCGATAAGAACGGAGATCGCCATGAATCGTTGCATTACTACCACGGGAGCATGGAAACATTTACTGTGTTTAACGGCTTGTCGGCAGGTAAAAACGGGAACTCGCAAGGAAGGGGTTTTTATTTCTCGACAAATAAATCTTTCGCAAATAAGTACGCGACAGGAGAAAACGGGAAAGGAAAACTATACGAATCGTATTTACTTGCGAAAAACCCAATAAGCGATACCGAGGACAAGATATCAGCAGAAGAAAGACGGCAGATATTCCTTGAGATTGATGAAAAAGAAATGGATGGTCGTGGGTATACATACTCGCTTCTTAACGATTATTATCCTATCTCGATACCGAACAAGGAAGCATATGACCATTTTGTTGATGTTTACCTGAACATGAGCAAAAACCTTGGAGATGCGACATTCTATGCGAACCTTTCATCGTCTGCGAATTTCGGTAATGCAACGAGTACAATGCTTGAACATGGATACGATGCGGCTATAACCCAAACGCATACAAGTACAGGAGAGATCGTTTTAGTATTTGATCCGTCACAAGTCAAGTCCGCAGACCTTGTAACCTACGACAACGACGGCAATATCATCCCGCTGTCGGAACGGTTCAACAAGAAGAACGACGATATCCGCTATTCCATTAACGACAAGGACTACCTCTCCGGCAGATTGGGTGGTCAAGAATACCTCAAGTATCTTCAGCTCGGCAAGAAGGTTGTTAACCAAACGGCGACGGATGCGGAGATCAAGGAATTTAAGCAGCGCATGAACGCGCTGTCACAGGATAACCGCGAAGCGTTCCTTGACAAACTGCGCGAGAAGATGATCCGGGCAGACGAAGCGGCAAAAGTCCGCGAGGTTCGTGACAGGCAGATTGCACGGCTTAAATCGGAATTCAAGGAGTCCAAGAAGAAAGCGCGTGAACGCAGATTGCGTTCCGAGTTTACGGAATCGATGCGCCGTAGTCGCGACAAATTAACGAAGATGCTTACGAATCCGACCGATAATTCGTATGTTCCGATTCGCCTTGCAACGGAAGTCTCGGAGTACCTTGAAACGATAAACGATATGCTGACATACGGCGAAACAACGGTTGCAGAAGCACCTCCGTCCGTGGAAGATGTCAGCGCATATATCGCTAAACACGAATACAAGGTGGATGCGCGACGGTTTATTGAATTTTACACGAATCGCGGATGGCTTGGATCAAACGGGTTGCCGATGAGAAATTGGAAGAGATCGGTCGCATCGTGGAACAAGCGAGGTGAACCGAAGAATCCGACCGGCAGGGCAATGACACCTTCCGAAAAGATCCGCGACGCTATTGAGCGTTCGTATGCGACAAAGGAAAACATCGACGCTATGAGAGCGGAAGATCCGTCGTTCGATCCGAGAGGAATGCTTCCTGTCGGCGAAGATGGCAAACCGATTGTAGACGAATCTCTCATGAAGATGATCGAAGATACAGACAAGATCATCAACGAAAAGCATTTGGACGATCTTACGGTTGACGAGATGCGTTTCATTGCAAATACAATGCGAGGCGTTATGCATCTTGTTACGGAAGCGAACAAGGTTACCGTTGACGGCGAAAGAAGGAATGTCCATCGCGCATCGCGTAGGTTGGCGAACGAGGTCAAGAGCGCAAGCAAAGTATTTGGTGACAAGAAGAACAGATTTACGCAATTCCTGAACCGGTATGTCATTGAATCGCTTGGACTTCGCAGAATTGCAAAACTGTATTCCGGATCTAACGAGCATGCTTTGTTTGTCAAGATGGTCGATGACCTGAACCAAGGCGCGATTGAGCAAGAGCGCATCAAGCAGACGCTTCGCGCTATGTTCAACGAGGTAACCAAGAAGTACGAAAAGGACATCAAGTCTTGGTACGGAAAGAACGCCGAGTGGATTGACACGGGGTTCGGATTTAAGATCACAAAGGGTATGCGTGTGTCTTTGGCAATGCACATTCTTAACGAGCAGAACCTTCGCAACATCGAAAAGGCAGGGTTGCGTATTCCTGACATTGCGATGTACCGTAAAGGAAACTACAAGGAAGCATACGAACCCGGTCACGGAAAGGTCTATCGTCTGACCAAAGCGCAAGCAGAGCAGATCGTGTCCAAGATGACCGAAGCGGAAAAGGCATACTTCAATGTTGCAAAGGAATTCTTCCACAAGCGTTCGGGGTATTACATCAACAGAACGAGCTTGAAGCTGTTGGGCTACAGCAAAGCGACCGTTGAAAATTACTTCCCGATCCAAACGGATGATGCTTACAGAACTGTCAAGTATGATGATGTTCAACAGAACGCATCCGTTGAGCATCCAGGCTTCCTTGAAACGCGTAAAGGAACGGCGAACGTAATGTACCTGAACGACATTACTGCGGTTGTCAATCGTCAGATCGACGGCGTAGCAAAGTACGCAGGGCTTGCGATCCCGATGCGGAATTGGAACAACATTATGAACGCGTGGCTGTTTGAAGAAAACGAAAACGGCGAATGGGTTCCTTCCGACGAAGGTCGCGCACACAATGTCCTTGAAGCGCAAATGAGCGGCGAAGGCAAATCGGTCATCAAGTATGTCGATCAATTCGTATCTGATCTTGCATCGTCCGGTATCAACGACACGAATGATGTTGACGCGGCGAGGTTTGCCGCAAAACTGACATCGAACTATGTCAAGGCGGTGCTTACCTTAAACGCGAGAGTCGCTTTGTCACAGTTGGCATCCGTGCCTACTGCGGTTGCGGAGATTCCGTGGAAGTACATTGCGCAATCGTTTTTTGGAAATGTGGAAGGGCATTTGAACCGCAACGCAAGCAACGAACTGATCGATATGTACACACCGATCTTCGCAATGCGTCGTGCCGGAACGCAGACGGAGGTTTCCGAGGTCATGAAGCGCAAAGGATTCGCTGACAAGGCTGAACAGAAACTGCCCGGTCTTCTTGGTTGGATCACCGCAATGGACACGGCGGCAACGCGCAGATTGTGGTACGCGTGTGAAAGATGGGTCAAGGGTGAAACCGACATTCCTGTCGGATCGGACGCGTTCTATAAAGAAGTCGCGAAGCGGTACGAACGCGTGATTCAAAACACGCAACCGAACTTTACGGTGCTTCAGCGTTCACCTGTGCTTCGCAGTAAGAATGCGGCGGCAAGGATCATCACAATGTTCGGTACGCAGAGAATGCAGAACGCTGGCGTGTTTATCGAATCGCTTGCAGAGGTTGTGCAGACAAAAGACAAGGTAAAGCGCAAGGCGGCAATGAAGAAATTCGGGAGAACGCTTTCCGGTTTGATCACGGCGGCGATTGTCATTGGACTTGAACGCGCATTGGTGTCCGCGCTTCGTGGGCGTATGCGTCCGTTGCAAGACGATGACAAAGACATCACCGTAGGCAGCGTTTCCAAGTACATCATGGGCGAGATCGGCACATCTCTTGCAGGGTCGTTCATGTATGTCGGAGAAATTTACGACTTTGTTCATGGATTCGTCAGCGGCATTACGGAAGGCGATTCAGGATACGACAACAGTTTTGCACTCCCGGCAGCAGAAGCCTTGTCAACGATGATTAAATTCTTCAAGAACAAGGATTGGCAATACTTTGAGTATATGCGCGGCGATCACACCGACAATGAGAAGTGGCTTAAGACGAGATCCTTTATCAACGAACTTATGACGGTTTCATCGTATGCGACAGGCTTACCGCTTGCGAATGCGTCAAAGACGATCCTCAACGGTACTGTTCCGTTAGTGCAAGACATCGTAGAAAGCACAAAGACAGGTGAACTGAATCTGTATCTTCATCAAAGCGGCAAGCTCGACGATGCGAAGACCGCCGCGAACTACAAGGAATGGACAAACCTCGGAAAGAAGGGCAGTACATATTTTAATTGGGAGAATAAGCTCAAAGATGCAAAAAGCACAGATGACAAGACATTAAGCATTGTAAGGGCTGAAGAGCTTCGCGCAGATAAGACGTTGACGAACGAAGAACGTGCTATGCTTCTTCGGATGGTGACGGCAGATGCGACAAGCGAGGGCGCGGTCGTGTACAATGAGAACGGGAAGATCATTGTGGACTTTACGAACGATCATCGGTACAAGGCATCGCTTTATACGAAACGCGAGAGCATTGCGGAAGCGTTATGGCGCGACACCACGGCGTTGCCGGGAGAGAAGGCAAAGTTGTTGTCGCTGATGGCGGACGGTGAATTCGACATTGACGGCGCGGTCGTGTACACGATGACGCAGAACGACAAGGGCGAGATGGAGCGAAACACCGTCGTGGTTGACTTCACGAACCTTGATCGCTACAGAGCATCAACGATGTTGAGCGACAAGCAGTACGAAGGATTCCTGAACCTTGTGGATATGGGCGTTGCTGAAGATATCGCGTCTACTGCGTTTATCCAATACAAGGTGCAGAAGAAGCAAGGCGCGAAAGCGAACGACAGATTCCGTGATTGGCTGTTCACGATAGTCAAAAACCCTGAAGACCGTGCAAAGGTAGATATGGCGGTTATTGGTAATACCGTGCGCGTCGAAGGCACTATCGGCTACAAAGAGAACGGAGAAGTCTATGCGGACTACTCGTCGCAAGAACTGTTCGACGCGTATGTGAACGGAAAGAAGCAAGACAAGTCTGATGCAATCATAGCGAATGACGGTACGGCAGAAGCAAAGGCAAAGGCGTTCGCTGATACGGACAACAATTACCATGCAAAAGACGGCATCGTGTACAACGATAAGGACAAGGTTGTTGCGGACTTTACATCGGACGAAGCATACCGTGCGTCGCAGTTGGGTGAAGCGCGGTATAGGAATTACAACACGGCAGTTGGCGGCGGCGTATCGAGATCAAACGCTGTCAGTGCAGTTGAGCAGTACGCGAAACTTGTCAATGATGACAACGGCGAAGACGCGAAGAGATACCGTGAGTGGCTGATGACGCAGTATAACCCGAAAGACCGGGCGATCCTTGACGCGGCGTTCCGCACGGACGCAAACGCGAAGAACGGCAAGGTCTACAACAAGTCGGGAGATGTCGTTGCGGACTATAATTCGACAGAATCCTTTACCGCTTCGCAGATGGGCGTTGCAAGCTATAGGAGCTACGAAACGGCGGTCGGCTATGGCATGACCGAAAAGAACGCGCTCAATGCAGTAAAGAAGCACAAAGAATTCACGGCAGACGATGATAAGGACAACGCGACGCAATACACGACATGGGTCTTCAATACCTACAAGGACGCGAAAGACCGCGCTATTGCCGGAGCGATCTACACGACGAAGCCTGTCACCGTCAAGGACGGCAGAACATATGACGAGAACGGCTACATCTACAGAGACTACACATCTGCTGCATGGTACAAACTGTCGAACCGAACCTTGTCGAAAGACGGCGTGAACAAGCGGTACGAAGCGGCGAAACTGCTTGAAAAAGACGGCTACACCGCAGAGAAGACCGTGGCGGCGTATGTCGAACTGGACAAGCTGTCCAAGAAATCGGAATGGCAGAGTTGGCTCAAAAATCACGGATACACGAACGATCAAATCACGATCATCCTGTGGTCGCGTGGATGGGCAAAAATGAACTGAACAATGGAAGGGTGTACGATTCGTACACCTTTCCTTATTTATATTGCTTTACCATTGTGGTATCAAGGAGGGCGTATGTCAAACCCGATCAACAAATATCATTATATCACGCTCGACACGCAGGATTCCCCACGCGTCGCGTTGAAGAATATCGTCGACGGTGAAACAGGAAACCGCATTTGGGTCACGCTGACAAATAACGGAAGCACGGTCAATCTTGCGGAGAAGGAAAACGACGAGTTTATTTATCGCGTCGTTCTTCGCGTTGATTCCGATCTTGGCACAAGGTATCAGGACAGCGCGGTCGCAGGTGACGGAATCACATTGTTTGCGAACGAGTCTTCCGGCGATTACGGCAAGTGCAACATTCTGCTCAAGCCGCGATCCTTCACGGCAGGGCTTAACCGCTGTTGGCTCAAAATCTACTCGACGCAATTTACTGAACATGACCGCATGATTTATTCTGCGGAGTTTCAGTTTACGGCGGCGCGGTCCGATGAGGACGGCTTGAACGCGTGGTACAGAGGCTCTACGCCGACGCATTCGATGGATGTGCCGATTGATCTGACCGCTTTCGATGTCGATGTCACCTACGCACAAAACGATAATGTCGTGTGTAAGATCCTCGACACGGACATGACCGTGACAGCTTCGCGTGTAACGTGGACGCTGACCGCTGCGCAGACGCTTGCAATGAGTGTCGGAGATGTGACGATTCAGCTTCACTATCGCAAGCCCGACGGAACAGAGGATTACTCCGACATCCATCATGGAAAGGTGCTGTATACGCAAGGTGTTTAAGGCTAGATTCAGACAGCAGAATACGATGCGTACGCGCTTCTTGTCGAGCGAACCGATGCAAGCGCGATTTATCATGGGATCATCGCCGTCCCCTGCTTTACAAGAAAAGTCTGCAACGCCTACGGAATCTGAACAGGTTATCGAGCCGGATTCGGGCGTGTACGGATTGAGCAAGGTCACCGTCGAAGCGATTGATCCCGATTATGTCGGATCTGATGTGCCGAGGAAATCATCGTCCGATCTGACGGCAAGCGGCGATACCGTTTCCGTGCCGAGTGGTTATTACCCAAACGGAGCGCAGAAGGCTGTCGCAAGCGGAAGCGCGACAGTTGACGCGACATCCACATCGAATCCGAGCATTTCATTGAGTAATGACGGATTGATCACGGCAATTGTAGATGATGTCATCGATGTTTCACCGACCGTCACTCCCGGCTATATCGCGAACGGAACGCAGGGGACAGTTAGTGTAACGGGTACACAAACGTACCAAATCCCGACAGCGGACGGGTCGGAAATAACGCCGAACGGAACGACGCAGATCGCTGTCGCGGCAGGGAAGTACACGAAGGGCGCGATCATCGTCAATCCGATTCCGAGTGAGTACGTGATTCCGACGGGGACAAAGGACATCAGCGCGAACGGAACGGTCGATGTATCGGGGTTTGCGAACGCGAACGTTTTGATACCGTACAAGGTGTTTGGCGAGGACGCTGAACTGATTCAGACCTACGACCTTGGAACGGTCAAACTATCTGCAACGGATTACGCAACGTGGACACCATCGACAACCGCGAAAACGATCAAAGCATCAAGTAACATAGGGACGATTACAGCGTCAGACCTTGATCAATATGAGTATCTTCAGCTTACACGCTTTGTTGCTAATACAACATATGTCAGCGGAACAACGCTAAAAGCCGCCGTCATTAAGCAGGTGATTGAGCTTGCACAGGTCGCGCACAGGAAGCCGTCGAACTTTACAAATCTGACAAGTAAAACGGATAACAATAACTACGGCGCGACGCTGTTCACGGCGAACCTTATGGATTATTACAATGCAAGCGGAACGCACACGCTTGCGTGGACAGGCGGCTACGGCTTCTATCCGTCCGCGTCAGGACCGTCGTTTGCGAGTACAACGACAGCGAACACTACGATTACTATCAAATCGCCTGCATATAGCGCACGATGCTCAAACACGTATTTTTCAACGACGATGGCGGGGAAGGTTGATCAAGATAACTCGACGATATCGTGCGTCGTTTACGTGTACAGGATGAAGAAACACGGCTTGCTGTGGACTATGTATCATGACACGGTTGATGAGTATAACAAATAAGGAGGACGCATGAACAAACGCGAATCATTTCTTGCGGCGGCGCGGTCGCAAATCGGAAAAGGCATTTATGTATGGGGCGGCAACGGAGAGGATCTGCTTGCGATGGCAAGCCCTGAAAAATGGATCAGAAAACGCGAAACATCTGCGGCAAACGCCGACCGCGCAATCGCGTTGTTTGAGGAGCGAAAGCGTCACGGTGTACGCGAAATCCGCGCATTCGATTGCTCCGGTCTTGTGTACTGGTCGCAGAAAGAGGCTAAAGTCGGGTACAGCGATTACACCGCTGCCGGATATTACAAGCAATGCGATCCTGTCGAGCATCTTGAAGCCGGGGATCTTGTGTTTCACCACGACGGACAAAAGATCGTTCACGTCGGTATTTGCGACACGAACGGATATGTCATTGAGAGTATGGGTCGTGATGACGGCGTTGTCATGACGAAGCGCAAGGACGCAAACTACTGGAACAGATCGGGACGGCTGAAGAAGCTGAAGAATGATTACTGCGGTCTACGCGGCGATGTCAATCTTGACGGTAAAGTGACGGCAGCGGACGCAGCGTTGATCCTGCGGTGGCTTGACGGACTTGACGAACTGTCCGAAGAACAGCTTCGCAATGCTGATTTCGACGAGGATGGTGCCGTGACACGCGAGGACGCTGAGGCGATTCTGCGCTACGTTACCGAGTACCATGTTCGCGTTATCGGTAAATCTGTCCGTGTGCGCGAGGGGTATACGACGCTGACGCGGACTATCGGCATCGTACATCGCGGAGATGTTTTGCCGTGCATCGGAGCTGCACCGAACGGATGGTACAAGGTTGAGTACAAAGGCGTGACAGCCTATATCACAAACAAAGCAAAGTACACAGAACTGGAAGGAGATTAACATGAAACAGAACAGATTCAGATCGTGGGCGTTGTGGTTTTCGGTTATTGGCGCGGTATGGGTGATCCTTTCCGCATTCGGCTTGCCACAGAAGTGGGGGCTTTCCGAGGGCGTTTTCAAGACCGTTGTTGACGCTATCGGCACCATCCTGATCGGCTTCGGCATTCTCAACAATCCGACCTATAAGGAGAATTTCTAACATGATCGAGACAGCAGACATCGAACGCTTAAAAGAGATATTCGTCACACGGAAAGAATGCGACGATCAGATGGACACCGTGAATTCAAAGCTGTCGAACGACATGAAAGAGTTGGCGGTGATCAATACGAAGCTATCGCTTATTCTGTGGTTTCTCGGCGCGGTCGGTGCTGCTGTCATTACCGTGTTGGTGAAACTATTCTTTGGAGTGTAACATGAGCAAATGTGAAACGTGCGCACGGAACGTGAACGGATCTGTGCCTATGGCTGCTTTAGAGAACGAACGCGCACAGGCAAACGTGGACAAAAGACGGCACTTTATCATTATACTTGTGTTGATTGCTCTTTTGTTTGGGTCGAACCTTGCGTGGCTCATCTATGAAAAGCAGTTTGAAACCGTTACGGAGAGTATCGAAGTAACGCAGGAATCCGAACGTGGATTCAACAGCTACATTGGAAACGACGGAGATATCTACAATGGCGAAACAGACTATCAAGAAGACGACGACACGCCGTGTCCGTAAAACAGGCGGTAACACAGGATATAAGACGTGCCCGACGTGCAAAGGGTCGGGTCGGGTGAAGAAGTAATGTATCCTGAATCCATACCTATTATAGTCGATAAGCCGGAATTCGATACCATCGAGATCTACGCGATCCACGATCTGCATTACGGCAACGAGTGCTTTGATGTTTCAAAGTGGAATCGGCTGACGAAGATGATCCTTGATAAGCCGAATGCGTTCGTCGTGTTTGTGGGGGATCTCATGGAAAACTGCGTACCGTCCAATAAGAACAGTGACGTGTTCTCACAAACTGCGACCCCGCGCGAACAACAGGATTTTGTTGAATCCGTATTCAAGCAGTTTGAGGACAGGACGCTTGCTATTGTAGATGGCAATCACGAATTCAACAGAAGTACGCGAACGGCAGGGCTATATCCGTTATACTCCGCAGCTTGCATTGCAAAAATCGACCATCTTTACAGATCGGCGTATGCGGTTCTTGATATCGGGTTTGGCAATGTCGGCGGCAGAATGAGCAGGGCGGTCGGTTTGATTACGCACAGGGCAAAGGATATGAAGTCGTTCGCATCGGTTGACGCGACGGAAGGATTCGATTTCCTGTTCTGTGGGCACAACCACGATCCGCACGACCATCCGAGGGCGCACATCATTTACGACCGTCAACGGAAAGAGATCACAACGCGGTCGGTCGAAATGATCGACAACGGCTCGTTCCTCACGTTCGGCGGTTACGGCGCGAGGGGTGGATACAGACCGTTGAGCGACAAGATGTATAGGCTCGTC
>JAEIGA010001896.1_pt1 | contig 33278 bp, 56 predicted proteins | sample 9270691 | NCBI WGS metagenome assembly JAEIGA01 (sample SAMN17057246, study PRJNA624740) | gut metagenome | biome: biome; isolation source: fecal sample | host: Bos grunniens | place: China: Xizang | collected 2019 | reverse complement strand
GTCCCCCGTTTGAATTTGATTTTTTCAAGACCGGGCGGGGTTATTTATTTTTCGTTTTCATCTACAATTATTTCATTATCTAATATTGCTTCATAATTGTTAATGTCTTCACTAATACTTAAATAAATTAATTTACTATAACTTGGCGTTTCGTCGGTAATTTTATATATTGAATAACCTTCAACGGCTTTTAAATGACGGTTTAAAATATCTTGATCGTTATATTTTGTTGTAAATTCTTTATATAAAATACCCTCTTTTAATAAAGTCCATTCCATATATTAAACCTCCTATGCTAGTGTTAAACCTTTTGCCGTTGCAATAGTTGTTACTAGGTTTGCATTTGCTTCCGTACTTTCACATACTACTAAATCGGTGTTTAAGTATTCATTACCCGTAAAATCGTATAATTGAATACCACCATCTGCTAAATAGTCGTCATAACTTTGTACGTATATATCTGTTAATTTTGCTAGGTTTGTACTACCTATTGTTAACGTTTTACCGCTTGCGTCGGCATATCTACCAATCATAAATGATAAATCTTGAGCCTCAAAAGCAGTTGACTCTTTCATATCTAAATTTTGATTAAAACCATTAACTAACACGACATTTTTTAATGAAGTACAGTTTAAAAATACATATTCTCCTAATGTTGCGTTTGGTACAGTGACGCTTGCAAGTTTCGAACAATTCTCGAATGCAGACATTTCTATTGTTATAACAGTGTTTGGTATTGTCGCTGTTGTTAGTTTTTGACAATATCTAAACATTGATCTACCAACTTTTAGACAACCATTTTCAAATATAACCGTTTCTAACTCGTCACAATTGCTAAATATATATTGTCCTAATGTAGTAATAGTGTTTGGTATTGTAATATTTTGTAATTTCGAAAAACCAAATGCTCTATAATCAATTTGTTTAACAGTGTTTGGTATTGTCAATGTTTTAAAACTTCCATATTCAAAACCATATTGTCTTATAATAGTAGTTCCCTCTGGTATGTTTAAATGTTCTAATGTTCCCTCTATCAACTGTATCAATATTACGTTTCCGTCCGCGTGTGTCCCCACTATTTCGCCGTCGGTACCCTCATATAATGTTACGCCTTCTTTGATATTTTTGGCGTTTAAATTTACGTCGCCCAATACTTTTACATTGCCTTCTAAATATTTGTTTGCACTTATACTTTTATTTAATTGACCCGGTACAATTGTAACCGCTTCTTGTCTTGGCACTTCGCTTCCTACGTAATCACCCGGTATTGCTTCAACAATTACTTTCTTTAAGTATTTGCCGTCTTCCGGTGTAATTGTTTGTACTTCTTCACTTGGTGTTACTTCCGCATTTTCAACTTGAATTGCACCAACTGTTACTTGTTTAATGTATTTGCCCGCTTCCGGTGTAATTACTTGTTCGCTTTCACTTGGTGTTACTTCTTTGTTGTCTGTTTGAATAGCATTTACATTTACTTTTGCTAATAATTTGCCTTCGCTTGGTAAAATTTCTTGTACTTCCTCACTTGGCGTTACTGTCTTTTCTTCGCTTGGTGTAGGTTTTACCGTTACTTGCTTAATGTATTTGCCTTCGGTTGCATTTTCTACAACGTCATTTGTTCCGGCCGTAATTTCTTTTGCTTCCGTTTGAATTGCACCAACTGTTACTTGTTTAATGTATTTGCCCGCTTCCGGTGTAATTACTTGTTCGCTTTCACTTGGTGTTACTTCTTTTTGTTCCGTTAAAATTGCACCAACTGTTACTTGTTTAATGTATTTGCCCGCTTCCGGTGTAATTACTTGTTCGCTTTCACTTGGTGTTACTGTCTTTTCTTCGCTTGGCACCGGTAAAATAACAATATCACCGTTTAAATAGTTTTCACCCGGTATTACGTTTTGATATTTGCCCGGTGTTACTTCTCTACCTTCAATTGTTGGCATGTTGCCTTCTTCAATTGTGTTATTACCACTAAAGAATGTATAACCTTTTGCAACATTTCGCGGTCTTGCGTTTAATTGATCTAAAATATTATCATTTAAACCAACCATTTTTACGTATGCTTTTACTTTAATTTTTGCTTTAATGTCCGCCATATTATTCAATCACCATTTTATAATCATACGCGATTGTTTTTACTTCTTCGTTTTCCGCTTCCGTGTCAATATGTACGCAATACGTGTATGTACCTTTCTTTAGTAATTTTGCAATTTCTTTTGTTATAATTAAAGTCACCGTGTTATTTTGAATATTGCTAAATTCATATTCATATACTTTGCGTCTTAATCTGTCTTTAATACAAATTCTTACTTTATCGTTTGGTGTAAAATTAATTGGTATTTCGCACGCTTTTTCTTCGCAAATTCTGTATAATTCTATTTCAAAATCAATATTTGCGGTGTCGCCCGCGTACATGTATAAAGTGCCGTCTTCTTCTATTCGTGGGCTTGGTTTACATGTTTTTAAATCTACTTCCGCCATTCGGTAACCTCCTATTCTATTAAGTCTTCCCAATATTCTTTTAACCACATTATTTGTTGGTCTAAATTTGTTTGTCTTTTTGGATCCGCTAAAATTCGCGCTTTGCATTCTTCTTTTGAAGTATTGATATGCACCAAATTAGCGTTTAAATTTTTTGCTAATTCTTCGCGGTCATTCTTATTTGGAAAACAACCGACAATATAGCAATTTTGCCAACTTCCTTTACGTATAGCAATTGCACCATTACGGCTTATTAATTCGTACCATACGGCCAATACTACACTTGTAATATGTTTTGGCTTTGTTTTGGCAATTGGATTTAATGCCTTATAAATTAGGTCAATATCTATAATTAAATCTTCATGCGTCATTTTTTTTAATGCATAAGTTGTTTTACCCGCGCCCGGGCTACCCCATACAATAAAAACGTTTCGTTCTGCTTCATAACCAAAACGTTTATGTTCTTTATTGTGACAATCTAAACATATTAATTCTATATTTTCGGCGTTTAACGAAATCATATAATCATTTACGTTTGCTTCCGTTAAATGTATTTTGTGGTGGCCTATTACTTCCGCTTTTAGACTAATAACTTTTCCGCACCGTTCGCATATTATTTCGTCTTCTTTTAATCTTTCAAAAATTACTTGTTTTCGTACCAATTCCCATTCTTTGCTTTTGTAAAAATAATTTTTGCTTTTTGGATCTAATGAAAACTTCGCCACGGTTTTATTTCACCTTATTTTAGAAATACATTTAATTCTTGTAATTCAATACTTTTTGGCACATAGTTTTGATCTTTGGTTGAAAAAGTTAATGCTTGAATTTGTAACGCTTCGGTATTATCTAAAATCATTGTAAAACGTACGTTTTCTATATAGTTGCTATCGAACGTAAACAAGCAACAATAAGCCGAATTATAGTTTTTATGGAAAGTATCAAATAAACATTGAAATTTAATATTTTCTAATGTTTCTAAACTTCCTTCATAATTCCCACCTATTCCAATTGTTATTGAAATTGTACCGCTTAATGCTTTTACGTCACTATGGCTATAATCTTTTAACAATGTTTTTAAACTTATTACCGCGCTTTCATCTTCGTTATAGATTGTTGAATTATTGAACGTTGCACTTAATACATTATTTTTAATTTCTTTAACCGCGTTTGCTAAATTTGTTTCGCATTCCTCTTTTGAAGTAAAAGTAAAAGAAGTTTCAACCGCGCCCGCGTCAAATTCTCTAATATAAACATTTGTTTTAGTTAATACTAATTTATCGGTTAATTTAACCGCGTAATATTCGTTGCCGTTATACCATAACTTCACGGCCATATTTTCAACTTTTAAAATTTTTGCCATGTCTTCGGCCGTTAAATTCGCACAATCACTTAACATTGCAATTAATAAATTTGTATATGTTGTTAATGTAATTGTGTTTGGATCAACCCCGGAAAATTCATAATGATATTTTTCATTACCGCCTTTATACCACGCAAGCGTTGAAAGCGTGCCGGCTTCTATTTCTTGTAACATTTGATCTACTTCGCTTTGACTGTAAACCGGCTCTTTACAATGTTGCGCGCAAAATCCGTGTATTTGTCTTCCGTTCATAATACCTCCTATGAATACGAATTAAGTTCGTTTTTGTCTTTTTCCATTTGTAGGCGATCCGCTTCGCGTTTGTCTTTTATCGGGTCATTACTAAACCCGTCAACATAGTTTTTCGCTAATATGATATTTGCGCCAACGTCGCCCGGTTGGTGTTTCTTATGTACTTCTTTACGTGTTAAAGTCATTACGGGTTTTCCGCTATCGTCTAATACTACTTCGCCGTTAATATCGAATTGGCGTTCGTAAACTTCCTTCGTTTCTGTATAGTCGTAACCTTTTGCACGTTTAATTAAATTACTTATCGCGGTTTTGCCTAACTCTTGTTCCCCGCTTTTTAACGCGTTCGCTAATTCCGGACAAGTCCGTTTATATTCATAAAAAGCCGTTTTGCCTACACCTAACTTTCGCGCTATTTGCTTTTCGTCCATAGTTTCCCGCCACTTTGTTATATCTGCTAAAAACGGCTTTACATGCGTTTCATATTTACCTTTTCGACCCGCCATGTTGCCACCTCTAAAAAAAGTTGTCATAATGACAACTTAATTATATTTTTAATCAATATATTATATGCACTTTTACATAAAAAGTTTACACATAAATAACATTTTTAAAATAATTTTTCTGCTTCGCGCATTCGGTAACTTTGCCCGGTAATTTTCATAATAGCGGTTTTTGTCATGTCATAAATACGATCAACTGTTTTCGGCATAAACCCACGGTCTTTTATTAAATCATTCAAACTATTATTTGAAGTAAATATAGTTGGCTTATTGTTGTTATATCGCAAGTTGATTATTTCGAATATCTTTTCTTGTAAAAAATTATCTTCGCCGTTACGTTGTACTAATTCCGTGCCTAAATCGTCTATAAACAAGAAATCAACTTTTGCCATACGTTTTATATATTCTTCTTCGCTTTTGCGTCTGTCGCTATATGTGCTTCTAATTTCGCGCGATATTTCAAAGAAGTTTGTTAATAAGCATTCGTACAAATTCGCGGTTAATTCATTTACCATACAAGCGGTTAAATGTGTTTTGCCCGTTCCCTTTTCACCAAACATATAAATTCCATAACCTTTTTTGCAAACTTCCGGTGCTACTTCGCAAAACTTCTTACAACGTTTGTATGCTTCGTCAAAAGACGGATTAAAGCCCGTTTCAGTATTTTCAAAAGTTGCGTTTAAATAGCGGGTACCTAATAATGATTTTTGTATTAGTTCTTGGATCCGGGCGCGTTTCCGCTTTTCTTCCTCAATTGCATTTTGTGCGTTTCTTTCGTCTTCTTGGCATTTGCATAAACAATTTACTTTACGGTCTTCAAAAAAGCCGATACATTGACGCGGGGTTTTACATTTCTTGCAATAGTAAAAACCGTCTTCGCCTAAATATTCGTCTTCTTTCATTGGTCTTGGCTTATCATTCCGGGTACTCATTATTATAGTTTTGTTGAAGTCGTACATTTGGTTTTGTTCCTTTCTTCTTATTTTCGCTATTAGCCCAATTTAATATTGTTGCATAATGGCTTTGGTATTTCTTCCCCGTGCTTTCAATATACAATGAAAGATTTTCAATTTTGGCGTGCCAATCCGGGAAACGTTGTTTTAATTTATTTAATTCGTCATTTGTTAATAATACATTTTCAAAACTACCATATTTACTTTTTGGTGTTTCTTCTTTTCTTTTATTTATTTTCTTTTTATTATTAACTATATTATTATTACTAGAATATATATTTATATTATTAGGTAAACTTTGTTTACTACCCCCCGGTAAACTTTGTTTACTACCCCCGGGTAATTCTGTTTCATTAGGTGGTAAACTTTGTTTACTACTATTAACATTTGTTAATGCTACGTATTCGCATACTTTTACGTTATTAATTAACTTTTCTTCTTTTGCTATTAATTGTTTTTCAATTAATGATTTTAAGTTTTTAATAACGCCCGCTTTTGTTGAATTAGTCCAATCTGCTATGTATTGAAGTGATCCATTAAACTTTTGGTCTTCTGCTTGCGAAAAACCATATATTAAGGCATATACTAATAATTCGTTACCTTTTAATTGTAGATCCTTCACCATAAAAGACTGAATAACTATGTAATTACCGTCTTTTACTCTACTTTCTTTATTCATGTTTTATTGCGTTTTCCTTTCGATATTTTGACCGGCAATTATAACTACAAAACGTTTTTGTTTGATACTTATATTTTCCGTTGCATTTAATACATTTCTTTTCTTGGTATAAAATTTCTGTTGCGAAATGTTTAAAATTTTGCCCGCAATAATCACATTTTAGTATTGTGTGTTCGTCACCCTTAAACCCGCTAAAGTTTACCCCTTTTTCCGTCGGTTTCACTTTTTCCATTTTGTATTTGCTCCTTTAATTTTTTAAAATCCTTTTTAATAATTCTTGAAACTTGGGCTTGCGATATATTGTATTTTTTCGCTAATTCGTTTTGCTTCGCCCCTTCCAAATATTCAATAGTTATTGATTTTAAAAACATTTTATATTTTCGTATATCTACTTTACTTTCGCTTTCGTCCGGTATTGTGTCGATTAATTCTATTGTTTCGTCGCTTCCGGCCTTTGTTTCATTTAAACTTATTGTTTTTACCATTGCACGGCATTTTGCCGATTGTGCGCGGTATTTCATTTTTAAATCATTGGTAAATACCATATTAATAAATGTTGGAAAATTCGCGCGTTTATCGTCGAATTTATCTATTACCGCCCACGCTTTAATAACTAATTCTTGCACTAAATCTTCTAATTCTAAATTTTGCGGTTTTTTCTTTTTAACGAATGCCCCCGCTAATCTGTATAATTCACTTACTACGCCGTCCGCGTCTTCATTACACAAACGGCGTAATTCTTCTGTTGTTATTTTTGTTAACTTGTATTTATTAGACACAATTTTTTGTTAACCTCCATATTTGCATTTCGCAAATTCATTTATATTTTTTAAATAAAAATTTATATCTTTCAATGCGCCTTTTTGTGTTTGCTTTGGTATAGCGCCGGTGTTATAGCATGTTTCTATGCTTGTTAATTCGTGGTTTACATCTATATGCTTATAAATCTTTTGCCAACGTTCTTTTTGTTCCGGGGTTATTTCTAAATAACCGCCATTCTTTAATAAAATTTTTGTCATGATCTTAAATTCCTTTCGCGATTGCTTCCGCTACTTTCGCGAAACCTACACTATTATATTTGTTTACGTCTTTCACGCTATCAACGAAACATACTTCGATTAATAGCGCTTTGGCATAAGTTTTTTTGATTACGTAAAATTTGGATCCGTCTTTTATACCTCTGTTTTTAAAGCCCAAAACGGCCATATTTTCGCACGTTTGCACCGCTTCCGGGTATTTGTTACCCCTCCATGTGTAAACCTCACAACCGGCGCCACCACCGGCGTTAAAATGTATACTAATAAATAAATCCGCGTCCGCTTTATTACTAATCTTTACGGCTTTTGCTAAATAATCATTTGTGCTTTTGGCACTATCAATTGTTGCATTAATTACGGTATGTCCTTTTGCTTTTAATAGTTTCATAAGGTGGTTTGCAACTTTTCGTGTTTCCTTACTTTCTACTAAATAACCAACCGCGCCCGTTCCCGGTGCTTTCAAAGTATGCCCCGCATTAATTGCAATTTTCATTAATAATCATTCCTTTGCTTGTTATTTGCTTATAAAAAGAAGCGGTTTATTTTAAAGTTGTCATATTGACGCGTTCATTACCTAACAAAAACAATTAAAACATTATTTTCAACCATTATTTTTATAACAGTGAAATCAACTATATGTTTAAAGTTCTTTACGTGTCCTTTGTATACGCTTTTGGTTTCGTTTTTTTGAAGGTAATTAAATTTATTATAAAATTCTTTATATACTTTAACTTCTTGAAAAATTGGTAATGTATCGAATAAATCTTTTATTGTCATTATTCTAAAATTTCCACTTTCTCAACAAACGATAAATTAAGACTTTGTGCGTATGCTTTCTTGTATCTGCTTGCCTTCCACAATAAATTTTTGGCTACTTTTTCGAAATCTTCCCAACTTGCTTTTATTAATTCATAATCGGTTGTAAAAATATAACCGCGTTGTTTGCTATGTGCTATAAATAATTCTTCTACGCCGTCGCAATATTTTAAATTATGACGTTCTACGAAATAATACCATTCGCGATCATGTAATTTAATACCGTACGCGCGCAATTCTTGCAATATTTGCTTTTTTGTTTTCCATGTTGTAAGGCCTATTTCGTGCAATGCTTCTAAAATATCTTCATTTTTTAAAGGTTTTTTGTTAGCCATTTTTTGCACCACCCTTTTTAATAAATCTAATCATTACCGGGTATTGTTTTACATTTAAAATAGCCGGTGTTTCAACCTCAACATAACCGTTAAATAAAAATTTAATTCTTTCTTTTAACGGTACTTTAAATGTACTAATCATGCTTTTTGCTTTGTCAAAATCTTTTCTTGTTAGTTTTGTGCCTTTGGCTTTTGCTTCTTTTCCCATGTTTTACCCCACTAATGAAATTGAATAATGCTTTTGTATATAGTTAAATACCGGTTTCATACGTTTATTGCCTACATAACGGCGTAATTGTTCGCGTAAAATTTTACGGTTAAAAACAACGGTTTTTTGACCGTTTACGCATGTTTGTATAAATTTATCGGCCGTATGTTTAATTGCTAAATTTCGCGCCTTTTCGGCCTTTTTTTCTGCTTTTGTTTGTTTATTCATAATTCCTCCTAATGCGTCATATTGACGCGTTATTAATCTAAATAATTGCGCCCGAAAATTTGCATAAATTCTTCGCGTGTGTGCGTTGTTTCAAATTTCCGTTGTGCCATTTGTTTAATTTTTGTATCTAAAGTTTTATTATGGTGTACGCCCGTGTTCTTTGCGCGGTGGTGTCTATAACACAACCAAACTTTTAAACCGTATTTTTCACTTAATGGCCGTAAACCGGTGCCAAAAAATACGTGGTGATCTTCAACGTATGGTGTTTTGCAAACATAACATTCTTTTTCATGTTGTAATATCGTTTTCAAATTTTACCGTCCCCAATACCATATTTTTTATATAAATACTTAATATATCTAATGTCGCATATATGTTCGGATTTAATATATTTATAAAAAGCGTCGCGTACTTCGCCAATTGTAAAATTTGGTCGATTTTCAATTATATTTAATTCATCAACTAAATTAATTAATGCTTGGTGTGTTTCATCACGCGAACAAATACCGGCTTTTAATTGTATATTTCCAATGCATAATAAATTAAATCTAGTACAACATAATCTTTTTGCTAAATTCGGCATTGTTCTATAATCTGTTTCTGCAAATTTTTTCATTGTAATACTTCTTCGTAAAAATCCGTGTTTATACCTACACGTACGGCCAAATCTAAAATACAATCTATTAATGCTTTCATTTCTTGTTTGTTAAATTGACTTGATCCGTAAAAGCATTTATAAACGTGAAATTCTACGTTATTTTCTACTTTCTTTTTAATAAATTTAATTGCCCGGAAATTTTCTTTTAATAACTTTTCCGCTTTCGGCAAAACTTGCAAATATTCATATTTAACGTTCGCATGTTCTAACGCCAATATATAAATATTCCATTCGTCTTTTTCGCCGTACCGTTGGGCTATTTCGTGCAATAACTTCCACATGTATTTATTTTGCTTTTTTGTACGTGCAATGCGTATGTGTGTTAATTCCACCAAATAAACCCCGTTTTCGGCCAATTCTTGCATTTCTTCAATGCTTCTTAAATTATTTACTTGTAATTGTAAAATGCCATTTTCACGGCTTTTTACGTTTGCAATTAACTTCATTTTTATACCTTTTCCATTGTTCTATAACGGCCAATGCTTCGGCTTCGTTAACTTCAATTTTCTTTAATGCCCGGTTTTCATTTCGTAAATATAACGCGTACAATCTGTCTATATTTATGCCGTAACATTGTTGAAACGCTAACCGGTACAAATTCAGTTGCAACCGTAAATATTTTACGTCTAAAAAATACGTCCGCTTAATATCAAATATGCAATATAGGTTTTCAAATAACGCTATCATATCTAATCGGCCGGCAAAAATAACGTTGCCGTCCGGATCTTCATATATAATTGGTACTTCATTTTGTACCGGGGCATAATTAAAATTTTTCTTTAAATAGATATAATTTTTAAATTCTTGCGTTATGTGTCCGCCTTTTGCCATTTGACGGGTTATTTTTGGCGTTATACCTTCGTTTTCGTATTCTTCAATAATGCTATGTAATAATGTACCTTTACGGCTTGCGCTTTCTAATGTTGCTTTGTCTACGCCGTCGTATTTACCGGGAAAAACCATTTTAAGTATTTGTGTAACGCTTGGTGTTATTACACCGTCTACAATATACGTATGCGTTTGGTCTATATATTCTACTTTATGGCCTTTAATGTTCCACGTTTCTATTTTCACGCGGTTAATTTGCCTTCGGTCTTTAATCTGCTAATTACGGCGCTTGCGTCGCGTTTTGTTAATTCTAATGTGCCAAACTTGGCTTGTATACCTTCTTTTATTGGATCCGGTAAACCGCTTAAAATTGCTTTTTGTTCCGGTGTCATTTCAACCGGGTTATTTACTACATTTTCATTAAATGTTGCGTCCGGGTCGTCTTCACTAACAGTTAAAAACGTATTTTCTAAATATGATTTAATAGCACCGGTAACGGCCGTATATAGCCCATTTTGCACGTTGCTAATGCTTTCACCATAAAATACCGCTTCCGTATAGTCTTTTACGTTATCGACGTTATAAAGATAAATTCGTACTTTAACCAATCTTCCAAACGGGCGGTTTGGTGTTCCTTCGAAAAATTGCACGTCTTCAATTGTTGGGTCAAATTCTACACCGTGTTTTGCAAACAATTTATTAAATATTGCTTTTAATTGGTTGGCCGTTAAATATTGGTATTGGTAATAATCGTTTTTACCCTCTTTTTTTAACAAGCCCATTTTAACAATATCTTTTCTAATTGCTTGCTTCTTTTCTAAAATAGCCATTTTGTCTTTGTTCCTCCTTTTGTTCTATTTCTTGTAATTTCTGCTTCAATGCTTCCGCTTCGCGTTTGTAATGTTGTAACATAATATCTTTGTTTTCTAAAATTTCGCCTAATTCTGTTAAAATCGCAATTAATTTTTGTTCTTTCAAACTGTTTCATTCCTTTTATTAGAATTTGCAAACCTTTAATATGTAAAATATCATATCATAACGCGAATGTGTGTTCGCTTTTTCGCATTCAAAAAAATTTTGAATTTGTCATAATCTTATTTCACATTTTTATATGAAATTGCTTGATAAAGCGAAAACGCAATATCGTACATGTTGGCTTTTTCGGCCGGTTGTACGTATGAAAACTTGATTTTACGCGGTTTTCTTATCGTTTACACCTTCTTTCATGAATTGCCATACTTCACAATCACTAATACATAATTTGTTTTGCAATTTGTCCCAAAACTTAATTGATCCGGTGCAATTGCCATTTTCAATTAAATTAATGTATGTGCGTGTTACGCCTAAAAATTCCGCAAACGTTTTTTGTGTAAAACCTATACTTTCGCGATATTCTATTAATTTGCGTCTTATTCTTAACACCTCCATAAAAAGTTGTCATATTGAAGCGATTACACTTTTATTATACTAATATAATTTTATTTTGCAAATCCTTTATTAACTTTTTTTCGTTAAAAGTTTACAACTTGTTAACTTTTGCGTTAAATGATATAGTAAAAACAAAATAAAATATTTATTTGAAAGCGGGGTGTAATAATGCTTGGTGAAAAATTACGAAGTTTACGTAAAACACGGGGTTATACACAACAACAAATAGCCGACTATTTCAACGTGTCCCGGGGTTGCGTTTCCAATTGGGAAAAAGGAAAACGCGCGCTTGATATGACGCAATTAAACCAATTCGCGAAATTTTACAATGTTTCTTTAGACTATTTCAACGACGAAGAAACCGCAAAAAATGAATTATTAGAAACTTTAGCACGAACAAAAACAATATTTGAAAACGAAAATGTGCCAATGGCCGAAAAAGAAGAATTATTTAACGAAGTAATGAAATTATATTTAAAGATCAAAGGGGAAAAACAACAATGACAAATATTATAGAAGAATACAAGAAACGCGCGGTAATTTATGCCCGGTTTTCTTCTTCAAACCAACGTGAAGAAAGTATAAGCGCACAAATTCGCGCATGTAAAATTTATGCTTCTAATATGAATATTGAAATTGTGGGGATTTATGCCGATAAGGCAATAAGCGGAAAAACGGGGGATCGGCCGGACTTTCAAAAAATGGTTGAAGCAAGCAAACATGGCAATTTTGACATGGTTTTAGTTCATAAATTAGACCGTTTTTCACGGGATCCGGGCGTACATAACATGTACGAAAAGAAATTAGCAGACCACGGCGTATTATTAGTTAGTGTTACCGAACAACTAGAAAATACGCCGGCCGGCGCTCTTATGAAACAAGTAATTATTGGTGTAAATAACTATCATGTCTTAAATCTTGCTAAAGAAGTACAAAAAGGTAAAAAAGAAAATGCATTACAAGCCAAATTTACCGGCGGGCGCGTTCCTTTAGGTCTAAAACGTAATAAAGACTTACAATACGAAATAGACGAAGAAACCGCGCCAATTGTGCGCCGTATTTTTGCGGATTATGCAACCGGAAAAGGTAAAATGACAATTGCACGTGAATTAAACGAAGAAGGTTACAGATATACAACGGGCAATTACTTTTCACCGCGTACAATTTACGATTTATTAAGACAAGAAAAATATATAGGCCATTATGTGTATACAACCGGCGACGGCGAAACAATCCGTATTGATAATTGCATACCGCCAATTATTGATATTGAAACGTGGGTTGCGGTGCAAAAACAACATGGTAAAACAAGTAAACCAAAACCGCGAAACTCTAATTTTCAACATATTTTAACCGGTAAAATTTATTGTGCGGTTTGTGGTGAACGTTTTAGCGGGGGTCATAGAAAAACAAATAAATACGGTGCGATTTACCATTATTACAATTGCAATGGTAAAGCAAAGAAAAACGGGTGCAAACAACGTTACGAAAGAAAAGACCGTTTGGAAAATGCCGTATTAGACGAAATCGGCCATTATATATTAAGTGACGAAGCAATAACAACAATTACGGATTATGTCGTTAATATCTCTAAACAAGACAATAAAACGCCCGAAAGATCCACGGAAGAATTATTAAAAGAAAAAGACAAAATTAAAACTAAAATGTCAAAACTAATGGATCTATTTTTAGACGATAAAATGAATAAAGAAGTATTAGACGAAAAAACAGAAAGTTTACAAAAAGATTTAAACATTATTGAAGCAAATATACGAAAAAATAAGCGTCTTGAAAACGAAAAAACTTTAGATCCGGGCGCCGTTGCCAACTATCTAAAAGAATTTCGTAAAGACGCTTCAAAAGAAGGCGTAGAATTTAAACGCCGTTTAGTTAATGCATTTGTTGATAAAGTAATTATATATGAAGAAGAAATAGAAGTAAAATTAGCAATAGATTTTAGCGTAATTGGTGGTGGAATGGTATGTGTCGGTGGGAAGACCCAACATATACCACCATTTAAACACCACCGCACAATTAAACGCGCCAATTACTACAAAGATAATTTATTCAATTTAAACAAACGCAAGCGTATATAATTTTAGAATGTTTCTATTATAATAAAAAGCATAGTTTTTTACCACTATGCTTTTTTTCTTTATTTAATTTTAATTTTTTTTGTGTTTTTAATATATCTGCATATTTTGGCGTGGTCGCCTTCATGTTGAATATATTTTTTTCTTATTATTTCATAATCCATTTTGCTTGCTTTTTCTAACATAGCACAATATGAGGGGCAAAACCAATCATTGGCTTTACAATAGTTGCATATTTCGCGGGCAAATTCTTCAAAAGTTGAAGGCACCCAATCTATATCGCGTATGTTATATTCTTTAACTTCTATTTTCATTTGTCACCATTAATATTTTAATGCTATTTTTTTAATATCTTGCAAATCATAAAATTGTGTTTGGTATTTTAACATTAAATCGTTGTAATCTTGTTGCAACTTTTCGTATTGCTCTTTAAGTTTTAAATATTCTGTATATGTCGGCACTTCAACGTATTCAAAACTTTCACCATAGAAATTTTCTAATGCGTTTTTATTGTCTTCATGTAAAGGTAATTGGCCTCTTTCTAATTTTGATATAGTCGATTGTGAAATATTAGTACCAACCGAAACTTGTTCTAAAGTCATTTTTCTACTTTTTCTTAATTCTTTTAATGTCATTTTTCTACCTTCACTTCTCTATTTAAAAATTCTTCGCTAAAATCATAAAATTGTTTCGGGTATCTTATACAAATACCGTTTTCATCAATAAGCGGGCATTTATGACACGGCGTATTAGTATGAATTTCTATTATTTCTTTAAGTGTTAAATCTTTAATTCTCTTTGTCATTTCCTAACAATCTTTCTTTCGTTCTTTCTAACTTCCAACGTTTTACGGTGTCTAAATCCAATGCAGAAATACCAAAATATAATATTATTTGATCTAACATTATTTGCACGTCGCATACTTCTTCAATTATCGCTTTTTGGTTGGTTTCATCTCTTAAATGTTTACATAGTTCTTTTTGAAGTTCGCTTAATTCTTCTATGGCTACTATAATTTGTTGTTTACCATATTTTTTAATTAAATTATGGTAAATTTCTTCTTCGTTGGCTTCTTTATCGGCCGGCGTATTTTCTAGTTGTTCGGTTGGTGTTTCGTCTATTACTTTGTCGCACGCATATTTAACCGCTTCACCGAATTTATGTAATGCGTCCATGCAATCGTTAAATGATTTTTTAAATCTTTCGTCTATAACGGTTTTTATAGTTGTTTTTACAATTTCTTTTTTGGGGTTTTGATCTTCCGGGGTTGTTGGTTGTGGGTTTACCATACTTTCGGCTATTCCAATTTCACGTTTTAAATATTGTAATCTATCAATTAAATTATTAGGGTTTAAAACTTGGATTGTATCGCCTAATGTGTCTTGTAATCCAATACAAATATGTTGTTTTAGTTCATATTGTGGATCTTTAATACATTTTATTTCATGTTGCAAACGTTTATGTTCGCGATATAATTTATTAATTTCTTCGTGTAACATATATTCTTGATTACGTGCCAATAGGTCGTTTCTTTCGGCTTTTTTTAATTTTTTTACACGTATAATATTAAAATTAGGTTTTGCGCTTGTATTTGGTGTTATTAACTTTTCTTTTAAGTCTTTGTCTATCAATTCGTGCGTTTTGTCGATTATTTGTTTTCGGCGTTTTTCGACTTTTGTATAATCGTAAAAAAGATATATAGCATATATGCAACAAATAAACGCGACGCAAGCAAATATACCACCTATTACTAAAGTAATTATTTCCCATGCTTTCATTATGCTTTTACCTCAACTACTGTAATATTTATTTCGCATTTGCCGTCAAAACTTACTTTTTCCATAACTTTTAAAACCGCTTCTTGTGTGTTTTCTGCTTCAACATATTTTGCCGTTCCGTAATGGCCTTTATTTTCAAAACTTATATTTAAATGTACTTTATATTTTTTCATTGTTTGTTTTCCTCCTTATTTTACGGCCGTTTTCTTGCTTATTTCGGCCTTTTATTGCTTCCGGGTGTAATTATTACCCCGGGTTGCTTTTTGCTTAATTTGGCGTCAATATGACGCGTTTAATATGTGTTTAATTATTGGCTTTATATTTGGTTATCTGCCGGCATTTGAAAAATACCGTCTTTACAATAGTTAAATGGTATATCAAATTTACTTGTTATACTGTAAAATTCGTACGCTTCTTTCTTAATGCGTTTCTCTTGCATACCACCAACATATTTTTGTATTAGATCTAATACTTTTAATGCTTTTTCTTTGGTTGTGTATGATCCTAACCAAATTCTTATACTTTCCCCATTACCAATAGGGGAAAGACTGCATATATCTTTATCAAAGCAAATACATAAATTTTCAGTATTTACTAATCTTGCTTTATCTTGGCTTCTAATCCACATGCTTTTTTTATTTCCTCCTTTATTCCAACTTTTCAATAATAATTTGTTGATTATCTACCGAAATTTTTAAATAATCATAGTCTTTAATATTTAATTGTTTTCTAACTTTGGCCGGTATTACAACGCGCCCCAAATTGTCTATTTGGCGGGTAATAAGTAAAAATCTTTGTTTTACTTCTTCTACTACTAATTCTTTATTATTGGCCGGCGTTTGTAATTTTTTAAGTAATATTCTTAATGTGTCTAAATCATATTTCCATAACATAGTTTCATTTCGCGTTGGATCCAATTTTATTATTTCTCGAATTAGTATGCTTTTGGGTAATTTTTTCATTTGTTTTTTACCTCCTTTCTTTTATTTTCAATACGTATTTGTCGTTTTATCGTCCGGTAATCGTTTTTTATCGTATTTTTATAAGCCGGGTATAGTTTAATTAATTCTTTTTTATATTCGCGTAATTTCTTTAAATTGGTTGCATTATAAAATAAGTGTTGTACTAGGCGTTTATAACCTTCACCCGTTTTATTATTACCCCGGGCAATTAATAAATGTTTTTGTTTAAAAATTTTATTAAATCTATTCATTGTTGCTATTCCTCCATAAAAAGCCGGCTTACTATTAATTTTGTTATTTTTTCTTCTGCAATTTTTGTTAATTGGTTTACGGTTTCCGGGTCGTACATTGCGTCTACTAAAATTTGGCTTTGAAGGTTTAATTTTACCGTAATTAATTTGTAAAATGTTTTTGCTTCAATGTCGGTTAAATGTGATATATCTTTATGTTCGCTATCTAAATATGTTACGTTTAATAAACAATGGCTTATTATATTGTCTTTTATTCTTTTTACATGTTCCAAAATTTCGCCGGTTAAATCAATACTTTCTTCAATACGTCTTGCGGAAATTAAACAAAATAATTTATATAATTGATCTTCAATTGGTGGGTTAATTTGTGGGGTCATTAAAACGTGTTTTACGTCTTCACGAAAAGTTATCGGGTTTGTAAATAATTGTTTGTCTTCTTTCATAATTTTTCCTTTAACCTAAATATATTTTATTGAAATGTTAATATTATTTGTATTAATTCTTCTTTTCGTTTTTTTGTGTTAATAAATGGTGAAATGTTAATATTGATCCAAAATATTAATTCTTCTTTAGTCCATTTTTTTAATTCTTCGAATGTGTATTTGTTTCTAATCATTTTTATATTTCCTCCTTTATTACCGCGTTTGTGCGCGGTTGAATTGAATATTTACCCGTGTTTTTAATTTCGAACGCTTACACGGGGTTTTATTACGCGCATACATAATATTTTGCGCCGGTTGTATCTAAAGGTTTGCAAGTTCTTTCTAATTCACCTATAAACCTATGATTAGTTGCCGTATATAAAAATACTGTTAATGTTTTTAATAGCAATGTCCCATAACTTATAATACAAATTAATTCTTTCTTTTCGTTTCTAAACCAATAATAAATTGCGCCTTTTCGTACTTGTTCCGTTTTCTTAATTTTTCGCGCGTAAATTCGATCTTCCATAATTTTATTTGCCCCTTTCTTAATTGTTCCAATCTTTTCTGTGGTATTCGTACACGGCGTCACTATAATAATTTATTGTTAAAGTATGGCACCATGTATTAAAGTTAATAGTTCCTAATACGTTGTCGTTTTTATCTACTAAATACGGTTTGCGTTCTAATTTGTCATACTTAATATACCCGTCGTCGTTTAACACTTCTTCTACTTGTTTTTTTGTTACTCTCATTTTTATTTACTCCTTTATCATTATTTGAATATTCTGTTAATTTAACACTTTAAGTTATCGCCTAACTAATTTTTACATAGACATTATACCAAAATAATTTTTATTTGTCAACATATTTTACCATTTTTACCAATAAAAACGTTTTCAAAATATGTAAAAATAAGAAAAACAAGCCGTTTGGCTTGCTTCGCTTGTTTTTAAGTAATTATTGTCTTTTTGGTATTAGGTGGTATCTGTCTTTAATTGACGTCATAAGATCCGTTGTTATTTTCTCATTTACGGCCGTTACGATATTGTATAATAATTTTTCTTGTGCTTTGTCCCCGCGTACTGTTTCCACGGTAACGCCTAGATCTTCAAAGTTATTTAATATTGTGGTGTGTTCTACAATGTCGCGTGAAATTCTTGACGCGTCCGCAACTATGATTTTTTCAAATTTATTTGCTTCGCGGTACATTCTTTTTAATGCCGGTCTTTCAATTCCGCGCCCGGTGTATAAATCGCGATATATTTTTACAACTTCATAATTATTTGCGTTTGCATAATCTAAACATAATTTTTCTTGCTTTTTGTAATTCGTGAAAATTTCCCCATTTGGTTTGTTTTCGCTAGTGTATAATGCCCCGTTTACTCTAATGTAAAATGCTACTTTCATTTTGTCATTTCCCCTTTTTATTTAAGTTGATTACAAAATTTATTGTAAACGATACGTTAACTTTTTACAATAAGTTTACGAAATGTTTTCAAAAATAGTAAATTAGGCCTAAAAATTGCGTTTTTTTCAACTTTTGGCCGTTTCATGATAAATACTTTATAAATTAATGAAAACGCAAAAAAAGCCCCTTATTCGGGGGCTTGTGTATTTTCTAATACTGTAATACGTGTTTCATGATTATTAGTAATTTTGAAAAAATGGTCGTGATCTTTCTTATTAATTACCGCGTTATCGTTTAACTTTTCGTTTAAGTTCTTAATTTCTACGGTTAATTCTATAATACAATCGCGTAAATCGCGCGTTTCTTTGTTGTCTTCGCGCTTTTCTTTTCTATTAGTTGAATTACGGTTATTTACAAATTGCAAAATTGAAAGTACAAAACTTGTAAGTGCAATAAATATTACCACTACGTCATATTCTGTCATTTTTTATCTTCCTTTTTTGCTAAATGTTTTACCGCTTCAAAACTTCCGGTTGCGGTTAATCCACTACCGGCACCGGTTAAAATAATTTCAACCGTAAATTGCCAATTATTCAATGCAATATTAAGAAAAATACCGAATACCGCCAAAATTAACGGTATAAATTTATTTGGTATCACTTTAATATAATGTTTGATAATTAAACCAATACCGAAACAAATTAAAGCAATAGGAAAAATCGCATATTGTTGTAAAAATAATACAAATTCATTCATTTTCAAAACCTCCATTATGCTTTACTAACTATCATTGTGCCAATTTGGCTTTTACCGTCGCCGGTTGTATAAAGTAACGGTGCTAATCCACAAACATTACTAACTAATGAATAAAAACCACTATTAATTTTAATTACGTTTGTTTGGGTATAACTTGCACGCGTTTTAATCGGTAAATTGTTGCGTTCTGCAATTAATACATTGTTTGCTTGATTTGCTTGTACGTAAATTGCTACGCCTTCATAAGACGTATTGCCCGTATAAACGTATGCTTCGCAATCTATAACGCGCATTAATCCACCCGTACCAATAAAACCGAATGCATTATAACCGGTTGAAACAATAGAAACACGGCATTTTTTATAATCCGCGTAAATTGTCCCGTCTTTACCAAAATAAACTTCACCCGTACCGCTAATATTAATATTTGCGCCTTCACATTCTATTTTTTGGCCGTTAAAGCCCCAAACGGTACCCCCGCCGGTGCAAATAATATACGGATTTTTAATAAATACGTCATAACCGCCAAATAAAACACTATAAACGCCGGTATTATCAACATTAATTGAAATACGCGCACAATTTGCAAAATTAACAACAACTTTTTTATTTTGTGTTGTTTCTTTACCAAATTTAAAATATACGCGTGGATCTGTATTTGTTCCGCTTCCATAATAACTTGAAATTCCCATTGTTCCATGTACTAAAATTTCATATTGTCCGTACGGGTCGGTTGTATCGTCTAAAATGTCTTGTACCATATCGCTTAAATTGATATTGTCATAACTTCCGGTGCAATAATAATTATATTTTTTAATTTTTGCTATATCGCTTGTTAAATCGTTTATTTTTGCTACCGTGTCGTTATCTATTCCCGTACCATTTACAATTTTACTTACAACAAAAGTTACGTCATTACCCGCTAAAACGCCGGCCGTAATTGTAACAATGTTTCCGCTTAACGTCCATTCGTTACTATTTAAACGTTGCCCGTTTACATACATTTCTAATTTGTCATAATTTTGTTTATAACCTAGATCGGTTGGTATTGTAAATATAGTTTGCGTTGTAGTTGTTGTAATTGTTGCGTCGATTGTGTCATAAACAACGTTTGACCCTATGTCTATGATCCAACCTATTTTTTGGCGTTCGTCTGTTATTCTATCTTGGCTAATATTTGTTGCCCCCGCCGGTATGTAAATTTGACAAATTGGCATTTCGTAAACTTCGTCATTTTCACTTGTACCAATTAATGCCGGTGCTTCCGGGTTACTTGACGCAACGCCCACTTTATAAACCGGTGCCATACTTTGCCCGGTTGGTGAATTATCATGACGCATTACAATTCTATCAATTCGCGGTAATGTGCTACTAATTGGCGATTGTCCCGTAATATTGTAAACTATTGCTTCGTCGCTTTCGCACCAATGCCCGCCGATCCACCAACGCCCACTTTGTAAAGTAATAGTTAAATCGTTGTTTGCTAGCGCTTTAAATTCATTATAAATTGTTGGAAAATAGCCATTGCCAAAAACGCCATATAGATATTTCGACACGTCACTAGCATAATATTTATTTTCTACACCGCCCGTTACGTTGTCATAAAAACCATATCTAATCATTTTCGTTTGCCTCATTTCCGAAAGTTAACACCATTTTATAATTTTCTTTCGTGTAACTTTCAATTACTTCATAAATTCGAACGTTTACAGAAACGCCCATTTTCTTATTTTCAACCGTGACAATATCGCCGGCGTCAAAATCTCTTTTAAACTTGTATTTTATTTCGGGTATAACTTCCCCGTTAAATTCTTGCGTAATTTCTTGTATATTTTCGGTTGCTAATTCTGTTAATGTTGCTTCCCATTCTTCCGTTGTCATTTCGGCCGTTTTGTCGTTACCAAAAACATATTTTTCTTTTCTGTAAATACCTTTTCCGCTTCCTACAACAACTTCTTTTTTAACTGTTAATTTGTTTGCGTCTTCTTTTACGCCTACGTAACAAACATTATTAAAACTTTCAAACGAAATTTTAAAAGTTGAATTAGTTATATTGTCGAAATCGTCACTAAAAATTACATACGAATTTTTGACCGTTCCTTTTTGCCCGCGTGATCTGTCTTTACCCTCATACATTTCAAATACAATTTTGTTTGCCCCGTCTATATTTTGTATCTTTTCACGGAAACCCATTTTTAAGGTTTTAAAGCAAGTTTTTATTAACAAAAAACAATTTGTCCCGATGTCTTCTAAACTTGTAATTTTGGCGTCAAAATTGCTTGTTCTTACGTATTTAAGTTGCGGTAATTCGCGGTCACCTTCTGTAAAATTAAATACATACAAATTATTTACTATCGCGTCTAATTTTAAATTTGTATATAATGCGTATTTTATATTTGCGCGCCATTCAAACAAGCAAGACGCAAAACGCCCGGAAATTGTAATAAATGTACCGTTTGTTATTGTGTCTTCCGGTTGTATATTTTCAATTATACCGACGCTTTTTTTATTATCTTCTTTTTGAATAAAATAAAATTCTTTTATGTAATCCATATTGTACGGCGCATACGGTAATTTAATTTGAAAGTCGCCCGCGTCATTGTAACGTGTAGTCCATATAGCATTTACGTACGTGTCAACCGTTTTAATTCTTTTAAGGTTGTTATCAAATATATAAAAATTCATTTAATTACACCCCGTCGTATACTTCTTCAAAATCAAAACGCACGGTTAAATTACTATCGCCACTTGTTGCACCTTTTCTAAAAATATTGTCGCCAACATTTACACTTAACCATTTAAAATCGTCAATTATATATGCTAATAAATCACCATTAATATTTGACATGATTGTTTTATAATGTTGTCTTGTATCAATTACAATTGTTTCCCCGGCTTGCATTTCGTAATTTAAGCCCAATTTTTCGCCCGTATTTACATTTTCTAATATCGGGTTAACAACTTTACCGCTATTCGCTTTAAATGTAATTAATAAGCCCGTTGGCGCGCTTCCTTCATTGTATAAATTTTGTTCGCTTAAAATTTCTAATCGGCTAAATTCTATTGGTTCCGTTTGATTTGTTGAAAATGGAAATGTAAGTAATGGTATACGTTCGTTGTAATAAACTACTTCACTTTCTGTTTTCTTAAATAACGGATCCGGGCATAAAATACTTACAACCGCTTCAACCGGGTTTGTATGTACGTTTATTGTTATGTCTTCTACATAACCGTTTATATAAACTTTTCGCATGTCACTTTGATAATAGAATTTTATTTTGCCTTTTCTGTTAAAGTATCTATATAATTTAATTCTTTGTTCTTCCGGTTTGCCGTATAACGCAAAATTCATTGCAATACTTCTAACATTTGTATAACTACTATCATAAAAAGCACCGTCCGCGTTTGCTAAAGAATGCGTATTTATTGCATTCGTAAACCCGTATATGCCTTCAACTTCACATAACATTAATTCTTCGTCTTTTGTTAAATTTAATTGTTCGCCTTTGGCGTTTTCTATAATTATTTGATACATGTTAAACACCTCTTGCAATTAATGCTATGCTTTTTGATCTGCGGTACACTTCTAATTCGTCAATTGGTTTTGGGCTTGTAAAGTTTTGTGTAATTGTGATATTTCGACCACCACCCGCAATATTGCCCGAATTTGTAGTTAAATTCGCTTTTACGTCGCCTAAATTTATCGCGTTTTGCCATGCCTTTTTAATTTCACCGGCTTTGTTTTGTACGCCTTTAATTAATCCATAGTCTAAATTTTCGCCCATTTCTTCGGTTTCTGTACTTGGGCTATGTATTCCAAAGAAATTTTTTAAATCTTCTAAAACGCCGTCGGCAAAACCGCTTATTTTTTCACCGATCCACGACGCCATATTTTTTATACCTTCCCATAAACCTTTTATTAAATCTTCACCAATGCCCGGTATTGCTTCTAACAAACTACCAAACATTTTTTTACCCGCTTTTAAAATTTCGGGGGCTTTTTTAATCAAAGTTGATCCAATATTTATTACTAAATTGGCAACGCCTTTTACTAATTCGGCAATTATTGTTGGTAATGCCTTTACAATATTTCTTAATAGATTTAATGCGCCTTCATAAAGTTTTGGTGCGCTATCAATCAAAAAGTTTAAAATACTATTAATTATTTTCGGTAAATTTTGTACTAAATTTTGAATAACACCCGGTATTGCTTCAACAATTTTATTAAATAATTGCCCGGCTAATTCAAACAAACGCGGTAACCATTCACTAATTGCACTTAATAAATTTTCAATTATCGTTGGTAACGCTTGTAAAAGTTTATTAATTGTTGGTGGTATTGCGTCAACAATTGCATTTAATAATGTTTGTGCCGTTTCTAATAAAACCGGTATAAATTCAACCATTTTATTTGCGATTGCTACTAACATTTCGGCTATTTTAGGCAATAAAACCGGTATAAATTCCGCAATTTTGTTTAATAACATTTCCAAAAATTCGCCCGCTTTTGTTGCTAAACTTCCAATTACTTCGCCCATTGACGTTAAACCGTCTACAACTTCACCACTAAATAATTGTTTTAAACTTTCGGCCAATTCTTTAACATACGGTAATAAAGCCGTAAGAATGCTTGACCCCATATTTTTTAATAAAGTTGCTATTGGCTCCGCAACCGCGCCAAATTCGGCTAATGTGTTTTGCCATGTTGCCGTTGCTTCGTTTGCTTCTATAATGTCTTTTGCATTTTGCTTGTATTCGTCGCTTGCTTCTTTATACAATCCGTTTAATGTTTCTTGGATCAATTGCGCGCGTTCGCTTTCAGTATTTAAACCGTCTAATTTTGCTTGGAAATCTGCTTCACTTGCACCCGCCCAATTTAACGCGTCCGCTAATGCACCGGTAATTTGCCCGGTCTTCGCGGTTTCGTTGCTTGCTTCGGCTAAACTTTCAACCGGTAAACTATCACCAAATTTTGCGTATGCACCGGTTAAAATGTCCGTCCATTCGTTTAAATCTTGTTCGGTTTGTGCTAATTCTGCTAATTGTTGTGACGCTTCCGTCGCTTTTCCTTCGTCCGCTAAAACACCGTATAATGTTGTATAAGTTTTTGTTGCGTCTTTTGCACTAAAATTTGCGTCATTAAATGCCGTTTCTAGTTGTGCCATTTGTGCGCGATATTCGCGCGTGCTTTCGGCTAACCCTAAAAATGAAGTTGCCAACCCCGCAACCGCTACCACCGCACCCGCAACGCCTTTTGCTACACCGCCTAATACTTTACCAAAACCGCCCATTTCGGCGCTTGTATCTTTTACGTTTTTTGTTGAAGTTGCCGTACCGTTGTTTAAGTCTTCTAATTCATTTTTTGTTTGTGTTAATAGTTTGCGATTATTTTGTAATTGTGTATTCCATTTTGCGTATTCTAAATATGCGTTTTGGGCTTCTTTTGAATTGTCGCCGTATTCTTCCGCCATTTTTTGCCAATCATCTTTTAATTTGTCTACAACTTGTTCTTGTATTTTTATTTGATCGGTTAATTTTTTTGTTTTGGCTTCTAAAATATCGGTTGCGTCTGCCGTTTTGTCTAAAGACGCCGTTTGATCGTTATATTCGGCATTTGTTACCCTTAACATTCGGCGCGCGTCGCTTAATGCATTTTTCGCGTTTGATATATCTATTTCAAAACGACCGCCAAATACGTTTTGTTCTGCCATTCTTGGAAACACCTCACTTTCATACCCCTTTTGTAAGAAAGCGAATGAATAATTATGTTAATAATTAAATTTCATTCGCTTACAATCGGGTTTTATAATCTAAATGTGTTTTGCCCGCTAGGCCAATTGTCCGTTGCGGTTTTGTTTGTAACTTGCATTACATTTTCGTTTTTATTGTCTTGTATGTATTCTTCTTCCGGCGACGGCTCATATTTTAAAACGCGCCCCGCCATTCGAAAAACTTTTATAGCCGGCATTGTTTCAACTTCAAAAGGATTTAACCCCGGAAACACGGCACATAATTTTCTTATAATTAAATAATTTAATTCGTCGCCCGTTACGTTGTCTTCCGGCGGGGTTATTTTTTGTTTGGATTTATTCCCGCCATTAGGTCGTTTTTTAATTCACCGTAACAATCAAACAAAATAAATAAAATTGCTTTTACGGCAACGCCTACAATTTGTTTTGTTCCACAATATTTTAAATCTTCTTCGGTTAATTCCGGGAAAACGTGTAAAATAATAGGTTGAATTTTATTTAATGCTTTACCTACTTTTTGCAATAGTAGTAATTGTGTAACAAAATCATTTTGTACTTTTGAAAAATCAATATCTAAACAATCAATTAATGCACCCGTAATTTCAAACGGTAAATCGTTGCATAAATCTTTTTCGATTACTTCTTCTTTGCCATTTCTTACAATTTTTAATTTTAATGTGTGTTCCATTTGGTTAATTCCTCCTTTTTAGTTGTCATATTGACGCGTTACTCACCCGCTACTAATACCGTTTTGAAATTTTCCGGTGTAATAACTTGTGATTGCCATTTATCTTTACAATATTGGCCGTATGTTGTGTTTGTACTCATACATGATACGCTATCATGTGTTTTTCCGTCGCCCCATACTTTTAATGTATCTTCCGGTGTAAATACTAATTCTTGGCCGTTACTATCTGCGCCGTCATTTCTTGTATTTGCTTCGCGTGAAGGTAATGAGAAAGTACCACATAAAAACCATACGTATTCTTCGTCGTCTTCTGTATCACCCATAATAAAACTTACCGCAACTAATGGTGCTTTACGTACACCGCCACCGCCTAACATTACGCCGTCTTCCGTTACATTTTCACCTAATAAATCTTGTCTTACTTCGTAAGGCAATAATGATACGTCGAATATAATTTCTTTGCTTGGGATTGATCTTTTACTTTTAACTTTTTGATTATCGCGCCAAATTGGCGTAATTGTTTCAGTAACATTTTGTGAAACTCTAGCAAGCCAACCCCCGCTTTTAACTTCGCCCGCTTCGTATGCTTCTGTTGTATTAGTTGTAACTTTACTATACGCGAAATCACGAATACCCATTTGTTCTTTCATTGGGATTTTTGCAATAGGCATGTTTTATTTCCTCCTATATTAATATATTTCTTTATATCTTATTTGTACGCTTCGGCCTTTGAAACGTTTATTATCACTAACAACGCTTCCACCACGACCAACGGGTACAAAACCAACTTTCTTTAATTCTTGTACTAAATAATCAAAAGTTGATCCATAATTAAGGTTTGTTGAATAAAAATTAAAATCAAACAACCAACGCGCCATTACGGCCGTATTGTCTTTGTGTTGTTCTTCAATTTGTTCTAACCAATACGTGCAAAACTCTTTTTCTTCTATTTCTTCTTCGTTTAAAGATCCTTGCACGTATATATTAAAATTTAATTTTTCTATTGTGTCACATAACAATTTTTCTACGTCTACCATATATAATTATTCCCTTCGGTTTTCCTTCCAATAATTCGGGTCGTATGGTTTATCAAACCAATATTGCGCCACCGCTTGTTGTTGTTTAATACATTCTTTGTAGTGTAAACGAATGGACGTACCAATAATTTTAATCGGTTTGCGCCCGGGGCTTCCCTTTTCCAAAAATATAATTGCGTTATTTTTCTTGTCTAAATCGAAACCAAAACGCGAAATTACTTTAGTCCCGGTAAATTCTGCTTTGCCCGTTGGGTCTATAATTGCTTTTGCCGTGTCGCCCGTTACTTCGTGTTTTTCCATTTGTTTTTTTAATTCTTTAGTAATCGTATACGCCGGTACTTCGCACATTTCTTTTGCAACGCCAACTATATTATTTTGTGTCTTTTCCATTCGTTTAAATAAATCTTCAAAACCGTACGCGCTATAATTATATTTGTTTTTTGCCACTATTCCACCGCTTCACATTTGAAATATAATTCAGTATATGCCCCGTCTATATTTTCCGGTTTGCTTATAATTTCGTACATTTCGCCCGTGTCTAATCGTTCAATACGCGAACGATATTTAATGTCCGGTCTATAATTGCATTTAACTTCTATTGTATCTAAAATTTTAATGCGCCCGTTTTCGTTAATTTCTGTTCCACCAAAACTTTTTACACCCGCCATAAATTCGGCGTCTTGGGCTTCTTCATAAATCGGTTTTCTATTACCGTTTACTTTTTCATAACCAACAACAATATATAATTTACATGGTGTTTTATATTCATGTACTTTACTTAATCTACGCATTATTATTACTTCCATAAATCGACATTGTTTTTACTAAATCTAAAAATATTGTTTGGTATGCGTCGTAATTGTAAAGATCACGTACACCACGCACAATTTTTCGACCGTGTAATTCCAATTGTTCGGCTTCTTCAATGCCGGTCTTTTCGTAAATATAATCTATAACGTCTTCAATTTTTTCGTTTATGTCATTGTCGATTAAGTCAAAGTTGCCGTTAATTTTTTCTTGGGTTTTAACAATTTGTAAAATTTCTTGTTTTGTCATGATCCACCACCCTTTAAATAACCTTTTTTGAAAAGTACGGCGTTACGACCAAAGGAGTAAACATCATAACGCCGTATATTTTTTAAAATTTAATTAACGTATTGACGCGTTAATTATTCAGTTGCACCAACTGTTGCAACTACGAAACCGCCTTTTTGTACGACGTTTCCACCTACCATTACTTCACCGCGAATTGTTAATAAACCTTCACCGAATTTGTAATCGTCGCTTACTTCTACGTCGTAATTACCCCATAAACCTAACTTGTACGCTAAAGGTTTACCATATACTAATTTATTTTCCGGTACCGAACTATTAATACAATATTTTACACTTGTTCCGCCTTCTTTAATAATACCGATATTTGGGTTTGCTTCGTTTGGCATAATTTCATATAGTGCTTTCTTTTCATTTGTTCCGCGAACGTCACCAAATTTAATTAAATCGTTTTTATTTAAGTATAAAACCGCACCGCCCGGTACTGTTTCGTCACCGCCATATTTAAGTACAATTTTTCTTAATGTTGTTGCGTCAATTGCGTTTAATGGTAATTCAACGTTCATTTTTTCGGCTTTATCATTTAAAGCGTTTAAAATACCATAGAAACCGGCAACGTTTGAATTTGTAATTTTGTCTTGTACGGCTTTTCTTAAAGCAATTAAAGCACCTTTACGTACTTTTTCTTCGTATGCAAGATTTGTTTGTTTTTTCACTTGTTTAGATACAAAAGAAATAACATTTACAAGCACCGGTTTTAATGTAACACTTCCAAAAGTTGGTTCACTTTGTGTTGGTGTTGTGCCTTCTGTTCCGTCTTTTGTACTACTCCAACTGTCTACATAACCTTCTTTGTATTCACTTGTACCCGTTAAATCTTCAACCGCTACCATATCAACAATACTTGAAACTGTTTCGAATGGCTCATTAATACCACCAACTTTTACCGGTCTTAATGTTCCACTTGAAAGTAATGTTGCGCGCGCTTCGGCATTTTCAATTACCATTTTATTTGATTTTGCAAATTCAGTTGCGCGTTTTTCTGCTTCTTCTTTATCTTTCGCAATTTGTGTTTGCGAAATTGGTGTAAATCCACCCATTAATTGTGCGCGTAATTCGGCATTTGTTTTTTCAATTTCTAATTGGCGCGCTTCTTCTTTTTCAATTTCTTTTTGGTTTTTGTCTAATTCTTCTTGAATTTCTTTTACTTCTTCTTCTGTTACCGCACCTTCAAGACGAATTAATAATTTTCTTTTTTCGCACTTTAATTCAATTAAATTTTTCATTAAAATTTACCTCCATATTGTTTTTTAATTTGTGCTTTTAATTCCGCCACTTTGGCTTTTTGTAGTGCTTCCACTTCCGCTTGTCTTTTTTCCAAAAGTTGCGTTTTCGCTTTTTCCAAAACGGCGCGGGCGTCTTCCGGCGCTTCCGCACTTCGCAATGAAACGGTTGTACTATCATAAGCCGGGTAATTAACCGGCGAAATTTCTTGAATAAATCCTATGTTTTCAATATAACGTTTTGGTAATTCACCGTCCGGAAATTCCCAACGGTCTTTATCAACAAACATTATAAAACTTGTTCCCAAAATATCACCACGTGCAACGGCGCTACACAATTTACGCGCTTCTTCGTTGTTTTCAATATCTAAAACTGTGTCGTATAAAATACCGTTGGTTTCGTCAATTTCTAATTTTAAAGATCCGTTGCCGTTTCGTGTTCTTGCAAGTGGTATTTTATTAGTTTCATGGTTTGTAAACATGCATACGTCTTTTAATGCACGTTCGCTAATTGCACCCGGTACAATTGTTTCCATAAACATATTACCAATGTTAGCCCACTTGTTATATGGTATACCTAACCCGTGTAAATGCCCGCTTATTTGCCCGTCCGCGCGTTTTTCAACTTCGGCCGTGGTAAAACTATAATATGTATCATAATTGCTTGCATTTAAACTTCGTATTTCTTTTTTACTCATTGTTTATCACCTCTTTTTCACCCGGTGTTTTTGTTTGTTCTGCTTTTGCTCTTGTTAATTGGTATTGATCCGCTATACCAACTTCAACATAATTTAAACTTTGGACGTATCTATTACCGTGCGGTACCGGTTGTTGGCCGTATAATTCCAAATAGTTATTAATTGAAATTGCACCAATATTTAACCCCGTTTGCGCGTATTGTGCCAATTCGCTATTTGTCATAAATAATAATTTATCAAAATAAAATCTTATTTTATGCCCGCGTGTTTTTTGATTACGTGTAAAAATTGTTTTTGTAAATGCTTGTTCGAAAACATTTATTTTTGGTTCAATTGTTTTTTGGAAATATGCTTCATATTGTGCTTTTGTAAAATCACCCGTTAAAATTGCGATTGATACACCAAACGGTTTACATATTTTTTCGTCAATATACGCCAATAAATCTTTATCAATAAGTTTTAAACTATTTGTTAAAGGCGTAAATTCGTATTTCATATCAATACCTAAAATTGCGCTATCATTATTTTTTATTCGCTTTTCAAATTCTTTGATTTTTTCCGGTATTTTCTTTTCGTCTGTTACGGTATTATATTTTAATACACCCGCCATATTGTAAGCGGTTGAAACACCATTAATAATTGACTTCATTAAATAATCATTTACGCTAATTGCTTGTCGTAAACTTTCGAAATCCGGTTCGCCTTTTAAATTACCGCCAAAATATTCGTTTACGCTATACTTTTCTTTAATATGTATTACGTCGGCATACTTTAATATGTATTCGCTATTATCACCAAACGTTAATTTAACCGCCGGTGTTCCGTTTGCGTCTTTTCCAATTTCTGCTTTTTGATAATCTAATACGCGAAATTCTAATATGTCTTTTTTTAAAACGCCTTTTTCTTCTTCGTCGTTTTCAAGTTTATAAATAGGCCAAATAAAACAATTTGATTTTAAATAAAGTTGCCAACCGATTTTACTTATAAAATCTGCTTGTGTCATGTGCCAATTTGGTTCATTTAACGTTACTTGTAATTTATCTTCAATAAGTTTTATATTTCCATTCTTTTTTACGATATGTTGTATTTGTAATTTGGTTAATTCTTGTACGTTGCAATTAATACATGCTTGTACCATATCGCTTAAAAATACGTCTTCTTGGCCGGTATATGCAATAGGCAAACGCCCGTTTAACATTTGCATTATTGAAAATTGTTTTTTTTGCGCGCGGTATTCTTTAAAATCTTTTAATATTCCCATGTTTCACCACCTTAATTTTGGCTTTCTTCAAATTGCGCCATAAATTCGCTTTTGTGTAAATCAAACATTTTATATAACATTGTTAGCGTTACCGCGCCGTCAATTTTTTTCTTTTGTTGATTTTCCATTTTAACAATTTGGCATTGTTCGTATTTGTTAACTTCTATTGCACTATTTGATAAGCACCATTTGTCAACTTCATTTAAACCGTGTACTAATTTTGTTTTTAAATCTGCTTCCGCTAATTTAACACCACGGGTTAAATCTTTTTTACTTTGGTTTATACGTTCGCATTCGAAATTATGTTCGTACATTCTATCTAAAAATGTTTTACTATCGCGTGTATCATAACCACATTTTAACAATCTTATTTCGTATTCTTGGTAAAGCCATAAAAACCAATCGGCCACTTTTGTTAAATCGTTGTCGTTGCCTTCGCTTATGTCAATTAACCCGGCGTTTTTCCAATCTTCATATTTTGCGCCGGCTTCTTTATCGTCATTATTAGAATTTAATAATTTGCCTTCCGGTATAAAATATTTTGTAACTATGTATTTATTCGGGTCATTTGGTTTCATTAATAACGCTTTGGCGCACGCCATGTCAAAACTAAATGCAAGATCGACCGCGCCTAAACATAACGACCCCCGGAAATCTTCTAATGTAAATTCTACTTGATCGTAATTATAATCTTCATAGTCTAACCATTTTTGTTTACTGTCTTGTTTTATATTAAAATCTTTACACAAAACAGAAATTTTAATAGACTTATCTAATTTTGCTTGATTAAGTTTCGTTTCGATATAGTCATATTTTTTTATTCCGTCTAATAATGACGGGTTGGCCTTTTGCCAACTTTCACGGCTTATAAATGGTTCGTTTGGGTAATCCATTGTAAACAAAAAACTTATAAAACTATCGTCTTTTATTTCTTCATTTAATAAACTTTTTGCGTATTTTTCGCGTTCGTCCATTAATCCGTCGCGTACCGTTCCGGCCGTGGTAATCATGAATAATAAATAGTCGTCTTTTGTTCCCATACTTTGCGTTATTGCGTTGTATAAGTCATGATTTTTTGCTTCGTGTATTTCGTCTAATACGGCTTTATCAATATTTCGACCGTCTAAATTTGCCATTTTACTTGACATTTTAAAAAGCGTCGTATTTGTTCTAACGTTTTTAATTTCCGTTAAATTTTGGTGTATTTTCTTTTTTGTTTTCTTTTTTGGCTCAACCATTTTTAAATAATTGCCCGCCATACGCCAAACAATACTTGCTTGTTTATCGTCGTTTGATCCGGCTACTACGTCTTGCCCGCCGTCGCCTAATCTTACGTCATACGCTAAATCACCGGCTACAAACGCGGTTTTACCATTTTTACGGCCTACTTCTATTAAAACTTCTTTAATAACTTTTAAACCCGTTGTTTTATACCTAAAACTGTATACAACTTCTAAAATCATTTTTTCCCATAACATTAATTTCAATGGTTTCATGTAATACGGTTTTTTATCACCAAAACAACAATTTTCTATAAAGAATATTCGCCGTTCTGCTTCGCTTGTGTCGTATACATAATCCGGGTTTAAAAGCATTTTTTTTATATGTTTAATAGTTTTCTTTATGTCTTGTCCTATAATTATTTTGCCGGTTTCGACCGCTTCGCAATATTCTTCAAAATAAGTCATAACTATTTACCAAACTTTTCGTTGAATAATTTTTCTACTAGATCTTCGCCGTCGTCTGTTTGACCGCTTATAATAGAAACTAAAAATTTGCGAATAGATATTTTGCGGTCAATAAATTTAAAATATGTTTTATTCGCGCTTGTTTCTATTGTTTCACCTTTTTTATTTGACAACAAAAACTTAAACTTTTTTGTTTCTTCTATTTGTTTTTCTATAAATTCTAATTCGTCTAATAAAGGCAAAACAAGTTTTAATAATTCCTTATCTACGTTTTCGATAAGTTTTATTAATTCTTCTTTTTGTGTCATTTTGCCTCACTTTCTAATTAAAAACTTTTTAAAATTTTAAAATCAAAATTCAATTTTTGGGTTTCGCCAAAATTTACAG
>JAEIGA010001895.1_pt1 | contig 33278 bp, 32 predicted proteins | sample 9270691 | NCBI WGS metagenome assembly JAEIGA01 (sample SAMN17057246, study PRJNA624740) | gut metagenome | biome: biome; isolation source: fecal sample | host: Bos grunniens | place: China: Xizang | collected 2019 | reverse complement strand
GCCTTCAGACCGTACTAGTCAAGATTCCAGAATCAATTTTCCCTTGATAATCAAGCACTTTTTGAATTCCTGGATAATATTTGTCCTATTCCTTAACACAAGAAATAGGTGCTTTTTAAACTGTTGTTGGCTAGTAATAGCTACAAATATAAATTATTTAATACCTTAAAAATAGTATATCTTATATTTCCAAAATTGTCTACTATTTTTTGTATATGCAATATAGGATGAAAGTGAATTGTCTTGTTTTTAAGGATTGTTCCCATTATCATGGTATTCGCAATTCTACAGATTGATTATTACAAGTATGGATATAAGTTTGAAATAAACTCCAGGGTTATATTTGGATGGTTGATGTTTGATAAATTGAGATGTATAGTATAGAAAACAGTTGTGAATTGTATTTATTGGGGCAATGGAGGAATTGATTTTTTATGTTTAAGAAAAAGGTTAAATTAGTAAATGAAGAATTAACACTCTATCATGACGATAACAACCTTAAGTATATTGGTTTTTCATATCACGCAACTATTTCATTAAGGAGAAATGAAGGACGAATTTTTGAGTTAGTTACAACGATGGTTATAGATGATACATGGTTGTGTCCTCCAAAGTTATGTTTGTTTTTGAGAGAATCGATAGATAGAAGGGACGAATTGGTTTTAATTTCTCATTTTATAAAAGAACGAGATGCAATGATTTTAGAGTTGATAGAAATTAAAGATGAAACATTAAGAAATCAAGGATTGGGAACATTCATTTTAACTACATGGTTAAGACTTCTTCCAAAGTATTCAGAGTTGTACAACATATCTTTTTCTAAAATTGAAGGGACTGTTGGGGAAGGTAGTAATTTCACTTCAAAGTATGCGAAGAAATTGTATTGTCGTTTTAATAATTATAAGTATACTCAGACGCAACATCTGAAGATAAACAAGAGTGCGCTAAAGCTTGGCCAGCTGGAGTACATATTAGAATAAGTCATGCATGAAGTTCTCAAGAAATATGTACATTACTCCGTTACGATATAGAAATGTTGCAACTAGCTGTTTTTTATGTACATATTTAACAGTACAACTTAAATCCAGAAACTAAAGCATATATTGAGATGAAGAGCAAACCTGAAACCAACTTGTTTCGGATTTGCTCTGTAAGTTTATATTTTGCAGTGTAGTGATGATCGCAATTAGGGTAACTGATTAAAAGCTGTATTTACAACTACAGAGAGTTGCTCCGGTTGATTATACTTGATCTTGGCGTAGACATCCATCGTTGTTTTGCTATTCTCATGTCCGGCAAGATATTGAACAGTCTTGGGGTCTACACCGGAATACAGTAGATTGGTGATATAGGTGTGGCGCAGCTGATGGGGCGTTACGTCAAAATCAATACTGTAAACGATCTTTGGATTGTTCTTTTGATGGCTTCCCAATACAGGATTGATCATGCACTTAATAGGTTGTCCATTTACATATTTGTAATAGGCTCTTTCTTTTGCAGTACGAACATCAATATACTTCCATATTCTTTGGAACTGAGAATAGGTCAGCGGATCACCATAGCAGTCAGCAATAACAAATTTGGATTTGGAATCTACTTTTACTTCTTGCAGACACTCTACAAGGCACCTGGGAATGGGAATATCCCGACGAGCTGCTTTGGATTTCAGAACGGTGGAGATTTCCGGTTTGCCTGTTTTTCCTCGCCATGCTCTCTGAACGGAGATATAGGGTGTTGGCGCATCAAGATGTACGCAATCCCATTGCAATGCCAGAATTTCTTCCCGGCGCAGACCGGCATACAAGCCGATCATTACAAAAACATACGGAGGGAGATCTCTGACAGTATCCAGCAGCACTTTTACCTGTTCATCCGTGAGGGCATCTTTCTTCTGCGTAGGTTTACCTCCTTTTGCACAGATTCCTGTAGCAGGATTATAGTCAATTAACTGGTTGCGTTCTGCTGAAGAAAAAATACCCTTTAACAGCATATTGACTGTGTTGTATGTTCCTTCCGATTTTTTAGCAACCGGAACAAGTGCCAGCCGAATATCATCGGCAGTTACTTCGGACAGATACATATCTCCCAGTGGCTTGACTATGTAATTCTTTGCGGCAGTTGTATAGCTCCTCAAAGTGGACTCAGAAATGGTTGCGGATTTCATATACAGCCATTTTTCGCAGTATTCACTAACGGTAGGATGTTTTCTGCGGAAGATCAGATCCTCTACCTCCCGCCTGGCTTCCTGCGCCTTTTTGTATAGTTCCTCGCAAGTCGTAGCATACAAGGCAACCTGCTTTCCGTCAGCATCCATTATTCTTGTTCTGTAATACGGGATACCAAACCTGATAACAGTTCCATACTGTGGAATATCTGTTTTTTTCTTAGCCATGGTAATTTATCCTTTCAATAAATATAGTATCACTAGCACCATCTTCTTTTTATCAGAAATTAAAGAATCCATCAAAGGTGCGATTTATGTAAAAGTCAACGGACAAGGATTACGAGAAAACCTTGTCCGTTTTTGTATCTTAGTTAACCAGCGGATGCGTTCCATTGTGCGAATGCACCGCCCATCGCTTTCACAACATCATCCGGCCTGTTGTATTTCACTTTTGCGTATATATCCATGGTGATCTTGCTGTTTTCATGACCAGCCAGATATTGAACTGTTTTCGGATCTACCGATGCATGAATTAGGTTGGTGATATAGGTGTGACGGAGCTGATGGGGTGTGACTTCAAAATCCATGCTGTAAACCACTTTGCCATTATGGGCGGCTTTCTCGCCAAGTATTGGTTTGACGGTATGTTTTACACGCACACCATCTTCATATCTGTAATAGGATCGTTCTTTGGTTGATCGGGTGACGACATACTGCCAGAGCCGTTTGAACTGCGTATAAGATAGCGGTTCGCCATCCCGGTTGGCAACTACAAAGTCTGAATTGGAATGTGCTTTTGCTTCACGCAAGCAATTAGCCAGACAGACCGGAAGGGGGATGTTTCGCTGTGCGGCGCTGGTCTTTAGATCTGTGAGAATCACCGGTCTGTTATGTTCGGTATGCCATGCTCGACGAACGGTGAGATATGGAGCCTTATTGTCCAGGTAAACGGAATCCCACTGAAGGCCAAGAATTTCTTCTCTGCGGAGACCGGCATATAAACCCAGCATCACAAATACATAAGGGGGCAATCCATAGACTGCATCCAAGAGCTGATCTACCTGCGTATCTGTCAGTGCTGCTTTATCTGACTGTGGAACTCCGCCGCCTTTGGAACTGAGATATACTGTGGGGTTATCATCAATGACCCGGCTTTCTTTTGCACACCGGAAAATGGCTTTATAAAGAACAATGACGGACTTGTACACGGAAGCGGACAGCTTTGATACCGGAACAAGTGCGGTTTGAATATCATCCAGAGTCACATCAGCAATCTGTTTCTTTCCCAGAGGACCGATAATGTGACGGCGGACTTTGGATGTGTAGTCGATGAGTGTTGTAGCACGGATATGGACGGATTGCATGGTCAGCCACTTTTCGCAGTATTCTTCAACGGTGGGGGATTTTCTGCGGAATCTGGCATTATCGATCTGTTCCAGAGCTGCCATTTCTTTATTGTACAATTCTTCACGGGTCTTTCCATACAGTGAAATACGGTTTCCTTCAGAATCTGTCACCACGGTTCTGTAATAGGTGTGACCGTTTATTTCTGCAGTACCGTATCTGGGAATGCGCTTTCTTTTTGTAGCCATTATGTCGACCTCCTAAAAGTATTTGCATTGCTGCTACCCATGTTTTATCAAAATGGTGGGGGTTCGGCAAATGTGCGATTGTACCGCTATTTCTGGTTTCGCACATTCCGATATGTGTCTTTCTTTTCGGAGGGTTTTGCACGGTGGGTGCATTTAGCAATGTATTCCTGCAGGTTGGCGTCTGTAAAATAGACACAGCCATTTGGAACGTATTGGACATAGGAAATCAGACCATTATTTCTGGCTTCATCAAGTGTGGTCAGACTGATTCCTAATAACTTTGCTGCTTCCTTGCGTGAGATCAGTTTTTCCATATAGTTACTCCTTCCGATGTAGTATATATTCGATGCTTTTCTTCTGACCACAATAGCAACAGGCTTGATTATTAGTCTGCAACCGGCCTGTTCGTCGCAAAATAAAAGAACCTGCGTCATAAAAATTATGGGCGCAGGTTCTGCAAAGATATATTCTAATTTTGGTTTTCTTTGGCTCTTTCAGATCAACGCTGATTGCCAGAGCTTGATTCAGTTGTCGCAAATGGGTTCGGTTCAAGCGACCTACATAATTCCCTAATCGCTTTTTATCAATGGTGCGAAGCTGCTCCAGCAGGATCACGGATGAAGTATCCAGACCACTTTCTGCACCGATATAACAATGGGTGGGTAATTTGGATTTGGCTTCGTGATTGGTTGTCACAGGGGCCACAATGACGGTGGGACTATATTTGTTGCCCGTGTTGTTTTGGATGATCACCACAGGGCGATACCCCTCCTGCTCGGAGCCGATACCCTTTCCCAGATCCGCATAATACAGTTCACCCCGGTAATAAAGTTTAGCCATAGCATCGATCCTCCGTATCAACTTTGGATGTGACAGAGAGCAACACCGGAGGAATCCAGCGGCCCATAGTGTACAAGTAGATACACTCGGTCTGTGCGATATGCTTCAGTTCTTCTTCGGACAGTTTCCAGCAGGTTTCAATTTCATCGGAACCATTTTCATTATGAATCAATGTGCCGTGAAGGTCTGTACAGCCCTCTGCCGAAAAGATGATATTGGAATAATATGTTTCAATGGGAATCATTGTGTTTCCTCCTATCCTATGTAAAGAATCCGTCAATGGGCATAGTTGTCCCATTGACGGATTTGAGGTATGTTTCGCCTATTTGTCCTCGACACCCCGGCTTTCAAGGGAAGTCATCAAACGGTTGGCAGCGTACCAACTCCACGGGATCGATTGTGCGCCCTCGCATGGTTCTCATGTGACCGCCCTCATTGCGTGAGGCTGTGACTGGGCGGGAGTATCATTATGCCTGTTGCCGGTTATCGCCCCGCTAGGAGCCGCCCAGCGGTTATAGCAAACTGTTTTTCGCTCCGTGCCAATACCGGAGAAAGCAAATCAGACCGAAAAGAGAAGGTGAAATCTTGTTGCTTTCCCGGCAAGGCACATCCTGGCGCAGCTGCTAAAGTAGCTTATGTTCATCACAATAACAACAGGAATGTGTTTGATGAATGGGTATGCTGTTTACAAGGTGCAAACCCGCTCATCTATAAAAGACAAACAGGTGAAGGAAAAAGTCCCTTCACCTGTAAGCTCACTTGTAGGTCAAATTGTAACCCTATATTGCGATTATCGCTGATTTTTCGAATTGTAGATTTTTAGTGCAATTTGGTGTATAATATTAAATAAAGAAATTGGAGAAACCATATAACATTAGGAGGAATCCATATGGCAAAAAAACCAGATGCCAAAGGTGGTAATGGCGATATAATTTACACCAGTACTGGAACTGCAAGAAAATATTTGAGAAATACATCCAGTCCTGATAAAGTTCTACGGTTCAAGCGTGAACTGGAAGTTTTACAGGAAATGTGTAAGAATCCTATTTCAAATATTGTTGAAGTTGTGGATGTCCATTGGGGAGAATCCAAATCTGATCCATCATACGTTGAAATGAAAAAATACGATGGATCGCTTTACCAAATTTTGCAAGTAACCAAGGGCAATGTGAGGAAATCACTTGAATTGATTTTGCCGATAATAAAGGCCCTTCATACACTATCCGTAGGTAGTCCTCCCTTATACCACAGAGACATTAAACCAGACAATATTCTGTTCCTTGCTGATAACGAATCCTATACATTGTATTTGACGGATTTTGGAACTTGCTATCTAAATGATGGTTCAGAGCGACTGACACCAGAAACAATGGCTGTTGGACCCCGAATGTATATTGCTCCCGAATATGAAACCGGACGGGTAGAGGATGTTACCGAGAAAGGAGATATTTTTTCTATCGGCAAAGTAATATGGTGTATGATCAATGGCGAAGAAGATGCCTTTATGCCTTCAAATTTCTGGTTTGTTGATGAGTATGACTTGACTAACCGTTACCCAGACAATGCGGATATGCTTGTTGCAAATTCAATTATTGCATCGTGCCTGAGCATCAACCCTGATGAAAGATGCTCTTACTCTGAGCTGATTGGTCAAATTGAAAGCTATATAGATACCGGTATAATGACCGTAGAAAAGGAAGCCCAATACAAAGTAAAGCTCTATCAAGAGAAAAGGAAAATCGAACTGCAAGAAATTCAAGAGAAGAATCGATTGTTAGTCAACCGTTTTAGCCATTGCTATCTAGATGCACTCAAAGAATTGACCAAGAATTATCCCGGCTTTGAGTTAATCCAGGAACTGTATGCTGGCTATCTCAAAAAAATACCGTCTGGAACAGATCACTCGACTGTTGTGAAAAACCTCATCTCTGGTTCCCTTATTTATCATCTATCTACTGATGGAATCTCTTTGTCAATACGTTTTGAAGCTCCAGAAGGAAATGAACGTTTCGCTCATATTTCCATTGCCTATAAAGTTTCTACTGCAGCCAAATGGAATCATATCACTATAAAATATGATTCTCACGGTGTTTTAGTATGCCAGCACTACGATCAGGTGGCACAACTTAGTGAAAATACACTTTATAACTGTTTCAATACCCTAATTATGGAATACATTCAATAATTGGGGCATAACTATACATCGTTTTTTGCAACGCTTTAGCAAGTGAGGTGTTTCCAATGGATTTCCATAATCAGCTTATTCTCATTAATGAGAAATACTATGAAGCCATAGAACAAAAATATGGTTGCTTTGTAAAGAACTTCCCATCAAAAGGTAATCTGACAAGTAATGTTTTGCCAGTCTCTCCCAGTGATTGTAAAGATTTATTTGCCGACCTTGCATCCCATCGGGCTAGATGTGATCATGACGGCAAAATCTACATCAGGACTGATAAGCTAAATGAGCATGTTTTAGTCCACGAGTTTATACACAGACTGACAAATAACAGGAAATACTTAGGAGACTTTCGTTTTGGAGTAATACAGGGTTTTGATGCTGATTATTCAAAGCACCTATTTCCCTATGGCAATTGCGATCTGTTGGGATTAAATGAACTAATCACTGAATATCTTGCTTTCGAGATTACAAAGTATAAGGAGCCTACAACGTACCAACAGAATTTGAATGTCATATCAGAAATTCGAAACCGACTTGGTGAGGAGGGGTTCGACATTCTGATTCAATCATATTTCCACAGTGATGTTCGTTCAATCTGGAATATCTTATATAAAATCTACGGCGGTAATATGCTGTATGCAATGAATCACATGACCGATGTAGTATGTAAGTCTTCATACAACTGAAATTATTTTGTGTTGGTCCCGGTATACTAATTTTTGTGTTGATTTGAACAGGCAGGTGAAAGAGTTATTCTTTCACCTGCCTGTTACATTATTCAATTACTTTGATAGGATTTTCTTGATATTCTTCTCTGCAGACGCAACTGACTTTATAATAGCCGGATGCTTACATCCCTCCATTTCTGCAATCTGTTCATAGGTGTACCCTCCGAAATAATACAAGAGTACCCGTCTGCGCTGGATCTCCGGAAGCTGTGCTATGGCCTTATGCAGTTCCTGATACAAGATTCTGCGGTAAACATGATCCTCCACCGGCTCTGAGAAATCAGCTATCCTTTGGCTCAATGGTTCGTCACCTGCATCTGCTTCCATTAGATGGCGGCTGGCTTCGTTCATCAGAGAAATATCATCCAGTTCAAAACCATTAAAGGCATCATAGAGTTCCATGCTGATCTCCTGTTTATGAAAAATCCCTTGTCCATCGGTAAAGGATATGTAATAAGTGTTGTTCTCAATGGACAATGTATAGGGATTATATTTATCTTTCTTTCGGTTCGGATGATTTCCATCCATTTGTTGTACCTCCAATCAATCTGAAATTCAAAAGTTTCAGATTGATTGGAGGGCTGCGGCAGTGATGCAATGTTGCTACAATACTTAGCAATAATGGGATAGGATTACATGTAGGGGGTGTGTAGCAATTTATGCAGGATTCGAATTTATGAATAATCAGTATATCCAGTTATAATAAAAAAGCAGAGCCCGTTTTCCATTGATAGGAAAGCAGGCTCTGCGTCTTACGTCTGGCTCATTTGCTTCGAACAATTTTTAGTTGAATTACATGTATTTTTGTCTCTTGTTTACATTTAGGACAGAAGAGTGGAAAATTAAACATCACTGTATCAGAATATATCTTTGTACGAGTTTTTGCATTACAGATGGGGCATTGTATCCAGTATGAAATGTTTTGAACATCACACATTTTTTCACCTCGCTTACAATTTCCTTTTTTATCTGATACATTGCTGATTATTTCTACATTTTGGTTTTCTATTTGTGAAGTCTCTGAATAAGAGAATGGATAGTGGTTGAAGGACAATGTAAAATATTTTGCAAGATTGTACAAAACTGTAAGGCAAAAATCTTAGAGACCTATGGTAAGTCAGATAACAGGCATTTATATAGGGATTAAGTCATATCCTCAAAGTAAGGAAATAGTGTCATGGGATCAAGAGTTGCTCCTGTAGGGATACTGACGACACCATTTTCGTCTGGATGGAACATCAAATTCATAACGGTCTGTCCGTTTTCATCTGTTTCTTCAATCATCCATCCAGAGAATACTTTTCCTTCCGGAGCAGAAACGGTAGGACACGTCAGGGTATTGATGCTGCTATCATGGAAATTAGAATCCAGCACAACACCATCATTCATAAAGGTAAGCCGTACTTTTTCCACGGGTTTGGAAACGTCCACCGCAGTCATGTTATAGCACAACCATTTTCCGTTAGACTGTTTTTCAAAGAACATGCTCTGCTCAATGATGCTTTCCTTTACTGTGCCGCTGGAACGATACTGATTTAGTGTGACAGAAACCCGCACAGAGAACAGATTTTCAGAGTAGCGGCAGTAATTGGTGACAGCTTCATTGACAAATTCCCGGCTTGCTGCATCCTGCACAAAGCCCCGTTCCGTATCGGTAATGGCGTTGTAGGCATCCGAACCCCGGAGGAAATATTCGGCAATGTCACCCTCACCGGCTCGCTTGATCATGTATAGCGCATAGGTTTTGACAGCATTGATTGACAGCTCCCGCTCGGTATCACTGATCGTATCAGTATTGGACTGTTCTGCGAAAGTATGGGTAGATTCATCATACACGACGTGCATTTCGTTTCCTGCTGCATCTTCGATCCGGACATTGGGTTTGCTTGCCAATCCGGCGATTTGCTGGGTACAGACACGGATGCCGGTTACACTTTCCGGAATATACCCTTCGGCATTGGTTGTGCTGATCCGGATGGTAGAACTGTCATCCAAAGGAGAATCGTTCACATAGACCGTATGTCCATCCAATTTTTTGATGTAGTAGCTTTCGTTGTACCGGACAAAAAACTCTAAGCAGCCCAACTGCCAATCTGCAATTTCCGTTTGAGAAGCGGACTGATTGTGGTTTACCAGAGTAAACGTAGCGATCTTTTCATTGCCTAGCCTTACAATGTATTTTTTGTCGTTGGACAGGCCTGTGGAAGTTTCAACATAAGTAAGATCCGTTTCACCAATTTTGTTTTCCATGTAACCGATAAAGTCATCTTTACTTCCATAGGCAGCATTCTGGACAGTTGCAATATCATATAAGCTGTCCCAGTCGGGATCGGTGAAGAGTGTTTCGAAGATCTCCTGGCTCTTGGTCGTAGGCTGGGCCATTTCATAGCGATTCAGCCAGTCTCGGAGTTCCAGTAAGCCAAAATAAGTTGCGGTATAGAAAAGGAAAATACAGAGGAAGAAAACAGTATAGAAGAAGACACTACTGAGCCGGGGGCCTCTGCGGGGCTTTTGAATAGGCTTTGCAGACTTCTCCAATGTGGGCATTGTAGCTGCAGCAGGCTGTGTGGTTTTTCTTTTCGGTGTGGAAACCGGAGTGCTGGAGCGGCGCTTTTGCGCCTGCTCCCGCTCTGCCAGAATGGTATGTACATCCACTGCATTATCTCTGTTATTTGCACTGAATTTTCCTGCCATGATTAACCCTCCTTTGCGGGACGAACCATCCAGAAATCGGGCATCTTTCTAGGTTCCGTCTGAAGCAAGGAATAGCTGTTCATGATCTGAACCTGTCCAGCTTCGCCGTACAGTCCATAAGTATCCCGGTACATCATAACGGTAGAGGAACCGCCATCCATATTACACGCATTGATGGCACCGTATTCCACCATAATGTCGATGACATCCTTGTACTCGCCACCCATGGAACTGGGCTGTCTGCCATCGATGCAGACGAAGATCACAGCACCGTCAGCTCTCTGGCCGATAGCAGTCCGGGGATTCAGACCGGAGATTTTGTTGTAGGCTTCCATATTGATCTCGCCGTTCATAATTAGAACAGGACCGAAACAGCAACCATCTCGGATATTCAGTTCCTCTGCCTGGGCAGGGGTAATGTTATCTTTATGTACGACCAGAATGTTATCTTTATTGAATCCTGCAAAACCGGTGATGCCATTAGGAGGTGCGCCAGTTTTCCAAACACATTTTCCAGCAGAATATACCAGACCTTCAGGAAGGGAACCGACATATGAGCTAGATGTACCATCATCATTAAAAGCCCCGGCATTTACGGCTGCAATGGCACCCTCATCCTCGATAGCAACGTTCAGACGTTTTCCAGGAATACGGGTACTGAATCCTTCATGGGTGGATATACCTAAATAGATCTGAGCTGGATCCCGGACAATCATTACTTTGGCCTTATAAGTATCACCGTCTACACTTTCAATGCGGATACCATCCGGATAATCGACCCATTCATCAGCATTTGAAGTAAGGCCACCTCGATTGATGATTATGGCATTCACATCTGTGACTTCATCAGCCAACTCCAAATGAACACCAGCTCGAATTTCCGCCACGGTATCCTCTCCAATAAATAGAGCAGGTACCCATTTGGTAGCACTGGCTTCGATCAATGTCATTGTGAGTAGGTTTCGTGCTGTTTGAGAGGGCCCGTTAAAGACTAGGTTTAGCATTAAGATCAATGCGCTAGCGACCATAACAATTACTGTGAAGAAAATGAGAAAAGATCGTCGAATAATTCTTCTGATAGCCTTTTCGGCTTTTTTTGAAACGCGTTTCTTTGGGGTGCAGTGTTTGAAATTAAGCATAATATTACCTCTAACGTTTTGTATTTTTGTAAGGATAGTAGTTTATACTTACAAAGTTATTAGTATAATAGTCTCTCCTTCAGTCTTCTGCAAATGTGCGAAACTACAGTCTTCTGCAACCGTTTTTTGATATTTTCCGATTTTTCTCTGTAATATTTCCTATAATTATGAAGATTAAAGAAATGGTGTATAGGACGATATATTTTATTATGGAATCAGAGTCCGCTAAACTTTGGAGGTCTAAAATGGAAATAGTATTATACTCCGGTAGATCGTTCAAACAAATGCATAGAAAGAGGTATACTACAACAGGCAACGCACCAAGTGTTGTGTTTTTACAAAAAACTGTACATAAATAAAATAAAGAAATGGAGAATACGCATTGCGCATATAACCGAACAAATTCTAGCACTAATGGACCGTATAATAAATTGAAGAGTAACGAAGCAGGAAAAAGCATTGAAGCTATACATAAACAGAAGTACAGAATCTCACCAGTGCAACTGCGATGATAAGCGGAACATGTAATCAGCACTTCATTGCCATGAGGATTAAACCAAATAATAAAATGTGCCATTGGAAGAAGTAAAGAACTTAGTGGAAAAAGCGCTTGAACTGTAAAAATTAATGTGTATAAACTGCTGTCTATTCCTGAATGACTATATTCAAAATATCCGATTATTGGAAAGATGACATAGAGCAGTACTATTGGAATGGAGCAAGCAAGTCTATTTTTCCAAAATGCAATTTTTATTATTTCTAGTCTCATAGTAACCTTTTATTGCGAACATATAACCATCTTCCAATGTTGGCTGCACCTTAGTTCCAGGTTGGTGAATTGGAGATAGCACTCTCAGATAATCTGTATCGTTTACTCTTTCTTCAGTAGTGATAGTATAAGGTGTGTTTAGCTTTGTTTTTTCTTTAAATGAAATCTTATAAACACACCCATTTGCGCAATTTTGTAAGTTCTCTTTAGATTCTTCACAAATAACCGAACCGTTACTAAGAAGAATTATGCGATCGCAAAGTGCATCTACATCATCTACGATATGTGTTGCAATAATGATTGTTTGCTTTTCCCTTATTGTAGCAATAATATTCTTAAACCTTAGCCGTTCTTCAGGATCTAAGCCTGTTGTCGGCTCATCAAAGATAATAAGATCTGGGTTATCCATTATTGCTTGAGCAATACCTAAACGTCTGAGCATACCTCCAGAGAGTGAACCAATTTTTTTGTGCATGTCCTTTTCTAAATTAACCATTGCTAAGGTTGTGTTGATTGATTCGTTACGGTTCTGTTTAGGGATTTGTTTAATTGCCGCAAAATAATCTAATGTTTCATATACAGTTAGTTCAGGAAACATACCAAAATTCTGTGGTAAATAACCTATTTTTTCAGGTTTGTAGATGGTACCTTTTTGCGGTGTAATGATTCCTGATATACAGCGGAGCAATGTGGTTTTTCCGGATCCATTAGGGCCCAACAGTCCATAGACTCCAGAATGTAAACTAAGTGATATGCCTTCAAGCACAGTATTGTTTTTATAACTATAGTAGATATCCTTAACAATCAGCAAATTTAGTTCACCCCCAACGTATATAAAAATTCAATCTGATTCTGGTGTCTGTCAGTAGAAATCAAATATTGATATACTGATTTAATTACTAAATCTTCACCCAGCGATAAGATTTGGTGTTTCCATAAATTTTCGTATGAATCGATTGCTGACATATACTCACTCCATTCAACGTCATCCTCGATGTCGCTGGATAAACTATACTTTGTAAGTATCATCAATTCTTCTAAAGAGGGCTTTTCAAAATAATCTTTGTTACTTCCAAAAGCGATATGCTGTTTGAATAATTCTTCAAGTAAATACGTTTCATTACTTGATGGTATTAAGCTAAATAGATAATTCATGCAAATTGAATCAGCGCTCAAAGACCAACTACCTAAAATAACATGATCATCATAAATCACAAGATTTTCATTCGATGATTTTGTCGACATTATTGTTTCAGGTTGTACAAAAATTATTTTATCGCTTAAGTCCAGTCCACGGTCTTCACCAACCAACTTTGAAAGCTTTTCCCATTGGTCATGGTATCCTGCAGCAATATTTCTTTGATACGAGACAGGGCTTTTATAGATTGATAGACCATCGTTAGTTGTTTTTGTTAGTATTCCAGCATAAATACTGACTGTCTCAGCAGTCCCTGCAAAGGTATTATCACATACTTTAGGTAAATTGCAGACGACATCCAAATTTGATTTGATAGAAATAAAGAAATCTGTTTTAGGTAAATCCTGTAGTACTTTTATTTCCTGCCTGTTGTAGTCCCAAAGGCTTCTGTGCCCTGGCATGGGATAGTAAGGAATGTAGCCAGGAAGAGCGATGCCTTGGTAATTAGTGAAATATTTTCCACAGTTACCTGCGTAGTCAATATAGATCATCTCTGTGTCATTGGGCGGATATATGGTTAGATAATCACCCCATCGATCATATGGGATGTTATTACAATCAACACTGTAAATTTTGATGATTTCTAAATCGTGCCATAAAGTGAAGTCATATTCTTCTCGATTAGCTTCGGACAGTGTAAGAGCAGCACTCACACGCATTTTACTGTCGATTGTGAAATCTATATCATATTTGCTAATTTGGAAGGAGGGAGATTCCTCTATTCCTACTTGTTCTTTGCTTCGGTATGTTACTTCGCGAAAAAGAGTGCCATCAGATCGGTAGTCTTTTCGGATAAAACTATCGTTTTCTCTGCTATTAAATCGGATTCCGCAAAATACTGCGACTATTATTAGTGTTGCTATTTTTAATTTGGATGCTGAATTATAGGATATATCTATTTTTATCAGTACGCATGCTGTAAGTAATGAGATCCATCCCAACGCCAAAACCCAGCGGTATATTTCAAGAGAGATACCATAAACACTATCTGCTACAAAATCAGAATTTGGCATCAGCACGGTAAACCAATCGAAATAGTTTAGAATGGGAACATTATTGATTTCAATAGAATATAGTATTTTGGCAGGAATATTACTTGAAAGGATAAGAAATATTAAAATCAGACCGTATGCAGCTGTTCGTTTAATCGATAATCCAAGAACTGCTCCAGTTAAAACGGCAATACAACTGGGTAAAAAACAATTCAAGATAATTGCTAAAATCATGTGGATTATGAAGGGAAAGTATGCTATGTAAGCGTGCCAATACCATCCTAATTGCCATAACAGAATCAAAAATGCCCAAGCTACTATGATTAACAAAAAAAAGCTAATATAAGTTATAATTACCCGCTTAAGTTCACCTTTTATGGTTGATATAGATTCAGTGTATTCGTCCCTAGAAACATTGAAAAAGCATTCATAAGAAAGAAACATAAAAAAAGCAAAACCAATTTGTCCTAATCTCATAGAAAAAGACAGAAATTCCATAATTGAGATATCTGGATGATTGTAGCTGAAAAGGAGAATTGCGCTTAGAATAAAAAAAGATAAAATTGCAATAGAGTTGTGTTTTTTACGAAATAGTGATTTAAGCATGTATGTTACTGTATGCAACATAAATTCCCTCCAATTACAAACACATTGCGTGGCTACAATGTCTTATATATTTCTAGGGAGAATGGATATAAAATCCATTCTCCCTGTTGCGAGTTATTTGTAGTAGCCGAGGTCGCCACTTGCTCTAGCGCCAGTACTTGAAGTCCACACAACGCCACGGGTATTTACTGCACTACCCGTAGGGGAGTCAACAATACTTGTGCCAGAATTTACACCGACAGGGATACTTACCGTACTGTACTTCACATAGCTACCGCCGGTTACCATTTCAACGGCAACATAGACGGTATTTTTAGAAGTTGCATAGTTACCCATCTGTACCTGTCCACGAAGTGCAGAATGAGGATTGGTTCGCACAGTAGTGCCGGTCTGATACAGCTCTAATGCTTCATAGGCCCAACCGGCTCTAGTTGCTGCAGATGCAGTTACACTGAGCGATGTAACCAGGATAAGAACGACAAGGAGCATACTGAAAAGTTTTTTCATATTAGTATCCTTTCTAAGTAATGATTGTTGCGCCATCAACAGATGTCCTTTACCACTGATGACTTGTGGTAAGTATATTACGATCATTAGGAGTGTGCACAAATCCAATGAATCAGGACATATATGAATTGCTGATCAGGCGAATTCATATTCGACTTTGACAGAGAACAGAATGTTATTTTAACTTTTCGGGAACATCGGGCTGGTAAGTCATAAACATACAAGTGCTATTAACACTGTATACAGCGAAAAATAGAGCGAGGCTGGCAAAGATCCTGCCACATTTAACCAAATTGCTTTTTATAATAGTTTTCACTTTTTATCCTCCTTTCTTGATAGTGCAGCAATAAGCATGAACATTCCTGCTGAGATAAATCCGGTTAAATATGTTGTTATCCAAATATTATCTCCTATGATATTGCTTACATAAAGTGTGGTAATAATTGCATTGATTAAAGCTAGTACAATGCTTTTTCTACGATTTGTTGTTCGAACTGATATGTTAAGTGTTTTGTTCTTCGCTTCTACTGGGGAAAATAAAAAAATAGTAAAAAAAACAAGAAAACTGAACATAACAATCATTGGTTTTTCTATTTTGACGGTCTCAGTTAGGATTGTGCAAACAAGATAAACAGATGTAAATGTTATGATGCAACCTCTGTGATTCTTTGCATGATATCCTCCACCTAATAACCTTAAGGGGACAAAACCGATGAGAAACGGTAACCATTGAAAATACTTACCGGTGCAAATAGATACAAATATGAGTGCGAGAATTCCCACGATACTAGAGAGCATCAACTCAGTACCATAAATATAAACCTCCCTTTCGTCTTTATTAATAATATTAATATGTTCCATCTGCTGAACAATGTAGCTTGCACCCTTGTGTAGTATGCGTGTTCACCTCCTTCTTGGGTATACTGTAATATACCCATAAAAACATTTCAATATAGCTGGCATAAACGGTAATAGTGTCGTCATAAGCTGTAAAAAAATGTTCTTTTCGATAGTTAAGCTATCTGCAAATAGTAGTTTGAGTGACTTAAAAAAGGAAGGCAGAAAACGTATAATGAAAACATAAGGAAAATGAATGCAGGTGTAGATATGGATGATTTTAAAATCAGACTGGGTAAAATAATACGTGATAAACGAAAACGTCGTGGTATTACCCAAGAAGTCTTGGCAGAAAAACTCAATCTGACTACAGGAATGATTGGCCAAATTGAACGGGGTGAGACAATGCCAAGTGTTGCTAATCTGCGCCTGCTTATCGAGTATTTATCAATTGATCCTCGGCTTGTTTTTAATGGAACAATACAAGGGGATTCTGAGTATGCAGAAATTTGCTCTGTAATGATACAGATGACGAAGGAACAACGTCATATATTATTAAAGATTGCAAGAATTATACAGGAAGACTTTTCTTGAGAAATGGATCCATGTGCAAAAATACCGCCGGGAACATGTTACGATAACATGCCCCGGCGGTATTATAATTTGAAATTTTTACTTTTTATAATTAATTCTTAAATCAATAGTGTAGATACCATTTCCTGGAGAAATAGTCATTTTTCCGTTGTATTTTTCTACACATCTTTGTACATTTCTCAATCCAAAACCATGTCCTTTTCGGATGCCTTGAGAACTTTTTTGGGGTGAATATGGATTTTGAATTCGATAGTATAAAATATCATGATAAATGCGCAGTTGTAGGTGGATATATCGTTTTTCCTGAGGCAATTCTAAGCATGCCGTTATAGCATTATCTAGTGTGTTTCCTAGTATTACGTAAGCTTCTACGGCAGAAATACCTAATTCATTAGGTACAGAGACGTCATAAGAAAAACTGATGCTGTTGTCCTCTATTATGGTTTTATATTCCGTGAGGATTATGCTGATAACTGAATTTCCAACATCAATTACGGAGGATAGACTATTGTATAATTCTTCAGCTTCTTTCAAGACGGTATTTGCGTCGTCTGAATTTACACCATTTACTAATGCGCGCATTGCTTGAATGTACTTGTTAATATCATGAAGCATGGCGCGTGTTTCATTTTGTTCGTCATGAAGTTGTGCATAGTACTGTTCTTGCATTACATAATGGTGTTCTGCAAGTTCAAGTTCATGTTGGCGCTGAACAGATTCCTGTTTTTGCTCGGCATAAAACACAATTAATATGTTCAGATATAATAGACCTGCTGCTGCGATTAAAAAAGAAAGAGGAATATCAGATCCGGTTGAGTGTGCAGATTTGCAGAAGAAGAGTCCTAAAACTATTCCAGATATACAACCAGGAGAGATTGCCAACAAGAAAGGGAACGTAATTGCTGTTCTTTTGCGGTGTGTTAATACAAGAACGATAAGAACCATAGCAAGTAGCACTGTATGTGAAACGGTTATGCAAACAGATCTAGCAATACCATAAGACATAATTGTTTGTATATCCACATCTGATAGTGTAAATACAAAGATTGTAAGGACATCGGTTAAAACGTACAGACAACCAAAACTTAAGCTTGCATAAATAGATTGCAATAGATTTGTTTCGAAAAGTGAAAGGCTAATAAACGCCATTGCAACGACACAAAAAAGCAATCTCATGTACGATCCGTTTGCAACAAAGGCTAATAAAGCAAGAATCGTTCCAAATAATCCATAAGTACATATCCATGTTAGGATGTTTTTATCGCGCTTGTAAAAGGAACCCAGCATGAAAAGATGAAATGTATATATCTCCGCAACAACAGCCAATATTTCAGAAAAAATATACATGTTACCTCCCTAAATAACGAAAAAGTGCTTGATTGAATTCCTTTGCTTTTGTTCTTCCAATAGGAATAATTGCACCGCAATCCAATTTAATTTCTGAAGTAGTTGCTGATGTTAGGTGGTCAAGGTTTACGATAAAGCTTTTGTGAGTAGGTACAAAATAGCCCTTCGGGAGTCTTTTCATTATTTCCTTTAAAGTTGTGCGTAAACGAAAGGTTTGTTGAGAGGTATAGATGTTAGCGTAATGACCATATATTTCTATGTATTGAACATCTCGTAAACGAACGGTATGTAAAACACTTTCAACTTGAATAGTGAGTCTATGAGCTGTAGCATCTGCAATTGCAACATCAAGAGCTTCACTTAATGAATCATATGAGAGTGGTTTTTGCAAATAACGTATTGCTATTCCATAACCTTTAAGAGCATAAGCATTACTTTTTGTTGTAAAAATTATCGTTGGTGGATAGTCTGTCTCTATCAATTCTTTAGCAACATCAAACCCAGAAGGTGGCTCCATTTCTATATCCAAGAGCACAATGTCGAATTTATCTTTGCTTGAAGCATTCAACAAATCTACAGCGTGAAGAAATGTCGTTATCTGCAATTGATTGTTATTATTGTAAAGATTTACCAATTCTATAACTTGAGATAGATCCAACATTTCATCATCACATATTGCTATATGTAGTTGATCCATAAAGTGAGCCGTCCTTAAATATTAATTCTGATGCCAGTTTACCTATATAGTTTAGAGATAGATTTCCTGTTTTGCAACAGTGCTTGGCTGTTGTTTGTGTCAACCTGGATGCAGTTCATGCCACGGTATCAATAACTAGGATAAACTGGCATTATATGTTCCTATTTCTTCTAATACATATTGCTGTGTTTCCGCATCAGTGGTGATGGAGATTGAGTAACAACGAATAGAGTACGTTGCCCCATCATGAATAGAATAAACAATCGGTGATGATGGTTGATAAAGATCGAGTATTACATATCCATTCCAGTGATGAGATAATAATTCTCTGCAATGGGAACAATAATGTTTTTTTGATTTTGGCTGTACTTTTTTGGGTAGGTTAATTTTAATCTCCCAGGGATTGGTGGTTTTTGTTCCCTTGCTTCCATCAATACTTATGAACGAAAAAATGGACTGGTCTTGAGTCTCTGCTATTTCACCTACCTTACGTGAGTGCGGCTCATACAATTCTAATTCAACGATTTTTCCGGTATTTAGATTAAGCACACAAGGTGCATGCCTTTTTAGACTAGTACAAACGGCGCATCGATCAGGTTTAGGTGGATTCATTAAAAGTATGAGGCATAGTCCGGCAATTAGAAATGGCAATGTAAGAAAAGTAAGTTGTTTTTTGTTATTCATTGAATTCTCTTCCTTTAATCTATAAATTTTTGGTAAACCGAAAAGGCATGTTTCTATAATATCGTAAAATATATGATTTTTTGAAGAAGTATTGGATAATTACACATGCTGGTCGTTGAAGTTTGGTGATACAAAACTCCTGTGTAGTAAAATTGTGAGGTATATAATCTTCCTAGAGGTGGCCAGTATGTATGACATTGGCAACAGAATAAAAGAGCTTCGGATTAAGCGAGGTTATACTCAGCAAATACTTGCCACAAAAATCAATAAAAGCAAAGCAACTATTAGTAGCTATGAAAAAGATATTCAGCTTCCTCCTCTTGAGGTGGCAATTGATATTGCATGTGCATTAAATGTGTCTCTAGACTACTTGGTTGGTATAGAACAAGAAGATCATTTATCTTTTAAAGGTTTAAGCCAGGAGCAGAGAGAAATCATTGAATTGATTTGTAGTGATTTCGTGAAAGCTTCTAATGTTACTACGGAATTGACGGTGGATCAGATAAGAATATTGCAAAAGTTAATATTAGCATTTCAACAAAAATAATACAGCATTTAACATATATATTAGATATGAGACACGGTTATCATATATTGATGACCGTGTTTTTTCAGAAAGAGGTAGTTTAATATGATGATGTATCTGATGATGATTGACTCACCGGAGGATCAATCAAAATTTGAAAGGATTTACTTGGAATATCGTGAAGCGATGTATCAGGTTGCATATAATATTTTACATAATGAATATGATGCTGAAGATGCTGTGCATCAAGCTTTTGTAAAGATTGCAGAAATTATAGAAAATGTTGATGGGAATCTTTGTCCAAGAACCAAAAGCTTTGTTCTAGTCATAGCAGAACGAAAGGCTATAGACATGTCGAGATATGCTAAGCGTCATCCGACAGTGTCTTTGGATGAAATGGAAATTGGAATTACCATTGAATATGACGGTCCTAACGCTTTAACAAGGTGTATGGCGCAGCTACCGGCAAATTACCGACAGGTTTTGGTGCTTAAGCATGCACATGGTTTTAGTTCTAGTGAGACTGCAAAAATCCTTGGTTTGTCTGAATCAAATGTAATTAAAATTGATCAGAGAGCAAAGAAAAAGCTTTTAGCAATGTGTCTGGAGGAGGGTCTGTATTGATTACCGATGAAATGCTCGCAGCAGCGGCAAAAGAATTAAGCTTGGCTATGATTGCGGTTTTTCCAGATCCTGAAAAAGAAATTCATAGTTTTTCTCTAAGGTTCAATCAAAAAATGAAAAAGCTAGTTCGGCAAACAATTCATCCTATGCGCTATCTTTGGACAAGACGCATCGCTGGCTTTATTCTAGCCCTATTTGTTGGATTCATGGTTGTGTTTACGATTAGTCCTAGTGTTCGTGCGAATGTGATTGGTTGGATAAAAGAGCAATATGAAACATATATTGAGTATATGTTTCCCAATGTACGTTCTGTAGTACAAGAGGAAAAATATGTAATGACATTTGTTCCTGAAATGTATGAGGAAATCATTTATGTTGATGAAGAAGATTACTGTTTGACTGTATACGCAAATAACCTTGGACAAAAAATCGATTTTCTGTATTCTAAAGATCCAGAGGCCGGTAACATGATGGTGAAGTTAGAAGGATCCACAATTATTAATACATATATAAATGGTTGTCAGGCAGACATATATCTTCCTGAAAATCCAGAGAACTCTACAAGTATTATTTGGTATGATACAGATAAAAATATTATGTTTTATATTTCTAAAGTTTCTTCTATTGAGGAAATAATTAAATTAGCTGAAAGTGTAAAATAATTATTTTTAGTGTCCATTTTAGGTTTGGTTATTCGTAACTTATATAGAGCAATAAAAAAGGAGGTTAATTTTATGAAAAAAACATTTGCTCTTATTCTTTCCTTGATCTTGTTAGTTTCTCTGATCCCTATGTCTGCTGCAGCAGTAACTCCCAAAGCTCCTGTAATTTATCCAACTCTTTCTTTTAATGGGACAACTGCAACGTGTGGATTGGTGGTTTCTGCTGAGAACAATGACCAAATTTCTGCAACGGTTAAGTTGATGCGTGGGTCAACGGTTGTTGCAACGTGGTATCCCAGTGCGGTTGGTACATTATCGTTCAGTAGAACTGCAACAGTTTCCCAAAATACAACCTATACGTTAACAGCACAGGTATATATCAATAGTATTGCTCAGGCTCCTGCGAGTACTACAAGAACCAACAATTAATAATAAGATGGTAATGCCTCTGGGTGTTACCATCTTATTATTTTTTTTGCAATGCTCCAATTATTGTAAGTAAAGTACCCCGATCGTTTTCACGAATATTTAAGCACATCATCAATAGTTCGTTTACAGATATATCATTATGATACTCTTCTTGCATCATTGACTCTAAGTCATAGATTCGGCTTGAATCTAGAAGATAATCCGTACTAACATTGAAATATTGAGCCACAGCTTCTACTGTTTCCCGACTAGGCATGCATCGATTATTCTCATAATGTGAGATAGAAGAATTGGAGAGGTATAGTGCTTTTGCAAGATCTTTTTGCGATAGATTATTTCTTGTGCGTAAATCCTTTAAAATTTTTCCAAACATCTTACCACTTCCCTTATAATTATATACGACGGGATTTTAATGGAATAGACATCTATGGTAATAGTACAGTAAAATATTAATCAGCGCACTACAACTACCGATAAATTCTAATATTAAATATAGCTGGGCTACATTTTTAATAGATTTGCAGTTAAAAATGATAATAATTCTGTATATAATATATAAATATTGACAATCTTTAATTTGATTGGTAAAATGATAGTGAAACTATAGAAAATAAGAAAAATAATACTTGAGATATATTATTTGGAGTTCAGTTAAGAATGCCAATGCTTTTTTAGATATCATATGTCGATGTAAGATGAATAAATATAAAAGGCTTGCTTTAGGAAGAAAGTAATTAATATTGAGAGAAATATGATTTGTTTCTCTCAAATTGTAGTAAACATATATACTTTCCTATTTCTGTGATAGCTCTGGAGGGGGTGGTTAAGATGAAGGTTAGAAGAACATCTATGTAGTTTTAGTCTAACTTTTACCAGGTGAATTAGTTTTTACCCTTATGACTGCCGTTGAAGTGCCAAGAAATTCATTTGAAAATTACACAGAGATAGGTTGTTCGAAAATCGAGTATGGCATCCAATACACTATTTTCTACGAATAGAGATTTGGGTTAATTACCGTGGGTAGTAATTATTATGGTGAAAAAAGAACGGCTGGTAGTATCAACTGAACTATTATACGTTAGTAAAATTAGGACGCATTTTTGTGAGAAAAATCTAGTTCGAATAGTCGATTCCTGAATTTTTTGAGAAAGGAAGATTTGTTATGAAAAAGGTTTTTATATTTGCTTTGGCGTTAGTCTTGATGTTTTCTCTATGTCTTCCAGCGTTTGCAACAGAAGTACACGTTGGTGGTGACAGCATAAAATCTATGACTCAGGAAGAAGTTGAAGCGTTGGCACGTGAGTATTTCCCTAAAGAGTATGCATATGCAATGGAGTTGGAAACAGAAAATTATACTCGCGTGTCTAAAGATTATGTGGTTGCATCTGAAACTAAACAAATCTCTGCTACGGAAAGTATTACTTATCTTCAACTCAACAGTGGTAGAGCGTCCTTCCTCTATCAAGTCAACTTTTACAACAATTCTTCGTCTAATGGTTCTGGTTATTCTACTGTAGATACGAGTATTACTATGACGGTGACAGGTTTGTCTGGTATTCTTGCTATCAATGGTTTAAACTATACAATTTATACAAATTCTTACGACAGGATCAACAGTGCGGGAAATGGTATGGGGAGCACCAATGGAGTAATTGTTCGTTTAGATAGACAGACGGAAAGTGCTAGTGGTGCAGCAACCGCAACCTATTCAATGCTGTTCGATAATAACATTACAAGTGAAATGGTTAATGTAATTCTGCAGGTCTATATTGGGAACAATCAGCGCAGTTATGCAGTCTATTGACGATAAAGTACTTTATTTTTTACTAAGACTTAATATATAATAAGTTGAGGGAGTAGGCATCTGTGAAATTAATTATAAAGTATTTGATTTCAGGTTTATTTATCATTCTTGCAGTTGTCCTTGGTATATTCGTGCTGATGGAAAGAATTCAAGGATATTGGATATTTTTGTCGATTGTTCTGATCGGTGTTAATAAAACCATCTTGTGGAGTGAAATATCCCTTTTTGCTGAAAAGAATGATGAACATGCAAATATACGTCATGTGGAACAATCACAAGAACATAACAACAAATAGATATCGGGTTCCTGAAATTAAATTCAAACTGTGAGATTTCCTGCATTTGGTGAGACTTTTACAGTCTCACCAAATGCAACTTACACATTAAATGCATAGGTAATTAATCTTATTTTAGTAGTCATATTAATTGGAGGAAAAATATGAATAAAAAAGGTTATACAAATCGCATTGTTTCTATGGGACTGCTTGCTTTATTATTAAGCATTGTACTATTTCCTGGCTCTATCCCCGTGAGTGCAGAAGAAATTAAAGCATCAGATTCATTGAATGATGGTATTACCATTGAGATCGTTCCCAATGAAGTTATTGAAGCTAGTTTGCCTGCATATTTGAGGGATGCGTTGAATGATGATGCTGTAACATATGGAATTTCACGACCTGGTAGCAATGATATTTATAACTTGAGTAATGGTGAATACTATTTTTCTGTGGATACAGTGTTAGATACTACTATTTATTCTAAATATGTTTTCATCGGTCATGATGGCAAAGTGAATTTTTATATTAATGATACTTCAACAGCTTCGGGAGATTATACGGTTAAGGTTTATAAAAAAGGATTGATTGATACTACGATTTATACGAGGGTATGTGATCACGATGCGTCAACATCTTTTGGCATTTCGTTTGATGATGCAGAGGCGAAAATCTATTTTGCTATTATTCCAGATGGAACAACGAGAATAAGTAGCAATAGTTATATTGCAAAAGGTTAAGAAACTATAGAAAGATTCATTTTGATTTTGATGTGAGTTCGTTAGCTAGTTGGGGGCAGTACAAATGATGTTAATCTGGCAATACTTACGGGGCTTCTTATTCTGGTTTATCATTGCTTTTTCCGTCCTTCTCCTTTTTCGGCGGAGGAAAGCGATGGAAAAAAATGAAGTGTATAAGCTACTTTTGGTTGCGTATTTTGTTGGCTTAATTTCTCAAACTTTAATGCCAACAATGCAGCTGGGCATTGATGGTACAACAGGTTGGTTGTATATTGATGTTCATATCCCACGAAAAGAGCTCAGGAGCCTGAATATTGTTCCTTTCAAAACCATTTTAACTGATCTTACAGGAAACAATCCGTTGCTTGGAGAAAAAGATCGAGTAACAGCTAGTGTTCTCACTTTATTCGGGAATACGTTATTGTACATCCCAATAGGCTTACTCTTATCCTTTATGAGAACGAAGGGGAGGGGGCTAGGTTTCGTTCTGCTGATTTCACTCATTATTTCTTGCGTAATAGAAATTTTGCAATATATAATCGGTCGCACTGCTGATATTGATGATGTCCTTTTGCATTTATTAGGAACATCAATTGGTTATGGATTGCATTTGATGCTATGTGGTTTGAAAGTAAATAGGTTGATGATGCGCCAAAGATAGAACTGACAGTAATAGAAATGTGAATTTACAATTTTTAGGTAGTTATGAAGTTGCTTTTTATGTTGTAATTGCTGTTTTAGTGTGTGTTAATTCCCTGACTAGACTCTAGTCAGGGAATTTTTTATTACTATCTTCAACAATCAGGGTAGAAATTATAATAAAGCTAGGTTTTTATTAATGGTCGCCTAAATCAGACTCAACATTACTGCATTGTCAGTAATTAATTTTGGGGTATGGCAAACGGGGAGATCTTCTGGTCAATGCCGAAAGGCTTAATGCTCCGTTTTGACCGTTTGTTAGATATTCCCAGCCTGCCATCATTCAGATAATTGGCCAGGTGAGATTACCGTTCATTGAGAACTGCTAAAGTAAGATATTCTTCATGCAGACGAAACCACACTGTAGGTACTCCATAAACTAGGAATAAAACACGGAGCGAGATATATTCGTGTTTCTTGTGTTGCTTGCGAGCTGCTACAACAGTAACATTTTCGATTTATTCCATGTCAGCGGCAAAGAACAATTCGCCCTCGTTGGATAGGAAGCGAAAGTGCTCTATGAGGGTATGTTCATTCTTTTCTGAGGATGAAACGAAATATACGAACAGGATTATCTAAAATTTAAGCATATTTTGTAAAAGAGATTTAATTCAACTATAGATACTAAAACTATCGATAAATAATAGTAACAGTCAATATAGTGCTGATATATTATTTGTGGATTTGTGGTTATAATTTATAAAAATGTAAAATTAATAGGAATATAATACGGAATAATGTTGCAAAAATATCCCTTTCTTCGTAAGTATATCGAGAGTGCCGGAAAGGGGATATAGATAATGGGTACAGACAAAGAAATTCTGCCGATTTCCTTTGAGGATAGGCAGTTTTTTGAAGCGCTTTACGAAGAATATAAGAATTTTATGTTCTACTCAGCTCGAAAGTATGTTAATAGCCAATCTGAGTGTGAAGATCTTGTCCAGGATGCAGTAGAACGTTTATTACGTAACATCGTCACTATTCGCAAAATACCTAGTTGTGGCTTACGGAAATATATCGTCCTTACCATTAAGGCAGCTTTTTTGGATGGAGAAAAAAGAAAACACAGAGATATTCCAGTTTGTTTGGATGACGAAACTATTGAGATACTTGTAAAAGAAGATATTATCGTCGCTCGAGATTGGTATGATCTTTCTACTGTTCTTAATGTGGAAAGACTAAAAAATGAACTTCCGATACGCGATTGGATTGTTCTGGAGGGGAAATATATTATGGGATATTCCCAAAGTGAACTAGCCCACATAATAGGAGTTTCTTCTGATAGTGTTCGTATGATTATCTGTCGTGCTAAAAGAAAAGCGCGACAGATACTTCATTCCAAATAATACCTAGGAAGAATATCTTATGAATGAGTTCCCCAAAGCGTAGCTAATAGATGAATATGATGAAATAATACTAAAGCTGTTTATAGAAAAGTATGAAGAGGCTGAAGAATACCTTCTTTGGAGTGAATATCAAACAGCTTTGAAGAATAATGAACTACCCGAAGTGTCGATAATCTTGATGTACGTTACAAGAAAAATATCCGCGAGTATGTAATGGATAAAAACAGAAATCAGTAACTTCGTATAGCATCACCACTCATTGGCTTTCAAAAAGCTATTGGGTGGTGTTTTTGTGAATCCCCAAAAGTGTTGCAGAATAGAAAAAAGTGTCGTTTCAGATAATGAAGGTAGTGTTATCCCAATACATGAACATTAGACCTTCAGAGTAGGAGTGGTTGTTATGATTTAGGACACGAGATTTATAAAGTGAAAACCATAATGAATTTGTGATTTAATGGAGGTATATTGATGAAAATAAGCCGATCAACACGGTTACTTTCTTTCATTCTTGTACTTGCTATGCTAATTCAGATGATGCCTATCCAGTCATTTGCGGCATCCGGTGGAAGCAAAGCGGTAAATGTTGCATCCGGGCAGCCGGTTACAACGGTCCTGGGAGAAGTAGAAGATCTTCGTGAAGAAGATACCAAGCATTTTCGTTTGTCAGATGGTAGTTTCATTGCGGTATCCTACGGTATGCCCGTCCACTATGAGGACGAGGACGGAAACTGGGAGGATATCGATAACACCATCGTCCAGAACAGCGAAACTAGCACTTATCAGCTGAACCGTGAGGATGCTGTTGTATCCTTTGCCAATGCGCTGACCAATGGCACTGTTCTGACCACATCGAAAGATGGCAAGTCCATCACCATGTCCGTGCTGGACACGAACCAGGCAGTCCAGATGATCGCCGGTGAGGAAGTAGCAGAGCTGATGGGCGAGGAGGGATCAGAAGTCCAGGCTGAAGAGACGGTTCCGGAAGAAACTGTCGAGGCAACCTTTCTCGAGGAGACTGAGGCCGCGACTGAGCCTAAAGAAACTGTCGCAGAAACCGTTTCTGAGGAGACTCTGGCTGAAATGGAACCGGAAGAAACTGTCCCGGAGACTAATGCAGCTGCCATTGTGGAAGAGGGGCAGGAGAATGTTGTTGAGACCGTTGATACTGTTGCTGATACTACAGAAGCAATGGAAGCTGTAGAGACTGAGCCTGATGTCGCAGTCGCAGCGGTAGATGAAACGGTTGCGGAGGAAACTGCGCCTGAGGAAGCAGCAGGGGAGACCGCTGAGACTCTCGCCGAGGAAGCTGAATCTTCTGCCGAAGCAGAGGAAACTACGGCTGTCACCATCCCTGAGAAAACTGAGGCAACTACTGTACCCGAAGAAACCACTGTGCCTACAGTTCCCGAGGAAACCGAAGCAGTTACTGAGCCTGAAGAAACCATCCCTGAGACCACTGCAGCAGAAATTGAGACCATTGGTGAAATGGATGCCGATGCGGTAGTGGCACCTGTTGTTTCCGGTGGTGTTACCTTTGACCGCTCTGCAACTGCCGAGATCGCAGCAGAGATGCCCAGCATGCTGACCCTCCAGGAAACCGATTCCTGGAATGTTGAGGATGTCATTCCTGAAAAACTCCAGTCCTCTCTGCTGTATGAGAATGTATTCCCTGATACTGACCTGCTCTATACCGCTTTTGGTCATAACATCAAGGAGCAGATCGTTGTCAATAAGCCGCAGGCTGCTTACCGGTATGACTTCCTGCTGGATCTGGATGGCCTGACTGCGACATTGAATGAAGACGGCTCTGTTTCTTTTGTAGATGCAGAAGAGAATCTTGTTTACCGGATTCCCGTGCCCTTCATGGAAGACGAAGCCGGTGTTCTGTCCGATGCGGTTGAATTTGTACTAAGCGAAACTACTCAGGGCTTGGTTCTGACTGTGGAAGCCGACGCTGCGTGGATCAATGCAGAGGAACGAGAATTCCCCGTTAAGATCGATCCGTCTTTTGTCATTTATTCTGGCTCTGCACTGGACCAGATTTACTCTAACTATACCATGGAAGCAGCGCCCAATGATACGACACTGGGTCGCCAGTATCTGTATGTTGGTGCACAGCCTTACAGCACCTCCAATGATGGCAGATACAGAACCTTCATGCATTTCAATGATATGCCAGATATTCCTGCCGGTTATGAGGTCGTAGGAGCACAGCTGCAGCTATATCAGCAGCTCTATACCCAGCGCTATTGTCCTTCTTTCCCGGTTGGTATTTATGAGGTTACTACTAGTTTGCCCTCCAGTTATTCCAGTTACTATAAGTGGTTTACTGCTATGACCTGGCGGAACAATATGCCTTCCTATGACACGAGTAACGTAATTGACTATGTCATGGTTGACTCTACAAAGGGTTACCGTTACTGGAATATTACTGAGTTGGTTAAGAAGTGGTATGCTGAGGGAACAGATAATACGACTTGTGCCCTGGTCATGATGAACGAGGATGAAATTGATACCTACTATTACTATGCATCCGTTGCGTTCCTGGCCTACGCAAGTACTATCCCTCCGATTTTGATTGTGTCCTACCGTAATAATACCGGTATTGAACCCTACTATACCTACGCAACTCTGGGCGGCGCATCTGCCGGTACTGCCTATGTGGCAGATGCTACCGGTCAGCTGAAGGTCGGCAAGGAGCTGCTAAGCTATGCATCTTCCACCAATCCCTTCTCTCTGAATCTGGTCTACAATTCCGACTATTTCGCACTCACTCCCGGTACGGATTATCAGCCGCCCAGTAAGCTGGGACTGAGCATGAATGTTGGCTCCGGTTGGACATTGGATTACATTCAGAAGGTTGAAGCTGAGACCATCGACAATATCGACTACCTGAAGTACACAGACGGAGATGGGACGGTCCATTACTTTATGGAAGATTCCTCTCCTGATGATTCCAACTATCCTTACTATGACGAGGATGGTCTGGGTCTGAAGATGAAGGTCAACAGTACCAACAACTACACCATGGCAGATGATGATGGTAACGAATGGACCTTCACCAACAATTATCTGACCTCCGTTAAGGACTCTGACGGTAACAAGATCAACATCAACTATAGTAGCGGCAAGATTCAGACCATTACCCAGGTTAACAATGGTCAGTCTGCTGTGGAAGTGGCAAGCTTCAACTACAGTGGAAATAACCTGTCCACTGTGGAAGATGCTGCCGGAAATGTCTATACTTTGGTCTATTCTGGTACGAAGCTGGCTTCCATCCAGAAGAACGGTACGACCATTGCTGCCTATACCTATGATGGCTACCGCCTGTCGAAGATGACTGACAGTGAGAGTTCTTATTCTCTCTCTTTCACCTATGACGATGGTAAGATCGCTTCTTACAAGGAACTAGGAGGATCTACTTCCGGCGCAACTGTGGCAGTCACCTATCCCAGCCACAGCCAGACAACCTATCGGGATTATGGTGCAGACCGCGCAGCAAACACCTCTGATGATATTCTGACGCACTATCTGTTTGACTATGCAGGCAGAACTGCTAATGCTTATACAACCGACAATGCAGGAAATGTTCTTGGTGCAACCAATGCAGCATATTCTGCAAACAATGGTGTAGATAAGACCAATAACCGTACATTGCGTTCTGCATCCATTGGCATTGCCGGTCAGCAGCTGCTGAGAAATACCAGCGTGGAGAGCACTTCCAATGCATGGACCTTCAGTGGTGCAGGCAGAGTATCTACCAACCCCAGAACTGGTTCTTACTCTGTTAAGGGTACTCTCTCCAGCAATGGAACGCAGTATGCCCAGAAGTCTTCCGAGTCTTTGACTTCCGGTAAAACATACACATTCTCCGCCTATGTCAATACCAGTGGAGCTGCTAATTTCTACGGTACCGGTGTGTATCTGAAAGTTTCTGATGGCACAAATACTTGGGAAAGCAATCCTGTCAATTATGCGACTTCAACGGCTGTAGACGATGGATGGGTACGTGTAAGCGTAACCTTCACTGCGAAGACTTCCGCAGCCCATACTGTTTCTGTCTATAACAGTGGTGTAAGCCAGTTCTACGCAGATGATTTCCAATTGGAGGCTGGTGAAGCACCTTCCAGCTATAACCTGGTAGAAAATGGCAACATGAAGATGTCTGACCATGGCTGGACAATGGGAACCGATACTCGTTATTCTACATCCAGAGGTGCCGCATCCTCCTCTGATTCTCTGAAAGTGACTGGCAATCCAGCAGATCAGACCACCAATGCCTATCAGGATATTGCATTGAACCTCCCAGGCAGCCAGACTTATGTTCTGTCCGGCTGGGTACAGGCGAATGCAGTGCCTGATGATGACAATAATACAGACGAAGATCTGGACAGCAGAAGCAAAGAATGCGGACTAAGAGCGATTATTACTTACTCCGGCGGTGGTACTGAAACTCACTATGTCCCCTTCAACACAGATCTATCTAACACCTGGCAGTTCGTAAGCTTGACTGTTGTTCCTAAGGAAACCTCCAAGACAGTTTCTAGCATCCGTGTTGTCTGTGCATTCGAAGGTAATGCAAATGCGGCATACTTTGACGACATTTCTCTGTTGCGTGAAGCTGCCCAGACGATGCGCTACGACGATGATGGCAACCTTGTATCCGTTGAGTCTCCCGGTCTGGAGGAGGACACCAACACCTATTCCGGTGGCAACCTGATTCAGACAGTTACCGGTGGTAATGGTACCTATGAGTACACCTATGACACTACTTACAAGCACCGCCTGAAGTCTGTTACCAATGATCTGATCACTCAGTCCATGGGCTATGACGCCTCCGGTAATGTGACCTCCACTACGCTTTCCGGCAGCGGCGGTAAGACAATCAGTACCTCTGCAGCCTATGGTGGTAGCCAGAACCGTCTGACCTCTATCACAGATGCAACAGGTGCTACTGTAACCTACGGCTATGGCAATGTCGATTCTCAGATGATGGCACTGCCTACTTCCATTACAGATCCCAACGGTACTGTTACGACCAGTTCTTACGATTCCAATTACCGTGTAACCCAAACCGGTATTGCGAATGTTGCAGGATTGGTGTATAATTACAGTAACGGCAACCTGAACTCTGTTAAGCGTACCAACAACGCTTCCAGCGAGCAGACCTACAGCTTTACCTATGATGCCTTTGGCAACATGACTGCCCTGAAGGTTGGTACCCAGACTCTGGCAACCTATACCTACGGTGCAGGCAACGGCTTGCTCATGAGCCAGACCTATGCCAATGGTGACAGCGTTTCCTTTACCTATGACAATCTGGGCCGTACCAAGACTGCCACTTATTCTGATGGCCGGGTGCTGACCTATGTCTATAACGGCGAAGGCAACCTCCATAGAGTGACCGAGACCAATGGAAGCGCTACCGTTACCTATCTGTACACCTATGACTCCATTGGCCGTCTGATTTCTAGTGAGCAGAAGGATGGTTCCACTACCACGCTGCGGACGCATCAGACCTACAATGAGTATAACCAGCTGAAGAAGCAGGGCTGGCAAATGGATAGCGCCGGTTATTCCGAGGAGTATACCTACAACTCTGCGGATGGCAGCCTGGCCACCATGAAGACCGGTGTGGGTAATACTCTGACCATGGGCTATGACGGTCTGCGCCGACTGAGCACGGTCAGCGGCGGTCCCTTCAACCGCACCTATACTTATCGGGATATTTCTAGCTCCAAGACTACCATGCAGGTTTCCGGCCTTAGCTATAGCCTTGGCAGCGGCATGAACTTCGGTTATACCTACGATGATCTGGGCAATATTGAGACCTACACGGCTCCCGATGGTGAGGTTATCACCTATACCTATGATGCGCAGGGACAGCTGCTGAAGGCGGCAGGTGATACCACCTATAATTATACCTATGATACTGTCGGCAATATTCTGACTGCCAATGGTCATAGCTATACTTACGGTAATTCCAACTGGAAGGATTTGCTGACGGCTTACGACGGCGAGACCATCACCTATGATAACTCTGGCAATCCTATCAGTTACTACAACGGTACCCGTTGGGCTCTGACCTGGGACAATGGCAGAAGCCTGACCCGTGCAGTTTCTACCAGCACTGCAGTTGACTTCACTTACGATCTCAGCGGCCTGCGTACCAGCAAGACGGTTGGCAATGTAGAACACAATTACCTCTATGCCGGCGGCAAGCTGATGCGGGAAAGCTATGGCAGCAATACTCTGGACTTCTTCTATGACGCAAATGGTACGCCTTATGCGCTGAAGTACAATGGTACGGTTTATTACTATGTTACCAACCTGCAGGGCGATGTTGTCCGGATCGTAGATGCCAGCGGAAATACTGTTGCAAGCTATGAGTATGATCCTTATGGCAAGGTAATTTCTGCAACTGGCACTCTGGCGGAAGTGAATCCCATCCGCTATCGCGGTTACTACTACGATAACGAGACGGGATTGTACTATCTCCAGAGCCGATATTATGATCCTGCGATTGGTAGATTTGTTAATGCTGACTCCTACGCTTGTACAGGCCAAGGTCTTATTGGACATAACACCTTCGCCTATTGCGGC
>JAEIGA010001894.1_pt1 | contig 33282 bp, 26 predicted proteins | sample 9270691 | NCBI WGS metagenome assembly JAEIGA01 (sample SAMN17057246, study PRJNA624740) | gut metagenome | biome: biome; isolation source: fecal sample | host: Bos grunniens | place: China: Xizang | collected 2019 | reverse complement strand
TGAACCTCCGGATTCGCAGGGTTCATCATACCATTGTAATTTGTCTTGATTGATGATATTGGAACAAGCTCGCCCTTCTCATAGCATATAGACTGCCAATGGGCCTTATCACCATATATAATTCCCCTGTCAAAGAAGTTGTGTCCTCCTGCAAAAACATTAAGAGAAGCAAAAACCCTCACTCCTATCTCATGTCCATAATCGATAAAATATTGCATCATGTCGTAGTCACGACCTCTCTCAACACCTTCCCAATCTCCCATGTATGGAGCAATCTCACTGTCATACAAGACCTCTCCCATAATTGATTTAACATCAACAACTACATTGTCGAAACCTATATCTTTAGATTTCTGAATATAGTATCTTATTGAATCCGGGGTAGATAAAGTTCTGTAATTTGCCTCACAGTCAAACCACATATAATTTTGGTTATACTCCTTCACATTGGAAGAGCACGACCAATAAAGTGCTGATATAGAGAGCACTACAAATAACATTTTAACAATTCTATACATACGAAGCCATTAATTGTAATTTACCGCCTGCAAAGCTACAATATTTTTTATAATATTTACAATCAATCTGGATAATTATTAAAATAATTTAAAAATATACCACCTGTTGTTTTTTTTTTTAAATATACATATATTCGCGAAAATATTTTTTAAGATATGACAGATAGAAGATCTTTTATAAAAACAGCAGGTATTGCGGCTGCCAGTGCAGTAGCAGCTCCCTCATTGATCGGCTCCCTTGCAGGTTGCGCCAATAAAGAAGAGAATCTGATTGCAACTCCAGAGAGCACACTTATAGTTCCAAAAGCCAACGGACTTCAGATTACAGGTACATTCCTTGATGAGATATCACACGACATACCTCACCAGAACTGGGGAGAGAAAGAGTGGGATCAGGATTTTGCGTACATGAAATCCATAGGTATAGACACTGTAATAGATATAAGGTGCGGATATAGAAAATTCATTACCTATCCGTCGCCATACCTATTGAAAAAAGGATGCTATATGCCTTCAGTAGATCTTATAGATATGTTCTGCAGATTGGCCCAGAAATATGGAATGACATTCTACCTCGGTCTTTATGATTCAGGAAAATACTGGGATACAAAGGATATGAGTTACGAGATTGAAGACAACAAATTCGTGATTGATGAGGTGTGGAACATGTATGGAAAGAAATACAAGAGTTTTGGAGGATGGTATATAAGCACCGAAATCAGCCGCCAGACCAAAGGTGCCATCAAAGGCTTCCACACAATGGGCAAGCAGTGCAAGGATGTATCAGGAGGGCTACCTGTATTCATCTCCCCTTGGATTGACGGTAAAAAGGCAATCATGGGAACAAACAAGCTTGTAAATGACAATGCTGTAACTGTTGAAGAGCATGAAAAGGACTGGAACGAAATCTTTGAAGGAATCCACGATGTGGTAGATGCTGTTGCATTCCAGGACGGCCATATTGACTATGATGAGCTTGACATCTTCTTTGAGGTTAACAAGAAGATGGCTGACAGATGGGGAATGAAGTGCTGGACCAATGCAGAGACATTCGATCGCGACATGCCTATCAACTTCCTGCCAATCAAATTTGACAAATTGAGAATGAAACTTGAGGCAGCCAAGAGAGCCGGATATGACAAGGCCATTACATTTGAGTTTCCTCACTTCATGAGTCCGCAGTCTGTTTATGGTGCTGCAGGCAACTTGTACAACAGATATAGGGAGTACTTCAATATTTAATTTAAGGAGGAAGTAATATATGAAAAAGAGCATGAACATGGGATATGTCATCTTTATGGCAGTTGTTGCGGCCATAGGTGGAATATTGTTCGGATATGATACTGCCGTAATCTCAGGCACAACAGAGATTGTAAAGAATCAGTTCTCTCTTTCAGACTTGAAAGAGGGCTGGTATGTAGGATGTGCACTCATAGGTTCAATTGCAGGTGTTCTTGTTGCTGGCACACTCAGTGACTACTTGGGAAGAAAGGTAACAATGCTTATCTCTGCAGCTCTGTTCAGCATATCAGCAATAGGTTGTACCGTATGCGGGACATTTGACCAGCTTGTTGCCTACAGAATCATTGGAGGCGTGGGTATTGGTATAGTATCTATCGTGTCACCTATATACATATCGGAGGTTTCTCCTGCAAAGGTAAGAGGAACCCTTGTATCTCTCTACCAATTGGCTGTTACAATGGGATTCCTGCTTGCATACCTTGCCAATTGGGTTATAGATTCCAACATTGACAGCGGCATTGTTGCCTCTGCATTGGCTGGAGAAGAGGTATCACTAATGGACAAGATCATTCACAGCGAAGCATGGAGAGGAATGCTTGGCAGCGAAACCCTTCCTGCACTTCTTTTCTTCTTCATAATCTTTTTCATTCCAGAGAGTCCGAAATGGCTGGTAATCAAAGGCAAACTCGACAAAGCATCCAAAATTCTCTCACGTATATACACAAATGAGGATGAGGCCAGAAATGAAATTGCCGTAACCAAGGAATCAATCAACGGCGGATCAAACGGCGAGTGGAAAGATCTTTTGAAGCCAGGTATCCTCATTGCAGTGATTGCCGGCAGTGCAATAGCAATTCTTGGACAGTTCATGGGAGTAAATGCAGTTCTCTATTACGGTCCTAAGATCTTCTCAGAAGCAGGTTTTGACAATCCTATGTTTTCAACCGTACTTGTAGGAGTTGTAAACATGGTCACTACCATATTGGCTGTATTCATCATTGACAGAGTAGGAAGGAAACAACTTATCTACTGGGGAGTAAGCGGAATGATAATATGTCTGCTATGCATTGCCGTCTACTTCCAGTGGGGAGCAACTCTTGGATTAGGCAACTCATTCATGCTTGTATTCTTCCTTGCATATGTATTCTGCTGCGCCATTTCAATCAGTGCCATTGTGTTTGTACTGTTGTCTGAAATGTACCCCAACAGCGTACGCGGAAGGGCAATGTCCATTGCCGGTTTTGCGCTATGGATAGGAACATATCTTATTGGTCAGTTAACTCCTGTACTTTTAGGTTGGAGCCAATCGGGAACTTTTCTTATATTTGCAGTCTGCTGCGTTCCATACATGCTTATAATGTGGAAAGTGGTGCCTGAAACAACAGGAAAGACACTTGAAGAGATTGAAGCCCATTGGAACAGCATCTCTAAAACAGGAAAATAATGACTACTTCATTTCTATACCATACCCAAGGAAAAAATGACTTGCTTAAAAGACAGATTATCACACAATGCATAAACGAGGGTAATATAAGCATTGCCGATATAAGCAAGAAACTTACAACAAGCATCCCGACAGCAACAAAGCTTGTCAGCGAACTCATTGAGGAGGGATTCTTGAAAGATATGGGTAAACTTGGTACGAATGGAGGAAGAAGACCAAATATATATGGACTGAATTCTGCTGCCGGATATTTTATAGGGGTAGATATCAGAATACACCATATAAACATAGCTATCGTAGATTTCAAAGGTGAGCTTGTGGATTTTATTGAGGATGTAAATTTCACCCTCGTAAACTCCATAGGCTCTTTTGATGAATTCTGCAATGTCATCAGAGAGAACCTGAGCAATTATGACATTGACCATGACAATGTTCTCGCTTATGGCATAAATTTCAGCGGTAGGGTAAACATAACTACCGGATACTGCTTCTCCTACTACATTGGAGAGAATACCCCAATTGCCGAAAAACTTGAACAGAACCTCAGATGCCCTGTATTCATTGAGAATGATTCAAGGGCAATGACCTACGGAGAGTATATGTGCGGAGCCGGCCAGGGAGAGAAAGACCTGCTCTTCATAAATGTAACTTGGGGTTTGGGAATGGGTATGATTATTAACGGAAGGCTATCATACGGAAAATCGGGCTATTCCGGTGAAATAGGACACTTCCCTATATTGAACAACAACCAGATATGCCAGTGCGGAAAAATTGGTTGTCTTGAAACAGGAGCTTCGGGATCCGCATTGCACAGGATATTCATTGAAAAATTGAAAAGTGGCCAATCGTCCATCCTTTCCGGCAAATTCAACAATAATGAAGAGATTCGCCTTGAAGACATTTTATATGCAGTTTTTGAAGAGGATATGCTCGCCATAGAGTGTGTTGAGGAGATTGGAGCCACTTTGGGAAGAGCCATTGCGGGTCTGATAAATATTTTCAATCCTGAAACCATTGTCATAGGAGGTATTTTGGCAGAGGCCAAGGATTACCTGCTCATACCGGTCAAAGGTGCCATAAACAAACATTCTTTGAATATAGTGAGCAAAGACACACACATAAAAACTTCCAAACTCGGAAGAAAGTGCGGAGCCATAGGCGCATGTATGCTATCAAGAAGCAAAATGCTCAACTTGATATAGAATTTCAACTGTACGTTAAAAACCTGTCATCGTCAGGAGAGTGCAAGCAGGCAAAGAATCAAGCCTGAAAGCCCTATAATAGAAAAGATTTTTATAACTTTGCAGTTCAGTAGAGTTTAAATTGCTATGGAAAATAAGGAGATCAATTATAATTTGGATTATAACAACAACGGGGCCACCACCGAAGACTGGCCGCCAAAATGCCAACAAAACCCTGACACTGCACTTGTTGTCAATGAGGGTGTTGAAGAGAAGCCGATCATTAATCCTTACATAAAGAGATTCTTCAAGAAAAAACCGGCTTTATTGAGTGTTGAGGAGTATATGAAAGGCATCACTGAGGGCAATACCACAATACTCAGCCAGGCCATCACTTTGGTTGAAAGCTACCTTCCTGCCCACAGGGAGATTGCACAGAAAATCATTGCACAGTGCCAGCTTATCTCTTCACAGAAAAGATCTATGCGTATTGGAATTACCGGTGTACCAGGAGCAGGCAAGAGCACATTTATAGAGGCATTCGGCAGCTACATAACCGGAAAAGGACATAAACTTGCAGTTCTTGCAATTGACCCGAGCAGTGAAAAGACCAAGGGAAGTATACTTGGAGATAAAACGCGTATGGAGACCCTTTGCAATGACCCTAATGCATTTATACGTCCAAGTCCAAGTGCCGGATCTCTTGGCGGTGTAGCACGTAAGACCCGTGAAACAGTTCTTCTATGTGAGGCAGCAGGCTATGATGTGATCTTTATTGAGACTGTAGGTGTAGGTCAATCTGAGACAGCCGTACACTCCATGAGTGATTTCTTCCTGCTATTGATGCTGTCGGGAGCAGGAGATGACCTGCAGGGCATAAAAAGGGGAATTATGGAAATGAGTGACCTGATTGCCATTACCAAAGCTGACGGCACCAATGTTGAGAAGGCAAATATGGCAAGAGCCTTGTATGCCAATGCCCTTCACCTCTTCCCTCCTACTGAATCTACATGGGTTCCTACTGCGCTTACATCATCTGCTGTAACAAAAGCAGGTCTTCCAGAAATTCTTGCAAAGATTGAGGAGTACTTTGAACTTGTAAAGGGCAACGGATACTATGAGCGTAAACGGCGCCAGCAAGCCGAATATTGGATGTATGAGAGCATTAACGAGGCTCTTAAGAACAATTTCTACGAGAATACAACAATAGCATCCAGACTTGAGGACTACAAAGATGCCGTTCTGGAGGGCAAAATGGATTCATTTATGGCAGCCGGTGAACTTATGGAGTTATATAGCAGACTAAAGGCATAAAGTCTTGGAGTATATCAGAGTATTATTATGGGATAGGTAACTATATCCCATTTTGTTCCTTAAACTATGAATACAGAACTTATTATAGATGTACTTAGAAACAGTATTCTGATCACGGGCCTTGTGCTTGTCATGATGCTGATGATTGAGTATTTCAATATACAGTCACAAGGAAAATGGTTCGCAAAACTTAAAGGATCAGGTACCGGACAGGTTATACTTGGTGCTTTGCTGGGGCTCATTCCCGGCTGTCTTGGAGGTTTTACCGTTGTATCTCTATACACCCACAGAATGATAAGTTTTGGAGCCCTTGTAGCAATGATGATCTGCTCCTCTGGAGATGAGGCTTTTGTCATACTTGCAATGGTACCGCAGAAGGCTCCTTTGCTCTTCCTTCTGCAGTTTGCATTGGGAATTGCTACCGGATTTCTTGTTGATAGATTCTTCAAAAAGCCTCAGGTTGCCTTTTGTCCCGACGGATATGAGATCCACCATCAGTCAGAGAATACTCTACCATCCATTTTCAGAGTGGAATCATACAGGAGCGCATTCAGACACCCGTCAACTGAAAGGCTGCTGATTCTCGCCGGAATAGTATTGTTCATTGGTGCGGTGGCCGGCGGTTACCTTGAACATGACCACTCAAGCCATATACATCTTGACGGAGATTGTACCCATCATAGCTATACACATGTAGGATTCAGTCTTTTGAGTGAAAGGTGGATCCACTTTATCTTTGCAGTATTCAGCATTGTAACCGTACTATTTACAGCCACAGCCAAAGAACACTTCATTAAGGAGCACATCTGGGAGCATGTAATAAAGAGACACATGCTTTCAATCTTCCTCTGGACCTTTGGAGCTTTGCTGGTTTGTCAGATAGCCATTTCGTATCTGGACATTCATGAATGGATAAACAACAATCTCTTCTGGGTAATGATACTGGCGGTGCTTATAGGAATCATTCCTGAATCAGGTCCCCATCTTCTCTTTGTAACACTTTGCGCCCAAGGTTTAGTACCATTCTACATACTGCTTGTAAGTTCTATAGTACAGGATGGCCATGCCGCACTTCCACTGCTTGCAGAGAGCAAAGGAGCCTTTATCAAGGCCAAACTTATAAATATGGCCATTGGGTTTGCTGTCGGGCTTGCATGCTGGGCATTCTGTTAACGTACTTAACGTTTGTTAACATTAGTTAACATTCATTCTACAGCTACAAATAGGCCTTTTGTTAACTTTGTACGAGTAAATACAAAAAATTGCCTTATGAAAAATGTTCTTATCATTTATGTAGCTGCGTTGGCACTTGTCCTTTCGGGATGCGGTTCTGAGAGCGTAAATAGCGGAAAATTTACTGAAATAAATATTGAAGAGGCAGTGTTCAATGACACAGAACCCTGTTTGAGTGAATTTGCATCCAAAATAGAATATATACCACTCGAGACAACAGAATCATCCTATTTGGGCAACGTCAGCAAATGCGCCATGGACCCCAACTACATTTTTATTGCAAGTTCTGATTTTCAGAAGACAATCCACGTTTATACACACGATGGAAAGTTTCTCAGAAACATTGGCAGTAAAGGTAGAGGAAAGGGTGAATACATTGCGGCGAGAGAGCTCAAGCCCATTACTGACAAAAGAGCCTTAACAGTAACAGCTGCAGGCAAAAGCATAACCTACTCTGCAGAAGACGGCAGCGTAGTTGAAGAGTTCTCATTTGAGGAACTACTGCCATCAGCAGACACCTCAATCAAACCGGGGCAGAGAGATTTGTTTGTAGAAAACGGCCCTGACGGAAGTTATTATATCAGGGAGACAAATCAAAGGGACTTGAGCCAACGCATTGCAATTCTTGACTCTGACTTGAACCATACAGGTCAGATAAAGATAAAGGATGCCGCCAGGAAAAAAGTATATTCATCCATTCCAGACCAGACAGGAAAAATCCACAATTTACTCCTACCGTGGGTCTACTCCAGTATTTTATACAATTTTGACGGAGAGACCAACGTTCTCACATATCCTATTGATACGATTTCCAGCATTGATGGCAACAAACTTAAACCAAGATATACAATCAACTACGGAAGCTTTAAAAAGGATGTTGAAATCATCAATAATGAAACCCTCTGGCTTACCAATATCACCGAGCTTTCCAATATGATCATATTGCACGGAACTGTACCTGACAGGGAAAAAATAAGCCGGATAGTTTTCAACAAAAAAAATGGCAAAAGCAATTTGGTAAAATTATCCGAAGACCTTGGCACTTCAGCCTTTGTTAATGATCTGGATGGAGGAGCCCCATTCTGGCCCATAAATTCAGATGACAACAGGATGTATATGTTCCTTGACGCGGGAAAATTCATTGAGTTGAGCGAAAAATACAACTCACAAAAAATGAAGGAGATTGCGGCTCAGCTTACAGATGAATCCAACCCGGTAATGATTGCCGTTACACTAAAATAGTTCCGTATAGGCAGATTGAGGATATAAGGAGGAGGATGCTCAAAAGGCACCTCATCAAACAGCGAATCCCTGTTAGAGTATATTCTAATAGGGATTCGCTATTCATAGAGATGACCTTGGGATCAATCTCTTTTCGTTATTGCCTATATTACAATATGATTTGCCAACTCAGGCAAACTATGTTTAGAACAGATAGCCTAACCATTCATTGAGATGAGGAACTCCTCGTTATTTACAGTTTTCTCAAGATGCGACTTCATGAACTCCATAGCCTCCACACTTGTCATGTCTGAAAGGTGGTTACGCAAGATCCAAATACGGTTCACATCCTCAGCCCTGTATAGAAGATCATCCCTACGGGTTGAGCTTAATGTGACATCTACAGCAGGGAAAAGACGTTTGTTGGCAAGTTTTCTGTCGAGCTGAAGCTCCATATTGCCGGTTCCCTTGAACTCCTCAAAGATAACCTCATCCATCTTGGAACCGGTATCAGTAAGTGCTGTTGCAAGAATTGTAAGCGAACCGCCATTCTCAACATTACGCGCCGCACCAAAGAAGCGTTTTGGTTTATGGAGTGCATTTGCATCAACACCACCGCTCAATACCTTTCCTGAAGCCGGTTGCACTGTATTGAAGGCACGGGCAAGACGTGTGATAGAATCAAGAAGGATAACCACATCGTGACCGCACTCTACAAGACGTTTTGCCTTTTCAAGAACTATATTTGCAACCTTTACATGACGCTCCGCAGGCTCATCAAATGTAGAGGCAATAACCTCAGCCTTTACGCTGCGGGCCATATCTGTAACCTCCTCAGGACGCTCATCAATCAAAAGTACAATCATATATACTTCTGGATGGTTATCTGCAATTGCGTTTGCAATCTCCTTCAAAAGCATAGTTTTACCGGTCTTTGGTTGCGCTACAATAAGTCCGCGTTGTCCTTTGCCTATTGGTGTGAACATATCCACAATCCTGCATGAAAGGTTGTTGTGGCCCTTTGATGTAATATCAAATTTTTCATCCGGGAACAATGGAGTAAGAAAATCAAACGGAACTCTGTCCCTGATATATTCTGGGCTTCTGCCATTTATCTGGTTTACCTTCACAAGAGGAAAATATTTGTCACCCTCGCGCGGTGGCCTTATCTCACCAAAGAGTGTATCACCGGTCTTCAGTCCAAATAGTTTGATCTGCGACTGTGACACATAAATGTCATCAGGAGAGTTCAGATAGTTGTAGTCAGATGAACGGAGGAAGCCGTAACCGTCTGGCATAATTTCAAGCACACCACTTGCCTCAACAATTCCTTCAAACTCCAATTTTGGCATCTGGTGTTTCTTTTCAGCCTTTTGATGCTTCTCTTCATGCTCACTCCTGTCAGATTGAACATTTTCATTATCAACAATTTCAATCTCAGCAACATAATCCGGTTGAGCCATCTGAATATCTTCATTCTCCTTCACTGTGGTCTCAGTTGAAACAGCTTCCTCGCCCTGAGGAATCTCCTGAGCTTTCTCTGACTCTGATTTTCTTGATCTTTTCTTCTTGCTCCGTTGGGATTGTTGTTGTTGCTGTTGTTGCTGATTCTGAGATTGCTGCTTATTCTGCTGCTGCTCCTGCTCACTTTGGGATTTCTCCTTATCTGTATTTCTGCTTTCGGCCTTTGCAGTTCCGCCATCTTTCATATTCTCCGGCACATTGGACTCTACAGCTTCACTTACCTCAGAAACTCTACTCTCCTTTCTCTTGTCATTCTGTTTTTTTGCAGGTCTTCCTCTCTTGGCCTGGGCCTTCTTCTCCTCATTCACCGACTCTTTTGCCTCTACCTTGACACTCTCAACCGCAACAGGTTTCTCATCCTGCACCTCAACCTTCTGCTCAGTCTGAGGAAGAATGTTCAACTCTACCGACTTTATCTCAGCCACCTTCTCAACTTTACGTTGCTGCTGAATTCTTGCCCTTGGCTTTCTTATTGGACGTCCAACACCTTGAATGGCTTGCTCATCAAGAATTTTGTACACCAAATCCTCTTTAGTGTAAGATTTGACCTTAGGAATACTAAGAGTCTCAGCTATAGCATAAAGTTCATCCAAACTTTTATTGCTCAATTCAATAATATCGTACATTTGAATATTTATGGAGATATTTAAAAAAAGAACCGCTCTTCTAGAACCCGAAGAGCGGAACAAAGGTATAATTTACTATTGAATAAACAAAATAAAATCCTGTTTGTTCGCTATAAAATTATTTTACTGCGATAACGTCAATCTCAACTCTGGCAGCCTTTGGAAGTGCTGCAACCTGATACGCAACTCTTGCAGGATATGGCTCAGAGAAGTACATTGCATAAACCTCGTTCAAAGTTGCGAAATCGCCCATATCTGCCAAATAGACTGTGGTTTTTACAACATCTTTAAAAGAGTAGCCTGCCTCTTCCAAAATATAGCCCAAGTTTTTGAAAACCTGATGCAACTGCTCTTTAACGCCACCTGGAACAAACTCACCTGTGTTGGCATCAATTGGAAGCTGTCCTGAAACATAAATTGTACCGTTGGCAACAACTGCCTGGCTGTAAGTTCCAACAGCCTTAGGAGCCAAAGGGCTCGAAATTATTCTTTTCTCCATAATCTTGTATTTTTTGTGTTTTCTTTATCTCTTCCCGACAAACATTGCCGGTCATATAATCAAACTGCTATTTGTCCCAGTAACTTGCATTCTTCTTGTATTGTAGAAGATCTGCCAATGCAGATGCCTTGGCATTGATTCTGAAACTCCAGCTCTCCCACTGTCCGTTAGGAATCCATGAAATTGATATTGTAAAACAGTGCAAATCAAAAGTTCCGCTCAACTGGGTGGTTGTCATCTTCATTTTTGTAAGGTCAAAACCCGTGTTCAGATTGAAGTTGAGCTGTTTAGTCAGCCTCAACTGAGCAGATACACCAAGCGTCATATTATGATTATGTTTTGTCATAAGACGCTCGTTCGCATACTGGTACTGTCTGTTGTATGAATAACTGAAATTCATATTTACTGACCATGGAATCTCCGGATCAAGATAATATACCCATCCTCCAGGTATATACTCGCCTGTTACCGGATGGAAATAGATTCTCTGGTACATATCACTCTTGCCCATACGTGCAGCACCCTCCATCGTTGACGGATCATAATCTGAACCAAGCCGGCTCTTTCCCTCTCCCGAAAACTGGTACGAAGTGGAGAAGCTTGCATTTGTCAGACGGGCAAGTTTGAAGCCTCCCTCCTGCACGATATTGAACGTATTGATTCTTGTTCCATACTGGTTTACAGCATACGGATCCAATGTTGCATTGGCAGATATACCCATCTTTCCAAAAATGGTAGTCGAGAGGTTTACACTGATATTTGACAAATTCATGGAATCTGCAAGGAAGTTGTAAGAACCTCCAATAGAAAGCTGGTCAATAAGCTTCACCTTCTTGACGCCTGTTCCTGTTGTATCCTTCTTGTCCCTGATTTTTGCCTCAAAGTTATTTCCCAATGAGAAGCTCATACTTGCCGATTTTCCCCTGCCCGGTGCAGAATACATCTGACCCTCAAACCTGTTGTAATCAACAACATGCTGAATACCATTTGCATCCACATAGCTCATGGAGGTATAGCCGTTGGCTGAAGTTCCCATCTCAGGCTGTGCACTGAAATTCAACGAAGGCGTTACCATGTGCCTTATGGCCTCAATTCTCTTTCCTTTACCGAAATTGAACATACCGTACAGACGTGTATCCAATGAGACTCCGAAAGAGAAATTTTGTGTAATTCCAAATGTGCTGAACGGATCCGAGTATCGGTTCTCAAGCTTCTGTGTCTCCTGGTTGAAAACCTTTTCCATATCGGAGAAGTACCAGTTCATACCATAACTGACCGACGGAGATCCGTTGATGAACTTGAACAATCTGAATGTAGGCAGACCGATACTGAAATTGTGTCTCATTCCATTCTTCATCTTCTTGAAGAAATCCGGCTGGTTCACCTCACTTGCCTTGAAGTTCATCTTGTTGTCAAAGGTTGTGCTGTAGTTGAAAGCAAATGTCTCATACCATTTCTCAGGTCCGCTCCTCTCCTTACGTTTGAAAGGATATATCCTATTCACGGTAAATGTGAGGTTAGGAAATGTGATGGCATACGAACTGTCCCTTGAACTCTGGCTGTGAAGTGCATTCACAGTCAGACTGAATGGAGATCCCGCCCATGTCTTTCCATAAGAGATTGATGATGAGATCTGATTCTGGAGAGCCTCATTTATTGACTGCGAATTATACTTGTTGTTTGACGGGCTTGAAAAGTTTACAGAGGCCCTGAATGTTGTTCCAGGACGTGCCTTAGGATCCTGCGCGTGACTCCACTGCACAGAGAAGTTTGAGGTCTCAAAATAATCAGGAGATCCCTTTTCTCCGGTCTTGTCCTTTGAGTAGTTCAATGCAAAATTACCATTGAACTTATACCTCTTGCTATATCTTGAATTCAGCTGAACACCCCATGATCCCTTTGAATAGATGTCAGCTGTAGCTGAAAGATCAAGATGCTCTCCAAAGACGAAATAGTATCCGAGACCTCTCAGGAAAAATCCACGGGCATTCTCCTCTCCGTAAGAAGGCATCAAAAGTCCGCTGCTGCGTCCGCTCAACTGCGGAACGAAGCCGAAAGGAATTGCCAATGGTGTAGGCACATCCTCTATTACGGCAAAAGCGGGACCAAAGACCGTCCTCTTCTTGCCGTTGTCATTTACAACTTTTGCAGCAGTCATCTTCAGATAAAAGTGAGGATGCTCATGGTCACATGTCGTATATTTACCTTTGGATATGTTTATAGAGTTGTCCGGCATCTTTTTAAGATACTGTCCGTGAAGATAACCTTCACCCTCCTGGGTAATCATATTTTTTATTTTGGCCTTTTCTGTATCAAAATTGTAGTAGACACTCTCCATTTCGTAGGTGCTCTCTCCTTGGGTCATGACAGGCTGGCCTATTATCTGGCCTGTGGTATCAGGCATACCCTTTGCAAATACAGTGTTTGACTCCACATCAAATGCCATATACTCGGCCTTTATCTCAAGGTTATTGTATTTTACGGAGACATCGCCATAGAAGTATATCATCTTCCTGCCTGTTGAAAAATCCTCTACGATGGAATCCCTGGCAGTTGAGAATATCGGAGCATCAATACTTGCCTTATTCTCAACCGTATCTGCTGCGGCCAATGAATCGGCTACCGCTGCAGAGTCAGTTGCGGCAAGAGATCCGACAAAGGCTACAGAGTCCGAGAGTGGCAGAAGAGTGTCGGGAGAAACAAATTTTGCACTACCCAAAGTATCCTCGGTATTGACTTTCAAGGCTGTTGTATCAATCTGTAAAAGGCTGCCGGCACGTTTGCCAGGTATAGGGCTGGCCTGCAATGCATTGAATGCAAGCAGCGCAAGCAGTACAGCAACCACAATATGTAGAGTTTTATTTACAGACATTAAAAGAATAGGCTTTTATACCGATTTTTATTATTTTTGCAAACTGCAAAGTTAAATATTTTTTGCAACTTATATGCCATTTTATACCAATAAATACAGAAGATGTCTCCTTTTGTTGATTTTGGCCATCGGTCTGCATACAATAACCTATGCCCAGAACAACTATGCAACCCGTATCAAATGTGTTGTAATTGACCCCGGACACGGAGGACATGACCCCGGCACCGTAAGTTCCGGAGCCAAATACAAGGAAAAGGATATTGTGTTGTCTGTAGGTCTCAAACTGGGCAGCATGATAAAGAGCAGATACCCGGACATCAAAATCATATATACGAGGAGTTCCGACAAATTTGTTCCTTTGGCAGAGCGCTCCGATATTGCCAACCGCAACAATGCAGACCTGTTCATTTCCATACATGTCAATGCCACAAAATCCACCAGTGTAAGCGGAACAGAGACCTTTGTAATGGGAATGCACAAGAGCGAATCAAACTTTGAGTTATGTAAGGCCGAGAACTCTGTTATTGCACTGGAGGATAACTATGAGACCAAATATGAGGGCTTCAACCCCAACTCTCCTGAGTCATACATCATATTCTCCCTGCTTCAGAACACACACCTTGAACAGAGTATAAAATTGGCTGAAATTGTTCAGAACAACTATAAAAAGGGGCCTGTATACAACAATAGAGGTGTAAAACAGGGTGGACTGATTGTATTGTGGCGCAGCACCATGCCTGCAATACTCACAGAAATAGGCTTTCTCTCAAACTCAAAGGACAGGGCTGCAATGATAACAAAAGAGGGACAGACCTCAATTGCAAAAAGGCTCTTCAATGCCTTCTGCCAATACAAAGATCTTTATGAAGGCAACATTACCAATGAGTCAAGGCCAGCCCCTGCAGCAGAGAAGAAGGATGCCACAGCCGCAAAAAGGGAGACTCCTGCCGCCAATGCAAGCGAATACTACAGCATTCAGGTATTTTCTGTCGGGAAACTTTTGGGCAAAAATGCTGCAGAGTTCAAGGGAAGAAGAGACATTTCTTATATCAAGGTGTCAGGGATGTATAAATATATGGTAGGCAAATACCCTACAAGGGAGAAGGCTGTGCAGGATCTGGCATCTGTCAGAAAGGCTTTTCCAGGAGCCTTCATCATACATGTCAAGGACAAACAAATTATAAAATAGATTCAAAAAGTTGCAAATCTGAAGCAGGAGGCGTAAGTTTGCACTGTATTTAACGTAAACAATCAGTATGAAACAGATAAAATTGACCAAGTTACAAGGCATAGGAATATTTGTAATATTGACCCTTATAGGACTTTTTATTGCTATAAATTTTCTAAAAGGAGAGGATATTTTCAACCGTCAGACCAAATACATTACAATCTTCGAGAATGTGGAGGGTCTTGAATCTACAGGCCCGGTGTATATCAGAGGATTGAAAGTGGGAATGATACAAAGCATCACCTACGACGCGGTAAAGGATTACTTTGTTGTAAGGTTTGCGGTAAAATCAGACTACGCCGTTCCGGCAAACACAACTGCCGAACTCTACAGTTCTGATCTTCTTGGAGGCAAAGCCATCAAACTGAATTTGGGCACAAGCAACCTGCATGCCCGTGAAAATGACACTCTGAAGAGCGCAGTTGCACCTGATATGCTTTCATCACTTGCAGGAGAGATAGGTCCGTTGGCAGAAAAGCTTACCAGCGTCATGGAGAACCTCAACACCACACTTGACGGTATAAATGAGATCCTTGATACTACCGGACGCCAGAACATATCACAAGCTTTGGCCAACCTCAACAGAACCCTCGACAACGCAAAGGGCATAACAGGCAACCTCAACACCTTGTCTCCGGAGATCAGATCTATAGTTGAAAATTTCAACAAACTTGCAATTGCACTTGAAAGCAGTAGCGGCAATATCAGCTCATCATTGGAGAATATCGAAAAATTGACTGGAGATTTGTCGGAGGCTGACCTTAAGGCTACTGTTGAGAGCATGAGAGTCCTTATTGACCAGCTTCAGAATCCTGATGGTACCATAGGCAGACTCCTGGCAACAGATGCAATCCATAATTCTGTTGACTCCTTGATCAACAACTTGAATACATTTGTTGAAAAGATGACCGAAAATCCTAAAAAATTTATAAAAATTTCTGTTTTTTAAATTTGGTTTATAGAACCCGCTTCCTGGAATATTCCAGACGAGTTTTGAGCAAAAATGGAATTTTAAAACAGCATTTTTCTGTCTTAAAATTCCATTTTTCTATATAGTAGATTATTAAGCAGTTAGGTTTTAATATTCTGATTATCAATGTTTTATATTTTTATATTTTTTTCATATTGATTTATAAGACATTATAGCCTTTTTTAAAAATACAATAGGAACACTATTTTTTTTTTCAAAACTTTTCCCCCACTTTTGTAGTGCAATTAACCAAGAAAAATCTTTAAAAACAAATGAGCGAACCAAAACACATACAAGTATGGAATAACTGCCTTTCCATAATCAAGGATGTTATTCCAGAAAGTCAATTCAGGACTTGGTTTAAGCCCATTAATGCCATTTCACTCGAAGGAAATGTCTTTACGTTGGAGGTTCCGTCGGAGTTTTTTAGAGAGTACTTGGATGAGCACTTCATTGACTTTATCTACAAGGCACTGACCAGAGAGTTGGGGGTTAACGCCAAACTTATCTACAAGGTAACTCATACCCAAGATGTAAGTGTAACATACCCGCAACAGAGAAATCCGGAACTCAAGAACAAGAGTGTACCATTTCCACAGAAGGCCGGTACCATCATCAACCCTTTTATCATTCCCGGTCTTGAGCAGCTGAATATAGATCCACAGCTCAACCCCAACTATACATTTGCAAACTTCATTGAGGGAGAGTGCAACAGATTGGGTAGAACTGCAGGTCTTTCAATTGCCAACAACCCTGGAAAAAATGCCTTTAACCCTCTGTTCATCTACGGAGGGCCTGGTTTGGGAAAAACCCACCTTGCACAGGCAATAGGAATAGAGATCAAGCAGAAGTTTCCCGACAAAACAGTCCTTTATGTAAGCGCCAACAGATTCAAGACGCAATACATGGATGCAGCAAACGTGCAGAACAAGATTACCGATTTTCTCCACTTCTACCAGCTGATAGATGTGCTTATAATTGATGATGTGCATGAGTTTGCAGACAAACCGGGAACACAAAATGCATTCTTCCACATTTTCAACCATTTGCATCAGGCAGGCAAACAGCTTATCCTCACTTCGGACAAGGCACCTGTTGACCTTCAGGGTCTTGAGCAGAGACTTTTGTCACGTTTCAAATGGGGTTTGTCGGCCGAGCTTACAGTACCATCCTTTGAGACAAGGGTAAATATACTCAAGGCAAAGAGTTTCAGGGATGGAATTGAATTGCCGGAGGAGATCATCACATTCCTTGCTTCAAAGATTGTCGGGAATATAAGAGAGATAGAGGGCACACTCATTTCACTGTTGGCACATGCAACTCTCAATAAGGAGAAGATAACGCTTGGCCTCGCCTCAAGACTCATTGAAAAGATTGTTGCCGTTAACAATGTTGAGATATCGCTTGAAAAGATACAGTCAACAGTATGCGAATACTTCAATATTACAAAGGAGTCGCTTATATCCAAGACAAGAAAGAGAGAGATATCGCAGGCAAGACAGATTGCAATGTACCTTGGAAGAAACCTCACAAAGAAATCACTTGCTTCAATAGGCAATGAGATTGGAGGCAGAGACCATGCCACTGTACTTCACGCATGCAACACAGTATCTGACCTTATTGAAACCGACAGAAATTTCAGACAATACGTGTCTGACATAGAACGCAGGCTAAAACCCCAACAATAACCCCCATTACAGGAGGTTATTGCTGTTTTTGGACCTCACCATCTACAAATCACCCCCCTATTATTCGTTTTTTCAACTGTTTTTATATAAATTTGTAAGCAATCTAAATTTGTATAAAACGTTTCAATATGACAACTGAAAGAATACTTGAAATTTTCAAGGAGATACTCACAATTCCGAGAGAGAGCGGACATGAGGAGTTGATTATAGCATATCTTCAAAACTGGGCCAAAGAGCATAATCTGGAATGCAAGACCGATGAGGCCGGCAACGTGCTTATTACCAAAGAGGCGTCAGCCGGATATGAGAATGCCCCTACAGTAGTTCTCCAGAGCCACTCTGATATGGTTTGTGAAAAAAATGCAGGAGTGCAGCATGACTTTGCAAAAGACCCGATTATTGCAGTTGAAGAGAATGGCTGGCTGATCGCAAAAGATACCACACTTGGAGCCGATTGCGGAATCGGCATAGCTGCCCAACTGGCAGCCCTTGAGGATGACTCTCTTGCACATGGCAAGATTGAGGCCCTATTCACAACCTCTGAGGAGACTGGATTGACAGGTGCGAAATCCCTAAAACCTGGATTCATTACCGGAAATTTGCTGATAAACCTCGACTCTGAAGATGAGGGTGAACTCTTTATCGGCTGTGCAGGCGGAGTTGATACTACCGCAGAATTCAAGTATATGACTGTTCCCGCTACTGATGAGTTCATAAAATGCGAATTCAAGTTCTTTGGCGGCCAGGGCGGTCACAGTGGTGATGACATAGACAAACATAGGGCCAATGCCGTTAAGATTCTTTCGAGATTCCTCTACAGAGTCTACTACAAACACAACATTGAGCTATATGAAATTGATGGAGGCAACAAGAGAAATGCCATTGCCCGCGAAGCCTATGCAGTAATTGGTTTCCAGAAAAGGGACAAGAATTCAATCATGAAGATTTTCAACAATCTTCTTGCAGAGATAAAGGAGGAGTACAAATATAGCGACAAGGATATTGACGGCACAGCAGGAGAGGTCGGAATACTTGATGTCAAGAGTGGCAAAAAAATGGGTACACCTAAAAAGGCAATAGACCCTACCACAGCCGCATCACTTGTCTACTCACTCTACTGCGCTCCTCACGGAGTACTTGCAATGAGTCAGGATATTCCCGGACTTGTAGAGACCTCTACAAACCTTGCATCTGTAAAGATGATGCCTAAGAATATCATCAGAGTAGGCACAAGCCAGAGAAGTTCCGTAAACAGTTGCCGTTTCTCTGCAGCAGAGCAGGTTGAGGCATGTTTTGCACTTGCCGGTGCAGTTGTTAAGCACAATGATGAATATCCAGGCTGGCAACCTAAACTTGACTCTCCACTTCTTGAAGTTTCAAAGGCTGCATACAAAAGGCTGTTCAATACGGATCCGGTAGTAAGGGCCATCCATGCCGGCCTTGAATGCGGTCTGTTCCTTGACATCTATCCTAACCTTGATATGATCTCCTTCGGTCCTACCCTACGTGGTGTGCATGCACCGGGAGAGCGTCTTGAACTTGCATCATTGGACAAATTCAGGAAATTGCTTGAAGAGATTCTTATTAACCTTAAATAACAGAACTTGACTATGAGTATAATTGTTGCCCCATCAATGTTGTCGGCAGATTTCGGCAACCTTGACAAGGATGTGGAGATGGTAAACCAGTCTGAAGCAGGATGGTTCCACCTTGATATTATGGATGGCGTATTTGTACCTAACATATCGTACGGATTTCCTGTTGTGAAGGCAATAGCCAAGAGAGCAAAAAAACCTATGGATGCCCATCTTATGATTGTAGATCCCGACAGATACCTTTCACAATTCAAGGATATGGGAGTTGAGTGGTTGAGCGTCCACTACGAAGCGTGTACCCATCTTCACAGAACCATTCAGGCAATACACAATCTTGGGATGAAGGCAGGTGTTGCCCTGAATCCGCACACTCCGGTATCTTTGCTTGAAGATATTTTGTGTGACCTTGATTTCGTATGCCTTATGTCAGTGAATCCGGGGTTTGGAGGCCAGTCATTTATAGAACACTCTACAGAAAAGGTAAAACGCCTTAAAGAGATGATCGTTAAGAATAACTGCAACTGTCTCATTGAGGTTGATGGTGGCGTAACCACCAAGAATGCCGCTATGCTTGCAGAGGCAGGAGCCGATGTACTTGTTGCCGGAAGTGCTGTATTTGGAGCTGCAGACCCTACAGAAGCAGTCAAACTTATTAAGGGCTGATTTCTATAAGTTATCCCATACCAGAAAAAGAGAGACTCCCATTTGCCGTCTGACAGTGGGAGTCTTCCTTTTTACCGGTTCCATCAAATGATATATCTTATCTCCTGAAATGAGTAATTGTGGCGTGTACCGTTCCTCCGCTCAAGGATGAGGCAGCCGTATCTGTCGGGAGCAATAATTTTGGCTTCAAACACCTCACCTTCGCTCCCCTGCCGGAGATCTTTGAATTTATAGTACCCGTCTCTTCTGTACATTACCTGAAGGTATTCAGCCCTTATACTCTCACAGCCGCCCTGAACAAGCAGCTCATACAATCTTGTTATCTCTGCAAGAATGGCCCACAACTCCTCCTTACGGTCGTACTCCTTCAAATTTGTATAATCACCGGGCAGAAGTTTATTTGACTCAAGCAATAGTGATGTTGGATTTGGGGCATCAGAATCGAAGCGGGTCTGGTTTACATTTATCCCAATCCCGACTATACTTGCTGACAAATTGGCACCTGAGATTGAATTCTCTATGAGTATACCGCAAATTTTTCTATCGCCACAATAAATATCGTTTGGCCATTTGATTTTTGGACTCAATCCCTTATTTTTCAGATAATTAACAACAGCCAAGGCTACTGTTTGAGAAACCATGAACTGATCCTGTGCCAAAAGGAAATCCGGCTTCAGAAGAATGGTAAACATAAGATTTGAACACTTCGAGCTCTCCCATACATTACCCCTTTGACCTCTGCCAGATGTCTGAAAATCAGCCACCCATACGGTTCCTTCCTCTGCAGTAGCAATCTCCCTTTCTGCTTGCATATTGGTCGAATCTATGGTAGTATACCATTTTATGTCAAGTTTTTCGTACATCTGATGTATTGGCTAAAAATTTGCAGTATATTTGTAGGATTGTTGGTGACAAATGCTTTGTCGCTACAAAGATAGGGATTCTTAATAACTTTTAACAAATTATATCATAGTGGCTACAAAAAAAGAGACTGCAGCTGTAAAGAAGACAGCTGTCAAAAGCACAGAAAAAAAGGGTACAACAAGAAAGAAAGCAGTAAAGGAGATTGTACCACAAGAGGAGAATACAATTAAAATTATTGATACTGATGCATTTGAGGTAAGAACAATTGTAGAGGCAATGCTTGACAAAAAAGCCAAGAATGTATGCTCGATGGATCTTAGGGAGATTGGTACAAGCATCTGTGACTATTTTGTAATTTGCAATGCAGATTCAACACCAAATGTTATTGCCATCGCAGACAATGTTGAGGAGGAGATGATTGTAAAATGCAACAGAAAAGTGATGAGGATGCAGGGTAAGGAGAATGCCTTCTGGATTATACTTGACTTCTCAAACATTGTTGTACATATATTCCAGACAGAGTACAGGGAATTCTACCGCCTTGAGGATTTGTGGGCAGACGCAAAAATAACAAAATACGACGAAGAGTAAGGAGTTTCAGGAGTTTATTATGCAGACACAAAAAGAGAACAGGAAGAGCCCAAACCAGAAAGTAAAACCGCCCAAATTTAATGTAATGTGGATTTACCTTCCGTTGTTGGGACTGATAGCCTATATGTATTTTGTAGGATACCAGGGGGGGGATCCACTTAAGACAGAGTGGTACAAGGTTAAAGAGGAGATGATTCCCCAGGGTGATGTGGAGAAGGTCAAATTCATAACTAATGCCAACAAGGCTGAGGTTACAATCAAAAAAGATAGCCTTGGAAAATATAAGAACCTCTTTGGAGGTAGAGAACCAAAATATTCTCCCCATTTCTATTTTATAGTTTCAGGAAATTTTGACTCTGAGACCCAATTGGAGGAGGCAAGGGCACAGCTGCCGCAAGAGAAGAGATTTGAGATAGAGACAGAGGAGAAGACCAACTATTTCAGAATCATTGACTGGCTGATATTTCCTCTGTTGATCCTTGCATTATGGTTCTTTATGATCAGGAGAATGTCAAAAGGAATGGGCGGTGGAGCCGGCGGTGGAGGAATTTTCAATGTCGGAAAATCTCAGGCAAAACTTTTTGACAAAGACAATAACACAAAAGTTACATTCAAGGATGTGGCTGGTCTTGAAGAGGCAAAAGTTGAGGTAATGGAGATTGTTGATTTCCTTAAGAATCCAAAGAAGTATACAACTTTAGGAGGCAAAATACCTAAAGGAGCTCTTTTGGTAGGCCCTCCGGGTACTGGAAAGACACTGTTGGCCAAGGCTGTTGCAGGTGAAGCTGATGTTCCATTCTTCTCAATCTCAGGTTCAGACTTTGTGGAGATGTTTGTGGGAGTTGGAGCGTCAAGGGTAAGGGATCTGTTCAAACAGGCCAAAGAAAAAGCCCCTTGCATTGTTTTCATTGATGAGATTGATGCAGTGGGTAGGGCCCGCAGCAAGAATGGAGGATTTTCATCAAATGACGAGAGAGAGAATACCCTTAACCAGCTACTTACAGAGATGGATGGTTTTGGTACAAACTCAGGAGTGATTATTCTTGCAGCAACAAATAGGGCAGATATTCTTGACAAGGCCTTGATGCGTGCCGGCAGGTTTGACCGTCAGATTCATGTGGATTTGCCGGAGCTTAAGGAGCGTGAGGAGATTTTTGAGGTTCACCTCAAAAAGTTGAAACTTGACAAGAATCTTGACAAGTCATTCCTTTCGAAACAGACTCCGGGATTCTCAGGTGCAGATATTGCAAATGTCTGCAATGAGGCTGCCCTCATTGCGGCAAGAAAGAACAAGGAGTATGTTGAAAAGCAGGATTTCCTTGACGCGATAGACAGGATTGTAGGCGGACTTGAGAAGCGCAGCAAAATCATTACACCTCAGGAGAAGAAAACCATTGCCTACCACGAGGCAGGACACGCCACTGTAAGTTGGCTGTTACCGAATGCCAATCCGCTACTCAAAGTGACAATCATACCGAGAGGCAGGGCTTTGGGTGCAGCATGGTACCTTCCTGAAGAGAGACAGATTACAACTACAGAACAGATGATGGATGAGATGGCTGCCACAATGGGTGGACGTGCCGCTGAAGAGATTATCAACGGCAAAATCTCAACCGGTGCATTGTCGGACCTTGAAAAGATTACCAAGCAGGCATATGCAATGGTCAGCTACTTTGGAATGAGTGAGAAGGTAGGTCATATCTCCTTTTATGACTCCCAGGATTCTGGGTACAACTTCAATAAACCATATAGTGAAAGGACTGCCGAACTGATTGATGCCGAAGTTAAAATTTTAATTGACAAGGCTCATACTCAGGCTATAGAGGTACTTAAAGCAAATATGGATGGTTTTACCCAGCTTGCAGAGCTGCTGCTTTCAAGGGAGGTTATCTTCACGGAAGATATGGAGAGGATCTTTGGAGCGCGTCCAAAAAAGGATGGTGAACAGATGAAGGAGCAGACAACTCCGGCTGAACAGAGCACTTCAACTGAATCTGGTACGTCAATAGAGCAAAATAGAGAGACAGAAGAGTAATAACTGCAGAAAAACCGATACCTGAAAGAGATGAAAAACTTTCTGATCCGCACTGCAAGCGGAGTTATTTTTGGAATTATTATGATTGTGTGTTTCCTATGGAACACACAATCGTATTCTACTATAATGATAGTGATTATTGCAGCAATGATGAATGAATTCCTGAATATAAGTATCGGCAAAAAATATCCTCTGCAGAAGGGAATGGCCGTTTTAGCAGGAGTATCCTTCTTTCTGTTGTTGCTTGTCTCAGTAAGATATGGAATATCCCCTGCCATTCTGCTCTTTTCCCTGATTCCTGTAATGGCAATATTTATAGCCAACCTCTACACCGGTGAGTTCAATATTCACAAACGAGAAGCTGGTAAAGATGGAGTTGAGGTGCGTATGAACAATGGATATGAATTTATTCCTTTTGCTGTGACTGCCATACTCTATATTGCTGTTCCTATGAGTCTCTGCAACTTCATTGTTCTGGAGGGTGCAGCCGGAGAATCAGCCACAATCGATACCCCTTTAACCTATTCAGGCGAAATTCTGCTTGGCATGCTGATACTTTTATGGGCCAATGATGTGGGAGCATATTGTCTTGGCACAGCCATCGGACAAAAATATGGCAGCAAACTCTTCCCTTCAATTTCACCAAAAAAATCATGGGTGGGTTTCTGGGGCGGCCTTTTATGTACTATTTTGGCAGCACTGGCAATCAGAAATATACTTTTTGAGCAAATTAGTATAATAGGGACTATTGGACTTGCAATTATTATTTGTATCTTTGGCGTTTGGGGAGACTTGATAGAGTCCCAATTCAAGCGTAACTTCGGAGTTAAGGACTCCGGACGCATAATGCCTGGACACGGAGGAATGCTTGACAGATTTGATGGGGCATTATTGGCATTTCCCGCCGCTGTAATTTACTTGTACTTTTTTATACTAAACTAATACCTACAATAGTCAAATGCGAATTCATAAAGAAGGATACGGCATCATAAGAAACACTTTTCTTCTTGTAGCCGCAATTGTTTTATGTATCATTCTACTCTTCGGATGGGGAACTGGCTCACAGATTGCCACCGGCATTGGAGTCATCTTCTTCCTTTTCATCGTAAGGTTCTTCAGAGTTCCCAAAAGGGTATCTGTCATGGACAAGGATCTTGTAATGGCCGCAGCCGACGGCAAGATTGTAATTGTGCAGGAGGTTGAAGAGAATGAGTTCATAAAAGGCAGATGCATGCAGGTTTCCATCTTTATGAGCGTTTTCAACGTGCATGTAAACTATTATCCGGTTGCCGGTAAAATTCTATACAGCAAGCATCATCACGGAAAATATCTTGTGGCATTCCACCCCAAAGCTTCTGAGAAGAATGAGCGTACAAGCATAGCTGTGGAGACCGAAGAGGGCAAAACAATCTTCTTCAGACAGATTGCCGGCTATATAGCAAGAAGGATTGTATGTTATGCTGAGGCCGGTAACAGAGCTGAACAATGCAGCCAGGTGGGCTTTATAAAATTTGGATCACGCGTTGACTTGTTCCTTCCTCTTGACTCTGAGATAAGGGTGAAAGTTGGCGATAAGGTCAGGGCTTGCGAAACAATAATTGCAAAATTGTAAATGACGATGTGTCAATAGAGAGTTGGTGCAAAGTAAAAAGCACCTATAAGACAAGGAGGGTAGCTGGTCTGTTCAGCTACCCTCTTCTTAATTACCGGGATCAAATTCAGACTATAGGAATTTTGCCATCTCATCGGCAAGTTCACGTGCCTTTTCGCCTGCCACAACGGCAAAATTTTCTGTTTTGTCAGCAAAAATGATACCTCTTGAAGAGTTCACAAGAAGACCACAATGTGAGTTCATTCCATTTTTTGCCACATCCTCAACAGTTCCGCCCTGGGCACCTACACCGGGTACAAGGAAGAAATGGTCAGGACAATACTCCCTGATCTCCTTAAGTTTCTCCGGACGGGTTGCCCCCAAGACATACATAGTATTCTCTTTTGAGCCCCATGTCATTGACTCCTTGATAACCTTCTCATATAAAGGCTCCCCACTATCAAGTTTTAGCTGCTCAAAATCATTTGCGCTCTTGTTAGATGTAAGTGCAAGTATAATGGACCACTTGCCCTGATACTCCATAAACGGTTTTACCGAATCACTTCCCATATAAGGTGCAAGTGTAACAGCATCAAAAGACATCCTCTCAAAGAACGCCCGCGCATAAAGGTTTGCAGTATTTCCAATATCACCACGCTTTGCATCAGCTATGATAAAAATCTCCGGATACTTCTCCTTTATGTAATTTACGGTCATCTCAAGCTGTTGCCAACCTAAAACGCCCTCCGCTTCATAAAAGGCAAGATTCGGCTTATATGCCACCGCATATTTTGCAGTTGTATCAACTATAGCCTTGTTGAACTCAAAAATAGGGAACTCCTTCTCCTTTACACAATCAGGCAATAATTTAGGGTCAGAATCCAAACCGACACACAAGAAACTCTTCTTTGCCTTTATCTGCTCATATAATTCTGAATAATTCATAATCTTTCTCTAAACTTTTCTATTTCATACTCTATTGGAGGGGATCCCCCCCCTACTTCACTCTATTCTGTATAATACTTGTAGAACAAAGCAATTGATTCCATTCCCTTATAGAACTGATCCAACAGATAGCTCTCATTTGGGGAGTGGATGGTATCACGCTCAAGGCCGAATCCCATAAGCAGAGGATTCACACCGAGAATCTGCTGAAGATCTGCAAGGATTGGAATACTTACACCGCCTCTGCTCGGAACAGGCTCAATGCCATAGACCTCTCCCATAGCCTTTGCTGCCGCCTTGTAGGCATTTGATGAAACAGGGATAAGGAATCCGTTGCCGCCATGATGAGGAATGACTCTTACCTTTACACCCTTAGGCGCGATTGACAAGAAATGTTCCTCAAACAGTTTGGCAATCTCATTGCAATCCTGGTTTGGAACAAGTCTCATAGATATTTTTGCATGAGCCACTGAAGGTAGCACAGTCTTTGCACCTTCACCAATAAAACCGCCCCAAATTCCATTTACATCAAGGCAAGGTCTGATTGCTGTCCTCTCAAGTGTTGAATAGCCCTCCTCACCTTTCACCTCATCAATATCAAGCGACTTCTTGTACTCCTCCATATCAAATGGAGCACGTGCAAACATCTCCCTCTCCTCTGCGCTCAATTCAACGACCTTGTCATAAAATCCTTTTACGGTTATATGGCCCTTATCATCAATCAATGAATCGATCATCTTGCACAAAGCATTGATTGGATTATATACAGCACCGCCATAATGGCCTGAGTGAAGATCCTTGTTAGGGCCTGTAACTTCAACCTCCACATAGGCAAGGCCTCGCATACCGCAGTTGATTGAAGGCACTTTGTCCGAAATCATTGTTGTATCAGAAACAAGAATTACATCACATGCCAACATCTCTTTATGCTCTTTCGCCCATGCACCAAGACTTGGAGAACCTATCTCCTCCTCTCCCTCAAGAATAAACTTGATGTTATGGTTAAGTTTTCCCTCATTTACAAGATACTCAAAAGCCTTCACATGCATAAAAAGTTGGCCTTTATCATCATTCGCACCGCGTGCATATATTGCGCCATCCCTTATTTCAGGCTCAAACGGCTGTGATTTCCACAATTCAATGGGATCTACAGGCTGCACATCATAGTGGCCGTAAACCAAAACTGTAGGCAGTTTCTCATCAACCTTCTTCTCTCCAAAAACCACCGGATGTCCGGCAGTCTGGTATACTGCAGCTGAATCTGCTCCAGCTGCAAGCAACTGCTCTGCAAGTTTTTCTGCACATCTCTGCATATCAGCCTTGTTCGCCTCACTTGAGCTGATTGACGGTATCCTCAAAATCTCAAACAATTCACTCAGGAATCTCTCCTTGTTCTTCTCAATATAACTCTTCATAATATCTGTTTTTTCCTAATAATTTTCCCGACAATTAAATCCTCCATGCATCAGCTAATCAGCGAACCTGTAAACTTGGCCACCTTCTCTTTTGCATAAGGGAGCCTGATGACAAGAGTTTTCTTCTTCTCTGATGGGGCAGTGTACATTGCATCCAGCATTATCGCCTCACAAATTGAGCGCAATCCCCTTGCTCCCAGATTGTACTCAATAGCTGTATCCACTATGAATTCCAGCACCTCCTGCTCAATTGTAAGTTTGACGCCATCCATTTCAAAAAGCTTCTCATACTGCTTTACTATAGCATTTTTCGGCTTTACAAGAATATCAAGCAGAGCCTCCTTTGTCAAAGGATGAAGGTAGGTAAGCACGGGCAAACGTCCAATAATTTCAGGTATAAGTCCGTATGACTTCAAATCCTGAGGAGCGACATACTTCAAAAGATCCTTCTTGTCTATATGCTCTGTCTTTTTCTGTGCACCATATCCAACCACCTGGGTATTCAGTCTCTGTGCTATCTTACGTTCGATTCCTTCAAAAGCACCTCCACAGATGAAGAGGATATTTGTGGTATCAACTGCTATCATCTTCTGATCCGGATGTTTTCTGCCACCTTGTGGAGGAACATTCACGACGTTGCCTTCAAGCAGTTTCAGCATCGCCTGCTGCACACCCTCACCGGAGACATCCCTCGTGATTGACGGATTGTCACTCTTACGCGCAATTTTGTCAATCTCATCTATGAATACAATTCCACGCTGGGCCAGTTCCACGTCATAGTCTGCCTCCTGAAGCAGTCTTGTAAGGATTGTCTCAACATCCTCACCGACATAACCGGCCTCTGTAAGCACTGTAGCATCCACTATTGCAAAGGGCACATTCAACATCTTTGCAATGCTCTTTGCCAAAAGGGTCTTTCCTGTACCTGTAGGACCCACCAGCAGTATATTTGATTTTTCAAGATCAAGAGACTCATCCGCGCTGTCACTTTTTGCCTTGGAATTTCCCTTGCCGGAAGCCAAATAATTTATCCTCTTGTAATGGTTATATACAGCTACCGACAAGAACTTCTTAGCCTCCTCCTGACCAATTACAAACTGATCAAGAAATTCTGTTATCTCCTTTGGTTTAAGTAGTTTAAGTTCCTTTCCGGCAACAACTTTACTCTTTTGGGCCAACTGCTCCTTTGCATATTCATTTGCCTGCGCTGCACACTCGTCGCAAATAAAGCCGTACATTCCGCCCATAAGCAACTTCACACTCTTCTCTGACCTGCCGCAGAATGAGCATATCACACCCGAATCCTCACTATGTTTCTTTGCCATCTCCCCTCTATATATTTTATTCTTTAATTATGTTCATTACTTATCACTTTAAGGTAGGGTTCCCAGAGAACCCATGCCGGATGATGTATCAGCGGTTCTGTGCCCTATTGCCCCCTTTACCGAGAATTTCATCAATCATACCATACTGGAGGGCCTCCGCAGAAGTCATCCAGTAATCCCTGTCGGCATCCTTCTCAATCTGTTCAATTGGCTTGCCTGAATGGATAGAGATAATTTCATAAAGCTCCTTCTTCAATTTGATTATCTCACGCGCTGTAATCTCAATATCAGAGGCCTGTCCTTCGGCTCCGCCAAGAGGCTGATGAATCATCACTCTTGAGTGCGGAAGTGCACTTCTCTTGCCCTTTGTTCCGGCAGTCAAAAGTACAGAAGCCATTGATGCGGCAAGACCTGTGCAGATAGTTGCAACATCTGACTGTACGAGCTGCATTGTATCGTAAATGCCCAATCCTGCGTAAACCGATCCGCCAGGAGAGTTGATATAAAGCTGTATATCTGATTTTGAATCTGTAGAATCAAGGAAAAGAAGCTGGGCCTGAATAATATTTGCCACATCGTCAGAAATCGGAACTCCCAGGAAAATGATCCTGTCCATCATCAAACGTGAAAACACATCCATAACGGCCACATTCATCTGTCTCTCCTCAATAATTGACGGATTGATATATGCTGCGTTTATCGAATTGAATCTATGTAGAGATAGGGAACTGATTCCCAAATGCTTGGTAGCAAACTTTTCAAACTCACTTGCCATATTTAACAGATTTTAAAATAATTAACAAATATAATAATTTATTCAGCCAAAAGAAACCAAATGGCTATAATTATCGCACCTGCATACGGCAAAGTGCTTCCAATAAAAGAGGTTCTCTCTTTTTTGCCTCAACCTCCATCTTCATATCTATACTCTTTGACAGCGGCTTTCTTACAGGCCCTACAAAAATATCACGGTCAGGATATTCGACTTTGCGTTTAAAATCCGCATAACCTCTGCGGAACTTGAATGAATCAAAACTGCTGTATGCAATATTGAGCCTGTTTATATTTTCAACAGTCTGCTTGTCGAGACTTACACCAAACGGCACACTTGCCTTAAAATATAAGCTCTCCACCAATTGTCTCAATTGAAGGCTGTTGCAGTCCACAAGAAAATTTATTTTCCAATCGACTCTGTATATGCCCATGAAGCCCTTATGTCCCCGAAAAGTAATATAGGCAGTACTCTTATCATTGGGTATATAATCCCATTTACCTTCAATCTGCCCAACCATTTGAAGCAGTTTATATGGTGATACCCCCCACAACATCTTGTGAATCTGCTCAGCAAAGGCCTCCCTGTTGCCAAGAATCTCCTGCCCCTCTTCTATATCCCTTATGTTATTGGCAATACGTTGGTCTATATACTCATTCAAGCTCTTTTTTACTACAATGAGAGTATCCTTTCCCTTGGTGCTACCTCCCGGTTTTTCTACAAAATTTCCAATCAGGCGTCCACTTGTCATAAGCAAAGTATCTTGATAAAGCGCATAATCAGATACTGCATCATAGGAGCAATCAACATTTGGAAAATCCTCTTTAAGTCTCTGTTTGAACCGTTCAATCAATTCTCTCTTCACCCCTCTTCCAATACGTTTGTAAGAACTTTTCTTACGGGCCGTAACTGTTACAGCATCCATATCCTCATCAAAAACAAAAAAATTGCCCTGCCCGACCAGATGCTCTGCAGGCTCTATCTCCTGTGCAAATAACCTATTAACCGAAACACAACACGCCACTAAGAGAGAAAAAATCAAGAGTAATTTCTTATCCATAATATCAACTGTTGTTTTAAAAATTGATAATCCCGACAAATGGTATTGCAAGCATAATGCCATTGATGAGAAATGGGAACTGTCGGGAAGAATATATAAAAAGAAAAGAGCGGTTCCTGGATGTATTTTATTGGATGGTATGGATTTTAATCAAAAAGAGAGGATTGGTCTTGATTTAAAAGAGTAAAAAAAAAACGGGCCACACCAAAGATGTGACCCGGCCAATTATTTTGGTTATCTGATTGCAACTCTTTTAAAAGAGCCAGCCCAATTAGTTGTTCAATTTCTGAAGTTCGTCAATTGAGATAGACTTGTTCTCCAAGGTAACTGTGTTCTTAACATAGCCAAGAACCATATCCTCCTCGGTCTTCTCGTAGATTCTTCTGCCCTCTTTTTCATTAGAGATCAAAGAGTTTGCATAAGTCTCCAACTGCTCCTCAGGAACATTGTTCAAACCATACATTGCAAACTGCATTGCAGCAATCTTCTTGGCAACAGCCATAACATCCTCTCTCTTGATCTCCATCTTCTGCTCCTTCATGATGTACTGGCGGATATACTGCCAACGGAAATCTTTCAAGAACAACTGGAAGTCCTTCTCAATCTCCTCCATTGTGAATTTGCCGTCGTTGATTACATACAACCATCTCTTCAAGAACTCCTCTGGAAGCTGGATATTTGTCTTGTTCAAAAGATACTCCCTTGCATCCAACATAAAGCGGTATGCACTCTCGTTCTGGTACTCCTGTTTGATTCTCTCCTCAACTTTAACGTCAAACTCAGCCTCGCTCTTAACTTCGCCCTCTCCGAACAATCTGTCATAAAGATCCTGGTTCTGCTCAGCCTCTACAAAAGTTTTTACCTCTTTGATAGTTACTGTGAACATAGGGTTAAGGTCAGCCAACTCCTCTTTCTTCACCTTCAACATTGCAGCGCGGTCAGTCTCATTTGTGAAAGTCTTGTTTACATCAATCTCAAAGCTCTCGCCCGGTTTCTTGCCAAGGAACAAACCTTTATCCTCAATAGTTCTTAGAGTAATGTAAGTACCCTCTATCTTCATTCCCTCCTGCTCAAGATCAGCAATGATGAAATCATCCTCATGAATCTCATCTGTGTTCTCAAGTTTGCCATACTGTTTCAACATATTTGACTTGTAGGTCTTCTTTGACTCCTCTGAAACCTCAACCTCGTATGAAACGATCTTGTCATCCTTTGAAAGGGTAAAGTTCAATTCAGGAGCCAAAGCAATGTCAAACACAAAGTCGTAAGACTCTGCATTCTCCCAATCAATAGCCTGCTGCTTCTCATCATTTGGAAGCGGCTCTCCCAATATATTGAGTTTGTTCTCTACAATATAGTTCTGCAAAGACTCTGAAATCTTGTCATTAACACTCTCAACCAAAGCCTGTGTTCCATGCATTTTCTGGATCAAAGAGATAGGGGCCATACCTTTACGGAAACCCTTCAACTCTGCTTTTCTGCGGTAGTCATTAAGAGCTTTCTTCACTTTGTCAGCAACATCTGCTTTCTCAATGTTAAGATTCAACTGTAGAGTCAAATCATCAACTTTAACTTGTTCTATTTTCATCTGTATCTGTATTTTATAATTTTCAATATTATTTTTCCGACAAAGGCAAGGGATGCCGGTTTCTCGGAACGCGCAAAGTTAGCAAATTACTGCAGAATAGCAAAATTTATAGGTGTAACAACCAAATAGTTTGAGAATTGTTTATTATCTTTGGAAGCAGTAACATCTGTTACTTGTCAAGCATGATATTCAATTGATAATACCAACTTATGAAACGCATATTGCTCTACATTGCCATTGCCCTGATCTCCTTTTCGGCATATGCTCAAGGGAACGGAATAGCTAAGAATGAAAGAAAACAAAACAGTAATGATATGAAAACACTTGTAGCCTATTTTTCTGCGACCGGCACTACAGCAAAGGTTGCACAACAGATAGCCGAAATTTGCAACGGGGATCTTTATGAAATAAAGCCGTCGGTCAAATATAGTGAGGCTGACCTTAACTGGAGAGACAAAAATTCACGTTCAACCACAGAGATGTGCGATAAGGCCTCAAGACCTGACATAATCAAGGATTTGAACAATGTAGAAAAATACGACACCATCTTCATTGGATTCCCAATATGGTGGTACACAGCACCGAGAATCATAAACACATTTATTGAAACATACGATTTGTCGGGCAAAAAGATATATCTGTTTGCCACATCTGGAAGCAGTCCTGTATCGGGTGCCCATGAAAATCTGCAGAACAGCTACCCTACATTGGAATTCAAGGATGCAAAACTTTTAAATGGAGCAACCGCTGAAGAGATTGCAGAGTGGGTCAGAAAATAAATTGCCTCTTATAGTATTTACTCTTCACCGACAAGGCCGGAGATCACTCTTGCTTATGCCGCCGGACAATCATTGCAGATACCACCACCTTCCAGACTCTGCAGTTCTCTATTCAATGCCAGATTTTTTTTTGCAAAAAAAGTAAAAATCTGTTGGAGATGCAGAAAAAATATCTACCTTTGCAATCCCAATCACGGACCTGCGGGCGTGGCGTAATTGGTAGCCGCGCTAGACTTAGGATCTAGTGCCGAGAGGCGTGGGGGTTCGAGTCCCTTCGCCCGCACAAAAAGAGCTTTAATTCTTAATTGATTATAAATCAAAGAGTTAGAGCTCTTTTGTTTTTATGAGGTACAAGAGAGGTACAAACTTCGTTGTAGATAAACAATCAGTATACAAAGACAAATCTAAGAATAATCTGACTTTCTAACAAGGAAAGTTATGGTGAGTTATTGTTGGTTTTGCGTACAGATTCACATGTAAAAGTTATACCTAATGTCGC
>JAEIGA010001893.1_pt1 | contig 33286 bp, 29 predicted proteins | sample 9270691 | NCBI WGS metagenome assembly JAEIGA01 (sample SAMN17057246, study PRJNA624740) | gut metagenome | biome: biome; isolation source: fecal sample | host: Bos grunniens | place: China: Xizang | collected 2019 | reverse complement strand
GCCGAACGCTTCATGAAGGACTATCTCGAAGCCTCGCAAAAGGCCGGAGTGGCACTGATCGGTGGCGACACAACCGCCTCGGAGCGCGACATCACCATCAATGTAACCGCCCTCGGCCGAGGGCCTGAAAATTGTCTGAAGCGCCGCCGCGATGCCCAAGTCGGCGACATCATCTGCCTCTGCGGAGAGCTCGGAGCCTCGGGAGCGGGACTTCGCGAGATCTTAGCCGGCCGCTACGACACCCCGCTCGCCCGCGCCCACAAACTCCCCTCGGCCCAAATCAAGGAGGGTATTTGGCTTGGGAAAGAGCCCGCCGTACACGCCATGATGGATCTCTCGGATGGTCTGGCCGGCGACCTTCGCCACATCTTAAAGGCCTCACAGGTGGGGGCCGAGGTGGAGTTGACGAAGATTCCCGTAGCGGCAGGCTCCGACCTTGAGACCGCCCTCTCGGGTGGCGAAGAGTATAAACTCCTGCTGACGGTGGCCTCGGAAGCCTTCGAGCGTGTGGCTGCCGCCTACCAAGCCACCTTCCACACCCCGCTCTACCCCATCGGTCGCATCACCTCGGAGCCGGAAAAACTCCTCTGGCTGCGCAATAATGCCCCCGAAAGAGGAAATTGGCAAGGTTTTCGACACTATTAGTGTAAAACCTAACTATTTTTTCGTACATTTGTAGACTTGTAGAAACAAAAATACAGCGATGAAGAATACCGTCAAGCTCAACGATCGCACCTTTCGTGTGATGATCCCCGCCGAGGAGATCGACCAGGCCGTATCGGTCGTAGCCGAGCAGATCAACCGCGACTATGCCGATAAGCAGACACCCCTCTTTCTGGGTGTGTTGAACGGTTCGTTCATGTTTATGAGCGACCTAATGAAGAAGATCGAGTTCAACAGCGAACTCTCGTTCGTCAAACTCGCCTCCTACGAGGGCACCTGTTCCACGGGCGAAGTGTCGTGCCTGATCGGCCTGAACAACGACATCGCCGGACGCCATGTGATCGTCGTGGAGGACATCGTCGATACGGGACGAAGCATTGCTCACATGCTCGAGGAGCTCAAGAAACACAACGCCGCCAGCGTCGAGGTCTGCACCCTCTTCTTCAAGCCTGCCTCCTACTCGCAGCCCTACCCCATTCGCTACCGCGCCCTGGAGATCGGTAACGAGTTCATCGTGGGCTATGGCCTGGACTACGACCAGCTGGGTCGTAACCTGAAGGATGTCTATGTGGTAACCGAGTAATCAGGGATAAACGCGTGGCCTCGAAACTCACGAAACCCCTTTGGGTGGTACTGACCTGCATCGTCGTAGGCTTCACCTCCTTTGTGGTGTTGCGTAACCTGGCACACATCTGGAAATCCTCGCGCCGCCTCGCAGCCCTTGAACGCGAGGGGGAGGGATACCGCAAAGAGATCGAGGCTGACAGTACGCTGATCGAACAGTTGCGCTACGACGACTACCTCGAAGAGTACGCCCGCGAACGATTCCACATGCAACGCCGCGACGAAAAGGTCTTCATCCTGAAGTAGAGGCGCACGACCAACCAAAACACAAAGAGAAAGAGTTGCCAATTGGCAACTCTTTCTCTTTGTTTCTCCTCCCAAAATGGCGACAACTGCGCTACTCTTTGAAGAGGGTACGAAGAATCGTCTGGGTGGCACCCTGATTTTGTAAGGTGTACTCCTTGGCGATACGCGCCACACGCAGACGCTCCTCCTCGTTCTTGTGCAGCGGGGCAAACCAAGCCTGGAGCTCCTCGGCCGAAGCGATGGAGGTGGCAGCCCCCAAAGCGATCATATCGCGGGCCTCCTTGAACTTCTGGTAGTTGGGGCCAAAGGCGATCGGCAGACCGAAGGTGGCCGCCTCCAACGTATTATGAATCCCCACTCCGAAGCCACCGCCGATGTAGGCCCAATCGGCATAGCCATAGACCGAGGAGAGCATACCCATCGTATCGAGGATCAGCAGTTGGCAATTATCCAGGCGGGTGCGCTCGTTGCACTGCGTGTAGCAGATAGCCCCTCCACGACAAGCCGAGAGCAACTTCTCGATACGCGGACGCTCCATTTCGTGGGGTGCGACGACAAATTTGATCTCGGGATACTGATTCATCAATTCGACAAGCAACTCCTCATCGGGTCCCCAAGTCGATCCTGCCACAAAGAGGGAACTTGTCCCTTTGAAACGCTCCACGAGGTCGATTTTCTTGGCCGCCTTGGCAATATCGGCCACGCGGTCGAAGCGCGTATCACCGGCCACCACCACATTGTGGAAGCCCAACTCGGCCAACAACTCCTTCGACTCGGCATTCTGCACAAAGAGGGTCTCGAAGGCCTTCAAAGCCCTGCGCCAACGCCAACCATACCACTTAAAGAAGATCGAATTGCGACGGAAGATGGCCGAGACAATGAAGGTGCGGGTCTGCATCTTCTCCAAGCCGGAAAGCAGGTTGAGCCAATACTCGTACTTGACAAAGATGGCGATTTCGGGTTTTACGATCTCCAAGAAACAACGGGCGTTGTTGGGGGTGTCGATCGGCAGGTAGAAGATGTAGTCGGCTCCCGGGTAATTCTTGCGAATTTCGTAGCCCGAAGGCGAAAAGAAGGTGAGCAGAATTTTGTATTCGGGGTGCTCGCGACGCAACGCCTCAATAATCGGGCGTCCCTGCTCGAACTCACCCAACGACGAGGCGTGAATCCAGACAATAGGTTCTCCGGGCGCAATGGTGGCAGCCATGCGTTTAAGGAGTTTCTTGCGTCCGGCTCTCCACTTGTGTGCCTTTTCGTGCCATGGAGAGATGGCCGCAACAAGAAAGCGGTAGAGACGAAGCCCCGTGTTGTAAATCCACATCATGAGTAGTAGTCTATGCTTGTTCGAATGGACAAAGATAGTACATTTTGTCGGATCTGCAAAATTCTTGGTTTTTCACCCCTTTTGCCCTCTCCTCCAATCACCAATGACTCTGCATGGCATCCTCCACAAAGCGCAACTCGAGCTCCCCGTTAGGAAGGGTCTCCACGGCCATCAGATCGAAAAAGGGCTCCTCCACGGCATGATGTAGGGCCAAGTAGAACGAAGCGGCACGCTTCAACGAGCGAAACTTATGTTCATCGATCGCCTGCTCGGGAGTAGACCATCCACCCGTCTTGCGGCTCTTCACCTCCACGAAGTGGATCTCGTCCCAGCGTTGGGCAATGATGTCAATCTCGTAGCGACCGTTTCGCCAGTTGCGCTCGCGAATTAAGAAGCCATGCCGCCGCAGATAATCTACGGCGGCATCTTCGGCTCGTTGGCCAATCTGTTGGGTGAGTCCCATGGCACAACTCCTATTTCTTATAACAAGAAAGAGAGGTCGTCTGCCGGAGTCAACTCACGGATAGGCTGTCCTTTCTTAAAGATACGCAGGGGCTTGGGGCCAATCAACGTGAGTTTGCCCTCCTGATAGCGCAACATGCAACCCTCTCTGAGGCCTACGACATAGCGACGCGGATTGGCCTCGATATACTCCAGGATGCGCTGCTCGCGGGTCTCACCGGCGTGGCCCTCGGGGTTGGCATCCAAGTAGTGGGGATTGATTTGGAACTTCACCGCACCAATGGCCGAGAAGGATTCGGGCTCCACGATCGGCATATCGTTGGTGGTGCAGATTGTCGGGGCGCAGACATTGCTGCCGGCCGACCAACCCACATAGGGAACACCGGCCTCCAGGCGGCGCAGAATGGCACTCATGAGTTTCTGCTCCTGCATCTTCTTAAGCAGGGCAAAGGTATTGCCGCCACCGATACAGATGGCCTCCGCGTGGCGGATCATGATGCGGGGGTTGGGCGAGCGGTGAATCGAACGCACACGGATGCCGATCTCGGCAAAACGCTCCTGCACCTTTTTCTCATACTCGGCATAGGAGAAGGTTACGGCAGCATAGGGGATGAAGACCACCTCTTTCACACCGGCCAGGGTCTTGGCGATCTCGGCCATCGGATACTGCAGATAGGGTTCTCCGGCATTCGTAGAGTTGGAAATAAGTAATAAATTCATAATAGATTGGTTGTTAGTCAATTAAGTTATTTATTAAATTTTTTACGAATATTTTCTTCCTTTGTTTTGTCAAAAGTAAAAAAAAAAGTGTTACTTTTGCCCAAAATTAACGAAAAAATGCGAAGAATGGTAAAAAAAGTTTTATTCGCCGCTTCGAAGGTTTTCGTGAAAGAAAAAGATAGGAAAAGAAATACTATTTTACATTTTGTTTAACTAAAAAATTTAAAGTTATGTCAGAAGTACAGTCGAAAGTTGTCGAGATCATCGTTGACAAGTTGGGCGTTAAGGAGTCGGAGGTAGTGGCTGAGGCCAGCTTCACCAACCACCTGGGTGCTGATTCGTTGGATACCGTAGAGCTCATCATGGAGTTCGAGAAGGCCTTCGATATTCAGATCCCCGACGAGGACGCTGAGAAGATTGCTACCGTAGGTGATGCCATCAACTACATCGAGGAGCACAAGAAATAATTTTAAAAGAATCATTTATTTGCAGGTAGAACCAAATCGATAAATTTATGGCAGAGAGAAGAGTAGTTATTACGGGTATTGGAACAATTAACCCGCTCGGACACAACATTGAAGAGTACTTCTCCAATCTGGAAAAGGGCGTTAGCGGTGCCGCACCCATCACTCATTTCGATACCGAAAAGTTTAAGACCAAGTTCGCTTGCGAAATCAAAAATTACGACCCGAACCAGTACTTCGATCGCAAAGAGGTGCGTAAATACGACCGCTTTGCACAGTATGCACTGATCGCCGCCGAGCAGGCCGTACAAGATGCCGGCTTCGACATGGAGCAGGTAGACAAAGAGCGTGCCGGTGTGATTTGGTGTTCGGGTATCGGAGGGCTTAAGTCGCTCTTCGATGAGTGCGTGGGCTATGCCGAGGGTGGAAACACCCCTCGGTTTAGCCCCTTCTTTATTCCTCGCATGATCGCCGATATCGCTGCGGGCTACATCTCCATCAAGTATGGTTTCATGGGCCCCAACTACTGCACCGTATCGGCTTGTGCATCGTCGAACCACGGTTTGGTGGAGGCCTTCAACCAGATTCGCTACGGCAAGGCCGACATCATGATCACGGGAGGTTCGGAGGCCGCCGTCAACGAGCCTTCGGTCGGCGGTTTCGGCTCGATGCAGGCCATCTCGACCCGCAACGACGATCCCCAGCACGCATCGCGCCCCTTCGACAAGGATCGCGACGGCTTTGTGATCGGCGAGGGTGCCGGTGCCTTCATCCTGGAGGAGTATGAGCACGCCAAGGCTCGCGGTGCGAAGATCTACTGCGAGTTTGCCGGTGGTGGCAATTCGGCCGACGCCCACCACTTCACGGCTCCCCACCCCGAGGGTAAGGGTGCCATTATCGCCATGCGCGAGGCATTGAAAGATGCCGGTCTGAAGCCCGAGGATGTGGACTACATCAATGTACACGGCACCTCGACGCCGCTGGGCGATGTGGCCGAGCTGAAGGCCGTACAGGGGCTCTTTGGTGAGCACGCCTACAAAATGAACATTTCATCTACCAAGTCGATGACCGGTCACCTGTTGGGTGCCACGGGTGCCATCGAGGCACTGGCTTGCGTGATGGCACTGACGAAGGGTATTGTTCCCCCCACGATCAACTGCGAGAACCTCGATCCCGAGATCGACGCGAAGCTCAATCTGACGCTCGGCAAGGCGCAGCAGCGTGACGTGAAGGTAGCACTGAGCAACACCTTTGGTTTTGGTGGCCACAACTCGACGGTCATCCTGCGTAAGGTGGAAGAGTAACAAACCTTTAACACTTGTTTTAGCCGTGTTTGACTTTTTGCTGCGTCCTTTGCGACGCAATTTCGGCCGCGACAAGGAGTATTACAGACAAATTGACGATATGTTTGGATTCATTCCGAACAATATCGAACTCTACAAGCTGGCTTTGATTCACAAGTCAGCTTCTTTTGTATTACCCGATGGCAGCCAAATGAACAACGAACGCCTGGAGTACCTGGGCGATGCCATTATTGAAGCGGTTACCTCCGATTATCTCTACATCGAATTCCCCGACAAAACCGAGGGATTCCTCACCCAACTGCGCTCGAAGATCGTTTCGCGCCACTCGCTCAACATGCTTGCCGAGCGCATCGGCCTGGATCGATTCCTGGTGGCACATGCCGGAGCCACGCTGGCCCAAAAGCACATCTACGGCGATGCCTTCGAGGCGATGATCGGAGCCATCTATTTGGATCAGGGCTACGAATTTACGAACCGCCTGCTGATCAACTACATCTACGCCAATTTCCTGGATATGGACTCGCTCTCGGAGGAGGAGACCGACTTCAAGAGCCGACTGATCGAGTGGTGTCAGAAGAACCACCACACGATTCGTTTCGTGACGAAGCACACCTCGCCCACCCACTTCCTCTCGACGATCTTCATCGACGACATGGAGGTTTCGCACGGCCGAGGTACCTCGAAGAAGGAGTCGGAGCAACATGCGGCTCAGACCATGGCCCAAACGGTAACTGACTCGGCCTGCCTGCGCATGCTCGATAAGCTCGACAAACTGGATCAGCAGGACACCGAGCCCCAGCCCTCGGCCCCCAAAGCCAAAAAGGCAAAGCCGGCAGAGAAGAGCGAGCCCACCACCGAAGGCGAGAAGGCCAAGGAGCCGAAACGAAGCAAGGGAGCAAAGCCCGCCCGCGGAGCCAAGCAGGAGAAGGGCGAAAATCCGGAGGGGAAGGAGCCAACCGAGGAGGTAGCGATGCCCCAGGCAGAGCAGCCCGAAAAGGTGACCGCACCGACGGAATCGGAAGCCCCCCGCGAGCGTCGTCCGCGTCGTCGTCCGAAGGCCAAGAAAGAGGCCGTAGAGGAAAAGCCGGCAAGTACTCCGGAGCCGGAGGCAACGGATGCGCCCCAAGAGTCGCCCGTACTACCTGAGCAGGCCAGCCAAGAGCACGCAACCGACGCTGAGGAGAAGCCCGCAAAGCCCAAGCGTTCGCGCACCCGCCGCACCCCCAAGCGTGAGGTGAAGGAGGGGACCGAACACCCCTCGCAGCAGGAGGGCGCATCGGAGCCGAACTCCGAGAAAGCATCGCTGGATGCCCCCGCGAACGAGCCCCGCTCATCGGAGGCTGTAACCCCCGAAAAGAGTGAATAACTATGGCCTCGTTGCACGATCTTTTACAACTCCGCGGAGCCGCATCGCTCGGTGACGCGGAGATGTTGTCGCTTTTGATGGAGGATGGTGCCGAGGGGAGCCTCGAGCGGGCCAAAGATCTTTTGGAGGCGTGCGGCGGTACGTTGGCAGGGATCGGACGGAGCGAATTGGCCCGCCTTCGCATGACGGCCGGCGTGGGGCTGAAACGCGCCTCGCGCCTCGTGGCCGCGGCCGAATTGGGGCGACGCATGGTCGCGCTGGAGTCGGCCGAAGCCGTACAACAGATCACCTCGAGCGAGGATGTGATCCGCCTGATGCGCCCACGGCTTGCCGAACTCGGGCACGAAGAGTGCTGGGTGCTCTACCTCTCCTCCTCGAACCGTGTGGTGGAACAGATGCGCATCAGCCAGGGCGGAGTGCAAGCCACGGTCGTAGACCATCGTCTGCTAATAAAACGCGCCCTGGAACTGCTCGCCACGCAACTCATTTTGATCCACAACCACCCCTCGGGATCGGCACAGCCAAGCGAACCCGATAAGGAGCTCACCCGTCGCGTGGTTGAAGCGGCCGCCCTCTTCGATATCCGGGTCGTAGACCACCTGATACTGAGTCGCGGCGACTCCTATAGCTTCCGAGCCCACGGAGCGCTGTAATCCCCCTTAAAACAGCCAATAGCCCAAAACACGCCGGAGCAAAGTTCACAACCAATAAAGAAACCCGACCAGGTTCACCACCTGGTCGGGTTTTTCGTTCGTGGCTGGGGCACGATCTCCCCCAAAGCCGCCTGATGCGGAGTCGCTACTCGATGAGCGAGATCGAACGCTGGATGAAGTCGGTCAGGCTCTTACCCTTCAGCATGCCATTCGACAAAAGGGCCAGGTCGATGATCTGCTTCACGAGTTTATTCTCACGACCAATCTCCTTGAGGCGTTCGTTACGCTCATCGCGCAGCGTTACCACCTTTTTGGAGAGCTCCTCGCGCATCGACTTCTCCTCCGAAGTCAGCTCCTCCTCCTTCTTCTCCTTCGTGAGCTCCTCGAAGCGATGCTCCTCGCTCACCGCAGCATCAATCTTTTTGGTGATCGACTTGAGTTTGTCGCCATAGGCGCTCTCCACCTTGCCCAGGATGTCGATCACGATGGGATGGTTACCATTGACGGCAATGGTGAAGCTGTCGGGCATCTGTCCATAGAATTGACTCATGCCTCCCCCGCCCATCTGGGCCATCTCCTTCATACGGCGCATGAATTCATTCTGAGTGATCACCACAGGGGCCTCCTCGGGCTCCATCGCCTCGAACGAGATCGAGTAGTGGATCTTCTCGTCGCGAGGCATCTGACTCTCGAAAACGGGACGCAAGAGCTCCTGCTGGGCCTCTGTGAGGGAGATCTTCAAGGGCTCGGCCTTCTGGATCAACTTCTCAACCACATCGCTATCCACACGCACAAAGCGCGTATCGGAGTGCTTCGACTCATACCAATTGACGTAGTGGTTGTCTAACTGGCCATTCATTTCCAAGACCTCGTAACCCTTGGCCTTGGCGGCCGAGAGGAAGGCGTGCTTCTCCTCCACGTCGTCCACATAGAGCAGAATGAGCTGGTTGTTCTTGTCGGTCTGGTTCTCCTTCACCAGGCTGGTGTACTCCTCGGGGGTAAAGTACTTGCCCTCGGTGCTCTTCCAGAGCATGAAATTTTGGGCCTTCTCGGCAAACTTCTCATCGGTGAGGATTCCATATTGGATGAAGATCTTGAGGTCGTCCCACTTCTCCTCGTAATCGGCACGCATCGAGGTAAAGAGCTCCTGCAAACGGTCGGCCACCTTGCGCGTGATGTAGTTCGAGATCTTCTTCACGTTCGAATCGCTCTGCAGGTAACTTCGCGAGACATTGAGCGGAATATCGGGCGAATCGATCACGCCATGCAGCAGCGTAAGGTACTCGGGTACAATCCCCTCCACCTGATCCGTCACATAAACCTGGTTGCAGTAGAGCTGGATGCGGTTGCGCTGAATCTCGAAGTTGTTGTGAATCTTCGGGAAGTAGAGGATGCCCGTGAGGTGGAACGGATAGTCGATATTGAGGTGAATCGAGAACAGGGGATCCTCGCTTGCGGGGTACAACTCACGATAAAACTCCTTGTACTGCTCCTCGGTCAGCTCCGCAGGCTTGCGCGTCCAAAGAGGCTCTACGCTGTTGATGATGTTGGGCTTCTCGGTATCGACATACTTGCCTTCCTTCCACTCCTTCACGAAACCGAACTGAATCGGCACAGGCAGGAAACGGCAATACTTCTTCAGCAACTCACGCACCTTCTCCTCGTCGGCATACTCCTGGCACTCCTCCGAGAGGTGCAGGACGATCTGCGTGCCGCGCGCACGCTCCTCCGAGAGCTCCTCCATCTCAAATTCGGGCGAACCGCTGCAAACCCAATGCACCACCTTGGCCCCCTCGCGATAGGAACGGGTGAAGATCTCCACCTTGTCGGCCACCATGAACGACGAGTAGAAGCCCAAACCAAAGTGGCCGATGATGGCCTGATCCTGATACTTGGCCATAAACTCCTCGGCTCCCGAAAAGGCGATCTGGTTGATGTAACGATCCACCTCCTCGGCCGTCATGCCAATACCGCGATCCGTTACCGTCAGGGTACGGGCCTCCTTGTCGACCTTGATCTGAATCGTCAGATCGCCCAACTCGCCGTGTGCCTCCCCCTTGGCCGAAAGGGTCTTCAGCTTTTGGGTGGCATCCACCGCATTCGACACCAGCTCGCGCAGGAAGATCTCATGATCCGAATAGAGAAACTTTTTGATCACGGGGAAGATATTCTCGGTCGTAACCCCGATTTTTCCGTTTGCCATCTTGTATTTCGATTTTATAGTTTTTGTTATTTTTTTTTGTATTCTACCCTATCCCCCGAGCAAAGGGTGTGCCAGAGCATTCCGACTGACATTTTGTCAGTTTCTGCTTCTTCAAACGTCCCTATCTCCGCTCAACATCTTGACATAAAGGCAAAACTTTCTCCTCCGATTCCGGTTAATAAAGCAATCACTTGCAAATACAGGCGGAGAGATTTATCTCTACCACATGTGGTAGAGATATTTTTATCGCCCCACCGGAATTTTATGGTGAGCCCTTTTTCAGGTGATCCCGACTTCTGGGTTCGAGCATCCCACCGGGACACAAAAAAAGGAGTCAATTTTTTGACTCCTTCAAGGTGATCCCGCTGGGGCTCGAAGTGCGAAGCACTCGCGAGGATACCTTTGAAAATCAAACACAATTATCCTCGCAACCCCGATTATACTGCACCAACGGGGAAAGCAACAACCGGCCTTGCCGGTGTTTGTTTGGGTGGTTGGGCGAGGGTGCTTGCAACCTATCGCACAGCCACAAAAACAAACAACCGAAGCACGATGCTTCGGTTGTTGCTTTCAAGGTGATCCCGCTGGGGCTCGAACCCAGGACCCCAACATTAAAAGTGTTGTGCTCTACCGGCTGAGCTACGAGATCTCCGGTCAAAATGAGGCGCACCTCGATTTTGGTGGTGCAAAAGTAGAAAAAAAATTCCGATCTTCCAAATCTCCGGCCAAAAATAGCGACCCAACCACCTAAAAAGAGTAAAAATCATCCTGCCGTACGAAACAATATATCGCAGCAGATTTGTTTCTTATATACGCAACGATAAAATTGGGGCGGATGGATTGTACGGTGAAGCACATTCCATCCGCCCCAAAAATTGAAGGGAATCGGCCCTCTAAAATCGAGAGACTACACCTCGAGGTTCACATCGAACAACTCGTGCCAGGGCAGACCCTGCTCGCCGAGCTCAGCCAAGAAGGGATCCGGATCGAACTCCTCGACATTGAATACACCGGCACCGCGCCACAGCCCCTTGGCCCACATGGCGGCACCCAGCGCGGCGGGCACACCCGTCGTGAAGCTCACGGCCTGCGTACCGGTCTCTTTGAAGGCGGTTTCGTGGTCGCAGTTGTTGTAGATGTAGTAGGTACGCTCCTTGCCATCCTTGATACCCTTGATGCGGCAGCCGATCGAGGTCTGACCGTGATAGTTGGCACCCAGCGACTTGGGATCAGGCAACACGGCCTTCAGGAACTGGATGGGGACAATCTCCACACCGTTATACATAATGGGGTCGATGCGGGCCATACCGATGTTCTGAATCACGCGCAGGTGGGTGAGGTACTCCTGGCCGAAGGTCATCCAGAAACGGGCACGCTTGATCGTGGGATAGTTCTTCACGAGCGACTCGAGCTCCTCGTGGTAGATCACATACGACTCGCGCTCACCGATCTCGGGATAGTTCAGCGGCTTGTGGATCTCATGGGGCTCGGTAACCACCCACTGACCATTCTCGTAGTAGCGACCCTTCTGCGTCACCTCGCGGATATTGATCTCGGGGTTGAAGTTGGTGGCGAAAGCCATGCCGTGGTTACCGGCGTTGCAATCCACGATATCGAGGTAGTGAATCTCGTCGAAGTGGTGCTTGGCGGCATAGGCCGTGAAGATGGCTGTTACACCCGGGTCGAAACCGCAGCCGAGGATGGCCGTGAGGCCCTTCTCCTTGAAGCGATCCTGGTAGGCCCACTGCCACGAGTACTCGAAGTGAGCCTCGTCCTTGGGCTCGTAGTTGGCCGTGTCGAGGTAGTTGCAACCACACTCCAAGCAGGCATCCATAATCGTCAGATCCTGGTAAGGAAGGGCCACATTCACCACGATATCGGGCTGGAACGAGCGGAAGAGAGCGCAGAGCTCCTCTACGCTGTCGGCATCCACCTGGGCGGTCTTCACACGACCCCCGCCGATGGCCTCGGCCACAGCATCACACTTTGCCTTCGTGCGGCTTGCGAGCATTACATCCGTAAAGATCGGATTGGCCGCAATCTTCTGGGTTACCACGGTACCGACACCTCCGGCACCAATAATCAACGCTTTACACATGTTGTAATTCTATTTAAGGTTTATACGTTTGTTGTATCTCTATTCGTTTTGTAGGTCTGTACTTTTTTATTTGCTGACCCACCCCCTAAATCCCCCGCCTCGGGCGGGGGACTTGGTCGCCCGTGGGCGAAAGTGCATCCCGCAACCTCGAAACGCTTGCCTATTTAAGGTTTATACGTTTGTTGTATCTCTTTTCGTTTTTGTAGGTCTTGCTTTTACCCAAAAACCACCTCGTTGCTCTTGCGTTCTTGCAAGCAAGACACTCTTGCCCTAATATTGGGCGGACGCAGGCTCGGGCTATCAGCAGCCCTTGCTCATCTACCCAAAGAGGACACCTATCAACTAACAAAGATAGGAATTATATTTGGGATTACAAGAAAAAAAGTGCATTTCTGCAACCGAGTGGCGGCAAGGGCGAGCAAAAAAGAGCGAAAAGTGGCCGAAATCACCCTTTTCAAAGGGTGAATTGGCAATTTAATCTTCTCTTCTCCCCTTCAGAGGGGCTACTTTGTAAAAAAATTACAAGAACAGGCTGAAAAATAAAAAAAAAATACTATATTTGTTAAATGAAATATTTGCTTGCCCCAATGAGCCCCGATGGAACGCATCGCGTAGTTTTACGAAGGGGAGAAACAAAAAAGACAGCCCACTGTGAAGTGTCTGTCTTCGAAGTGATCCCAGGGGGATTCGAACCTCCATCGTAAGAACCGGAATCTTATATTCTATCCATTGAACTATGGGACCGATGGTGCAAAGATGCAAAAAATATTTGAAACAATGAAACAGATGACGGAAAATAATGCAAATTGGGAGCGACTCGAAGCGGTGATTCACTGGGCCAAGATGTCGACCAACTACTTTGCGCGCTACATTGGGTTGCCCCGAGGCGAGAACCTCTACCAGATTCGCAAGGGCAACAACGGCATCTCGAAGGATGTGGCCCGCCGCGTGACGGAGAAGTTTCCCGAGATCAGCGACGTGTGGCTTCTCACCGGCTCTGGGGAGATGTTCAAGACCCCGAAGCAGGAGGGTAACTTAATCCCCCTCTACCGGATGGATGCCGAGCGTTCGATTCTCCATCTCGAGACACTCAACCCCGACAAACTGATCTGCCAAGCGCTGGTGGAAGAGGCTCAACTCGCCATGCTCTATCTGAGTGAAGCGATGCGTCCCCGGATCGCCTCGGGATCCGTCCTTTTCCTGCGCGAGGTTACCCCTCAGGAGATCATCCCGGGTCACGACTACCTGCTTTCGACAGGCGATGTGGTGCTGTTGCGCACGGTACGCACGGCCGAAGGAGCCGACCGTTGGCGCTTGGAGCCCTCGAACCGCGAGGATTACGATGCGTGGGAGATTTCGCGCGACTCGGTGCAAAAAGTGTGGCAAGTATGTGCCCACCTTACCATGAATAAATAAACCGGAGACTTCCCCACGGGAGCAAGCCTCACAAACGAAGATACTATGGCAACCATTAAAACCAAAGAGGGGGTATCCCTCTGCATTGCAGCCTTTGCAGCAATTCCTGTAGCGATCCTTTTAGCGCTCTTTCATGCGGCCTGGTGGGTCAATCTCTGTGTGACGGTCGGTGTCTATATCCTGATGTCCCTTCTCTCGCTGCTGCTCATCAGCAAGTATGTGGCCTACAAACTCAAGCCGATCTACTCGATCGTCCTCTCGCGCAATGTGCGCACGCGGGAGGTGATGTCCGAGATCAAGGATAAGCATGGCGAGGATGTCTCGAAGGAGCTCACGGACTGGGCCGACATGAACGACCAAGAGATCGCCCGACTGAAGCAGTTGGAGCGCTATCGCAAGCAGTACTTGGGCAATGTGGCCCACGAGTTAAAGACCCCGATCTTCAACATGCAGGGCTACATCTCCACGCTGTTGGATGGCGGATTGGAAGATGAGCTGATCAACCGCAAGTATTTGGAGCGCGCCGAGCGCAGCATCCAGCGTCTTTCGAACATCGTCAACGACCTGGATACGATCTCGAAACTCGAGAGCGACATGACCCTGTTGCGCGACGAGCAGTTCGACATGGTAGCCCTGGCCAAGGAGATCGCCGAGCAGATGGAGATGGAGGCCGCCAAGAAGGAGATTAAATTTGTGGTCAAGGGGGCCGAAAACATCCCCTCGGCCTTCTGGGTACGCGCCGATCGCCACTACATCGGCCAGGTGATGGTCAATCTGTTGAGCAACTCGATCCGCTACGGCAAGGAGGGAGGCTTGACGAAGGTGGCCTTCCGCGACATGATCGATCGCGTCTTGATCGAGGTCGAGGACAACGGCGTAGGCATTGCCAAGGAGGATCAGCCGCGCATCTTCGAGCGATTCTACCGCACCGAGAGCGGCCGTTCGCGCGAGCAGGGGGGCACGGGTCTCGGCCTGGCCATCGTGAAGCACATTATCGAGGCGCACGGCGAGCGAGTTTCGGTACGCAGTGAGCTCGGGGTGGGTACCACCTTCTCCTTCACCCTCAAGAAGGTTGATTTAAAAGATGTAAAGTAACACAACAAACACAATTTCTCGGGATAAGGTGAACTCCCGAGAAATTGTTTTGAGAAGCAGCAAACCATGACACAACTACTCTTTATTGATTGGTCTTTCGACCCGATACTCTTCTCGATCGGCGGTGTGGAGATCCGCTACTACGGATTGATGTGGGTACTCACGATCCTGATCGGAGCCAAACTCTTCGAGCACTTCGTCAAGCGCGAGGGGCTTCCCGAGTCGGTCTCCGATTCGATCTTCTGGTACGGCACACTGGGTACCATCCTGGGAGCCCGTCTCGGCCACTGCCTCTTCTATGATCCGAGCTACTACCTCTCGCATCCGCTTACCATCATCACCGGTTTTCGCGACGGCGGGTTGGCCAGCCACGGAGCCGCGATCGGTCTCTTGATTGGTCTATGGCTCTTCGCCCGCAAGAATCGTCTGCCCTACCTCTGGGGGTTGGATCGCATCATGATCGTCGTCGGCATCGGAGGTGCCCTCGTGCGCTTTGGCAACCTCTTCAATTCGGAGATCTTCGGAGGCCCCACCACCCTCCCCTGGGGATTCCGTTTTCTCCTTTCGCGCGAGTGGCAGACGGTGTGCGCACCGGCAGCCTGCCACCCCACACAGATTTATGAGGCACTCTGCTACCTGATCACCTTTGTGGTTCTCTGCCTGCTCTACTACCGATTCGACTACGGCCGCAAACGCCCGGGCATGATTTTCGGTGTGGGGCTAATCGGCATCTTCCTGACTCGCTTCCTGATCGAGTATGTAAAGTTGGAGCAGGGAGGAGCCGACACGGGGCTCTTCCTCAAGATGGGGCAACTTCTGAGTATTCCCTTTATCCTGCTGGGCTTCTGGATGATCTTCCGCGCCTATAAGCGGGGCGAGCAGCAGCCTGCAACCGTGCAGCCAACGCCCCCTTCGCAGCCCGCCTCGAAGGCCGAAAAGATGGCCGCCCGCCGCGCCAAGCGCGAAAACCGACAAAAATAATCGACCATGGCAACCTTGAACGAAGAGATCGGCAAACTGATTGCCCGACGCCTATTGGCCGATGAGGCCGTAACCCTCCCCGAGGTGGGATCCCTCTACACGAAACGCATCGCCGCACGCCGTCTTTCGGCCACGCAGGTGATCCCGCCCCATCGCATCGTGGAGTTTTCCACCACACCGATGGGCCACTCGCTTGTGGAGGAGATCCTCCGCGAGGCCCATTGCACTGAGGAGCAAGCCGCCGATGCCTACGCTCGATGGCGCACGAAGGCCACGCACGAAGGGCGACTCGAAATCGAGGGGGTGGGTACCCTCTGTCTCAAGAGCCTCACCCCGACCGATGCCTTCGAGCGTCGCCTCAACCCCCAGGGCAAGGCCCCGATTCGGGTGAAGCGGCGCCCCATGCCGTGGTGGATCTGGACGCTGCTAAACCTCACAGCAATCGCCCTGATCTTCGGCACATTGGCCTACTTTGTCAATCCACTCGAGGTGTGGGAAAAGTGGAGCAGACCGCAGGTTGAAACGGAACAACTGCTCTCCGAGGAGAACCCCGCGGCCGCGCCCGAATCGGAGATCTCGGCCCCGACTGCGGAGCCGACCGACAAGGAGTCTTTGACAACGCCCCCCGCGACAGAGCCCGCACCCGAAAAGCCCTCCGCGGAGCCTACGCCTGAAGAGCCGAAGAACGAAATGACCCTCGACACACAGATTACACCTACGCATAGCGGCATGAGCTATGTGGTGATGGGAATCTACTCCACGGAAGAGAATGCCCACCGTGCCGTAGCGCAGGGAGTAAAGCGCTACGCCATACCCGAGGCCGATTTTCGAATTTTCCGCTACGGGGAGAAGTGGCTCGTCTCGCTCGGCGAACACGCGAAACGCGCTGAAGCACAGGAGGCGGCCCGTCGCTACCGCACGGAGTACGGAGCCTCGGAGGTGTGGGTCTACTCAAAGCAATAAGCGCGAAGCATGAACCGCCTGGCCGATACGATTCGATGGGGAATTGACCTCTTCTATGTGGGGCCCGTTCGGAGGATCTTCACGCAGGAGATCTTTCGCTACGCTGCCTGTGGAGGGATGAACATGACCCTCGATGCCCTCTACTACTTCCTGATCTACCACTATGTGGTAGCCGAACGCTTCATCGACCTGGGAGTGGTGGTTGTCTCACCGCACATCGCCTCGCTCGCCCTGGTCTTTCCGATCACCTTCGCGAACGGATTTTGGCTCAACCGTCGGGTGGCCTTCCGCTCCTCGACCCTCAGGACCCGCACCCAACTGGTGCGCTACCTACTTTCTGTGGTTGGAGCCATCGTACTGAACTACCTCTGCATGAAGTGCTTCGTGGAGGGGTGTGGGATTTGGGCCACCCCCTCGAAACTGCTGACCACCGCCATCAGTTCGGTCTACAGTTTCCTTGCGGCCAAATACTTCACATTCAAGACGGAACCAAAAGAATAACGTAAACAAGAGATAAAATCTAAACTATGGGTGTAGATCGAAATATGCGCCACATTGAGAGCGACTTGGAATTCGAAAACCGGATTCGCCCCCAGGAGTTGGAGAACTTCGCGGGTCAGGAGAAGATTGTCGAGAACCTCCGTATCTTCATCAAGGCGGCCCTTATGCGTGGCGACTCGCTGGACCATGTGCTGCTGCACGGCCCCCCGGGATTGGGCAAGACAACCCTGGCAAACATCATCGCCAACGAGATGGGGGCACAACTCAAAACCACCTCGGGCCCCGTATTGGACAAACCGGGCGACCTGGCCGGTCTGCTTACGAACCTCAACCCGGGCGATGTGCTCTTCATTGACGAGATCCACCGCCTGAGCCCCATCGTCGAGGAGTATCTCTACTCCGCGATGGAGGACTACAAGATCGACATCGTGTTGGACAAGGGCCCCTCGGCTCGCTCGATTCAGATCGAGTTGGCCCCCTTCACCCTTATCGGTGCCACGACACGCAGCGGCTTGCTGACCTCGCCCCTCAGGGCCCGTTTCGGCATCACCTGCCACCTGGAGTATTACGATGCCCCGGTCTTGGCCGGCATTGTGGAGCGCTCGGCGCGCATCCTGGATGTCTCGATCGACCACGAGGCGGCCCTGGAGGTGGCCCTGCGCTCGCGCGGCACCCCGCGTATTGCCAACGCCCTGCTGCGCCGTGTCCGTGACTTTGCGATGGTGAAGGGCGAGGGACATATCGACCTCGAGATCACACGTTTCGGACTCAAAGCACTCAATATCGACTCCCGAGGCCTCGACCAGATGGACAACAAGATCCTGGGGGCCATTATCGAGAAGTTCGGAGGCGGCCCCGTGGGGCTGAATACCATCGCCACCTCGGTGAGCGAGGAGCCCGGCACCATCGAGGAGGTCTACGAACCCTTCCTGATCAAGGAGGGCTTCCTGAAGCGTACCCCCCGTGGCCGTGAAGCCACCGAGTTGGCCTACCGGCACTTGGGATTTGTCAAGGAGAGCGAGACGGGATCCCTCTTTTAATCCCCGACCGACGACCGGATAACCATCCCGGGGCCCTCCCCGAGAAGAGAGATTCCCCGATCTACTGCAGTGGATCGGGGAATCTTTTCCATTCTATGGATGAATTCTATACCACCCTCGGAAGGAACTAACGAGAACGGTTCGTGCGCTCCATTTCGCGCTTCAATTCGTAGAGCCGATGTTTTGCAAGCGGGCACTGACGACAGCGTGTCCGTTCGCAATATTCGCGGGCAAGTTGCAGCAGGGCCTGCGATTCGAAGGCGTTCATCGGAGTGATGCGTTCCCAAAGGCGCGTATAGCGATTCTGCTCGGCGGGCAACGCCTCCCACAGTTCGATGGCACGGCGCGTAAGCTCCTCGCGCCCCATGCGGTGGCCATAGAAGTATTGCAACACCGCCACCAAGTTGATTCCCAGGCTGTGGGCCTTCTCGTGCCCGAGACGCTTGGCCGTATGGTCGATCGCCCCCGAAGGGTTGTAATAACTGCTCCAATATTGTTGTGCCTCGACGGCAAACAGATGCTCCACCGCCTCACGGGTACGGCATTCGAGGATCTTTTCGATCGAGAAGTCGGGTTGCATGACAAGCGCCGCAATCTGCGCCAGGCGAAGCCGTGGGTGGTTGGCCGGGCGCAGCCGATTGATGCGCCAAATTCCCGGGTCGAGAGGCTCGATGCAATACTTGTGGCGCAGGTGCTCGAACTCCTCCCTGAGTTGCCGGATGTAGGCATCGTCGCGACACCCCTCCAAAAGCCCCGCACCGCCAAAAAGCAGGGCCTCCACCCCGACCAACGAGTGGCGTTCGCGCATGAGGGATTGAAGCGTAACGCGCTCACCGAGAGCCATGAAGGCCTCGCGATTCTGCAGATCGCCCACCGTGCGCAACAACATCAGGTAGAGGGTCTGCTGCCAATTTTGAGCCGATCGTTCGAAGAGTTCGTTTAGGTCATCCTCCTTGCGTTGCAGTCGCTCGAACGCAAGCGAGGTGTAGATCTTGCAACGGGCAAGCGGATCAAGACGGGCCGGCAAATCGCTACACCCGAATCCCGGGGCCATTGCCTCCCATCCTTTGAGGATCGCCTCTTGCTGTGCGCTCTCCATGGCGGCTTCGCTTAAAGGGAATTTAGAAGAGGTTGAGTTCCAACTTCGCCTCCTCGGTCATCATATCCTTATCCCACACGGGCTCGAAGGTAAGGATCACGTTCACCTCCTTCACCCCGTTTACCTTGGCCACCTGCTGGTTGACATCCTCCACCAACATATCGGCCATCGGGCAGTTGGGGGCCGTGAGGGTCATACGGATCGTCGCCACGCCATCGGGCGTAAAGTCGATCTCGTAGATAAGTCCCAGGTCGTAGATATTGACCGGAATCTCGGGGTCGTAGATATTCTTCAGGGTCAGGACAATCTCCTCCTCCACCCGTAAAATCTCCTCTTTCGTTATCATGGTGTTAGTTCTCTTTGGCTTGGAAAGCAAGGGCATAGAGCCTCATCTGTTTGATCATGGATAGAAGGCCGTTGGCACGCGTCGGCGAGAGGTTTTCGCCCAAACCGATGCGGTCAATGAAGTAGAGGTCGGTTGCGAGCACCTCCTCGGGGGTACGCCCATCAAGCACGCGGATAAGTAGCGAGATGATTCCCTTGGTGATGATGGCATCGCTGTCGGCGCGATAGTGCATGCGCCCCTCTTTCAACTCGGCATCGACCCACACACGCGATTGACACCCCTCGATCAGGTACTGCTCCGTGCGATGTTCTTCGCCAATAGCGGGCAGCGAGTCGCTCAGACTGATCAGGTAGTCGTACTTGTCGAGCCAGTCCTCGAACATCGAGAACTCCTCAATAATCTCTTCTTGTATCTTGTCCATAAATCAAAAAATGGTCTTATGAAAAGCCGACATCATTTCAATCGACTCCAATGATTCTAAAATTCACGCGTTAATTTTAACGCTTTGGCCTCGCAAGCAGCCGGCGAAGGAATACCCAAAATCTGCGCCAATGTAGGGGCCACAGCATTCATCTCAATCTCCTCCCCGTAGCAACTTCCGGCGGTTTGCCCCACCCCCTTCGGCAGACGGATCAAAAGGGGGACTTCACGGTCGTAGCCGTAGAGCGACCCCGACGAGGCGCGCTTGCGCTCCTGCTTCTCGATCCAACCGGGCATCAGGTTGAGCACCACATCTCCCGAGCGACGCGGATAGAAGCTATTCTGCATAAGTTGAGCATAGCCGCTTCCGAAGTAGCTGTTGCGCATGGCCGTCGAACTCAAGGCGTGCGACACCCCGCGGAACTGCATGGCAAAGGTGGCCACCTCGTTTTGCACCTCGGCCAGCGAGAGGCGTCTTTCGTAGATCAGGTTATGGTTCAGGTAGATCATCTTCTGCTCATACTCCAGGAGCCAATCCTGCTCGGCCTTTCCGTAGCGGGCATCGAGGAAACTCTCGAGAATCATCTCAAACTGCGGCACATTGAAACGCTCCTGCTCGCGGGGCGAGAGGTCGTAGGAGGGAGAGGTACCGTGGTCTGCGGTAAGCACCACCACCACCTGCTCCTCGTTCACCTGGGCAAAGAGATAGGTCAAGAAGTCCTCCAAATCGCGATCCAGACGATAAAACATATCCTCGGCATCGATCGACTCGGGGCCATAGGCCTCGGTAATCATCTTCGGCGTGGAGAGGTAGATATTCAAGAGGTCGGGGATCTCGTCGGCCCCAAGACTCAGTTGCGTGAGGGCCTGCTTGGCAAAGTCCAGCACCGCGCTGTTGCCCGCGGGGGTGTAGCAAAGGCGATCGTACTCCGTGCGGTAGACCACCTCGCAGCGCAGGTCGCGAATCGGCGTTCCTGCATAGGGTCGCGGATTGCCCTTGGTCTTTTGGGGCGGGCGCACCAAAATGTCGCCCCGACGACGATTCACATAGTCGGGCGAGGTGTAGAGCGTACTCCACGGCTGGAGGATGTAGTTCAGAGGGGTCTTTGCGCGGTTGTACTGCTTCACCCAATCGGGGAGGATCGGCAGGTAGAAGGAGGAGCTGCGCCAATGGCAAAGTTGGCGGTTCATCCAAAAGGTGATGCCACCCTTTCCCCCCAGGACGATGGCATCTTCGGGTTCGAGGGCCAACGTGACGATGCGACTCTCGGGCGAGTGGGCGGCCAGGGTCTCGGCCAAGGTCGGGGCCACCAACTGCCAAGGCGAGAATTGTCCCCCTCCGGTGTGGTACTCGAGCCCCTGAACCGAGGGGTCGTCGATCAGCCCCACCCGGCTGTTGTCGATGTAGTCGTACCAATGGCTTCCCACCACGCCGTGGGTCGAGGGGAGGGCCCCCGTCGTCAGGGTGGCGAGCGAGGTAAGGGTCAGGGTCTGCTGGCAGGGATACGAGGCCGCGGTAAAGGTGACACCCTCGCGCTGAAGACGACGAAAGCCCCCCTCGGAGAGGTGGTCGGCATAGCGCGTAAGGCAGTCGGGGCTCATGGAGCCTACGACGATCTGCACCACCAAACGGGGCTTTTCGGCACGCAGTTCGGGAGCAAAAAGGCCGGCTGCAAGGAGCAGCAGCAGGAGCATCTTTCTAACAAGTAGATTCATAGCCTGCAAAGATAGGTATTTTCCCCGACTTTCAGTCGATTTTCTCGGCAAAAAAGGCTTTTTCTTCCGAGAGGTCGATCCGATAAGTCTCTTCGAGCAACAAAACCTTGCGTAACGCCGCCGAGCAAAAGGCCCGATAGGCCTCCGATTCGGGGTGCAGAGGGCGGTGCGCCATTGCCTTGCGAATCTCCTCAAGGCGGGGCAACGCCTCACGAAGCGCAGGATCGAGTGCCGCCTCCGCAAACTTCTCCCACACATAGTCCGCCGCCTGCGACGAGGGATGCACCAGATCCTCGCCATAGAAGCGGTAGTCGCGCAGGTCGTCCATCAGAAGTTCATAGGCCGGGAAATATTCCACCTCGGGGAAGCGGTCGCAGAGCTCGGCGATAGCCAGGCGCAGGGTCGCCTTGCTCAGGGAGTTCTCCTCGGCTCCATCGGCCAAGTGGCGAATCGGCGAGAGGGTCATCAGCACTTGCTTGCCGCGCAGCGGGCCCTCGATCAGGAGGCTCCACTGCGCCACAATCTCCTCAACCGAGAGCCTGCGGCGCGTAAAGAGGTCGCGGGGTTGGCGATGGCAGTTGGCCACAACACACCCCGTTTCGCGCAGTTCGTAGACCCAGGCCGTACCGAAGGTGACGAGCACTCGATCGGCCTCGCGCAGGGCTTGTGAAGCGGCACGCAAAGCAGACTCCGCACGCCGAAGAAGGGCCTCGGGAGAGGCCTCCGAGAAGCTACCATGGAGGTCGTAAAGAAACCACCTCTGCCCATCAACAACACTACACCTAACCTCCTCGCGATCAAAGAGCTCTTCTCTACTCCAACGCTCCATTGCGCGGGCGATGGAGGCGGGATTAAAGAGTACCCCCGAGGGGTTGATCGCAACATGGAATTTGGAGGCGGCGAGCCGTCGGGCAATCTCCTCGGCAAAGCAGGAGCCGACAGCCAGAATGCGCTCCTGCCAACCGATCGGACAGCGGAGCGGCGAGGGGGTTATCTCGGTACGAAATTTCATCTTTTGGGGTCTTTCCGATGCAAAAATACAAAAAATATCTTACCTTTGGGGGATGATTCTAAATGCAAATTGTAAAATCAACATCGGACTGGATGTGCTGCGCCGCCGCACCGACGGCTACCACGACCTGGAGACGGTCATGATCCCCGTGCGCCAGCTCTGCGACCGTGTGGAGGTGGTACGCACCGAAACCCAAGGCGGTCAATTCCTCCAAACGGGCATCGAGGTCGACTGCCCCGAGGAGCAAAACATCTGCATGAAGGCCTTTCGGCTGATAGCCTCGCGCTACGGGGTGGACGGCGTGCGCATTACGCTCGACAAGCAAATCCCCTTTGGGGCGGGTCTTGGGGGTGGATCGGCCGACGGCACGATGGTGCTTTTGGCCCTAAACGAACTCTTCGATCTCCACCTTGCGGAGGAGGAGCTCATCGCCTTGGCGGCCGAGTTGGGAAGCGACACCGCCTTCTTTGTGCGCAACACCCCGCAACTCTGCACGGGGCGCGGCGTAGAGATGCAGCCCATAGACCTACCACAACTTCGAGGCTTGTGGCTCCTGCTGGTGAAGCCCGACGAGGGGGTCTCGACCCGCGAGGCCTACTCGGGAGTACGCCCCACAGTGCCCGAATTGGCATTGACAGAGCGCCTACAAGCACCCATCGAGGAGTGGCAGGCGAGCGTGAAGAACGACTTCGAGGCCTCGGTTTTTGAGGCGCACCCCCGCCTGCGCGAGATCAAGGAGCGACTCCTGTACCTCGGAGCCCGTTATGCCGCCATGTCGGGCTCGGGCTCTACCCTCTTCGGACTCTTCGACACTCCGCCCCCCACGGATGGTTTCGAGGGGCTCTTCACCCACTGCGAGCGGTTGTAGGAGATGAGACCGGCCATTTATATCCTGACCAACGAGCTTGAAACGGTACTTTATATAGGCGTTACGAGCAATTTGGGACAAAGAATCCGAGCGCATCGTGCCGGGCTTTTCGAGGGGTTTTCCAAGAGATACAATCTCCACAAGTTGATCTACTGGGAGCCTCACGCCACCATGCAAAGCGCAATTGCGCGAGAAAAGCAGTTGAAAAGTTGGTCGAGAAGTCGCAAAGAGAAGTTGATAGAAAGCCTCAACCCCTACCACAAAGAGCTGATGGAGGAGAACGTCTAAAGGCCGAGAAGCCGCAGACAATATGTTAAAGCGAGGAATTTGTCAAATTCCTCGCTTTAACACATCTCGTCATCCCGAGAATTTCGATTTTATGGCATTGCGAAGAGTTGTTAGACAAAATCGAAATTCGTGGGGATCTTCCGATTATCAAGGAGTTTTGGATCCGATTAACAGCCTTGTCGTCTTGGCGGTTTTAAGCAATCCTCGGTTTTAAATAAGCGGTAGATTGCCACAAATTTTCATGGGAGCAAACCTCCTTCCTCCATGCCATAAAATGAAAATTTTCGCAATGACGAGGTTTGTTTCTACGATGTCGGGCTGAGCCCGACATCGTAGAAACATATTGCCTCCCTACCGAAATTTAGAGCGATCCACACTTTTGCACAAATCGCCCGAGTCCACAAAACGCAAGAGTGGGCCATGAGGAATAAATTTTGAGGTGCCGGGCATTGCCCAACACCTCAAAATACTTTTAAGAGGGCCCTCTTACGCGCCCCCGGGCAGTGGTCTACTGCAACTTGATCTTCTCCACGCGGCGTTCGTGGCGGCCCCCCTCAAAGGGGGTCTCGAGGAAGGTCGAAACGAACTGCATGGCCTCGTCGTTGGAGATGAAGCGGGCGGGCAGCACCACCACATTGGCGTTGTTGTGCTGACGAATCAAGCCGGCCACCTCGTTGCACCATACCAGACCGGCACGTACCGACTGGTGCTTGTTGAGGGTCATGGCCATACCCTCGCCCGAGCCGCAGAGGCCGACGCCGATCTCGAGTTCGCCCTTGTCGATCGCCTCACCGAGCTGGTGGGCGAAGTCGGGATAGTCTACCGACTCCTCGGAGGCGGTACCGAAGTCGAGTACCTCGAAGCCTTTGGCAGCCAGGCAGCCCACCAAAAACTCCTTCATTTCGTAGCCCGCATGGTCGCAGGCAATACCAATTTTTTTCATACTATTAGGGGTTGTTTTTAGGTTTTTCGAGTTCAATCATGCAAAGATAGTAAAAAGTCTTGAGAGTAGGAAGAGTTCCCTCGATTTTTGTAGCAACAGCGACTGCGAGAAGAGAGGAAGTATTGAAACAAGAGAGGAAGAAACCGCCAATTTTCAACATTTTAACACCTCACGCGAGCCATTCCGAGAAGAATATATTTCGAATTGCAATCAAAACACACCTATATAATTATTATTCAAAACCCATTTCGGATAAATAAGAAAACAAGGAGAAGAATCGGATTCATAAAATCGGCCACGAACAGCCACACAAGGGAGAAACAAGAAAAGTGAGCACCGCTTTCAAACCGAAATCTCGCACAAGGAAAAACGGCTCCATTCTCCGAGAAATTCGACCCAAGAGAGGGGGCAAACCCCTATTTTTCGCCTTTTTTAGCGGAAATTTTGCCAAACCGAAAAAAAATTGTATATTGCAAAGTCTAACAGCGTGTTAGCCCGTTCAACAGGCTCCAACCCGCTGATAGTCAGATTTTAGAAAAACATTAAAAAATATAATAAAAAAACATAAAAACAAAAACCAATTACAAATTATTTCCAAATCAACATTTATGAAAAACAAACTTTTTCTTATGCTGATGCTGCTCGGAATGAGCTTTGCAGTCAGCTGCGGGGATGATCCCACGAACGAAAATGGTGGACTGAACAATCCCCCCCAGCCGAAGCCCGAGACCGAGGCTTCGATGACGGTTGCCGTAAAGGGCCAGCCCGGCGCATCGCAGGCCGAGTTGCTCCTGACGACCACGGCCATCAAGCAGTATGCTTTCAAGGCCTACAAGGCCGGTGAGGAGCCCGCCAGCATTTCGGCGCTGATGCTCTTCTCGCAGGGCCAGAAGGGTGACTGCGTGGATGGTGAGAACACCTTCACGGTCAACAAGTTGTCGGCCAACTCGACCTACACGGTCTTCGTAGCCGGTATCGACACCACCGACGAGTACTACAAGGAGGTACTGCAGATCGAGGTGAAGACCAAGGAGATGACCGACGAGGTATCGCAGTTCGATGTGGAGATCGACTCCTACAAGGTGCATGTCAATGTAAATGACCGCGTGAAGGCCGGTGAGACGGTTTACCGCTGGGCGTTGCTCGACATGGCTCAGTACAACTACTTGCAGACCATGAGCGACAAGACCGATGTCTTCTTCCTGCTGCAGAACGACTATATCTGGCACAACTTCATCGAGGACGACCACACCTTCACCTTCGACAACGAATGGAGCAACATGTACCTCACGGACGAGGACGGCAACCTGATTGGTTCGGAGGATGGTGCTCTTGCCCAGTACTACTCAATCACGCCCGGTTCGCCCGCCTACTTCGTATTGGGTGAGTTCGCTTGGGGTGACATCCGCGACCTGAAGTATGTTCAGTACTACAACGACGGCGACCCCCGCAACGAGGGTTGGTACGATCCCCTCTACGACCTGGATGCTATGCGTGCCTACGCCAATGCCGGTGGTTTGGCCGCTCCCGTACAGGATCAGTGGTGGGAGGGTTACCACTACAAGCAGCTGATGGAGTCGGCTCCTGCCACCATCGTGGAGGCCAACCACTCGATCGACGCTACGACGCTGGCCCCCAAGGGCGGTATCCTGACCATCCAGCCCGACGAGCGCTGCATGGGTATGCAGTTCATCGTCTGCACGAAGGGTATGTTGGAGGAGATCAAGCACGCCTGCTTCAAGGGTGACGATGCCCTTTGGGAGAAGTATCTGCCCTGGTTCTCGTGCTCGCCCGTAGCATTCGACTTGCTGATGGGCTTCGTATACTACACGCCCTGCAATGTGAACGGCCAGACCCAGAACATCGAGATCAACCTGGAGAACAGCTTCTACTGCAACCCGGGTGATGAGTTCGTAGTGATCATGAACGGCCACGGCGATGAGACCAAGGAGATCAATGGTCAGGTACAGCCCACCTTCGAAAAGCAGTACTTCAAGGTGGCAGAGTTCACGATCCCCGAGTCGAAGCTGTCCCTCTCGACCATCGAGGTTACCCCCGTGGAGACCGACGATCCCTACTCGGTTACCTTCAACGTGAAGTGCCCCTCGAAGGATGCCCTCTTCGTAGAGTACCTCTGCGACTATGAGTCGGCTTGGAAGAAGGACGGCTTGGATGATCCTTCGGTGCTGAAGCAGCTCTTCGAGGCCTACGGTGCTTACAACCGTCTGACGGGTGAGCAGCTCAATAAGATCAACTCGGACGAGGGTCTTGATATGCAGATTCCTTCGCGTCCCAACGCCGTGAGCTACCTGGCTGCCGTTGCCTACAACGCCGATAAGATCATGGGTGTTCCCGCAACCGCTCATGTACGCTCGGCCAAGGTTCCCACCCCCGATCCCGTAGACCAGGCTCGCTTCGAGGAGGTTGCCGGTGACTGGACCGCTTCGGCCACCATCGCCTACGCCCCCGCCGGTTCGAAGGAGTACACCCAGATGACCAAGACCTCGCCCGTGCGCATTGGCGACCTGACCCTGTCGGAGACCACGCCTCAGGAGGTTTACGATGCCTATGGCCGCAAGCCGAAGGAGGAGGTAGATGCCCTCTACAATGAGTTCTACAACATGGTGATGGGCCTCAACGAGGAGCACCGTTCCTACAACCGCACCATCTGCCAGGGCTTCGACTTCCAGGTTCCCGCCGAGGGCTTTGAGTCGTACCTGCGCTATGCCGATCCCTACTACCTCTACATCGCCGACTCGAGCATCTACAACGGTACCTCGACGGAGGATATCCTTTGGGACTTCGGTCCGAAGTGGTACATCGAGTTCCAGGCCGACGGTACGGCTTACGTTCCCTTCGATGTAAACAACTTCGCTCCGCTGTCGGCTTGGATTCCCGAGAGCATCGACTACTACATGATCGCTGCCAACATCCTCACCGGCTTCTACACGTCCACCATGCCCAAGGACTGCAAGGGATTCCCCGTAGAGATCTCGGATGACAAGAACACCATCACGATCAAGGGCATGACGACCAAGGTTACTGACAAGGAGACCGGTGACCTGATTGATGTAGAGCTCTTCCCGCAGCCTGTATTCGTTCAGACCAACGCCTACAACTCCTACGCTTGGGTTGTTTCGGAGGTTGTCCTGACGCGTAACAATACCACGGCCGCCTCTCAGGCCCGCCTGAACGCTCCGGTGAAGGGTGAGAAGGCTCAGCTGACCACGATTAACCGCGATGGTGGCAACTTCGTAATGCCCGCCAAGAAGGAGCAGAAGTTCCACTCGCGCACGCCGCTCTGCGCTGCAGAGAAGCGCGGTGTAATCCGCATCGACGATGTGAAGGTCCTGACCAACGCTGAGGACTTCTACAAGACCGCTGATGCTGCCATCGAGCGCAACTTCGGCGTGAAGATTGTTCGCTAATCGTTGAGATAGACGAGCCAACCGGAGTCTCCCACAAGGGAGTGCTCCGATTGGCTCTTTTTTTCTTACGCGGGCGCGCACATACGCCTACGCGTACGGATATCAAGGAGCCCCTACCCCACGGCAGGAGGCCCTCTCCGAAAACAAAAAAAGAAAACAACACAAAAAAATCGAAAACTATGAAGAAGTTACTTCTTTCGTTGGCCGCCTTAGTGGTTGCCTTCGCAGCATCGGCCCAGCAGCTGCCCGATGTACAGGTGGAGAACTCGGAGGGTCGCAAGATCTCGATCCGTTCGCTCGCCGGTCAGAAGCCCCTGATCATCTCCTTCTGGTCGACCACCTGCAAGCCCTGTATCCAGGAGCTCAACGCCATCAACGACCAGATCGAGGATTGGCGCGAGGAGGCCGATTTCGAGGTAATCGCCGTATCGGTGGATGACGTGCGCATGAAGGCCAAGGCCAAGGCTATGGCTACCTCGAAGGGCTGGGAGTTCACCTGCGTTTACGATGCCAATCAGGACCTCAAGCGCGGCATGAACGTAAACCTCACCCCCCACAGCTTTGTGGTGGACAAGAAGGGCAACGTGGTCTACTCGCACTCGGGTTACACCCCCGGCAGCGAGCAGGAGCTCTTGGAGAAAGTGATCAAACTCAGCAAATAAGCCGACCAGACCATGAAGAAACTCTTATTTCTCCTCATCGGATTGAGCGTTGCGGCTTCGGCCTCGGCGCAGATCTCGCTCGGCAAGGATGGAAAGGGCGGTCAACTGATGGGTAGCTTCGAGACCAACTCGATCTACTACGTCGACGACGATGTCCTGGGCAGCAAGCCCAACCACGACCTGCGCGAGTATATCGGATCGAACTCTTACCTCAAACTCGACTACTCGATCGACCGCTTCTCGGTGGGCGTACAGGGCGACTTCTTCCTTCCCGCCATCGAGGGCTACGAGATCGGTACGCGCGACGAAAATGGCAAGAAAGATCTGCAATTCCTGCTCTCGGGTGCCTATGCCCAGTGGCTCGACAAGAGCTACACGGTACGCCTCGGAAGCATTTACGAGCAGTTTGGTAATGGCCTGATCTATCGTTCGTTCGAGGATCGTCAGCTGGGCATCAACTCCTCGCTCCTGGGTGCCATGGCCTCCTATCGTCTGAACAACTACTTCTCGATCAAGGCCATCTACGGTGCACCCCGCCTGCTGGATAAGTGGGCCGACTCGCGCATCGGTGGTGCCGACCTCTCGATCTCGCTCTCGGAGCTCTTCAAGGCCCAGAAACTCAACCTCTCGATCGAGGGTAGCTGGGTGAACCGCTACGAGAGCCTCACCGAGGATCGCAACGGATACTACGCCGCCAACTTCGAGCAGAAGGGCATGGGCAGCTCGCTGAACATGTATTCGGGTCGCCTGAACATGGACATCGAGGGCTTCTCGCTTCGCTCGGAGTATGTACACAAGAGCAAGGACCTCGGTACGGTGGACACCGAGCAGGCTGTTGCCGGTTATGCCGCCTTTGCCGAGCTGGGCTACAACTACGGCAGCTTCAGCTTCTCGGGCCAAGTGCGTGCCCTGGAGCACATGGGAACACGTCTGTCGCTCTACAACGGTGCCACGGTCAATCAGCTCAACTACCTGCCCGCTCTGACGCGTCAGTACACCTACATGCTGGCCAACTTGGAGCCCCACCAGGTGAATGTCGAGGGTGAGATCGCCGGCCAGGTAGACCTCTTCTACTCGCTGCGCAGCAAGTCGGATCGTCGCAAGTACTGGAACTTCCACCTGAACTACTCGACGGCCTACACCCTGCACAAGGCCCAGTCGATCACCGGCAAGCGTGAGCTTATTTGGCAGGACTTCAACGTCGACGTGGAGCGCCAGTGGAACAAGTCGTGGAAGACCACGCTGTTGTACTCGTTCCAGGAGTGGAGCCCCTCGCACGGCCACCAGCACCGCACCTATGTGGCCAACATCTTCGTGGCCGATGTCACCTACAAGATCAACCGCAAGCACTCGTTGCGTTGGGAGCTGCAGTACCTCCTCTCGGACGACTACCAGGGCGACTGGGTAGCCGGCCTGATCGAGTATAACTTTGCCCCCCACTGGAGCATCTACTTCCAGAACATGTACAACCTGGAGTCGGAGCCCAACTTCGAGGACAAGAAACCCTTGGACGAGAACTTCAACCCGCGCAAGGTCTACTACTACAACGGTGGTTTCAGCTTCACGCACAACCGTACCCGCGTTCAGCTCAGCTACGGCCGCAACCGCGCCGGCTACATCTGCTCGGGTGGTGTATGCCGCTACACGCCGGCCTATACGGGTGTAAACCTGCAGCTTAGCACCTCGTTCTAATGCTTAAAATTTGAGAGAAGATGAAACAGCTGAAATATATCCTTACGCTGGCCCTTGTGGCTCTGACCGCCGTATCCTGCCTCACGGGTAAGGGATACGAGCCCTACAAGACCGACAACGGCCCTGTTGAGACCGGCCTCACGCTGACGGCCGACAAGTCGGTGATCTACGCCACCGGCGAAGATGTGGCCACCTTCGAGGTGAAGTACAACGGTGTGGCCCTCACGGCCGACCAAGTGACCTTCCACCTGGCCGGTACCGATGCCGAGGTTGTCGGCATGGAGGGGCTGACCTTCGCCACCGCCTCGGCCGGTCGCTATGAGTTCTATGTACGTTATGCCCCCACCCCTGCCACTCCGGCAAACGAGGAGGGCGACGTAGAGGGCGATGAGCCCGCCGAGCCCGAGGTCTACACCTCGAAGAGCTTCGTCATCACGGCCATCGAGATGGTAAACCTCGAGGACGAGGCCGACCGCAAGCCCGACGAGAATGACCTGACCCTCTCGGCATCGACCCTGGTATTCCAGGCCGCAAGCGAGGATCGCGTGATCTTCGTAGTACGCTACAACGGCGAGCCGGTGTGCAACACCACCAGCGAGCAGACCTTCAAATCGGGCGAGACCGTGAAGATCAACTACCAGATTTGCGACTACAGCACCATGGAGCCCATCGAGATGGAGACCATGGAGGTGGAGCAGAACGGCAAGGTCTACACGCTGCCCTACTACCGTGCTTCGAAGGCTGAGACGCGCTCGTTCTTCGTGATGTGGAAGGCCCTGATGACCTACGAGAGCCCCGTGACGGTAACCGCCGTGGCCGATCCGGTACCCCTGCGTCCGAACGACCCGCAGCCCGAGAGCGTGGATTTCAAGCACCGTGTTCTGCTGATGCAGCTCACCGGTACGGCTTGTCCCAACTGCCCCCACATGTCGGTAGCCATCAAGGAGCTGAAGGCCGATGAGGAGTATGGCGACAAGTTCGCCTTTGCTGCGGCCCACACCTACCAGAACCACGAATTCAATCCCCCCGAGAATCTGGGTGTCTATGCCGGTGAGGGTTACCCCACCTCGTGCATCGACCTGCGCACCTCGTTTGCGAACCAGGGTAAAGAGGGTAACAAGGCTCTCATGAAGCAGATCATCAACGCGCGCCTGGATATCCCCGTAAAGGCCGGTATCTCGGCCAATATGGTGGTCAATGAGAATTCGCTGGTGGTGCGCATGACGGTGAAGGCCGCCGTAACGGGCAACTACCGCGTGGGAGCCTGGCTGGTGGAGGATGACCTCTACTATGTACAGTCGAACAACAGTGCCTACGACAACGAGGAGTATGGCTTGAATATCCACGAGGCAGTGATCCGCAAGGCCAACAGTGCCCGTTCGTCGGCCGACTTCACGGGTTATGACCTCGACAAGTATGCCGATCTGCAGGCCGGCAATGTTGCTGACTACCTCTTCACCTTCAGACTCCATCCCGATTGGAAGAAGGAGAACTGCCGCCTGGTGCTCTTCGTATCGGCCCTGGATAACAACGGAGCCTATGCGGTGAACAACGCCATCGAGACCTCGTCGATCTACGAGGCCGTTGAGTTTGATTACAACGAATAGGAAGATCATCCGCAGAAAGTGCCACCCGAATAGAGGCCTTTCTCACACAAGCCCCGAATGGATTTGATCCATTCGGGGCGATCTTTTTTTTTGAGGGGGCTATGGAGAATCAAAATTCAAAATTCAAAATTCAGAATTCAGTTTATTTAATTCTTCATTCCTCACTGCGTCATGGCGAGCACCACAAAGTGCGTGGCCATCTTTTTATCGGAGAATCTTCTCGCGATTGGTCGCTCATAAAAAGATCCCCACGGTCGCTCACGCTCCCTCGGGATGACGCAGAGCGGATTTGGAACGGCGGGCAAATCATAGGAGATTGCCACGTCGGGCTTTCGCCCTCCTCGCAATGACTGACTTATAAGGAGCAAATTTCGACTTAACGCAGCAAGCCCCGGAAGGGTTGGTGGCGGAACGCGACTTTTAACTTTCAGCAACACCACCCAATTTTTGATTTTACGGCGCGTTGCCTTTGGCAACTTGATGCGCCGTTTCCACTATGGCGTCTCGGCAAAGCGCCCTTGAAAGGGGCAACCTGAAAAGAAGATGGGTCTTGCAAATAAATTCGCAACCCCATCTTCTTTTCAGGTTAGGCTAAAGCCTTCTGCTTTGCCCTCGACTGTAGACGCAGTTAGAGAGGCAGATTTTGTGCATCGCAATAAGAAACCCGGACGGGTAGTACTGAATGTACGTCCCGTTCGGGTTTTGTTTGAGATGTGCAAAATATGCCCTATAAAATCAAAAATTACTTGGAGGCACGCTTCCTATCCACCTCATGCAACAAAATCTTGCGAAGACGCATGGAGTGAGGAGTAACCTCAACATACTCATCCTCCTTGATGTACTCCAACGCCTCCTCGAGGGTGAAGATCTTGGGGGGAACGATCACCGCCTTGTCGTCCGAGCCCGAAGCACGCATGTTGGTGAGCTGCTTGGCCTTATTTACATTGACCGTGATGTCGTTTTGGCGCGTGTGCTCTCCGATGACCTGACCTTCGTAAACAGGATCATTGGGGGCGATGAAGAAGCGGCCGCGATCCTGCAACTTGTCAATCGAGTAGGCGTAAGCCGTACCCGTCTCACTT
>JAEIGA010001892.1_pt1 | contig 33301 bp, 31 predicted proteins | sample 9270691 | NCBI WGS metagenome assembly JAEIGA01 (sample SAMN17057246, study PRJNA624740) | gut metagenome | biome: biome; isolation source: fecal sample | host: Bos grunniens | place: China: Xizang | collected 2019 | reverse complement strand
CCGAATTTTTTAACGAGTGGAGTTCCAGCTTCGAGAAGCACTCTTTCTTTGTCAGGCAAATCTTCAATGATTTTAGCCATAACATCCAAGTTGTCAAGGTCAAGTGCAACTTGTAAATATGGTGGTGACCAAAGTCTTTTGACTTTGAATCCCATACTTGGGTGAGTTCCACGATCTTTTTCTGCAAGTACTTTTTTGATAGATGGGTATCCTTTCATTGCTCTTCTAATAGCTAATTTGGTTGCCCCATAGTTGTATTGATATATTTTTCTGTAATCTTTTGCAGAAGGGTCAATAAATACACTTACATTAATAACAATGTCTTCTACAATGTCTTCAGGAATATATCCTGCTTCAACTGCATCAGCTACTGCTCTTGCAACAGCAGTTTGTGCAGGTCCAAATATTTTACTTGCATCTTCCAAATCACCAACAGTAACTTTAGGAATAATTAAAGTTGCTGGCTTGGTCATTAAATTAGGTCTAATTACACTTGTCAATGGAGTGTGACCTACAGAAAGATTTGATAAACCATTAGCAAATGCATGGCCAACAGGGCCATTTTTATCACCAATTAATAAATCAACGTGTGCTAATTCAGGGCCGTCTCCAATAAGAGCTTCTCCGATTTTAAACATTGGGTCCATTAAATTTCCTCCGTCATATAATAACATTTTATAATCTATTTTTATTGATAAATATAATTATTGGAAGTTAATCCTTCTTGAGATATCTTTAGGTAAAGGCAATCTTCTGAAAGGTTTTCCTTCACATTTTTCATTGATTTCAGCAATTAATTCTTCAACTGTCATATCAACTTTTTCGCCGGTTTCACGTACAGTTACTTGGAATTTGCCGGATTCAACTTCTTTGTCTCCAATGACAAAAATGTATGGAAGCCATTCTTTAGCTGCATTTCTGATTTTTTTACCAACACTTTCATCTCTGTCATCAATATCTACACGAATATTTGAAGAATTGATTTTTGCATAGATTTCTTCTGCAAACTCTTTATGTGAGTCTCCAACAGTGAGAATTCTTGCTTGAATTGGACTTAACCAAGTTGGTAACATTGGAGCGCGTTCATTTATTTCTAATGCAGTTTTTTCAAGCATTGCACATAATACTCTTTCTATACTACCGGTTGGTGAAGTGTGTAGGATTGTAGGATTGTGTTGTTCGCCATCTTCGCCAAGGTAAGTAATACCGAATCTTTTACCACTTTCAACATCGATTTGAACAGTAGGATTCTCAATTGGGCGACCTAAAGCATCAATATTTGCTAAATCTATTTTACATACCCAATAGTGGTGTCTTTCAGGCAATATTTCTAAAAGAATTGGTTTTCCGAATTTATTAGCTATTTCATACATCCACTCTTCATTATCATCAAAGAAGTCCTGGGTAGCTCTGAATATTACTTCGAAATCTAATTCTAAATCTTTACCTGTTTGCATGCACATGTCTGTTTGATTTGCAAATTCTTCTAAAGATGACGGAACATCAGCACAGAAAGAATGACAATCAGGCATGGTGAATGCTCTTAATCTTTTAAGACCAACTACTTCTCCTTTTTTCTCATAACGGAAACTGTAAGTGGATAATTCATAGATTTTTGCAGGCAAATTTTTCCAAGTTAAGTATGAATCTGCCATTATTCTAAATGCACCAAAACAGCATGCAAATCTGAGCATCAAATTCTTTTTTGTATCAGTTCTATATTGTCTTTCTCCGAATTTGTATGCATGTTGATAAATAGCTTCATTATCCAAGTCATAGAAAATTGGAGTTTCAACAGGCATTGCTCCACGGTCAACTGTAAGGTTGTAAACATAATCAGCGAGTAAGTCCCTAATTAAACGTCCTTTAGGATACCATCTGAGGTTTCCAACATCGGAAGCAGGTTCATAATCACAAATTTCCTTTTCTCTCATTAATTTAACATGTGGAGGTTCACCTTCATCAGATGCACCTTGACCAAGTTCATAATCAACAAGTTGTTTGAAAGCCCTATTTTCGAATTTAAAGTCTTCAATTTGTGTGATTTTGTCTCCTTCAAGAATTTGCCAGGTAGACGGTTTTCTTTCAGCCTTCTTTTCATCCTCATCAGCAGTTATAGTTCTTGAAAGTTCGCTTAATGGGTGTCCTTTACAGGAAATTTCAAACGCTTTATACCATCCGAAAGGTACTCTTTTAACAGTTAAGTTTTCATCCAAAAGTGCTTGCTCTGCATCTTTTAAAATTTCAACAGCTAATTTTGGAGAGCTTAATGATGAAGATAAGTGAGCATATGGATATAAAACTACATTTTCAGCTTTAACTTTATCATTAGCTTTGATAATTTCTTTAACTAAATTTTTAACAATACCTTCTGGATTATTTTCATCTTCTTTTTCAACAGCTGTAAATACTACTAAAGAATCATCGAAGGAACCTTCCTTTTTAGCTTCTTCAATTTCTTCAGCTACAGGTGTTTTATTTTTTACATTATAATTTAAATAATCAGAATGAATTAATAAAATTCTCATTATACCACCATATATTATGAGTTTAAATTTATTTCTAATATTATATAAAAATAGCTAATGAAGATAGAAAAAAATAAAAAAAAGAAATAGATTAAAAATCTATTTTTTTACAGTGAGAGTATTTTTGACAGTTAATTTGTTATAAGTTGTTTTAATAGTGTATTTTCCAACATTGATTTTTTTAGTTATTTTTAAAGTAGCTATACCTTTAGAATTGGTTTTTAATTTGTAAGTTTTACCTTTAAAATTAACTTTAACTACTTTTTTAGTTAAAACCTTACCTTTACTGTTAACAAGTTTTACATTAAATGAAACTGGCTTATTATATTTTTTAGTAATGTCTTTGGTAATTAAAGGCTGAATAGTAATTTTGTTAGATACTTTATATTTTTTGTATTGAGCGGTAACAGTATATTTTCCAGGTTTTAAGAAATTAACACTTAACTTTGCATAACCGTCAGTACCTGTTTTTTTAGTAACGACCTTCTTATATCCTTTTCCAACAATAGTGAATTTTACAGGCTGATTTGGAGCACCCCAAAGAAGACCGTCATCTGCATTGATACCAATTTTATATGTGGCTTTACTTTGATAATATGTTACAATATTTTTATTTTTAACTAATCTAGGTACAATCCATAATTCAGCAGTACGTGAAGCATTATTTACAGGATTTATTGCTGTAACATTATATATTCCCTCTTTTAATCCGAATTTAATAAATGCCCATCCTTCCTCATCAGTTACATTATAATATTCCTTACCATTTAATAGATAGGTAACTTTTTCGTTTGATAATGGTTTACCATTTAAATCTTCAAAGCGAGCCAAATATTCAGAATCACTACCATAAGCTCTCATTGAATCAGACACATAAACTCCTGACCAAATATTCAAAATAGCAGTATATGTTACATTATTATATTTTTGACTGCCTCCGTAAATAGCAATAATATTATAACTTTCATCGAATTCAAGATTGCTTAATGGAATAATAACCTCCCCATTTGCATCTGTTTCAACAGAATAATTTTCATTAGGTGTTAAAATATTCAACATTTGATTTTCAATAGGGTTTTCATCTGCATCTTTTAAAACAACAGTGAAATTGAAATTATTTGAAAATGTATAATAGGTATCATATTCCTCCCATGATGATTCAATTTTTTTTATACCTTCATATTTTATAGATGTTGAAACCGGACTAACTTGATCATCTTCAGCACCACTTTCATCATCTAAAACTACATTATCCTCAACAGCAGATAATTCAAAAGAATCAGAAATATCTAAATCTGTAGAATTATTATCTACTGCCGATACTGCAGAAATAGATAATAAAAGACATGCTAAAATTAAAACTATGCTCTTTTTATTAAACATAAAAATCCTCCTATATATTTTTTTATTAATATATATACATTTTAATCCATATATAGGCATTTATTTAAAAAGCATATACAAAGAACAATTAATTAATATAACTTCGAAACAATTTAATATTATGAGAATTATTTTAGCAGGAACCGGTAGTGCAGTTGGAAAAACCACAATTGCAACTGGAATAATGAAAGCTTTAAGTGAAAAATACAATGTACAACCTTTTAAAGTTGGACCGGACTATATTGATCCATCTTACCACACATTGGCTACAGGAAACACTTCCAGAAACTTAGATTCATTTTTCATGAAAGACGGTCAAGTTAGAGATTCATTCATTAAGGGAATGGAAGGAAAAGACATTGCAATTATTGAAGGTGTGCGAGGATTATATGAGGGAATTGACTCTATAAACGATATTGGAAGCACCGCCAGTGTTGCAAAATCTCTAAAAGCGCCCGTTATCTTGATTATCAATTCCAGAAGTTTAGTTAAAAGTGCTGCGGCCTTGGTTTTAGGTTTTAAAAGTTTAGATCCTGAAATAAACATTGCAGGAGTTATTTTGAATAAAGTTAAAAATAAGGCGCATTATGAAAAAACCAAACGTTCAATTGAAGAAATAACAAATACGGAAGTCATTGGTGGAATTGTCCGTGACGATAATATTTCAGTTGAGCAAAGACATCTTGGTCTTGTTCCTGCACGAGAACGGGAAACTTCAATTAAATTTATTGATATTTGGTCAAAAACAATTAAAGAATCAATTGATTTGGACAGATTGGTTGAAATAGCCAAATCCGCTCCAAAGATTTCCTCACAAACCATTCCGATTTGGAATAAATTAAACAAGCAACCTGTGAAAATTGGAGTGGCATATGACGAAGTTTTTAATTTTTATTATAAGGAAAATATTGAAGCGCTCGAAGCGAATAATGCTAAAATAGAATATTTCTCACCATTAAATGATGAAAACTTACCAGATGTTGACGGTTTATATATAGGTGGAGGATATCCGGAACTTTTTTCAAAAGAACTTTCAGATAATAAAACAATGTTAAAGGACATTAAAAACTTCCATTTAGAAAATAGGCCTATTTTTGCCGAATGTGGTGGATTAATGTATCTGATGAATTCAATCCATGACGATAAGGTAGTAGATATCTATCCTTATAAATCCATCCTAACCGATAGGGTGCAAGCGCTAAAATATACGATTGCTGAGGTAACAGAAGACAACATTATTTCTAAAAAAGGTGAAAAATTCCACGGACATGAGTTCCACTACTCAAAAGTTATCGTTGATGAGAATAACATCAAACATGACCTTGCCTTTAAAATTTTACGAGGAAAAGGATCTTACAACAATCAAGACGGATTTATGGAAAGAAATACGCTTGCAAGCTATGTTCATACCCATGTAGCTGCAATGCCTAATTTCGGAGGAAATCTTGCAATATCATCTCTAGAACTTGGAGGATAATATGAAACTTGAAAAAATTGATTTTTTCCAGCCATTGATTTTAGTAGTTGCAATACTAGCTTTTTTAGCAATGGGCTACATTGGATCATTTAATTATAGGTTTGAAGATCCGCTTAATTTAGATGTTATTTTAACAGTTGTTTTTGCATGCATAATATTTACTGCAGGCGCATTATTTGTTAAGTTTAAATTCAATGTTGAAGATACGAAAGAAGTTAGTTTTTTATCTGAAAAACTATTAGTTATCCTTGTTTTAATAGCTCTTGGATTACAAACTCTTAATTTAGTATTGATTGGCGGAATTCCTCTTTTTAACAGCACATTAAAATCAAATGCAACTACAAATATTTGGAGAATAGCTTATCCCTTATTCTTAATAATGATTAACATCTTGCTTGCAAAATACTACAGCAGAAAATATTTGTTATTGGTTCTCCTTGGTGCAATAATATTTGGTTTAAATGGATATAGGACTTCAGTTTTAGGAATTCTAGGAAGTTCTTTTATCACACTTTACTACTTGGAAAAAATCTCTAAAAAAGTTGGAATTGCATTTATTGCAATTATTGCGATAGGAATAATGGCAATTGGTTATATTGCTTCAAAATCCATTGCAACTCAAACTTGGACATTAAATCCGTTGGAATTAATTTTCTATAGAGCTGCATTTACCCTTGAATTATTTGAAAAAATCATTCCGTTAAGTGGAACAACCCACGGTCATATTTTAAGCATGATCTTTTCATCAGGAAGTCCAAGAACATTTGTTGGAGAGTATGTGATGAAATATACATTTTGTGCAACTTCCACCTTATTTGGACCTGTGATGCTTGATTTTGGATTGATTGGCCTTACAATACAAATGCTATTTATGGGAGTATTTTTAGGAATAATCCATAAATTAAAAAAAGGAATTGGTGTTGGTATTTATTCTATGATATTAACACACACATTAATTTGGATAGAAACCGGACCAACAGACATCATGATTTGGTTTTTATACCTAATCGGATTTATTTTCATATTAATAAATTTTAACTATATTAATTTAAACAAAAATTAATATAATTAAGATAACTAATGAAATAAAGAATACAAATGTTCCTTTGATAACAAAATCACTATTTCTCTCAGTGTATAAAGATAAACCATAAGATAAAAGCAAAGCGACAACCATCTCAATTAAACCGCTGATGCCCGGACTTACACCTAAAAGATTTCCAAATATAAATGCAAGAGCATATGAGATAACAACAACTAAAATAATTAATGCAATAGGGTTATTGATTAATCTGAATAAAAGAGGTTGATAATTTGAGCTTTGTCTAGAATTATAGTTGTATAAATTTGTAGGCTCATGAGATGAAATTCTGCCCCTTGAAGATCTAAGTCCGCTCAATACAGAGGAGATTCCTCCAGATTTTGGTTCATCAATTTGCCTGTATAATGAACTTTTGTAAACATTAGGATTTGCATCTCTTCTCTGCATTATATACTCCATATCAGAAGCATCATATTCATATTCAGGGTATTCCTCTTCAATATAAGCAGATGCTCCGCCGTCATAAGGAGTATTATCCAAAGTGGTTTGAGAAGTCTTATCCTGATAACGTTTAGCAAGTTCAAGTAGGTCATCTCTATCAACTAATTTAATATTTTTTCTAAGTGCATAATTCTTCGCTTGATTAGAAAAATAAGAAGAAGATACAATTGTTACCTTAGAAGCTTTTAAACTTTGTTGAACATCTTCCATTTCTTTTAATACATCAACTCCAATTTCAAAGTTTTTATCGTAATTTTTACATGCTACAACTACGCCAAAGTCCCCTATTGTTGTTGGTAGTATAGCATAAATGTCTACGACTTTCTGTGAGGTTTTAAAATTCTTATAAACCTTGAAACCAGAGTCCTCCATTACTTTTGCTATAAAATTTATTAATTGTGGTTTTTCCAAGTTTCCACCCGTGTGTGTTTTTTCATAGAATATTAATATTATATTTTATAATTGAAATTATTATTAAAGTTTTTTATATTATGGAAAAAACCTAAAATTATTTAAAAAAAGAACTGCTTTAATAATATATATGAAAGCATTAATAAGTAATGACGATGGAATAACCGCTTCAGGAATATTAGCTGCAAAAAAAGCAGTTGATGATTTATGTGATACCTATGTTGTGGCTCCTGAACACCAGCAAAGCGGAATAGGTCATGCATTAACTTTATATGAACCATTAAGAGTTAATGAACATACTTTAAGGGATGGAAGTGTAGGTTATGGAGTTAATGGAACACCTACTGATGCAGTTACAATCGCTCTTTTTGACATTATGGGAGAAAAGCCAGACATCATGATTTCTGGTATAAATACCGGTTATAACATTGGAAAAGCCGAGTTAACAACATCAGGAACATTGGGAGCGGCAATTGAAGCTGCAAGCTTTGAAATTCCAGCAATTGCAATTTCACAGGAAGTGACACGTGACGATATAAAATTTGATACCGGTGAAGTAGAAATAGACTTTGATTTTGCAGGAAAAATGCTTAAAAAATTAACTAAAATAATATTAAAAAAAGGTTTACCTGAAGGAATAGATTTATTGAATGTCAATATCCCAGCAAACCCCATAAATGAAGAATTTGAAGTTGCAAAACTTGGAAAAAGAATGTATGTTCCAAAAATTGATAAACGTTTAGATCCGCGTGAAAAACCATATTACTGGATTGGTGGTGAACCATATGATTCAGATGAACCCGGAACTGATGGTTATGAATTACGTAAAGCTCAAAAGACTACAGTAACACCACTAAAAATAGATTTAACAAGTGATATGGATTTATTAAAAGAATGGATTATTTAAAATACTTATAAATTTAAATCTTTAAGTATTTTTTCTCTTTCTTCTCTAAGCTCGTTTAAAATCTTTTCATCAGTACATCCATCTTTTTTTAATTGAGCTATTGTACGAGTAATAGCTTCTAAATTACCTTCTAATTGATTTATTGCCATACTAATATTTAGAACATTAAAGTATTTAAAGTTGGAACATCAATATTAAAATATAATTATTCAAGGATTTGAAAAAATGAGTTTTGAAAAAGATAATGTAAACAAACTATTTGCACAATTTAAAAATAAGTATGTTAGTGTTGATTTAAGAGATAATAATCACAGTGAAGGAAAAGTAATTGCTATTGATAATTATTTAAATCTAGTCCTTGAAAACGAAAATGGTATTGAAACTATAAAAGGCGGAAATGTAGTATTTGTTAGTTTAAAAGAAGATAAGAAATAGGAATTTAAATATCAACTTCAATTCCTAAGATTTCTTTTTTGCCATTATAAACATCCATCGCTATTTGAGCAGCACCAATAGCTCCAGATTCTTTTGAAATTACTTTTAAGTCATATTTATTTTTGAAATATTTATTTATTTCATTTTCAAAATTAAATGGCTCTGTAGCACTTCCTATAGAACCTGTTAGTACAATACCTTCTATCTCATTTTCACACACGACATCAAGACCTGCTATCTCCATAGCAACAGTCATTATCAATGTATCGATGGCGAGTTTTGCTTTCTCATCACCATTTTTATAATTTTTTAAAAGCTGATCTTTCATATTAGCCACTTTGCCATCAATGTCTGCTATTTTAATAGCTCCGGCATGTGAAAAACATCCATTAGCAGAAGCACCGTTTTCATCGATGTCCCTAATCATTGCCAAATCAATTGGTCCGTGAATAATACCCATTGCACCGAGACAGGCATCAATTGCCCCTTTGATTTTTCCATCCTCGATTAAAATATCCACACTATTAGATGAGATATCCGCTACAATAAAATTAGACCATCCGGTTTCTTTAACTGCATTATAAGAAATACTTACCTTTTCAGGACTTGCTTGATGAGAATAAGCCGCCCTAAATAATTCATTTAAAGAAGTGGAATCTTTATGAAGGCCAGGAATCATTACAGAATCAATATTTAAATGTTCCAGTTCAGAAAATACTGATGTTCCTCCGCCGGTTACCTTACCGGCACCACTAATTGACAATATTCCCCTGTCTTTTACTTTATTAGTTGGTAAGATTCTATTAATGCCGTCACCCATTGCATAGGTAATAGCCATTAATTTAACATCGTCTAAATCTACACGTTTTTTAATTTCTTCCGCTGCAGAAACTAAACCTTTTTTACTTTCTTCTCTTCCTATTTTAAAAATATCTATAATATCTCCTTCATCGGACATCAAACAAAAAGAGATTCCAGTAGTCCCATGGTCCATCCCAATAAATACCATGATTATCACAAATAAATTAAAAAAATAAAAAAAGAAAAGACGTTATTAATCGTCTTTTTGTAATCCACAAGCTTTTCTGAGTCTTTCACCAACAATTTCAATGTCTTTTTTACCTTCAGCAGCTCTCATTTCTTTTAAGTTAGCTCCATCGGTAACATTTTCATCATGCCATTCTTTTTTGAATGTACCATCTTGGATTTCAGTTAATACTTGTTTCATACCGTCTTTTGCTTCTTGGGTAATGATTCTATTACCTCTAGTTAAACCACCATATTCAGCAGTGTTACTTACATCTGTCCACATTCCAGCAAATCCTTTTTCATAGATTAAATCTACGATGAGTTTTACTTCGTGGCAGGTTTCAAAGTAAGCGATTTCAGGTTGGTATCCTGCTTCAACTAAAGTGGTGAATCCTGCATTGATCAATTCAGTGATACCTCCGCATAAAACTGTTTGTTCACCGAACAAGTCAGTTTCAGTTTCTTCTTTGAAAGTAGTTTCTAAAACACCAGCTTTGGTTAAACCACATGCTTTTGCCATACCTAATGCCAATTGCAAAGCGTCACCGGTTGCGTCTTGCTGAACTGCAACTAAACCAGGAATACCGAATCCTTCTTCGTAAGTTCTTCTTACCATGGATCCAGGTCCTTTAGGTGCAAACATTACAACGTTTACATCTTCACCAGGTTTAATTAAACCAAAGTGGATGTTGTAACCATGAGAGAATGAAATAGTGTTTCCAGCTTCAACATATGGTGCAATTTGTTCGTTGTATACTTTCTCTTGGATTTCATCAGGAAGTAAAATGTGAATAATGTCAGCTTCAGCAGCTGCATCTTCGATGGTTTTCGCAGTCATACCATCTTCTTTTACTAAGTTCCAAGAACTACCGTTTTCTCTTACACCAACAATAACATTAGCTCCACTATCAGCCATGTTTCTAGATTGTGCTCTTCCTTGGGAACCATATCCAATTACTGCAATGGTTTTTCCTTCAAGAGCATCTGTATCTACATCTGCATCGTAATACATTTTCATTTAAAATCATCTCTTTTAAATAATTTAATAAAAGTTAAGATATCTAATAAAATATCACTTAATACTTTTGATTTCTACATTTATAAAAGTAACCTAAAAAATAGTTTACCAACATGTTTAAAAAATATTAAAATATTTACTCTTATTATTTAATCAAAATACATATTTTTTCATTAAATTTAAAAAAATATTCAATTAATGACTAAAATTGGAAAAAAACAAGTATATAAATGATTTAAGATAAAATAAGAATTATACAATTAAAGGTGATACTATTAAAAACAGATTTCTAAAATTTACTGTATTGATATTTATTTTATGTTTAACAATAGGTATTGTATCCGCCGGGGAAAATGATACTATAGCAGATAATTCACCTACATTAGCAGATGATGGAAGTTTTGATGATATTAAAAAATTAATTGATAATGCAGCTGAAAATGGAACTATTAAACTTGAAGGAAAAAAATATGACCTTTCAGGCAATACTCAAATCACTTTAAATAAATCTCTAAATTTCGAGGGTCACGACGGAACTATAATTGATGGAAACAATTCATCACTGTACTTTAACTCTGTCGAAAAAGAAATTTTCGAACCTGATATGATATGCAGAACCGGTTATGAAATAAAAGACACAGGGAAACACATAACATTAAAAAACATAACATTTACAAACATTAAGATAATTGAATGGCATAAAATGGACTTTTTTGATTGTATTTTTATCAACTCAACAATTACAAATTATGAAATGACTAACACCTTTGAAAAATCAAACTTCATAGACTCAACAATTGAAACCAAAAATCCTATGGGATGGCTTCCGGAGAATTTCACACCGGATCACAGTAAACTAACCGACTGTAAATTTTACAACTCAAATATTACATCAACCAATTTATTTTTATCTACATACATTGCAATTGCAGGATCTTCAAGATACGAACTAATTAACTCAATTGACATGTCCAACTGTAATTTCTCAAAATCCGACCTTAAACTAACCTACTATACAATTAACATCGATAACTGTAGCTTTAGTGATGGTGATTGGGAAGGTTGGTCCACATATATAAATTTAAATTCCACATCAATTTTAAACCAAAGCATTGGTTACCTCTACTCCAAACTGTATGCTGAAAACTCCATTTTATCCAATGATAATGTAAGTTTTAAAGCAGGATATTTCTCAACTGGAAATGAGATTGCTCTAACCGATTGTGAAATTAACAATACCGATTTAATAATTGATGAAGGAATGAATTCCCGAAAATCAACCTTAAATATAACAGATTCAAAATTAAACGACTGTTTTATTGACTCTAAATTTGCAGACATTACAATAAATGATGCCGATTTGGATAAAACAAAAATGCGCTTACTATTCACAAAAACAATTCTTAAAAACAGTAATTTGACCAATGATGAAAATCTATCTGAAATATTTAAAACCTATAATAATAGCTTTATTTTCGAAAATAGTTATTTAATTAATAGTTCTGGAAAAACAAAATTAAATACAAAGGATATAATACCAGATAACCTTGATGAACTATTATTAAATGAAAAAGAAATTTATTTAGTAGGGGATAAATTAATCATCAAATTAATAGATTCTAAAGGAAATCCTGTTGAAGGCGAACATATCACTATAAAAGATTTATCAACAAATGATACTTTTGGCAATTATACCGATGAGAATGGAACTGTAAAATACATGCTTCAAAAAAGCGGGAAAATTAAACTTATTTTATCTACTCCAAATATCTTTGGAAATCATGATTATTCTAAAATCGTGGAATTAAATGTAAAATCAACTCCAATAAACATTAACGCCGCATCCATAAGAACCGCCTATGGAAATAACGGTAATTTAAAAATTAAATTAACCAGTAATAAAATTAATTCCACATTAGCTGGATTTAAATTAACCATTAAGGTATATACAGGTAAAAAATATAAAACATACCACGTTACAACAAAATCAAATGGAATTGCAACACTTAAAACCCCTAAAACATTATCCGCTGGAAAACATGAAGTCAAAATAACAACAATGGATTTGATTACCAAAAAAACCAAAATAATCGTGAATAAAGCAAAAACTACTGTTAAAGCTCCAAAAGTAACCAATAAATTTAAAAAATCAAAATATTTCAGTGCAACTGTTAAAAATAAGGCAACAAAAAAAGCTGTTTCAAATGTTAAAGTTAAAATTAAAGTTTATACCGGCAAAAAGTACATTACAAAAACTATTAAAACAAATTCAAAAGGAATAGCTAAATTCAATACAAAATCCTTAAAAATAGGCAGCCACAAAGTTGTAATTTCATCCGGAAATAGCAATTATCAAATTTCCGCAAAAAGCTTGATTACAATCAAATAGAAAACGTTGATGTTAGTGTCATTATTTGAAAAGTTTTGGTTGAACATGTCAAATTATCAAAGGGCATTAACATTAACAACAACCATCTGAAAAAATGAATGTGAAAAAAACCTGGGATGTATATCCAGTACATAAAATAAACTATAAAACTGAAATACCAATCGTTAATGTTAAAAAAAATAAGAAAAATAGATGGATTTAGTAACCATCTACTAATACTTTTAATTCACCAGTTACAATATCGATTATAAGACCGTGTACTGGTACATCTGGGATTAATGGGTGGTTTTTGATTTTATCCACAACATCTTTAACGTTTTCTTCTTCGTCTTCAAATCCACCAATCCATTCAGCTAAATCGTATTTAGCGATGTCTTCTTCTGCAATGCCGCGAGCGAGCATTTTTTCTTTTAAAGCATCAGCATCTGCACCAGCCATACCACATTCAGTGTGACCTACAACTAAAACTTCTTCACAACCTAAGTTATAAAGAGCTGCACCGATAGATCTAATTGCGTCTTCACCAACAATAGAGTTTCCAGCATTTCTAACTATTTTTGCATCTCCTCTTTCAAGACCTAAAGCAGGTTCGAAAAAGTCAATTAATCTGCAGTCCATACAAGTCAAAATAGCTAATTTCTTTTGTGCATGGTGAGACATTTCTTCGCCTTCAAAATTTTCAACAAATTTCTTATTATCTTCTAAAACATTTTCTAATATAGTCATCCTATACACCTCTTGCCATAGCAGTAAGGCCGGTACGTGAAATCTTTTTGATTCCATAACCTTTTAATAAAGATATAAATGCATCAATTTTCTCCATATCCCCAGTTAACTCAATTATTAAAGTTTCTTCAGTAACATCAACAATCTTTGCTCTGAAAATATTAGTATATTGCATTATTTCTGCTCTTGCTTTTTCATTAGGAATATTAACTTTAATTAAGCACAATTCCCTTTTAACAGCATTTTTAGTAATATCTTTAATCTTGACAACATCAACTAACTTATTTAGTTGCTTTGTAACTTGCTCCAAACCTTTTTTATCGGCATGAACAGTAATTACCATACGGGACAATCCTTCAACTTCAGACACTCCAACAGTAATCCCATCAATGTTGAAACCTCTTCTATTAAACAAACCCGCTACTTTTTGTAAAACCCCTGGTTTATCTTCTACTAATGTGGAAATGACATGATATTTTTTATCCATTTAAATCACATCCTTTTCTAGCTTATATTCACCAATCATTTCATTTATTCCCGCTCCAGGAGGAAGCATTGGCAATGCTTCTTCAGAGTCAATTACAACATTTAATAAAATTGGTTCATTATCTTTAATTGCTGAAGCCAAAGCCTCTTTGGTTTCACCAGGTTTTGTAATTCTTACTGCATTAACACCAAAACTTTCAGCCAGTTTAACAAAGTCTGGACTATTGCCTAATAAAGTTTGAGAGTGTCTTTCATCATATAATAAACTTTGCCATTGATATACCATTCCTAAGGTTCTATTTTCTAAAACTATTGCAATAACAGGTATATCATATTCACGAACAGTAGCTAATTCCTGGCAAACCATTAAAAATCCACCGTCACCATTAATAGATACAACCGGATCATCAGGACAGGCTACTTTTGCTCCAATAGCTGATGGGAATCCGAATCCCATAGTTCCGAGGCCTCCTGATGAAATGAATTTACGTGGTTTTTGTGTATCATAGAAATGTGCTGCCCACATTTGGTTTTGGCCAACATCGGTTGTTAGAATAGAATCAGGAGTTAAAACCTCTGAAATTTCTTTTATAACAGTTTGTGGTTTTAATGGAACATCACTATATGTCACTCTTGGAAGTAAATCTTGTTTTCTTTGCTTAATCATATCAGTCCAAGTATTTACATCATCAGAAACTGTATAATCACTTAAAAGTTCATTTAATGTAGTTAAAATATTTTTAGCATCTCCTACAATTGGCAAATCCACATCAACATTTTTACCAATTTCAGCAGGGTCAATATCAATATGAATAACTTTAGTTTCCGGGACAAAACTATCTAATCTACCAGTAGTCCTATCTGAAAATCTTATACCGATAGCTATTAATAAATCAGACTCATTAATTGAATCATTTGATACTTTTCTTCCGTGCATACCTAACATACCTAATGCCATATCATCAGTTTCATCAATAGCTCCTTTACCTAATAGTGAAGTCATTACAGGAGCATTAATAGTGTCTGCAAGCATTTTTAACTCACGGCATGCGCCAGAAATAATCACACCAGCACCGGCTAAAATTAATGGTCTTTTAGCTTGTTTGATTAAATCACGAGCTTTTTTAATTTGCCTAATATTACCTTTTGTAGTTGGATTATAGCCTGGTGTATCAATTAAAGAATCATCAAACTTAGACAATTCACCTTCTTGAACTTCTTTTGGAACATCTATTAAAACTGGACCCGGTCTTCCACTTGCAGCTATTTCAAAAGCAGATTTAATCATTGAAGGTATAAAATCTGGCTTTTTCGGTTGGTATGAATGCTTAACAATAGGCATTGTTATTCCAATAATATCTGCTTCTTGGAATGCGTCATTTCCAATTAAATGAGTTGGAACTTGCCCAGTTATTGCCAAAATTGGAGAAGAATCCATATATGCAGTTGCAATACCAGTGACTAGGTTTGTTGCACCTGGACCTGAAGTTGCCAAACACACACCTACTTTGCCAGAAGCTCTTGCATATCCATCTGCTGCATGAGCTGCGCATTGTTCGTGTCTAACTAATATATGATCCAAGTCTGCATCATATAACATGTCATAGAATGGTATGGTTTGTCCACCAGGATAACCAAATATTGTCTTAACCCCCATATTTTTGAGGGATTCAATTATCGCTTCTCCGCCTCTCATTGTAATAACCTTTCATATATATTATACATTAACATTTGAATACAAAAATATATATAATTATTGAAACTATATTAATGTACTAAACTTGTGATGATACTATGGAATTAACAAAATATATTTGTCATCGGATGCCTGAGAGAAGTTTCTTTATTAAAGGCCACCAGTTTCCAGTTTGTGCCAGATGTACCGGCTTTTATACTGGTTTAATCGTGTTTTTAATTTACAATTACTTCTTTAAGATTAATTATGACATCACCACTTTGATAATTTCAATGATATTAATGATACCTGTAGCCATTGACGGTTTTACACAGTATTTTGGTCCAAGGGAAAGCACAAATACATTAAGATTCATCACAGGGTTTATTGGTGGAATTGGCTTAATAGTATTTCTAAAAATAATAATTAGAGGGGCTTTTAATGTTTTGTTATAATTGTGGAGAAGAAAATCCGGATGAAGCTAAATACTGTAGAAACTGTGGTGCATTATTAAAAAAAGAAGAAACAGTTAAAAAAGTGGAAGTAATAGAAACCCCAAAACAGGAAAATTATCATCAAAAAACAACATCCACTACAACATCAAGCAATAATGACAGTAGTAACTGGCTGGGATGCTGCTGTTTGGCTTTAATTATAATATTTATAGCTTCAGCAATATTTAGCGGAGTTTAATTGTAAAAAAAGAGATTTGAGAGTTGAAAACTCTAATCTTTCATATAATAGTATAAAACAGCTTTTTGAGCATGCATTCTGTTTTCTGCTTCATCATAAATTACAGACTGCTCGCCATCAATAACTTCAGCTGTAACTTCCTGACCTCTGATTGCAGGTAGACAGTGCATAAATATAGCTCCATCATTTGCCAAACTCATTAAATCTGCGTTAACCTGGAAAGGAGCTAAATCTATTTTTCTTTGTTTTTCTTCGGCTTCATCACCCATACTTACCCAAACGTCAGTGTAAACAACATCGACATCTTCAAGTGCAACACCAATATCATCAGTAACAATAATCTCGGTATTGTTTTCATCGGCAAATTCACAAGCAGACTTTAAAATATCCTCATTAGGTTCATAGCCTTTTGGACAGGCCACAGATATGTCCATTCCAAGAAGTGGAGCTATTAATAAAAGGGAATTGCATACATTATTTCCATCTCCAACAAAGCAGATCTTTTTACCTTCCCAATCACCTAAATGTTCTTTAATTGTTAACATGTCAGCCAGTGCTTGGCAAGGGTGTTCAAGATTGGTCAATCCGCTTATGACAGGAACATCGGAGTATTTGGCTAGTTCAATAACATCATCATGTTCAATAGCTCGAATCATTATTCCATCAACGAAACGACTTAAAACTTTAGCAGTATCTGAAATTGGCTCTCCTCTTCCCATTTGCAAGTCATTGGATGATAAAAATATGGCTCTTCCACCCAATTGATACATTCCAACATCAAAAGAAATTCTGGTTCTTGTGGATGACTTTTGAAATATCATTGCTAATGTTTTGCCTTCTAGAGGCCTATCTTCAACTTCCCCTGCTTTAATTTTGCTAGCCAAATCAAGAATATATTTAACATCCTCTTTAATATCACAAACAGATAATAAACTATCCATCAAAAATTCCCCTTATATATTATAAAAAAGAATATTTGTTAAAGATATATATTAAATGTTTCTATGCTATAATTTGATAATTCGTCTATTCTTTCAATAGCTTTCATATCAGAAAAAGCTCTTTTAAAACATCAAATTTGTCCTAAAGTTTTCTAATTCTTCAGAACCATATTTATAATTTAAATCGTCAAAAAAAAATAAATAAAAGAAATTTAATTTAAAATTTCTTTCATATGTTCAATACGTTTGTTTACGAGTTCTGTTGTTCCCACATCTCTTCTGTGGTAAACATTACCTTTAACAAATTCACATGCTTTTTCAGCTATTTTTTCAGCTTCTTCAATGGTTTCACCACTAGCTACAATACCCAAAGCCCTTGAACCTGATAAGTGAATTCCGTCATCTTCCTGGCTTACAGCTGCATAAAATACTTTTGCACCTAAATCTTCAATAGCCTTTTCATCCACTTCAATGAGCTCTCCGGCATATTCGGTTTCAGGATATCCGTCAGGAACAATGTATTTACATACGCTTGCCTTATCTTCAAATTCAACTGAACCTAGATTGCCGTCAACAATAGCTTTACAGACATCAACTAACGGAGTTTTAAGTAAAGGTAAAACATTCATTGCTTCCGGATCTCCAAATCTTGCATTATACTCGATTAATTTAGGACCGTCAGCAGTTAACATGAATTGACCATATAGGATACCTTTGTATGGTTCAGCTTCTTCAGCAATAGCTTTTAAAGTAGTTTGCATAATTTCAACTGCTTTATCATAATCTTCCTGGCTTAAAAATGGCAATAGGCCTCCAACATCAGAGTATGAGCCCATACCACCAGTAATTGCACCAACATCTCCTTCAAATGCATGAGGATGGTCCTGTGCTGCAGGCATTGGAGCCAAGTGTTCACCATCACAGAATGCCTGGATAGTAAATTCTTCACCAATTAATCTTTCTTCGATAATAACTTGAGCAAATCCACCCATAACATTATCAATAACTTCACATGAGTATTCTTTTGCTTCTTCATTATCCTTTAAATGGTCTCCTACAATTTTAACTCCTTTACCGCCAGTCAAACCAACAGGCTTTACTACAACATCACGGTCAAATTCATCAAGGAATGCAGAAACATCTTCAGAGTTATCAAACACTTTGTAAACTAAAGATCCTTCTATCTCATAATCTTCAAATAATTTTCTCATGAATGATTTATCAGTTTCAATTCTAGCTGCACTTTGAGTTGGTCCAACACATTTGATTCCATTTTTTTGAAGTTCATCTACAATTCCTTTTCCAAGTGGAGCTTCAGGACCAATAAATGCAATTTCAATATCATTTTCTACAGCATATTGAGCTACTTTTTCAACTTCCCCTTCATCTCCTTGCTTAAATTCTGCAATTTTAGACATTCCAGGGTTAATTTTACTCATATAACAATATAATTCTACATCATCTTTTAAAGCATCAGCAATAGCATGTTCACGGGCACCAGTTCCAACAACTAAAACTTTCATAATATAGTCTCCTATTAATTTAAGATATGTATTTAAAAATATTTAAAATTATTATTTTGTAATCAGAAAAACTTTTATACCATATTATATATACAATTTTAAACAGAAGTCTAATAAAAGGTGATTTTTAATGGATAGAAAAATAATAATTGCACTTATAATTATTGTTTTAATTGCCCTTGCTGGACTACTTGCATTTTCAAGCGGTATTAAAACTGATACTCAAATTGATTTTTTGACTGGAAGCACCTTGAAAAATGGAGACCAGGTACAATTTGAACTGAAGGATGCACAAGGAAATGCCCTTGCAAATCAAGAAGTTAAAATTACATTCACTGGCAAGGATGAAAAACAAAATTTCACTATAACTACAGATGAAAATGGAAGAGGAGCTTTGATTTTAAAAGATGAAAATTCCGGTAATTACACAGTATCTGTAAGCTATGACGGTGACGATAAGCACAATGGATGTTCCAATAATTTTAAGATAATGCTTAAGGATAATGAAACTGCAGAAACTTCAGATGACTACAGTTATGACAGTAGCTATGATTATAGTAGTGACTATTCATATTCTTCATATTCAGATTCCAGCTATTCAAGTGAATCAAGTGAAAGTTCTAGTTCAAATACAATACAAGGCGGTCAAAATGATGGTATTGACGCCGATTATCTTAAAACCCACCAACAAAAAGTTGTAGATGGTAGTCTTGAATAACCATCTTTTTTATTCTTTTTTTTATTCTATGATTTAATTTTTAATATGAATGGTACAATAACTTTAAATATTAACACTTGCATATACAAGAGTATTATTGCATATGCAAGAGAGGCAGATTATGGAAAAAAATGAAAACATTGAAATGATTACAGGAGACCCTAAAAAGGCAATTAACAAATTATCACTACCCATCATAGCCAGTATGTTTTTAATATTTGCAAACAATATTATCGACAGTATTTGGGTAGCAGGACTCGGTGCGGAACCACTAGCCGCACTTGGATATATCACACCATTATTTATGATTTTAGTAGGTTTCGGAAACGGACTTGGAGCCGGGGGCAACTCATTAATCTCAAGATACATCGGAGCAGAGGATAAGGCTTCCGCAAACAATGCCGCTATTCATAATCTTATCTTAAGCCTTATAGTCTCAATAATTATTTCAATCATTTTTATAGTTCTAATGGAACCTATGCTAAAGATGATGGGTGCAAATAGCGTTATAAAATATGCTACAGACTATGGATTCATCATATTTGCATGGACATTCGCCATTTTAATGCCACCGATAGTAGGTGGAGCATTTAGAGCCGAAGGAGATATCAAAAGAGCTACAGTACCCATAGCCACTGCAGCAATAATCAACATGATCTTGGATCCGATATTGATATACACACTAGGAATGGGAATCAAAGGGGCTGCATGGGCAACAGTCTTAGGCCCGCTTATAAGTTTAGGATTGATGTTTTACTGGATTTTTGTTAAAAAAGACACTTACCTATCATATAACTTTAAAGACTTCCATAATGACCTTAAAATGTATAAAGACATTTTAGTCGTAGGTATCCCTGCCAGTTTAGAACAATTAGTACTTTCCGTTTTAACAATATTTGTAAACTACATGCTTACACTAGTATCAGGACCTGTAGCGGTAGCAGTTTATACAGCCGGTTGGAGAATAATAAATATCGGAATGCTTCCAGCAATAGGTGTTGGAACAGCGGCAATATCAGTAGCGGGAGTAGCGTTCGGAGCTAAAAAATACGAAAATCTAAGAGTCACTGCAAGATATGCCGTTAAAGTAGCTTTAATTGCATCAATAATTGTATGTATAATTTTAAATGTATTTGCAAACCAAATTGCATTTATATTTTCATATTCGGAAAATAGTGCCCAATTAGAGCCGTTAATAGCTAGTTTCCTTCAGATAATGTGTTTATTTATCCTATATGTTCCATTTGGAGCAAGTGCAGGTAATGTATTCCAGGGAGTTGGAAAAGGAACAATTTCATTTATATTAACCGCATTTAGGGAATTTATACTGGTTCTAATATTTGCCTATCTACTGGGATTTACATTCCACATGGGAGAATTTGGAATCTACTGCGGAATGCTTCTAGGGGGTGGAATAGGTTCACTGATATGTTACGCATGCATTGAACTATACATTAACAAACTGATAAGGGGTGAGGAACATGGCATTTGAAGACAATGTTCCAACAGCTCCATTCATCTCTATCATTTACAGAGAACATGCCAAATACATCAACGATAATGTTAAAGAAGAAAATTTGAGTTTTGGCCTTCATCCGCTTCTAATTAAAATATATAGGCACGAAGGAATTAGCCAGGAACAATTAGCACAAGATTTTCATTTAAATGAAAGCACAATAACAAGAAACCTAAAGAAACTCGAAGATAAGGGATTAATAGAAAGAATTAAAGATAAAAGAAAAAAATTAATTAAGATTACCCCTAAAGGTGAAGAAACCGCCAAAAAAGTTATGGACTTCGATGAAAAATGGGACAAACAACTTAATTTAACAGATGAAGAGTATGAATATTTTTTAAAAATACTAAGAAAAATAACTGAGGATTTATTATGAACCAAACTATAGAAGACTTAAAAACAAGAAGAAGTATCAGAAAATTCAAAGACGAACAAATCTCAGATGAAGAATTAAAAACAATACTAGAAACAGGAACCTACGCCCCAACAGGTCGTGGCGCACAATCTCCAAAAATAGTTGTAATTCAAAATCCGGAAACAATTAAAGAATTATCAGAATGGAATAGGAGCTTTTTCCCAGTTCCTGTACCTGAAGACACAGACCCATTTTACGGTGCAAAAACCCTTCTAATCGTATTGGCAAACAGTGAATTTCCAACATACATTGAAGATGGAGCCAGTGTGCTTGCAGTTCTTGTAAATGCTGCTCATGCAGTTGGTGTCGGATCCTGCTGGATTCACAGGGCCCGTGATGAATTTGCATCAGAAAAAGGTAAAGCACTTCTAAAAGAATGGGGAATTCCAGAAACATATGAAGGAATCGGCCATGTTGTGTTAGGTTATCCTGATATGGAAGCACCGGAGCCACTTCCAAGAAAAGAAGATTACATCCAGTTTGTGGATTAAATATTAAAAAAAAAGAAATTAAAGATGAGTTAAATCTACTCATCTACATTTTTTCAGGTGCTGAAACACCCAAAATATCTAAAGCATTTTTAATGGTTGTTTTAGCCCTATCAACTAAAATCAATCTTGTATCTTCTACTTCAGAACCAATAACTTGTTCTGATTTGTAGAATTTATTAAATGAACCTGCTAAATCGTGACAATATTGTGTGATATTGTGAACTCTCTTTTTGTTGGCACAATCTTCAACAACCTGTGGGAATTTAGCTATTTGTCTTACAAGATCCTGTTCTGCCTCATTTGGAACCCAATCATCAGAAACTTCTAAAGAGCTAATGTCTTTACCTGATTTTTTAAGTAGTTTACATGCTCTTGCATGTGCATATTGAATTGAAGCACAACCTCTTTCAAAGCTTAAAGCTTCATCCCACTTAAATGTCAAGTGTTTTTCCGGAGATAATTTAGCAATGAAGAACCTTACTGCTCCAACACCAATCTCTTCAGCCATCGGTGCGATTTCTTCATCTGATAAATCCGGATTTCTTGATTTAATTTCATCTGTAGCTCTCAATACTGCCTCATCAATTAACTCATCAACAGATACAAATTTGCCTCTTCTTGTTGACATTGAACCTTCAGGAAGAGTAATAAATTCATAAAAGATTACTTCAGGAGCTTCTTGTCTGAATATTTCTTCAAAAATAACTTTAATCTGTTTAGCCGCTAATTTATGGTCTGAACCTAAAATATCAAGTACAGTGTCACCTAAAGTAGCTTTGTATTTATGATAAGCTAAATCACGAGTAGAATAAAGTGAAGTACCATTAGACCTTCTTAGAACAAACTCTTTATCAATGTTAAAGTCTGTTAAATCAATGTATAACACGTCATCTTCCCTTGTAAATCCTTCTCTTTGAATATAGTTAACAAGGTCATCAACTTCACCATTTCTTACAAATTGACCTTCCCAAACAAAGTCATCATGGACAATATTCATCCTCAAAAGGGATTCTTTCATTCCACTGATACATTTTGACACTACATCTTCAAAGACCTTATTTAACTCTTCATCTGAGCCTTCTTCATATTTTTGGATTAATTCATCAACCTTAGCGTTTAATGCTTCATCCTCTTCAACAGCCTTGTTTGCATCAAAGTATAGCTTTCCAATTTTATGGTCTAGCTTATCCCCTTCATAGTCTTCAATTTTAAAACCACATTCAGTTATGCCGCAAACTATAATAGCTATCTGTCTTCCCATGTCATTTACATAATATTGGGTTTCTACATCTCTTCCGGCCAATTTTAATAATCTTGAAAGGGAATCTCCAAAAATGGAGTTTCTAATGTGTCCAATGTGAAGCGGACCATTCGGATTGGCTGAAGTGTGTTCCAAAATAATTTTCTCATCATACTTAGGGAGTTGGCCATAATTTTCATCAACTTTTTCCAATAACAATTTAGAGAATTTTGAATAGTCAATGAAGAAATTTACATAAGGACCAAAGTTTTGAACTTTAGTAAAAATTTCTGGAACTTCAATTTTTTCAACCAAGTCTTTTGCAACTTCAGGAGGTGAAGTCCTTAATTTTTTAGTAAGTGCAAATGCAATGGTACTTGCCAGGTCTCCTAAATTCGGATTTGGTGGGAATTCCAACTTGAAATTCCTATCAATCTCTACATCATATTGATCCAATGCTTTATTAATAGCTTCAATAGCTTGTTTTTCAATTTCAAAATACATTAACTCACCTTATAATAATTATAAACCTCTTAACCAGAGGGAAAGATAACCAATTTTTGGAATAACAACTAAATTATCACCTATTGTTACGACTCTCTCTTTTATTTGGCTAGCTTTTACATAATATGGGTCCGGAGAATCATTATTGTCCCCTTTTATTACATACATCGTAGTTCCGTTAATATCTACAATATTAATTACTCTATGAATTACAGGTTGATCATACCATGCTGCATCGTAAACGACAACATCTCCCACTTTAACATCATTTGGGTTGAATTCATGAATTCCTAGAAAATCTGCTTTTTCGACAAGGACTATATCTCCCCTGTAAAATGCAGGTTCCATACTTCCTGAAACAACTACATTCAAGTGTTGAGCTGCAATCAATACGATTATTAAAATTATGATATATGATGCAACTTCTTTAAAGTCAATTTCCATTTGTATTACCTTCTTCTTTTCTTAAATGCTGCTTCGAGTCCTAATTCAATAGCATCAGAAGTTTTTTGCAAATCTTCCATACTATGAGCATTTGATATAAAATTACATTCAAATTGTGACGGAGGTATAAATACCCCTTCTTTTAATAAAGTTTTAAAGTACCTTAAGAATTGTTTTTTGTCTGATTGTTGAGCATCTGCATAATTGTAGACAGGTGCCGGATTGAAATAAATTTGAAACATTGATGCAAGTCCAACTGGCTGGATGTTGTATTCTTCATCTTCAATTATGGATTTAATGTTTCCTCTCAAATAATTGCCTTTTCTTTCAAGCTCTTTGTAGAATGCATCATCAAGCTGTGTCAATGTGGAAATACCTGCCTGAACAGAAACAGGATTTCCTGAAAAAGTACCTGCCTGGTAAACCGGACCTTGCGGTGCAATTAATTCCATAATTTCTTTTTTACCACAAAATGCGCCCATTGGAAGTCCTCCACCAACAATTTTACCTAAAGTGGTTAAATCAGGAGTAACTCCATAATATTCCTGAGCTCCACCACGTGATGCTCTAAAACCGGTGATGACTTCATCAAATATTAATACAATACCATTTTCTTCAGTGATTTTTCTAATAAATTCTAAAAATCCCGGTTTTGGCTCAATACAACCAACATTACCCATAACTATTTCCATAATAATACAAGCAATGTTTTCACCTTCTTTTTCAATTAATTCAGTCAGAGCCTCTTCGTCATTAAATGGAACGGATAAAGTATTTTTTGTAGTGTCAACCGGAATACCTGCACTATCAGGCAGGGTTGCAGCACCAGAACCTCCTTTAACCAATACATAATCATGTGCCCCATGATATGCTCCTTCAAATTTAACAATTTTATCACGGTCAGTGAAACCTCTTGCAAGTCTGATTGCACTCATAGTAGCTTCGGTTCCACTATTTACAAATCTTACCATTTCAGCAGAAGGGATTCTATCAACAACTTCTTTTGCTAATTTAATTTCATTTTCGGTAGGAGTACCATAAGCAGTTCCAATAGTTAGTTGATTTGAAACTTCCCTTACAACATTAGGATCTGCATGTCCCAATATTAAAGGACCATAAGCTAAACAATGGTCAATATAAGTTTTTCCATCCACATCCGTAAGTTTAGATCCTCCAGCGCTTTTAACAAAAAACGGATAAGGTTTAAAAGCACGTACAGGAGAATTTACTCCACCAGGAAAATAATTTTTAGATTCATTGAACAATTCTTCAGAATACATTTTATCACACTATAAATGTTGGATTAATGAATTTACACAGGCTACCGCAATAGGTGTTCCTCCTTTAGGACCTTCCACAATAATATTTGGAATATCAGAATTTCTTAAAGCTTCTTTAGAATCAGCTGCTCCTACAAAACCAACAGGAACGCCAACAATAGCTTTTAGATTCATTTCACCTTTTTGATATAAATCCATTGCTTCAAAAACAGCGGTTGGAGCATTACCAGAAACTACAATTCCTTCAAAATCATTAGCTGCAGCATAACGCATTGCCGCTGCCGCCCTTGTAATTTGATTTTCTTTAGCTATTTTTACAACTTCCTCGTTTTTAATGTAACACTCAACTTCCCCATCATATCTTGTAATACCATATTTAACCATATTAATGTCGGTTAAAATAGTTTCTTTATTCTTAAGGGAGGCCATAGCTGCATCCACAAAATCAGGACTCATATGTACCAATTTTGCATATTCCGGATCGGCAGTTGAGTGAACAATTCTCTCAACGATGTCTCTTTCTATAGGTTTTAAATCTTTGACATCATCACCAATAAGACCACGGATAATCTCTCTACTTTTATTTGCAATATCCAAGCCTTGCTTAGTTGATGCACCCATGAACATTTTGTCTGTCATGAGTTAATTTTTGAATTAAATATATGTTAAATATTTTGATTATTGAAAAATATTACTGTTTTTCACTAGCTGAAAAACCAGCCAAATAACCAGTTGAAAAAGCAATTTTTAAATTATAGCCACCAGTCGGGCCATGTAAATCCAGAACCTCGCCAGCAAAATATAAGTTAGGTGTTAATGTTGATTCCATGGTTTTTGGATTGACATTGCTTAAATCAATCCCGCCAATGGTAATTTTTGCTAAATCCTTATTAAAGCCAATTATTTCAAAAGTAAATCTTTTTAAGTTTTCTATTATTCGATTTTTACTTTTCTTATTTATTCTGGATAATTGAGTCTCACCATCAATATTGCATTCGTCCAAAAAGAAATCAATGAAATTGTTTGTTAAAAATAGCTTCAGATAATTTTTAAGCATTGTTTTTCCTTTATCTTGAAAATCAGCTGTAAATTTTTCATTTAACTCTTCACGTGTGAAGTTAGGGCATAAATCAATAGCTATTTCAAAATTGCTTTCAAAACTTTCATCTTCCAATAAGTTATAATCCAAACTCTCTGAAATCAAGTTACTCAGATTGATAATTCCGGGACCTGTAAGCCCAACATGTGAAAATAATACATTTCCCTTAACCTTACTTTTCTTATAACTTACAACAACATCATATAATGTAATTCCGGCAATATCTGACAGGTCTTTTTTAGTGATTAATGGTGAAAGCCCATATTTGATGTCAGTCAATGGTTGTGAGGTAAGGGAATAGCTTTTAATATCGCAACCCGTTTGCGGATATGTCACGCCTCCAGTTGCGATTATAACCTTTTCCGCTTTAATAGTATCGTTAATAATGAAGCCCTTTGCTATAGTTTTTACTTCAAAGTTATACTTTATTATAACATCATCCAGATAATCCATTAAAATCTTCAATATATCCCTAGACTTTTCAGTTTCTGGAAAAATTCGGTTATCATCTTCTTCAATGAAATCCAATCCTTTATCTTTGAAAATTGAGAGTAGCATTTCATTTGTAAATGTAAAAAAAGAGTGTTTTAAAAAGTTTTTTTGAGGATAAATGTTTAATAGCTTTTTTATTGGTTTTTGGTTAGTAATATTGCATCTTCCCCCGCCAGTCATTAGGAGCTTCCGTCCAAGCTGCGGGTTTTTATCAAGCAATATTACCTTTGAAGAATTCTGACTTGCAGCAATTGCAGCCATGATTCCTGCCGGTCCGCCACCAATAATAGCTATGTCATATTCATCCATATTAATCTAAAAAGAAAAAAGAAATTAAGGGGTTAATCTGTGTCTGTCTCTTGGGAAGAGTGCACATTCACGGATGTTTTCAGATCCGGTCATGACCATAGTTAACCTTTCTGCACCTACACCCCAACCTGCATGAGGAGGCATACCATATTCAAATGCTTTAAGGTATGTTCCAAATCCTTCAGGGTTTAATCCTCTTTCTTCAATTTGTTTTACGAGTAAATCATGTTGGTGTACACGAGTAGCACCGGAAGATAACTCTAAATTATTATACATTAAATCAAATGCATGAGAGTATTTTTCATCCCCTTCTTTAGGCATTACATAGAATGGTTTAATTGCAGATGGCCATTCAGTTAAGAAATAGAATCCTCCCATTTCATCACCTAAAGCCTTTTCAGCTTCACGGGACAAGTCTTCACCCCATGGCATTTCAACACCATGTGCATTTACGATATCAACTGCTTCATCATAGCTGACATGTGGGAATTTTTCATCCGGAATTTCTAATTCATGACCTAATATTTCCAATTCGTCACTACATTTTTCATTAATGTCAGTTATTACATTAACAAGCATGTCGTTTAAGATTTTCATTACATCTTCATCATCTGCAAATGAAACTTCTGCATCAATGGAAACAGCTTCGTTTAAGTGTCTTAAAGTATCATGCTCTTCTGCTCTGAAAATTTGAGCGATTTCAAATACTTTATCCATTCCACTAGCCATCATCATTTGTTTGTATAATTGTGGAGATTGACCAAGGAATGCTTCTTTATCAAAGTAAGCAATTGGGAATAATTCTGTACCTCCTTCAGTAGCTGAAGCTACAAGTTTAGGAGTGTTAATTTCATAAAATCCATTATCATAGAAGAAATCTCTGATAGTATGGAACATTTGACCTTTAATTTTGAAAATAGCTGAAACGTTTTCTTTTCTGATATCTAAGAATCTTGAATCTAATCTAGTATCGATTCCAGCTTTAACTTTTTCTGTTGGATCCATTGGTAAAGGTTGGTTAGCTAGATTTAAAATTTTCACTTCTTTTGGTAAAATTTCAACACCATTTGGTGCTTTTGGAGCTTCTTGAGCCATACCTTTAATAGCCACAACGGATTCTTTTCTTAATTCTCTTAATTCTTCCATAATTTTTTCATCAACTTTTTTACTTGGAGCGGTAATTTGAACTCTACCGGTTACATCACGGATGATAACGAACATGATTCCACCGAAATCACGAATCTCATGTACCCAACCCATGATAGTAACCTCATTTCCTGCAATTTCAGCAGTACATTGGTCAGCATAGTTAGTTCTTCTCCAATCATGTAATAAACCTTGCAAATTATTCACCTCGGTTTTGTAAAAATAAATAATAATGATAAATTTTCATTATAATTTTAATATTAGATTTAATGTTTAATAAATATATGTAATAATAAAAAAAATAGAGAAAAAAATTAAAATTTATTTTTATCTAATGTTTTAATGACTTTTGCAGGAGCCCCCACTACAACTGCATAATCCGGTACATCCTTAGTAACAATTGCACCAGCTCCAACAACTGCATATTCTCCAACAGTGACACCGGCCAAAATACTTGCACCGGCACCAATCCAAGCTCCTTTTTTAATGTGAATAGGCTTACAAGTTAAGACTTGCCTGTCATACTCATCATGATTATTTGATAGCAATTGAACATTTGCAGCCATGAGAACATCATCTTCAACTATTATTCCGCCACGAGCCATCAAAAGAGAATTAGAATTTATAAAAACATTATTTCCAATCTTCATATGATCAAAGGCCGCACCTGCAATAGGAGCCACAACACTTGAGTTTTCTCCTAAATTATCGCCAAATAACTCCTTTAAAATTTCATTATACTCTTCAGTCATAGGCATTGTGTGATTGAGTTTGAAAACCAATTGAGATTGTTTAATTCCCATTTCTATTTCTTCAGGAGACATTTCTCGCATATCTACTCTAAATTCTTCCATGATATCGCCTCATTAAAAAAAAAATTATTAATTAATTAAAATTAGCTATTTCAATCTTGTTTTAAAGGAATTCGCATGTGCATAGAACCCTTCATATTCAGCTATTGGAACGGAAGTTTTTGACAGCTCCTTAAGACCTTCTCTTGTTAGTCTTTGAACTGTTGGTTTTTTAATAAATGCTTCTGTTGACAATCCTGAATACATTTTAGCTCCTCCTCCAGTAGGTAAAACGTGATTAGTTCCAGACCCATAATCTCCGGCTGCAACTGGAGAATATGCGCCTAAAAAGATAGATCCTGCATTGTTAATGTGTGATAGTGTTTCATCATCATCTTTTGTGGATATGATTAAATGTTCCGGAGCATATTCATTTGTAATATGAATTGCTTCATCAAATGTGTCAGTGATAATAATTTTCCCACTTTTTGCTAAGGATTCTTCAATAATTTCACGTCTTGGTGCAGCTTCAGTCATTTCCTTTACAAATTCATCAGTTTTAATGGCCAAATCTTCACTATCTGTTACTAAAAAACAAGATGCATTTGGGTCATGCTCTGCCTGAGCCAAAATGTCAGTTGCCAAAAATTCCGGATTTGCAGTTTCATCAGCCAATATTAACACTTCTGATGGACCGGCAGGAAACTCAATATCTACTTGACCATAGACCAATTTCTTTGCGGCTGTAACGAATATATTACCTGGCCCAACAATTTTTTCAACACGAGGAATTGATTCTGTTCCAAATGCAAGTCCTGCAATGGCTTGTGCTCCTCCAACTTTATAAATTTCATCTGCTCCGGCAATATCGGCGGCAACTAAAATCGCATCCAATATTTTACCATCCTTTTGAGGCGGTGTAACACAGACAACCTTTTTAACACCTGCAATTTTTGCCGGTATTACAGTCATCAAAATTGATGAAGGATAAGCTGCACGACCTCCAGGGATATAGCAGCCTGCAGAGTTAATAGGTCTTACAATTTGGCCTGCAACAATTCCAGGATTTACTTCCATTTCCCATTCAGATGGAATTTGCTTTTTATGAAATTTCTCAATATTTGAAGCGGCCTGTTTTAAAGCCAAGAGTAATACATCATCTAAAGTATCATATGCCTCTTTAATTTCTTCTTCTGATACTTTCAAATTTTCTATTGTAACTCCATCAAATTTTTCAGTATACTCTCTAATAGCGTGGTCCTTATTCTCTTTGACATTATTTAAAATATCGGATACAATATCTAAAACATTATTAACATCCTGTTCCGATCTTTTTATTGTTTCTGATATATCAATATCAGAGTATTTGAGTATTTCCATAATATCGCTACCTTAAAATAGCCCCAGTATCAGCTGAGTGAACCAATTTTTGATATATTGCCAACCATCCTGTAACATCGCTTTCAGGGTGTTTGACTTCTTTTAATCTTGCTTCAATTTCTTCATCGGTAAGTTCAACATTAATTTTTCTATTGTTAATGTCAATTTCAATTATATCACCATTTTGAACAGCAGCTATTGGACCATCCTCTCTTGCTTCCGGTGATACATGTCCTATGCAAGGCCCTCTTGTTCCTCCAGAGAATCTTCCATCAGTTATTAAACCCACATCTTTAATGTTCATTCCCGCCAGAGCAGATGTTGGATTTAACATTTCGCGCATTCCTGGACCTCCTTTTGGACCTTCGTATCTAATCACGACAATATCTCCCTCTTCAATTTCATGGTCAAAAATTGCTTTTGTTACATCTTCTTCTGAGTTATATACTTTTGCAGGTCCTTTAAGATGCATTAAATGGTCTGCCACTGCACCTTTTTTAACTACACTTCCATTTGGTGCAAGATTACCTTTAAGTATTGCAATACCACCATCTTCATGTACTGGATTATCCAGGGTGTGGATAACATCCGTATTTTTATTTTCAAAATCCTTCAAGTTTTCTTTAATTGTTTTACCGGTGACAGTTAACTGATCAGTGTCAATTTTATCTCCCAATGTTTTTAATACTGCTTGAATTCCACCGGCCAAGTGTAAATCCATCATGGAATCTTCACCTGCAGGAGATATTAAAGCAATGTGAGGAACATTCCTTGATATTTCATCAAATAACTCTAAATCAACATTGACACCTTCAACTTCACTAGCAAGTGCAGGTATATGTAAAGCTGTGTTTGAAGAACCTCCTAATGCCATGTCAACTGCAATTGCATTGTTAAATGCTTCTTGAGTCATGATATCTGAAGGTTTTAAATCTTGTTCAACAAGTTTGATGATTTGGCGACCGGATTCATATGCTACTTGATTATTTTCTTCTGTTAATGCATGAGTTGTAGCACAAGTTGGAAGAGATAGTCCTAATGTTTCTGTTATACATGCCATTGTGTTTGCTGTAAATAATCCTGAACAGCTTCCCGCTCCAGGACATGCACATTTTTCAAGTTCATTTACTTCTTCTTCAGTCATTTTACCAGCGGAATAAGCACCTACAGCTTCAAATACAGTGATTAAATCAGCAGGTTTATTATTATATGAACCCGCTTTCATTGGTCCCCCAGTAACAACAATTGATGGAACATTAACTCTTGCAGCCCCCATAATCATTCCCGGAACTACTTTATCACAACTTGGAATTAATACAAGCCCGTCAAAAGCATGGCCCTTTGTCATGCTCTCAACTGTTGCTGCAATGATTTCTCTTGAAGGAAGAGAATATTTCATTCCTTCATGGTTCATACTAATTCCATCACATACTGCCATAGTATCAAATTCAAATGGAATACCTCCAGCAGCAATAATACCTTCTTTTACAAATTCAACAAGGTCTTTTAAATGAATATGGCCCGGTACAATGTCTGTAAAACTATTTGCAATACCAATAAATGGTTTTTTAAAGTCATCATCATCAAGCCCACATGCTCTTAGAAGAGATCTGTGTGGTGCCCTTTGAATTCCTTTTTTTATACTATCACTTTTCATTCAATCACACAATTTAATCAATCAGTATTATATATCTCATTAATGTTTTTTATAATAATATGATTTTGAAAAAATAGTTTCCCATATGGCAGCCATCTATATGACAGTCCATTTATTTGAAAAGTAATAACAATAATTTAAAGATTTAAAAAGTAGGTTCATTAAAAAAATAGAATTATAACATAAACTATAAAATTATAGTCCAAATCTTTAATTAAATGATAGTTAAAATTTTAGCAAAAAATAAAAAATAATGGGAAAATTAAATTTCCCATCTTAAAAGTGTTTAACTTTTCCTTTTTAATGATATACCAACAATTGTGAGTAATGATAAGAGTACCATTACAATCGGATTACCTGTAGCATACATTTTTGGAGGTACCGGAACATTAACAGGAGGTTCAACAGGAGTATCATTATTATCAATTACCTCTATTTCAGTAGTATCATTATTGTTAGTAAGATCACTTTCATAAGTATCACATACAGTGTATGCATCAACAACAAATTTACCACTTACTAAAGCTTGAGTATCAAGCACGAGAGTAACTTTTTCTCCAGGAGCTAAATCTCCAATGGTCCAAATTCCAGTATTCGGATCATAAGTTCCTTTAGATGGTTTAAAGCCTAAAAGTTTTAACTCATCCGGCAAATT
>JAEIGA010001891.1_pt1 | contig 33307 bp, 59 predicted proteins | sample 9270691 | NCBI WGS metagenome assembly JAEIGA01 (sample SAMN17057246, study PRJNA624740) | gut metagenome | biome: biome; isolation source: fecal sample | host: Bos grunniens | place: China: Xizang | collected 2019 | reverse complement strand
TATATATTCTCTAACTTCTTTTATTATGTTTTCTTTTTGGTGTAATCTATATTCTAATTCTTCTACTATCAAATGTTCTTTATCTTCTAATTGTTTTAAATCTTCATAATCTCCTATTGTGTTATAACCAAAATTTCTAATGCAATATTCATCTTCTTTTGTAAATTCTATTTCTTGCATTATTTGTCACTTCCTTTTAGTTCTTGTAATTTATTTAATGTATCTTTCCTTTCGGCATTTACATTGTTTGCAACTTGATAAAAATTATGGGAATACTCATTATATTCCATTTTATCTATATTTTTCTTACAAATATCATATCTTTCTTTTAACCATTTTTCTAACTCATTTATTATATTATTTAGTCTTTCTATTTCTTTGTTTTTTTCTTCAAAAGTTTTTTTAATCTCCATTACTTTTAGTTCTATATATCTTACTATGTCTTCATTACTCACTCTTTATCACTCCTCTAATATTTCAACTTCATATCCTATTAACTCATAATATTTTTTTACTATCTTATAGAATATTCTAGGTACTTTTTTGCATGTCTTAATACTTAACCAGTCTTTTTCAATTTCTTTTTTAATAATTACTATCATCTAAACCTTCTACGATATCATTTATTAAACCACCTAAACTAGATTGGCTAACTGTATCGTAAACTTTCTTTCCTTTAATCAGTTGCTTTAACTGACCGATCCTTAACTTGTAATACCCACTATTATCCCAAGTGTATCTTCCTTTTCTCTCTGGTGGTTCTTCAAGTTTCTTTTTTAGTGCATAATCAAGTAGTTCTAATATGTCATCCCTATCATTAGGGCTTAATTGTACTTCTGTCATATTATTATTCCTTTCTTGCACCGAACACCCCTATAATTTATTCGTTATGCTGTATTCTCTTGAAAGCTGATTCTCTATTACTCTTATTTGCAATTTCACACTTTGTATTGCTTCCTGATTGGCTTGGTAAATTGCTTCCTTTACATCCCTTTTAAATCTTTTTTCTGCTACTTCTGGAACTCCATACACAACTTGTTGTATTAATGTAACTGGCATTCCTTTTTCGGCTCTTAATTTTAATGCTTCTTGTCTTAATGTAATTTTGTAATCTCTTTCAGCTTCTGCATATTCAGTTCCTGTTTCTCTTAACTTCTTAATTGATACATTCAGTTCTTTTATCTTTTGTTGCAGTTCATTGTATAAATCCATTTATTCACCTACCTTTATAACCTCGTATCTATCTTTTCTATCCTTTATTTTTTTCAAGTAGCTTGGTGTCTTGTAGTATGTTATAGTATGTTCGTGTACACCCAAATATTTAGCAAGTTCTTTTATAGTTCCACCGAACAAGTATTTATCTCCTTTGTATAGTGCATATTGTTTCACTACATCATCTCCTTAAATATAGCCATTAAAACATTAACTACTATGCTATCTCCTGCCAAGTGGTATAAACTACTATCACTTTGATTTTTAGCAACTTTATCAAAATCTTCATCTTTTACACCCATTAACCTAAAACACTCTTTTGGTGTTAGTTTTCTTATTCTTAAATCACTTGTTTGTGTTGCGGTTATAGTTCCATGATTTTCCATAACTGTTGGGGCAGAATAGTTTTGATCTACTATTCTACTCGCTTCGTGATTACTAGGACTATAATTACCTAAAACTTTAAAATTATCTATATTTACATCACTCCTTAATTTCTTTCAATTTTGTTATTGACATATACTACATTTTGTAGTAATATATAATTGTACTTAAGAAAAAGTACAGGAAAGAGGATTTTAAAAATGATAGAAAAAATTACAAATCTTATGAAAGAGATAATAACAAACAACAAAAGCGAAGAATTATATTTAAAAGATAAGGATTATACATTAAAGTATGATTTAAAAAACGAGTTTTTGTTTATATCATTAAGTTGTGAAGATTTAACAAACGCAACTTATACAACATATTGTGATTCTTCTATTTTTGATGATGTTTCAATGTATGATTTAGAATGTCTTGAAGATTATAGTGAAAACGATTTGAATAATATTTATGATTTATTAACTAAAATAAGTGGTAATAAATAATGAAAGATAAATACCTAAAATACATTCGACAATTTTCACAAATAAACATTTCAAAACTATGTAAAGAACTAAAAATTGATAGACAAAACATTCTAAATGGCAAAGCAAGTGAAGAAACTACAAAAAAGCTTTATGATGAATTAATATCAAGACTAGACAAATTAAAAATCTAGTCTTTTTTTATTACTACACCAACATTCCCCCCATAGTTGTTAGAGTTTGTGATTTTCCTTTTTGTACTCTACCCATACGAGTTTTTGAGTTGGGTTGTGTTAAATCTATTCCGTCCCCTTCGGTTGCTTCTAAATACCCTTTTGAATTAGCATTTTTTATTTTTAAAATGTTTGTATTTTCAGGCAATTCTCTACATATATAATCAGTTGTATCTGCTCTTGTATTTCCTTCTCTTGTCGTTTTACTACAAGCAATATCTCTATTTATAACTAGTTTATTTTCATTTACTTTATATTTGTCATCTTTACTTGTAATATATTCCAGCATCTTGTCACTCAAAAAGTATTTTTCCTCTACATTATCTTCTAACATATCTTTCAATTTTAGCTTCAAAGGTATTGGTTTTGGGAATGTATAATTATAATCTCCTAGTATTGATACCATAAATGTTCTATTTCTTGTTTGTGGTATTCCATAATCAGTGGCAATAAGGTCTTGCCAATAGTTTTTATAACCTAGTTCTTCAAGTCTTAACTGCCACCTATTAAAGTGTTCAACATTATCTGCCCCATGCACTTGTGGTACATTTTCCATTAATAAAACTTGTGGCAGTGATCCTAGTTCTTTGCATTCAGATAATATTCTTTCTACTTCCCAAAGCAAACCACTTCTTGTTGATGTATCACTCATTCCTTTGCCTTTACCAGCTAAACTTAAATCTTGACAGGGAAATGAGTATGTCATTATGTAAGTGTATTTTTCAGTATCTACTATTTCTAAATCTTCTCCTTTAACTTGTTGTATATTTACAAGATTGTTTGTTACATATATGTTTTCGTATATTTGGTATAAATCCAATTCCTTTAATCTTTTTATTTGTTCTAAAGTCATTGGTTCATTGTAATTGTTTGATATACCTTTTTTATAAAGAAAATCAATTATTTCTTCTTTTGGTATGTCCATAACTCCTGCTGGGTGATAGCCATTTGGAAAATGTATATCTTTATATGCTTGAATACTTTTTACTGCCCATTCACATATTTTCCAATGTTCAAACTCTACTCCTAGATATTTTAATGCAAGTGCTTGACTGCCATATCCTGCAAATAATTCTATAAGCCTTATTGGTTTTGTTATTTTATAAGTGGGATATAACATTTCAAAGATGTTTGTTTGTCCTTCTAAAATGGTAAATCACTATCCTCTATTTGTATTTGTTCCCCTATATCACTATCAGTTTTAATGCTTTCTCCAAATTGTTCGAATGGATTTTTTTCTTCCTGTTCTACTATTTCAAAGTCATTTATAAAAATATATGTGTATGTCTTTTTTTCTTTTTGATTAAAACCTAACCAAGCTTCTTTTATCTTTATCTTTGTTTGATTTTGTAAATCAACACCATTTCTAAAATGGACTTCCATATATCCGTTTACATATTCTCCGTCTTTATTCTTTTTTGATAAACCAATGGAAAATATTGCTTTCCCATTTCGTTCGTTTCTAAATATCATTTCTTCTTTATCAGTTATTATTTGCATTCTTTATTCTCCTTATCTAATATTTCTAAAATATCTTCATATAACTTAATTGGTCTATCAACATTTTCTAAACTATCATATACTCCTGTTATATATTCTCTAAATTCTTTTATGATAGAGTGTAGTCTTTCTATTTCTTGATATAATTCCATTATTTTAAAGTTTTTTTTCGCTTATTATTTCAAACAGTCTTTCTTTACTTATTTCAACTAATTCTATTTCGCTCATTTTTTATATAATCTCCAATACTCTAAATAATTCAGTTTCTGCTTCTCTAGATTGTGGTGTGTATTCTTGTTTATTATCTGGTAAGTTCAATATCCACATAACACTTGCTACTTCATTTATTGGCATATTAGAATGTAACAAATATTCTCTTACCACTTTTTCTATATCTTCTCGTTCATAAAGTTTTGTTCTATAATGTGCTATTCTTTCGTATAGTTCTTCTATTTGTTGTTCTTGTGTCATTTTTTCAACCTCTTTTCTAATAGGTCTATTGCAATATCCCTTTGTTTAAATGTTAATTGTCCGTCAGTTGTAACACCAAAGTATTTATAAAACTCTTCTCGATTAAAGTTGTCTTCTTTGTCTTCATTCTTTTCAATTAACTTTTTAAGTTTAATCATTTGTTCATTTAGCTTCTTTTCGGTTTCTCTTTGTAGTTGTTCAAATCTAATGTTTCCTTTGTGATCTCGTATTACCAAATCTACTATGTTTCTATTTGAATCGTAATCTATATAATCAACATAAAATCTTGTCTTTGTTGTATAACTACCACTTGCCGTTTGAAAAAACTCGTTTGACTCTTCATCTGGCTTATGTATCTTACCCATATCTTTTCTTGGCATTACAAATATACTTGGTGCAGTATAAAGTTCTCTACCTATTCCAATGTTGAATCCTGCCCTCTTGAATGAGTCACTACTTTCTCCCTTCTCTTTCTCGGTGTATGATTCAGTACCAACATCTTGTTTTCTTACCCATTGTTTCTTATCATCATCCCAAATATCAATATTGCAGAATAAGTTTCCATTGATTACTTCGTGTGTTCTTTGCCAGTTCATTGTTCCTATTGTTTCATCCAGGATGTTCATATCTACTCTTGCGTTCTTATAAAGAAGTAATGTACACCAGTTCTTTTCTATTTGTGATACTCTTACCTCTATTTCTTCGGCTTTTAATGTTCGAAACTCCATATTATCTCTCCTCTAATCTATATTCTTTAAACTTGACTCTTTTACCTAGCCTGTTCTTTTTTGTTATCCATTTATCTACTATGTTGTAACCTTCTTTTCTTAACTCGTATATTGCGTGTTGCAAGTCTACTATTTGTAGTTGTAAGTAACACTCAAAACTATTTATTGTTTTGTGCCTTTCTAGATACCATAAAACTTGTTGTGTTTGCGTTTGATATTTCATTTTCTATCTCCTTTTTCTTTTCTAAACATTCTTTGTATGTCCCCCTATATCTAATTCCACAACCAAACCCACCACAATTCTTGTTCTTACTTGAGCTTTCATATACCAACTTATGCGTTATCGAACTTTCTGGCTCATCTAATCGTTCTATGCTATACCTCTCCAATTTCATCTTCTAACTCCTTTAGAGCTTTCTTTATCTCTTCTACTGGATCATCGTATTCAAACTCTTCAAACTCTTTTCCATAAAGTTGTTCTTTTACTAATCTTGCAAATCCCATTAAGTAAGCATAAGTTTCTTCTTCTTTTTCTCGTTCGTAATCAATATCCCAGTTACCTCTAAACTGTTCTTCTATTTTTTCTTCCATATAATTTAATCTCCATTCTATCTATAAATTCATCTTTTGCATTTTTATAGACTTTTCTACCACACCAGTTGCATATCGAATATCTATAATTCTTTCCTACTAAAACCGTATGACTACATTTGCATTTGTACATGTGATCTTGCAACTTGTTTGTGTATCGTTCTAATTCTTTGTAGTTCATATTGTTTCTTCGCATTTTTAATTCTTCAATAAGTCATCACTTCTTTCTAAAGATGTGTCTTCAACCTCGCCATTTGCTATTTCATAAAGTAATTTCATATCCCATATTCCAGTTTCGCCACGATAAGCTTTGATGTCGTCATCCCAGTATGCTAATTCTTTAATATCTTCGTCTCTAAACCCTTTTCCGTAATTAACAATAAAGTCATCGTGTCTACTTATCATATCCTTCAATTCCTTTAAGGAAATCTTCATATCCTTCATCTCTTTCTTCTTTTATTTCTTGGTTAAGCCATTTAGGTACACTTGTTTCTTTTTGTGTAATGTGTTTCTCCCAAGTAATTACCTTTTGCTTCCAATTTTTTACTTTGTTCCCTTTACTATCCGTCCAGTTGCTTACTTCGTAATAGTCAAAGAACTTTTTGGCGTCCACGCCTTTGTTTCGTTCATTACAATATTCTTCAACTTCTTCTAAAGTTGGTTTTCTAAATCTTTCTTTATATATTTCTTTCTTACTTGTATTATTATTACTTGTATTATTCTCTATTGACTTTTGGCAATACCCCCCATTGCTTTTTGGCAATAGGTATTGATATTTGTCAATACCTATAATTTTGATAATTCTTCGTTCTATTTCATTCCCGTTTTTCTCATAATCAACTTCTATGTACTTTTTATCTTTTAGTTGATTTATCCATTTACTAATAGAAGAAGCGTCAACTTCATATAGTCTTGCAAAATAATTATTAGAAGCAGTGCATTCTCCATATTTACTAGACAAAGCAGTAATTTCTCCATACATTAACTTTGCATTAGCTCTTAAGTCGTTGTCGTACCTAATATTTGCAGGTATAATCGCATAGTAGTTTGGTTTTTCATCCATAATTACCACTCCTTAATAAGTTGAATAGATACTTCTAACAAAGCAATACATGTTAAGTCTATTAGCAAACCAAAGTAAGTTAGTTGATATGTAATTCCACTAAACATTGGAATAATTCCCCAAAAAATAAAGTCGTGAATCAATAATGCTCCTGATCCTAACATAGTTATTAGAACTATAATGTTGAAAATGTTTAATTTTACTTTTTTAATCTTTTTCATATTTATCTCCTTTCTTTTTCTTTTTTGTGGTATAATCAAGTCGAGAAACTATTTGCGTTGGGTTTCTCATTTTTTATTTTTAATATGTAACTATATTTGCGACAATTAATGCACAAAAATATCTTCATATTTACATTCCAAGACTTGTAGCAACTTACTGATCGTACTTTCTGTCATTTCTGTACGACCACATTCGTAGCGGTTGTATGTTGCTTTTGATACCCCAATAGCTTCTGCAAGTTCTTCTTGAGTAAGACCTTTTTCTACTCTTTTTGCTCTCAATTTAAGGTTCATTGTATTCTCCTTTCTTGTCGCCTTTATCGTTGACAATACCAATTTAACACACAAAAAAATCATTGTCAACTATTTCTGCGACAAAAATGATACTTTGCGTGTAAAGTGTGATATACTAATGTCAAGAGGTGTTATTGTGCGTAATGATGAGTTATTAGATAAAGAGTTTAATCGAATTGTTGGAGATGTTTTAAAAACCAAAAGAGAAAGAAAAGGATATTCTTTGCAAGAATTAAGTAATAAAATTGGAAACAAAGTTAGCAGACAAACATTAAGCAAATATGAAAACAATACCTCTAATGTTAGACATGGAACTTTTATTGCTATTTGTGAAGCTCTTGGAGAATATCCACCAGATGTATTTGAAGAGATTTCATTAAAATATATGCGATTTGTTGAAAACAATAAAAATGAAATATTAAAAAAATAATTGATAAGGTGGGTTCGGTATGTCAATTAAGAAAAAACAGTTAAAAACAGGGAGCAAGTATTGCTTTACACTACGATATAGTGATATTTTTGGAAACACAAAGCAATATACTTCAAAAGGATATGATACAAAAAAAGAAGCATTGGATGAAGAAGCAAAGTTTCGAATAAAAATGGCAAACAAAAAAGTATCATCTTCTAGTATTACATTTAAACAACTAGAACTAGAATATTTGGAATATATAAAAAAAGACATAAAGATTCAGTCTTTAAAAAAATTGGAAAATCAAGTTAAGTTACTTGAACCAATAGATAATATGAAAGTAAATGACTTTAATGTACAAACTTGGAAACAATTTCAAATATACCTAGAAAAGAAAGACTACTCTGTTGAATATAAGAACAAGATCATTCGACTACTTAAAAGACTAATCAAATACTCAAACAAGTTTTACAACACAAATGATTACATGCTAAACTATATAGAGAACTATAAACGAGTAAACGAAATGAAGAAAGAAATGCAATTCTTTAGTTATGACGAATTCAAAAAGTTCATATCTGTTATAGATGAGTATGATTATAAAGTTTTTTATGAAAGTTTGTATTTGCTGGGGTTAAGGGTTGGAGAACTTACGGCATTAAAATTTAGCGATGTAGATTTTACAAAAAAAGAAGTTAGTATCAACAAAACACTAACTACCAAACTAAAAGGGCAATTATACACTATTTCAAGCCCAAAGACAGCCAATTCTAATCGTACCTTACCAATTCCATTAAAACTAGCAAACGAATACGAGAAACTAAAAGAACAGGCAAAAAAGAAAAAGTATTATACGGATGATTGGTTTGTGTTTGGTAATGAATTACCATTTAGAGAAACAACTATCCAGGTAAAGAAAAATAAGTATTGCAAACTTGCTGGAGTAAAACAGATTAGAATACACGATTTTAGGCATAGCTTTTGTGTATGGGCGTTAAGAAATGGAATCAGCGTACAAGTAGTAAGCAAATATATGGGACATTCAAAACCAAGTGTGACTTGGGATATATATTGCCACATAATGAGGCAAGACTTGGAACAAGTAAGCGAGTTAGCAGATAAATTAGAAAAAGGTATGTAGATACCTTATAAAAAATCGCAAATTGTGGTTTAGAGTGTGGTCTGTGTAAAAATAGAAATAAAAAAATCGTTGTATTTCAACGATTTAAAGACAACATGGTGGAGCATAGCGGAATGATTAGAATATATCACATTCGTTATAATTCCTTTTAATGTCAACATATTTATTACATAAACAAATACTCAAAAATTACATTTTGGTAATAATTTGTGGTCTAGATGTGGTCTAGAAAGGAGTATTTATGAAAAACAAAACAAATAAATTAAGGCAATTAGAAAAGAATAGATTTAGCGTGTTTTATGATTCTCTATCTATGTGTTGTGCTTGCGGAAGTATGAATAATATGACAAAACACGAAGTGTTTGAAGGCAAGAACAGAAGAAACTCTATGAAGTACGGTTTTGTATTGCCATTATGCGTAAGATGTCATCAAAAACTTCAGGAAAATCAAGCGTTTTCTACCAAGTGGAAGCAAAAGTCTCAAAAGTACTTTGAAGATAACATTGGAACAAGAGAAGATTTTATTAATATTTTTAGAAGAAATTACTTATAAGATGTCGTAAAAATGTCATACTAGGTAAAGTTATAATAAAAGTGTGATGAAAAGTGAAAAAGTCACCGAACCCATGTTATCTTTAAAAGATAAAAATTAAAAAAATGTTTTGGCACTAAAATCACACATTTTGCACTTATCTTTTAAAGGATAAGTGTTTTTTCTTTCAAGTTTGCATTTTTATTACACTCCTTTCATTTTGTGTAAACTTGAAACCTCCTAGTACTACCTTTGTGGGTAGTACCTGGTTTATAAAACATTATAAACTGGGTAGTGCTTACGAGGGGGTATTGTTTTGGAAGAATTGATAGAAAAGTTTAAAGAGTACTTGATTAAGAAAAAGAAACCTTATGTTGAGAATGTAGCAAGAGATTTAGAAATAGAAGAATATCAAGTGTACGGTTTACTGGAAATGCTTAAGCGACAGGGATATTTGTTTGACGCTGTAAACGGACAAATATTGAAGGTAAAGCCAGACAAAGAAGCCGACATCTATCAATTACCTACTAATTTGAGTCATATTAAGTTGTTGCTATTAAGTGATACTCATTTGGGTTCGCAATATGATCGCGTAGACATTTTACGATACCTTTATAGAAAAGCAGAAGAGAATGGCACTAATTATGTTCTACATTCTGGAGACTTATGCGAGGGAATATCTGGTAGAAGTCAACAGTTGTATGAATTAAGACCTGGAGCTTTGTCTTACACTGGTCAAAGAGACTATGTAATAAACAACTATCCCCATTCAAACATTCCTACTTATTTGATAGCAGGAAATCACGATTTGTGGTGGGTAAAACAATGCGGTGCGGATATATGTCGTGATATAGCAAATCATAGAGACGATTTAATCTATTTAGGTAGCGATTGTGAAGATTTGATGATAGGAAAACTTCGTATTCGTATGAGACACGGATCTCAAGGAAGTTCTTATGCTCGTAGTTATCGTGTACAAAAGTATCTTGATTCGATACCTGCCGATGAAAGACCACACATATTGCAAACAGGACATACACATCAAGCATTTTATATGCACCAGGGAAAGACACATTGTTTTCAAACATCTTGCTTACAAGACCTAACACCTTACGAGAGAAGTATGGGGTTTAGTAATGATAAGTCAGTATGGTGGGTAGATGTAGATATGGATAAGCACGGGAATCCTGTAAAAGTAAGCCAAGAGTTAGAGACTTTTGGAAAGAAATTAGTAAGATAATGCTACTTATATGTAGCATAGAGTAGATAACTCGGATACATACCTCCGTGATATATCTATTCTATGGTGCTTATAAAGGCACTTATTATAATATGCCAATGCTATCTTTTATAGGTAGCATAGAGTAGATAATTAAGGACTATCTATATAAACAGAATTATCTTCTCTATGGTGCTTATAAGCAAGAAGGAGAAATTATGAAATATCAATTTATAAAAGTAGATGACGATACAACAAAACTAAAGTACAAAGACAAAGAGTTTGAAATTAAGAAAACAGTCGGCTTGTTAGAAAAGTTGCAAAAAGTAAACAACAAGGCAAAGTTATCTATGATGAAAGCATTAACAGAACAGGGAATGACTGCCAATGACTTAATAGTAGAACGAAAAGAAGGCAATAAGACAACAGTAGACAAATCTAATCTTATTGAATTGGAACAATATTACATTGGAGTAGAAAGCCAAAACATATATGATGACATCCTAAAAGAGTCTACTGGTATGAATTTAGCCGAAATACTTTTAGACATTGATTTAGATTATAACGACCAAAATGTAGTTAAAGATTTTATGGTTGAACTAACAAAGGCAATTTCCATAACGCCAAAAACACCCAGTGAAGAAAAGTAAAACGACATTTTGTTTTGGGTATGAGAATGACCTGAATCAAGCCTATGCCTTTTACTGTGCAAGATATAAAGACATTACATTTAAAGAGTTTCGTGAATTAGGTCTTACAGACTTTCTAAAGAAGTTTGCAAGTGTCCCTGAAAGCGAGCCATTATATACAATACTAAAGTCAAGAATAATTGACTTGTCACAAATAAAAGACAAAAACGAAAAGAAATACTGGAGCAATCTAAAAAAAATGAACGCTATTCCAGCAGAATATCTATCTGTGGATGAAATATTGACTGATTTAAGCCAGTTCGCAAAGGAGAAAAGATTATGATTCAAGAAAGATTAGAAGAATTCAACAAAAATGTACTTATTTTAAATGAAAAAATAAGCGAGTATTCAAACAAAGAAAAAGGTTTAAGATATTGTCTTAATACTACACAATTACTATGTAGAGTGGACAAGTTAGAGTTAGACACTAAAGAATTAGAAGTTGCAAAGTTTAAACAACAAATAGAAAACAAAGACTACAAGGTTGTAGACATTGTTAAACTTGTACCTAAAAACGAAATAACTAAAATAGACGCCGATAAGTTCACAATAACTGAAAAGAAAACAAAAGGTGCAATCATTTATAATGTTTCAAATCAATTAGGAATACATAACTCTTACGAAAGTGTAGATGAAGCGTTCGAAGCGTGCGAAGAATTTAACAAAGAGTTATTTAGTGTTTTATGCAAATAGAAGTGTGGAAGCCAGTTCCTAATTATGAGGGACTATATGAAATTAGTAATTTAGGTAGAATAAGAAGCTTATACAACTACAAAAGAAATGGAAACAACATATTAGTTCCCAGAATCAAAAGAGGTTATTTCACGGTTGGATTAAGAAAAAATGGAGTTAGAAAGTGGCGTTTGCTTCATAGATTAGTAGCAAGTGCATTTATACCAAACCCAGAAAATTTGCCACAAGTAAATCACAAAGACGAAAACAAACTTAATAATAATGTAAGAAATTTAGAATGGTGTACAGTTTCTTACAATAATACTTATGGAACAAGAATAGATAGAGTTACTAATAAGACTGGCAAAATAGTTTATCAATATGACTTATCAGGAAATTTTATAAAAAAACATAAAAGCATAGCAAATGCTACTAAAGAAGTTGGTCTAAAGTCTGTAAGTACAATATCACTTTGTTGTAGTGGAAAATATGAAACAGCAGGTGGTTATAAATGGACATACAAAGGTGGTGATGATACCTATGGAAAATGTGTTCTATTTTAGAGAAATAAATTCTATAGGTGGTTGAGTGTAGAATCTTTTTTCTATTACCTATCAAAGTTGTTTAAAAATATGGTTGTCTATTATGAAACTGCCGATCCTATACAAGTTGAAAGACTTGCAAAAAATATAGAAGTTCATAAACATAAGGGGGAAATAGTCAAATGCAAAAGGTTATTTGGAAATTACGGACTGAATAACTTTTTACCGTATGTAGAAGCAAAAGAAAAATACTTTGTAATACATTGTGACTATAAAAAGAATAAACTAGCTTCTCCCCTAATCTATCCTGGATTTAAGTATATAGCAGTTAGTAAGATAGCTGGAGAGAGTTTTAAGGAAATGACTGGAATAGATTACGAATTAATATATAACCCAGTAGTATTAGATAAACCAAAAGTTGAAAAGAAAGACGGTTTGCATTTTATATCAGCACAAAGGATGAGCGGAGAAAAAGGTGCTTGGAGAATTCTCTTATTAAGTGAAATGTTAGACAAAGCAGGAATAAAGTATGATTGGGACATATATACTAACAAGCCAAAGAAATTAGATATAAAAAAGATAAGCCCTAACATTCATTTAAAAGAACCAAAGTTAGACCTAACAAAAGAAATGGCAGAAGCTAGTTGGCTAGTACAATTAAGCGACCACGAAGCATTTGGTTTAAGTGTAGCCGAAGCACTTGTTCTAGGTACTCCAGTAATAGTTACTGACATACCAGCATTCCACGAGATAGGATGTAATGATTCAAACTCAATAATGCTAGATTTATATATGACAAATATAAATATAGACAAGATTGTTGAAGGTAAAAAGCCGTTTAAGTATACTCCACCAAAGAGTAATTGGGGAAAGTATTTAGACAACAACAAAGAATACAATCCAAATACTATTGTTATGGCTACTGCAAAAAGAAGATACACAGATGTTGAATTAGGCGAAAAGCTTAACAAGAACGATGTAAGACCTATGACGATGTTAAGAGCAAGCATACTAGAAGCGAAAGGACTGGTTGAATGGTAATTCTTGTATTAAGTTGCGATAAAAATGAAGATTTGTGGTATCCATTTCATCACTGCATAGAAAAGTATTACCCTAACCACCCAGAAATCATTTACGCAACGGAAACAAAACAAAACCCATATTACAGGACTATATGCAAAAACTATCCGTTAGAGATATGGACAAAGAGAATAAGAGAAACCTTAAAAGAAATAGATGACGACATAATATTAACAATAATGGATGATGACTTTATAAGAAAACCAGTAGATACAAAACGAATAGAATACCTAAAAACGCAATTAAAAGGCAATATTGGAGCTTTTTACTTTGAAAAGTGCTTTGATAAAGGTGACATTAAAACAAACATACAAGGAATGAAAAAAAGAAGACATGGTTCTAATTATGAAGTATGTATAAATTGCGGAATGTGGCAAAAAGATAAATTCATAGACATTATTTCAAGAGATAGTGATCCGTGGGATGTAGAACTTAATCAAGACAACAAAGGTTATGACTTTTATATGAACTCTGGAGAATATATAATCGACTGGGGTTATAAAACTTGGATATATGCGGGAGTATGTAAAGGTAAATGGTGTCGAGAAGTAGTACCATTTTTCGAAAAGGAAGGAATTAAGGTAGATTATGAACAAAGAGGATTCAGTGATTAAACTTTCCATAGTTATACCCTACTACAAGACTTATGAAGAAACAGTTAGATTACTAGACATACTAGAGAAACAACTAACAAACGAAGTAGAAGTATTTGTAATAGATGACGGATGTCACGAAGATAGACTAGATCGGTTCGAAAAAATACACATAATACATCTAGAAGAAAACAAAGGTATAAGTTATGCAAGAAATCAAGGAATAAAACAAGCAAAAGGAAAGTACATCGCATTTATAGACAGTGATGACTATGTAGCAAGCGATTACATACAAACATTAATAAATAAAATAGACAGTTGTGATTTTGACTATTGCTATTTCAGTTGGAAAGCAATTAACTCAAAACTAACAGTAAGAATAAAAGACTTCCCACCAAGTTGGAACTGGGCGGTATGGAACGCAATATACAAAAGAGAATACACAGAGTTGTTCGACGACAACATAAGGTTCTGTGAAGATGTACCGTGGCAACAAAAGATGAGAGCAAAAGGTGGTAAAAAAGAAATCATAGACAAGATACTTTACTATTACAATGACGGTAGACCTGGAAGTCTAACAGTAACAGGTGGAAAGGGTGGCGAATAGTATGCCATATAAAAGCGAAGCACAAAGAAAATACTTTAACGCAAACAAAGACAAGCTAGGAAAGAAAATGGTAGAACATTGGAACAAAGAAACAGGAAACAAGAAACTACCTAAACGAGTAAACAAATCAAAATAAGAAGGTGGTGGTGTTATGGCTAATGAACAAAACCTTAAACCAGGAGAATACAAGCTAACACTAGAAGAACAAAAGAAAGGTGGTATTGCTTCAGGTAAGGCAAGAAAAGAAAAAGCTTCGTTCAAAAAAAGTCTAGAAACATTACTAAATAGTGACATAAGGATAACGCAAGGAGCAATATATGATAAGTTTTTGGCAATGGGAATAGACATAAGTGGTAAGCCATTAACAGAGATAGCAAATCTAGGGTTACTATTTGGAGCAATAGACGGAAATGCAACTAACTATAAAACACTAATGGAAACAAACAACGAGATAGTAGAACAAGAAGGAACATTATCCCCTACTCTTAAAATTGAATTGGTAGACAACTCTAAACTGGAGAAAACACTTTATGAAGAAAATAAACATTGAAAGACTTGTTGAAGGTAACGGTCTTACATTAGAAAGGAGAATGCTAGGTATGGAGTTTATAAAAGTTGGAGACAAATATCTAATCAAAGACTCAAATGGAATCATAGTCGATGAAAAAGAAAAGAAACAACTAGAAATGAAAGAGTTAGTTATAGAAGACATTAAAGCAGATTGTGCTAAAAAGATTACACCTAAACTAACTAAAAAGAAAAAGGAATTAGAAGAGCTTGAAAATATCGAAGAAACAAAACCAATTAAGGACTGATATTATATCTCAAGATGTTCCAGAAATATATGTTCTAGGTAGCACTCAAAGTGGAAAGACATTCATAATAGCAGAAGCCATTATAGAATATGCACAAGCACTATACGAGTATGATTCCAAGAAACAATATTATGGAGCAATCGTTGGGTGGACTATTGACTCTTTAAATGGAAACATAGTTGAGGTGTTCCAAAGACATTTTGACGAGTTGGGGTTCAAGAATGGAAAGAATTACATATTAAAGTGGAACAACGATGAAAAGAGTTTAAGCATATACAACCTAAAGATGTTCTTCTTTGGGTTTAACAATGTAAAGAGCTTTAACAAGATATTGGGTAGACCTTTAATATTAGAGTGGATAGATGAGTCGGCGAGAATATATACAAACAAAGAACTTCAAGCAAGTTTTAACGAGTTTCCAGGAAGACAAATGTCGTTTGCTGGACATCCCTATAGGAAGACAATACACTCTTTCAATGTGGAAGGTTCTAGTAGACATCCGTACAAAGAAACATACATAGACAATAAACCAAATGCAGTGCATTATACATTCTTTCCTTATGATAACCCTATGCTAGACACAGAAGAAAAAATAAGGGAAGTTGTAGAGATGTTTCCACCTGGAAGTTTAAGACAACAAAAGGTCTTTAACGAATGGGTAATAGCAGAAGGAAAAGTGTTTAACGAGATCAATGTTATAAAAGAAATACCTTATATGATAAGGGAAATTCATATAGGCATAGACTATGGTTCAGTAAATCCTACTACATTTGTCCCTATTGCATTATGCTTGGACAATAGACAATGGAAACTTGTTAGATTGGAGACATATTACCATAACCCAAAAGAATTGGGAGATACACCAACAACGGAATACTATTCAATGCAGTTAAGAATGTTTATGGTGTACTTGAAAAGCAAATATCCTGCAATACCCATTAAGTCAATAGTAATAGATAGTGAAGCAAGCCACTTTGACAATAGATTAACGGTTGACGGAATAGCACACGACATTTCAAAAAAGGGTGCAGGTTCAGTAAACGAAGGAGTTGAGTACTTGCAATCACTTTTCTACAAGGGATATTTGGAAATATTAGAAAGACCTTCAATAACGAACTTTTACCAAGACGGACATTATGAAGAAAGTGGAAAGGATGAAAGTCTAGTCGAGTTTGACTCTTATCAGTACGACAGAATAAAGAGTGAAGTCACAGGAACAAATGTATACAAGAAAGACCTAGATCACTCTATCGACGCAACAAGATATGTACTTGACTTGATGAAAGACTATGGACTAGCTCCAACGGTGTAATGAAGATAAGGTGCAAATTAACCAAAAGATTTTTAATGGAAATAGACATAGAGAGTTATTTGGATAACTTGCGAAAGATAGGCATTAAGCAGGAACTACCATTAAAGGTGACTGTGCCTTGCCCAAGATGTCACAAAGTAGAAGTTTATGAAGTGTACGAGAATAGATATGTATTTGTTGAAAACATAAGTAAGATGTCGTAATTATGTCTTACTTATTGTTTTATAATATAATTGATAGAAGAAAGTGCAAATATAGGAGCAAAAGCTCGCTATCAAGGCATATAGACTGGAGATGTTTATATGTCTTTTTTTCGTAAGAAATGGAAAATGCACTTATATCTAAACGGCATTTATGTAGGCAAGTGCCGTATTAATGAAGAAAAGCCAAGTGAAAATGTGTACATTGTTCACTTTTGGTTTAAGAAACAAATATTCAAATCAAACCATGTAAAAAGTGTAATACACCCTACTTGTTGTCTAGGAACGGATGAAAAGAAACGAATCACGCACTGGACATTTGAGTATGAGAAAGGAGTAGAAGCATGATAGGAAGAATAAGAAACACTGGTGTTTGGGAAGCTCCTTTCATTTCAGTTAAGGCAAAGGTAACAATGCCAGGAGAAACAAACGGGAAGCCAAACATTAGATACAAAGAAGAACATGTTGTAGCACCAAGTGCTAAAAAGATTGCAACATACATTAGAAACCAAATATTTGGTAGTGAATTAGTAAGTCAAACAGATGATATGGACATTAACTGGTTAATGCCAACATTAAGTGAATCATTAGAAAGAGCAATATACCAATGTGAAAGTTTTATATATCTTCACAAGTACAACAACAAAGTATATCTAGAATGCCTAAACAAAAATGATATTCACGATATAGAACAGGTATTCGACCAAGTAAGAAAAGCTACTATTATTCAAGAGTTCGAAACTGAAAAGAACGAATACGAATTACATAGAACAATAACTATGCCAGGAAACAACACTTCTGTTGTTGAATTTAGAGCATACATAAATGACAACGGAAAGTTAAGAGAAATATCACTAGAAAAATTCAATTCTATATTCAACACAGAATATGAATCAGTAGAAAACAAACCATACGAGGTTTTAATCAACATAGACATTGGACAAGACTTCTTCAAGGATAGTAGAAAACTACTTAACGAAGAAATGGCATTAATAAATACTATCGCAGAAGAAGTAGAAAAGACAAAGACAAGAATAGCAACAAGCGAACATTATGCAACTGGAGATATTGCTACAAGTTGGCAACCAAAAAGTACAACATACGACCCACATACTATTACAGTTGGAACATTGCAAGATTACTTTGTATTAATGCCAGGAGATAGGGATCACCAAGTATTCCAGTTCTTACAAGGCGATGTAAGAATTGATAAATACGAAGATACATTCAAGTTTTATGATTATCAAATAATTCAAATGGCTGGTCTTTCTCCAGCAAGTTTTGGATATGAAAAAGACGCTTATATGAACACTGCTAATGTAGATTTATCTGCTAATGCAAGTGATATGACAGTAGAAGCAATTAAAAGGCAATTAGAGCCACAAATCAATCGATTAATAGAAAACATTATTAGATTACAACAAAGCGCTGAAATTGAAGAAAACAAGATACCTTTAGAGGTTGAATGGGACTATGGAGCAAACGAAAGATTTGACGATATGAAAAAACTTGAAGTGTTAAAAGATGTACAAAGAACTATGAGTGTTCCATATAGTGTAAGAGCAGACATAGCACTACCTATATTGAACAAGTTAGTAGAAGAACCTATTGAAAAAGAAACTCTTATTAAAGAATGGCAAGAAGAGTCAAACAAAATTGATGTTACATTTGGAGAATTATGATTGACGAGCAAGAAATCTATGAAGAGTTTGAAAAGGCATTATTAGAAGCACTGGCAGTATACAAAGAAAACCAGTACATATCCTATGAAGCCATAACAATCTTTATAGAAGACAAAGTCTGGGAGTCTACTATCAAATATAACAGGATGATAAATGTCACAAAGGAAAAGTTCTTTGAAGCACTCTATAATGACACACCACTAGACGAATATATCAAAGGAATTACAGAATTGTGGAACATAGACCATTCGTATATGGACAAGTCTATTGAAGAACTAGGAAAAATGGTTATTCAAAAAGATTTTTACAATGCAGCTATGTACGGGAATAAAAAACTAACCACAAGATCAATAAAACTAGAAAACTACTGGCGGGAATACCAACTTACAAACGAAGAGTTGTTTCCATTAAACCCAGAAAGAGATTTTAGGATATTAGAACAAAGATATGTTAATAGGCATATCAAACTATATGAACAAACAAAAGAAAGACTAAAAGAAAGCAAAGACAAGTCTGCTTATTTAGCAAACTTTCTTGAAAGATACGAAAAGTTAGACAAGACCATTCCGTATTTTAGTCATACTACTGGCGACATAATTCGTTATGTAGATGTAGGAACATACCTAAATATGTTATACAATGTGAACCTTACTAGGAGTGCTTGGAACAGAGCTATATACGACGCCAAACTATTAGGCAACGACTTATGGTACTTACCTGCTCATCCGTTCGCTTGTCCACACTGTATGGAATATCAGGGTTATGTATACACGAACCACACACCAACACCAAGAGAAACAAACATCCTAGTTCAATATGGAAAACTAGGGAGTTGGTTTAAGGGACAAGCAATAATGGGTGGAGTTGGACATCCTAATTGCAAACATGTATGGGCTTCTTATTGGAGTAAAGAACAAATACAAGATGAAAAGTTTGACAGTGCCGAATGGGAAGAACGATACAAAAAGAAACAAAAAATACAAAGTCTTGACTTGGAAAAGTCTAGGTTACTTGCAAATCGACGGGTTTACAAAGAACTAGGACAACAAGACTTGGTAGATAAAACAACAGAGAGAATCAAAACAATTCGAGAAAAGAAAAAAGAACTCGAAAAGTAGACCTGCCGTATGTCTATAAACTAGACGAGGTATACCAAAATTTGCACTTTCTCAACCAATTCTAGATTAAAGGAGAGAAAAAATGGATATTAAAAAATACCTAAAAAACAAAGATATTGAAGTCACAAACGATGACATTGATATCGACAAGCTAGAAAAAGATTTACTAAAGGGATATGAACTATCTAGCGAAGTAGAGAAAAAGGTTTCTAGTGCATTAGAAGAAGCAAATAAAACTTCTAAAGGTGCATACACAGAACTAGAAACAAAGTATAACGAACTTCAAACTAAATACGATGATATTGAAAAACGAAATACTGACATTACCGAAAGAAACAAATCTTTAGCATTAGAAAATGTAATGACTAGAGAAGGTTTTAAAGATGAAGATTTCAAAGACATTAGTACTATGAGATATTCAATGTTTGGCGATGTTAAGGACGATCGTGAAGCAATACAAAAGATTAAAGAGAAGTATCAAAATACATACTTCCCTACTCCAGATGTTCCAAAGGTTAAAGACGACTTACCTATTAGTAATGGAGTAAGCCAACCAAAAGAACCAGTAGTAACTCGTAAAACTAGCATTAAAGATTTATTAATCAAAAAATAATAAGGAGATGAAATTATGTTCGAAGAATTAAATTTAGACTTACAAGCATTCACTAAAAGAGTTTATGACGATATTTTATATCAATCAACATTCTATAAATTTTTAAACCCTGCTTACATTGGGACATTAAGACAAACAGGAGCTCCAGTTATTGAAGTAATTAAAACTGATGTTCTTTCTGTAAATGTAAGAGAAACAAAGGAAATTCAAACTGCACTTGATCCAGCATTAGTAACTTATGGACACACTATGGTTGACCTAACAGAGTTACCAATGGACTATGCAATTAGAGTTCCTGTAACTGTAAGTGGTAGTGATATCACTAACGCAATCCAAAGTGCTGCTGATTTAGAGGACTCTGCAATCGCAGAAGCAATCGACACTTATGGATATGCAAAACTTGCTGCTGCTCAACTTACTGAAGCAGAATGGGATCCAGCAACTCAAGAAGATTACATTGTTGCACTAAACGGTTTAAGAGCAACTTTATTCAATAACAAAGTTACTGGAGAATATCGTTTAGGATTAGGTGCTGTTGAATATGCAAATCTAGTATCTGCATTAACTTCAGTATTGAAGTTCGAAACACTTGCTGGTCGTGAAGGTGTTGATATGGGAGAAATCGCTAGAGTTTATGGCGTATCAATCTTTGAAATTAATGACAATGTTTTAGGCGATGACGCAAAAGGATATTTCTTCAACCCTATCGCAGTTGTTGGAGATACATTCTTCAGTGCATTCGTTCAAACTGCTACTGATATTCGTTATCCTGGTTACTATTGTATTTCTGGAAACCAAATGTTTGGTGCAGAAGTTGTTAGACCAGAAGCTATCATTCGTTTAGTAGAAGAAGTATCAGCATAGTAAGAAAGGGGGTTAAATTATGACCTTCTTTGAAATAAGTGACTTTACAAGTAAATATACTGATTGCCAAGTTCCTCAGCAATGGCAACTAGAACAAGCCTGCGAAATGATTTATTCTCAAGTAGGGCTTCGTTATCGAAACTCAAATTGGGGAGTAGATAACTGCCCTACTGCTATTAAAAATGCAAGTATGGAACAATTAAGATTCATACTAGAACACGATATACCATTAATCGACTTTAAAGATAAGGTAAAAGCTGGAGATATGGAAAGTACTTTATCAAGCGACTATTCTACTCTTGCTTTAAGAATGCTAGGTAATGCAGGTTATCTAAATCGAGGAGTTCCAATGAATTACAATATGGGCTTAAGGATACCGTTCTAATGTTTTTAACAAATGCAATGAAGGGTACTTTAACAAAGTACAACAGAAAAGGTACGGGTGTATATGATGATGAATACACTGAACAAGTACCAGTTAAACTTTGCCCGTATAACCAAGATGTAAGGGTTGCTTTTGGTGTTTATTCAGTACCAGAAGCAGAAGGTTATTACATTGTCAAATCTAATACGGATGTAAAAGAAGGCGACCAAATAACTTTTATGGGAAAAACTTACACGGTTATAAAAGTAAAAGATAATTGGATATGGAATCGAATTGAAAACTATACGGTGGCAGTTAAGTAATGGAAATAGTAGCAAAGTTCGAACCTAATCTATTAACGGAACAAAAACTTAAAAGAATACCTGATGAAGTGCTTTTCTCGGTAGCAAAACAAACTTTAGACTTTAGTATTCCTATAATTCCAATGAGCATTGGTAGAGCTACTTCTGGAACATTACGAAGAACATCTGTTCAAGGCGGAGTTCGCAGTATGGACGGGGGTTATTACATAGGATCATTTACCGACTATGCTTCAAGAGTGTGGTCTATGGACGACACTTTAACAAACTGGTCTACTCCAGGAACACATAGCCAGTGGTATGCAAGAACACTAAAGGAAAAAGGCAAAGTTATCCTGGAAAATGCAGTAAATCAAACTTGGAAGGATGAGTTCTAATGGATGTAACAGAAAAAAACCTAGTAATTATTTCTTACTTACAAAGCCAATTTACTGATTATCAAGTAAAAGCCGAGTTTTCTACCAACGATAGCGATAAAAAAGTTATTGTAGTACAAGAACAACCTGGAGAAAAAATAGTGTTCTATGGGGATATAACACCCCTATTTAACTACTATCAAGTTAATATCTATGGTTTATCAATAAGAGAGAATAAAAACACGGCTACCCAAATTGGAGAGCTAATAGGAAAGCATGTTCAAGTTACTTATAAAGAACATACTTGGCAAATTATATTTATGCAATATTCAAACCCACAAGCGATTGAATACATGGACATTAGAAGAGTTGGTTATAGTGCAACCCTAAAATGTATCGTGAATCAAATTGCTTAAGAAAGGAGCAAAAATGAGCGAATTTTATGTAACAAATAGAGATGTCATTAAGAATTTCTCTATTAACACTGGAACAACAGCTGTCCCAGTTTATACAAAGCTTTGTACTTCTAGTGAATTAACTTTGTCAACAGATTTCACTGAACAAACATTCTTTGTTTTCTGTGACGCAATCCAAAGAAGTATCAAAACTGGTGTAGCACTAACGATTGACGGAACAGTTAAGATCGATATCAATAATACGGCAGTTCAAAGTGTTCTAACTAATCTTGGAACATTAATCTCTGCAGGAACTATTGGACAATTCAACAATGTTGGATGTAAGTTCGATTTATTAACTGGTGTATCAAGTGGAGTGCTAACTTACACTACTTACATAGTAGATACCAATTTATCTATTGAATCACTTGGTGGTGCAGCAGAGGGTGTTGGAGAGTTCTCAATTTCTCTAACAATTAATGGTACTGGTACTGTAAGTGCATAGAAACTCTTAAAGGGGTTAAGGGGGAACAACCCCTAACCTCTTATTTTTTTACAGAAAGGAGTTGAAATTATGAATCAAGCTAATGGTGGAAATGTCCTATATAAGTTCATTGGAGACGATAAGAACCTTAATAACACGATTAAAGGTGTAAATGGTGCATTAAAAGGTTTAGGCGTTGTTGCTGGAACATTAGCAACTGGTGTGTTATCTGCTACGAGTGCCGTTGGTAGTGCATTAATGACAATTACAAAACAATCTGTCCAGATGTACGGAGAATTAGAACAGTTAGCTGGTGGTGCTCAAAAAATCTTTGATGAAATAGATTACGATACTATTGCTAGAGACGCGCAAAAAGCATATAAAACTATGAACCTATCTGCTAGCGAATATCTTGCTTTGATTAATGATGTAGGTGCTACTTTTGCAGCAACTATGGGAGACCAAAAAGGATATGACGCTGCTAAAAAAGGTTTGCAAGCAATAAGTGACTATGCTTCTGGAACGGGTAAAGATGTTAATTTATTAGGGCAAAAGTTTACGATGATAACGAGAGCAACTTCAAGTTATCAGTCAATAGCCGACCAATTCAGTGGTATTTTACCTGCAACAAGCCAAGCATTCCTTGAACAAGCACAAGCTGCTGGACTATTAAGTGATGAATACAAAAAATTAACAGATGTTCCTATTGAAGAATATCAAGCAGCTGTAAGCTCTATGCTTGAAAAAGGAGTCGCTAATCTAGGACTTGCCAATAACACTTTAACAGAATCAACACAAACACTAACAGGTTCTATTGCTGCTGCTAGAGGAGCGATAAGTAACTTTTTAAGTGGTGCTGGTGGTTTTGAAGAAGTTGTTGAAACAGTTGTTGTAGCAGGAACACAAATAGGAAAAGCAGTTACAAAAATGTTGCCACAAATTGTAGACGGAATTGTAGGCATTATAAATGGTTTAATTCCACAAATACCTGGTTTAATACAAACACTACTTCCAACATTTATTGACGGGTTGGTTGAACTAATGCACGGTTTAATAGCTGCTGCTCCACAATTAATAAAGACCCTAGCAGAAATGTTGCCTACTCTTATAAAAGAGTTTGTGGATATGTTTGTAGAAGTTGCCAATGCTTTTGCGGAACAAGCACCAGTTATTATGCCAATAGTAGTAAATGCAATAGTAGACTCATTGATAACTTTGTTTGAAAACGCCGATGTTATAATTGAGGCTTGCCTAGCACTTGTTTTAGGTTTAACCGAAGGAATTATCAACAGTTTGCCAATCCTTATAGAGCGTATGCCAGAAATAGTAGCAGCAATATTAAAAGCATTGATAAAATCTGCTCCAGTTTTATTAAAAGCGGGTGTTACATTAGTAGGACAAATTATTAAAGGACTAATGTCTATGCCAGGAAACTTCTATAACGCTGGACAGAATATTATTCAAGGTATATGGAATGGTATTAAAAACTATGACATAGTTGGAAGAATAAAAGATTTAGCAAGAAGTATGCTAAACGGGATGAAAAAGGTTTTGGGAATCCACTCTCCTTCTACCGAGTTTGCTTGGCTAGGAGAGATGTCAATGAAGGGATATACCGACCAAATAGAAGATATGAAGGGTATGTTGGACGATGTAATAGAAGATACTTTCTCTTTATCGCCACAACTTGCAACAGGAGACTTACATTACAGCCCTAATGTAGTCGTAAATAACAATATAACCTCAAATACAGACTCGCTAGGGCAAACAGTCACGAACATCAAAACATTTGCCAACGGGGCTAAAAATGACTATAACTACGGAATGGGGGTTTAGGAATGACAATCACAATAGACGGAACAGAAGTGTTATGTTCAAACGATTTCACAATCAATCAAGAAATGCTAAACACCCCTTCTGTTATTTTAAACAATGTTTACCCAAAAAGTTGGGAAGCTACTAAAGATTACACAACAAACTTTTATCATCCAAACGACTATTCACAATGTTTAATAAAAGACGATAATAACAACTTATTGTTTTGCGGTGTTGTTAAGAATTCAGGGCAAATAAGTTTAAACCCAAGAAACCCACACTACTCTACTTTGCAAATACTAGATTATAAGACATTTTTAAGTGAAGGAGAACTAGACGCTTTTGTAATAGCAAATAAGACTATTACAGAAGCAATACAAATGATTATCGACGACATAGATGACTATGGCTTCGAACTTGGTAATGTGTCTATATTGGACTCTAATGAGGTTATAGGGGCATATTCTACTAAAGATAAAAGTGCTTATGATGTTTTTAATTATATAGCAGATATTACGCAATCAAGGTGGACTACAAGAGTGTTAGGGGTTGGTAGAGTTGCAATAGATTTCTATGATCCTACTTTAATGACATCTGGAACAACCATAGACTATACAACTACTTGGTTTAAAAACAACAAAATAATAGATATGTCATATAACTACGGCACTTGGGACTATCGTAACAAGCAAGTAATGACATCTCGTGAAGTATATGGAGACATATCACAAACACAAACAATTAACTATGACGGATATGCTACTCAACTAATGACGGAATATCCAATAGGAACAATACAATCTATCCTGGTTAATGGTGTAGCAAGAGACTTTATTACAAACGAAGAAAAAAACATAGGATTAGGAGCTGACTTCTACTACTCTATTGGAGACAACTTCTTCGAAAGAGGAATGTTAATTAGTACAGGAAGTACAATAGTAATAACTTATGTACCTATCGTAGAAGGCAGACAAATAGTAACAAACTCTACCGAAATATCAAGGGTTGCTACCGCAACAGGAGTTAAAGGGATCGTATCAAGATATGAAAACCGAAACGACGCAATTACTTCAAATGAATTGCAACAAATAGGACAAAGTTATATCAAGTACAAAGGTGTACCAGAAATAAGATTAACGGTTAAAAGTGAATCTAATATATGGGATGTTGGACAACGAGTTCAATTTAATGCACCTATTAGTGAATTAGACACCGAATATATGGTAAAAAGAAAGCAAATAAACTATGTTGTTACAGCTAACAAAATATTCTATACATTTGAACTAACATCAAGTTTTAATAGTGAAAGTGCTATTAACTACTTTGACAATCAAAGAGCAAAAGCAAATGGAAACATAAAAGAAGGAGAATACATATCTACAAATGTAGATTTAGAACAAACACCAATCGACATTATATTTTATGACACATCATCTTCTGCAGTTAGTGTACAAGGAGATAATGTTCTAAACTGTGGACTTAATTCTCCACTTATTCAGTAAGGTGGTGCTATATGAAACAAGATATTTTAGATTATATAACTAACAATGTAACTCAAACTACTGGGACAAATGAACCTATATTTAATAGTACAACTCTTCAAACATCTATTAGTGATAGAATTAATACATTGCTTGGTGCTTTTGTTTTCTCTGGCTATTTATACGACCAACAAACACAAAACATAGCAATTTATGGTTACTATGATAGCAAATCATACGGTTTTATATATATTATTGATAAAGACTTAAACGAATTAAAAATGATAACACAATTTACAAGTGGGCTTAACTTGTTTCCAATAATGGATATGAACCAAGATGAAACTGGTAATGTATATGCATTAAGTGAAAATGCAACGGCAGACGGAAGTACAAAAAGAGTTTTACTTTTGAACAATATATTTGTAAAACTACCAAATGGAGATTATCAAGCAAGATTAAGGCAAAGTTATATACTTCCATATAATGACTTTAGTGTTGCTACTAACACTGTTTTTTGGAGACAAAAGACTAAAAAGATAATTAAAGTTCCTGGAGAAGCTACATACTTTATGTTTTTGCGAAAGTCAAGCAAAAGCCAAATTGTAAGATTTACCATTAATGTTGGAAGTGACAACGAATGGGTGCTTACTAATACAAATATAAATGGATATGGATATGACGCATTGATTGAAAAAAACAACGATACAGTTACTTTATATTATTATTGTACTAATTTAGACTCTGCACCAGATCACATTTTTAGTTACACATTAACAAATGATGTGTTTACTCAAACAGGTAATGTTACCACAGATATAGAAATAGAATTTATTTTTGCAAAGTCTACAAACGAAATATATTTTGGTGGAAATGATAGTAATGTTACACATGGATATTTAAAAAAACTTGTAAATAATTCATATATAACACTAGACACATTTGATACAAGTACATATTTAACAATGCAAAAGATAAACGAAATAGTTGCATTGTTTAAAAAGAAAGTAACTGTTAATCCAGACCAAACATTAGATTATACAGGGTGTGTTGGTATTTTACAACAAGATGTTCCGCACTACTCTAGTTTTTTATCTTCTCCAAACGCAATAATATCATCTTTTGTAATGTTGTCTTATAACTTATTGATTTTTTATCTTATTACTGGTACAAATGGAAACCAAACAACAACAAAATACACATTAGATTATAACCCAGTAAACTTTAACGGAAACGACTATACAGATTACGATTCAACAGTTCCAAGAAAAGCAAGACTTTTTTCAAATAGTGAAATGATATTTGCAAGAAACTTGTACAACCTAACTTTGAATGGTGCTACTTACACTGCTACTGTTCAAGTTCCCAATACAATGCTTAATAATGTAACAATAGACCAAGAGGACTTAATCAGTAACACAAACTCGTTATTAATTACAAATAGTCAAAACATACAAAAAAACATTTATGAAACTTTATATATAAACTTCATTCAGTCTTTTACAGTTACGGACGAAGATACAAATACTTCTTATCCAGTAGCTGCTGCTTATGTCAACCAAAACATAAATACAGGAACACAAGATAATTGCAACGATTCCTTTGTAGGAAAAGTCAAAATAAATTATGCTATACCGTTTACACAAAACATTACTTGGACTTATGTTACAGACCATTATGAAACAACATTTTTAATAGACGCCACAAATGAAGCACCTTCTTCAATAGATTTTATGAGTAATGATGAAACAACTCTATACATAACAAAAAATTTAACATTTACGACAGGGAATTACTATTTAATAAATCAAAAATTAAGAATAGAATAAGGAGATGATAAAGTGTACACAATAAGAGAAAAAGATATAACAATGTATGAAGGAGACTTTGGAGAAAGATTGCCGATAAGTATCATTGAAGGAAACATATTACAGGGAGATAGTTTAAAGTTTATTATTCAAGACCACAAGAAAAACAAAATCGTAGAAAAGGAATTAAGCGTAGTAAATAATAAATTTGAATTTTTTTTAACAGAACAAGAGACAAAGCTTTTGCCAGAAGGAAAATATATATGGGGTTTAAAACAATATAGAGAGGGTTTGTTAATAGACACATTAACAGCAAACAACACATTTGAAGTCATAAGGGGGCAATAATATGGAAGTTATTATTAACTGCCCCAAAAAAGAAGTAAAAATTGACGCAAAACAAAAAGACATAGAATTTAGCTCTACCTACTCTGTTTATATAGAAGGAGAAATATATGACGGAGATTATGAAGTTACGCCAAAAGTAGACGCTCAATCTTTACCAACTGCAACAAAAGTTATGTTACAGGATGTTCAAATAAAAAAAATACCATATTTTGAAACATCTAACGAATATGGAAACACAATTTATATAGGAAGCGAGGTTTAAAAATGGGAATTAACAAAATAATATATGGTGGCAACACACTAATTGATCTTACAGGAGACACAGTTACAACAAACGATATATTAAGTGGTAAAACAGCACACGATAAAACAGGTGCAATAATAACTGGGCAATGTACTTACGACGCTGATACAAGCGACGCTACTGCAAGTGTAAGTGAAATATTAAACACAAAAACGGCTTATGTTAATGGTAGCAAAATAACTGGAGAAATGGTTAATAATGGTGCAGTAACAGGAACTATCTCTACAAAAGCTGGACAATATACCGTTCCAATAGGATATCACGACGGAAGCGGTAAGGTGTCTATTGATTCAACCGAACAAAGCAAAATTATACCAGGAAACATTAAGTCTGGTGTTTGGATATTGGGCGTAGAAGGGAATTATGGCGGCGAAAGTGCAACTGTTCAAACTAAATCCGTAACACCTTATACAACAAGCAAAACATACACCCCAGATGTAGGATATGATTACTTTTCAGAATTCACAGTAGGTGCTATCAAATATGTTGAAACTGCAAACACCTATGGAACAACAGTAACCATTGGCGATGTTGCTCCTAATTAGGAGATGATACTATGGCAATTAACAAAGTAATATATGGAAACAATACATTGATTGATATAAGCGACACCACTGCCGTTGCTAGTGATGTAGAAGAAGGAAAAAGCTTTTACTTAAATGACGGAACAAAGGCGACGGGATCAAAAATACTTAAAATATGCTCTGGAACATTTGAACTTACTGCAGATTCCGCTACTTTTACACAAACAGACATTGTAGATAAGAACGGTGACAGTTTTACTCCAACAATGGTAGTGGCAATTATGACAGATTCTGCTGCAACAACTCACAATTTAGGAGCTCATAGAGTTATAGCATTTTTTAAAAGAAATTATAATGGCACAAGTTTTGCTGCTCGTATATGTACCTATGGTACTGCTGTTGACTATGTTCGTACAAATCCTGCAACTTCAGGTATAACATTTGGTTCTGGTTATTTTAAATATTCAACAGGTACTTCTGCATATTATTTGGCAAAAGGAACATATGCTTATGTAGCTTTTAGAGAGGAATAGAGGTGATAATATGGCAATAAATACAATAACTTATGCCGATAAGTCGGCAATATATACAAATGCAAGTATACCAGACGCAAACAAAGTAAATGATAGTGATATGAATGAAATCAAGACAGTAGTAAACGATAATGCTACTCTAATGGGAGACTTAACAACATTGAACACTACAACTCAATCTTCAATAGTTGGAGCAATAAATGAAGTTTTAGGAGCTTTGAGTTGGACATTTTGGGATTCTAAAACAGGGACTGCTTCGATTACTCTACCCAATTCATTTAGGGAATTGCTGTTTATAGTAAAAATAAATAACACCGATACTTTAAACTTTACTATGAATGTACCTTACTCAATTTTAACAACCACAGAACAAGGATTCAATGGTGGTTACTATGCAACTTCAACAGGAACTGCTTATTGTAGGGTAACTTCAACAAAGACAAGTGCAGCATTAAGCGCAGCATTCTTTAATGGTAACAACGCAGCAAGTGCAACAGTATTTAGTGTGTATTATAGGTAAGAGGCTGTTATATGAACGGAATAATAATAGCGATTATAAGTGGGTTGTGTGTGGCTGTTCCAAACATTATAGCAACTTTAACAACAAACAAGAAGAATAACATTGACAATGTGAAAAACGAAATAAAGGGATCAATAAAAGACACCGAAAGAACTATCAAAGCCGATATAACAAAAGTAAGAAACTCTTTAAGTGAAGAAACATTAAACAGATGTAAGGTAGATTTAATAAATGTGATGTCTAGAGTACAAAATGGGTATGAATTAACAGAAGAAGAAAGACGAATATTGATAGAAGAAAAAGAACAATATAACAAGCTTGGCGGTAACTCTTATGTGGATGATATGTTTGAAAGATTAAAAAAAGAAGGTAAATTATAAAAAAGGAGATGTAATTATGATTACAATTTATGATATTAAGTTAAGACAAAAAAGAAACAAGAAAAACTTTATAAAAGGAGAATTAAGAGGTTTATCGACAGACGAAAAACCAGTTGTTTTTGAAGGAAAATACATCGACAATGGTTCTATTTATATAGAAATCGATACTGGCAAAATATATATGTTTGATTTAGAAAACGAGCAATGGAAAGAGGTGTAGTATGGACATCACAAGTTATTTACTAGGCAAAAAGTCTGGTGGTGGTGGAGCAGAAGAATATTTCTCAATGTATATTAAAAATGGTAATTCATCAAGCTCTGGAGCATTAATTTTATTATTAAAAACACCAGAAAACTTAAAACTTGCACCAGGTGTAACAAGTCTTGGTTATGCTTTTGGTTCTTGTTCCTATTTAGAAGAAATAGGTTGGTTTGATACTTCAAAAATAGAAGGTATGGGCTATATGTGCAACGGATGTTCAGCATTAAAAACTGTTCCAATTCTTGATACATCAAAGGTTACAACATTACAAAATGCCTTTAAAAATTGCTACAACTTAAGCAAAGAAAGTCTTGATAACATTTTGGTAATGTGTATAGGAGTTGCTTCAAATTATTCAAGAACAAAAACACTAGCTGACATAGGTTTAACAAGCATGACTTATCCAGCTTCATTTATACAATCGTTACCACATTATCAAGATTTTATAGACGCTGGTTGGACAATAGGATATTAAAAAAGGTGACATTATGAAAGAAAAAATTGTTAAGTTAATAGATTTAAAAAGCATTATTACATTAGCCTTATCTATTACTCTTATATGGGGGTTCGTTGTTGACAAAATAGACGCAAAAGACTTTTTGGTATATGTTACTTTGGTATTAACTTTCTATTTTGCCAAAAAAGACAATTCAAACGATAAGGAAGTGGGATAAATGACATATCAAGAATTTAAAAATAAATACAACGGAAAATACATTGATTACGACGGAGCTTATGGTTGTCAGTGCTGGGACTTGGGACAATACTATTTTACTGAAGTTCTAAATGTACCTGACAGCGTTTTATCTGGATGTGGTTGGGTTGGAAATATGGTTTTATGGGACTGGAAATATGCAGAAATGATGAAATACTTTGATGAAGTATCAACTATTGGAATGCAACAAGGGGATGTTTGTATATGGGCTGATCCCAACAACGAACAAAAATGTCACATAGCAATCTTCGACTATTGGAACTCACAAGACAATAATTGCTACTATTTTTCACAAAATCCAAATCCTTGCCAAGTAATGCCAGTAAATATGAATGGACATCATGCTTTTAGAAGAAAGAAAGAAACACCACCTGCTCCAGAACCTACACCAGTAATTACTCCAAATGTGCCCAGAGACGAATATAGAAACCAAATAGAAGTTCTTGACGGCGTAGATAAGTTAAGAGTAAGGATATCTCCAAGCACAAATGGAGAAGTTATAGGATATGCAAATCCAGGTTTCTACAATTATTTAGAGACGACCGAAGCCGACGGCTTTGTATGGTATAGAATAAGTGATAGTAATTGGATAGCATATAGTGAAGAATGGGCAAAAATATATCCTGCAAAAGAAAAAGAAGAATTTATCGAGCTAAAGATATTAGACAAAAAAGACGATTATGTACTGGTAGATTTAGGAAAAGTATGGATAAAAAAATAAGACTCAATTTGAGTCTTTTTTAGTTAAAAATCGTTGCACTTGTCTTGGAGAATAACACATAAGTCTAGCAACCTCTTCTATTGTTCTTTCTCTTCCGTGTTCTTGTATAAATTCAGTATCGTGTTTTAGTTCCCATGCTTTTGATTCTGGACTTGCTATACCTTTTACACGATCATTCTCTTCTTGTATATATAATTGTATAGCTCTTTTCTTTTTCATATAGAAAGAAAGAACATTATTAATTTTTCTTAATTCTTCTTTTGCTTCGTCTAAATTATATTCCATATTCTCCTTTCTTATTCAACCTTAATCGAACCCCATATAAAACCAAAAATCAACCCCAATACAAAACCTATTAAAAAACTAATTATTCCTGTCATCTTTTTTTCTCCATTCCTTTATTTGCCAAATTACATAGACAAAAATAGGAAAGCACACAAACCCCAATATAAACCATATTATCTCTTTTGGTATGTACATTACTTATCACTTCCATTTTCTAACATAGTTAATGCATCAATTATTCCTTTTTCTTTATTACTCAAATTAACATAAAATTCATCATCTATACAATATTCTTTTATATATTCTCTAACTTCTTTTATTATGTTTTCTTTTTGGTGTAATCTATATTCTAATTCTTCTACTATCAAATGTTCTTTATCTTCTAATTGTTTTAAATCTTCATAATCTCCTATTGTGTTATAACCAAAATTTCTAAT
>JAEIGA010001890.1_pt1 | contig 33332 bp, 63 predicted proteins | sample 9270691 | NCBI WGS metagenome assembly JAEIGA01 (sample SAMN17057246, study PRJNA624740) | gut metagenome | biome: biome; isolation source: fecal sample | host: Bos grunniens | place: China: Xizang | collected 2019 | reverse complement strand
TAGTAAGAATTTCAAGTTTCATTTACTTTACCTCCATTTCGTAAACACGGTACAGATCTGTGTAACTGTCTTTTTTGAAAACATCATAATATGTGAACACACCGGATTTTACAGTATTAATCCGAAACTTATCTTTTTCCAGACCTCCAAGTTTCGCCATGGCATTCATAAAGTCTTCTACAGCTTCGGCACTGGAAAATGCCTTGCATGGAAGGTATTCATCATAAACATCAAAATCATACTTTTCAACAATAAATACTTTCATTGTAAAATCACCTCTCAATACTATCAAGTAAATCAAACAGAGAGTCAGCAATCCAGAAAAGATTGCTGTCATATGTTCGATCTGCCTGTGCAGACCACTCACGGGCAAACTCTCTTACATTTTCGATTTCCGAAAAATCCTTACCATTAATAGTTACATCAGTAAACATGGAAATAGTCATATCGTCTTCCTCCTTAAATTTCGATAACAATGAATGTGCTTCCGGCTTTGTAATATCTTGCAACACGCTTTGATGCATAATTAGTAACGGCATCCCAAGCATCCTTTTCATTTTTTACAGAACACGAATACTGGTCATATTCAGTCTTTCCATTCTTAGCATTGAAAATCATTACCTGAAAAACCTTGTAAATCGTCATTTTAATTACCCCACTTTCTATTTTACTTCCTCTTTGCAAGTTTTTTGCACTCTTTCCAGTCTTGCACGAAAGACTTATAATCATCAATATCATCAACTTCACAAGATGCATAACCACATCCTACAATATCAATTTTCCATCCGAGTTTTTCCATAAGACTTGCAATATCTGAGAGAATGTCTATTTCTTTTTTATTATCATCGTCATAATTGATTTCAGCAACCCTGTAATCAAAATCCGAATCCTGACCTTTATATGACACTCTCATTTCTATTCCTCCGTTCTAATAATATACAATTTTCTTGAAATGGTGTGGGCGGAGTTGAACCGTCATCGCAGTCACCTGTCATTCTTACCACACTTGAACTACACACCATACCTGATAAATCAGGATTAAGTATTTGCACAGTATTTCTGTAATGCGCACTCCACAAATACCATGCTTTCCTTACATTTATAGTATAACATATTTAGGGGAAAAAGTCAAGATGTTTCTTAATTATCATATGTAAAAAATCCACCCTGAAAAGAGTGGATTTTTGTATTGATTATACAATTTTATACGAGTTTACTTTAAGAATTCAATAATGTCAAGGATAGACTTTACTGTGAAAACTAAATCCTTTAATCTCTCTCCACCTGTTAAGTGTCGAACTATCCTACCTCCATCATCATACGCAACAATTCTATATGTTCCACCGCCGTCATCGTACCAAGATACAGTGTAGTTAGTATTGTTATATTTACTATTTATTATGTCACAATAAAGTTCTATATTTCTTAAAATATCTTCATTTCTTGATTCCGTCATTTTTCTTTTTCCTCTATAAGATTCATCTACTGTTCTAGTTCTTTCAAGTCTGCCAAGTGGTTCATAAGTATCAGCATTAAAGAATTCGATAAAATCACCGGTACTACTATCTACTTCAATTTTGCCACGGGCAGACGGAGAGAAGAAACCAACTTCATCAATAAGATAATCAACAATTTCTTCATCAGATAAACTATCATCAATATAAATTCCTTCTTCGACTTTGGCAAGACTATTTACATCCCATCCGTCTTCTTCATTACCCCATACATCAAAATAATCAATAAGATCATAAACGCCATATGATTCTTTCATCATTCTTCTGTTTGGTTGCCGTGATTCAGAAACTCTGTTTCTTTTATACTTTCTAATCATAATTCAACAATCCTTTCTCATATAAAAAAAAAATAACTATCAAAGCTATTGCTAACTTTGATAGTTATAGTAATGTTCTGTTTTTTTTTTGATATTATGTTAGTATAAAATTAGTATTTGCGGAAATTTCTTCTAGTTCTTCTTTCAGACCGTCTATAGGATTCATTTGTAAATCCTCTTAATACTGTTTCTAATTTATTGAGATCTCTACCCTCGTCAAAATTCAGTCTGCTGAGACTTGCATCAAGTTCTTCCCAATCAATATCGTTGCTATCACTTTTTATACTAATCCTATAATAACCGGGGTCATGTCTTGTGCCTTCTTTAACTATAAGTTCTATATTAAACTTCCCAACCTTTTTACTATAATTTGTTATTTGGAAGTCACCCCAATCGTCATCTAAGTAATATTGATTTTCTTTTGTATATCCCAAATTTTCTATTATTCCATTTACCTCGTAGTCACGGGTTGCACTACCCTCAAAAGATATGTATATTTTTTCGCTAATAAAATCCTTTTCTATTTCCTCTCTAAAAGTATGACGCATATTCCGTCTAGCCATTCCATTTCTAATTGGTCTTACCATGTTAAATCACCTTTATCCTTTCTAATTGTAAAAAGAAGTATCAAGTTATACTCCCGAACTCACTTTCTTCTTCTACGACTTGATTCTGAAATTCTGTTAGTTCTTTTATTCCTTCTTACTGATTCTTCAAAATCATCATTTGAGCCATTATATTCATCAAGTAGGTCTTCAACATCAGAGTTTCCAAGAGCATTTTCATTATCTATAATGTAATCGGCTAACTCATCTGCATAGAACGGAGATTCATCACTATGAACATTATTAAAACTTCTTACATTACCATATCCATCCATTCTAAAATAATCATGGCTGATATGATAATCTCCATAGCCTGTTCTGCAAAGAACCTCATATGGAGAATCATCTCCAAAATATTCATTCAAATCCCATTCGTCATTATCATAAATGTAATCATCCATACTGCCATACTCAGAGCAATATTCATTATAAATGGTCTTTGCTTCCTCGTTTGACATTCCGTTCAAAAGAGATACTAAGGCATCATATAATTCTTCTCTAGTCATATTAAACAAATCCTTTCTATAATAAAAATACAGTATGTGATTCAACTCACATACTGTATAGTAAAAATGTTGTTTTTTTTTGTACTGGTATCGGAATAAAATCTGTAAGTCATATCCATGCTAACATAATATAGTAATTATTGTTAAATAAGTAATCAAATAAACTTACTTCTTCACTTTCGCCAGTTTCGTTGTTTTCTACTCGTTTTAGAATCTCTGAATAATCTTCAACACATGATTCATGATCTATATAACAGTTCTCTTTAGTTATATTATTGTCTATAACTATTCCGGCATATTGTGTCTTTTCCTTTATATAATTGTTTAATTCCTGAAACTGGTGATTTAGATATGCTTGTTCTGGAAGGATGTAATCAAAATCATCAAATATTGCTGAATAATTTAGAATCTGAGTAACTAAATATTCTAACTTCTGCTGCGGAGTTTCGAGATATGAATAATCATCGTGATAAAATCTTGTCTCAACATGAATCATATTGTCATTATCAACATTATCAAATTCAAAATTATATGTATTGTTTGAATAATTTGGATTAAAAACTAGACTATGAGATGAACTTGAATTTGTTTCAAAAACACCTTCACGAATTATATACATCATTACCGTCTCCTTTATTTTGAGTTTCCTTGAACAGCTTACTAACAACATCATTGACAAAAAATACATTATAGTGATCAGTAGAAAGAAAATAGTCTAATGTTTCAACAAATTTTGTTCTCATTGTTTCTGAATTAAAATGAAGATCAATAAAAATGTGTTCCGTTTTTGAAGTATGTTGTGGAAACATAGTTTCTGCAAAAAGCAATTCAAGCCTATAAAGTCCATTATCACCTTTTGTAACCTTGATACTATGTATTCTATCAATGTTATAAAAATCTTCATAATACCGAATAAATTTCATTTTGACTTTCCTTTCTTTCTGTATATGAATTGTTCCTCTAATTCAACAGGTGTTTTTGCCTTACCTAACTTTCCATCTTTTTCGGAATAGGCATAGTAAATAGATCTATCTTTGTTGCTAGTTATATAAAAGATATTATTATTTTCATCTGTAATTGTTAGCCACAATTTTTCATTACTCGGTATCTTCATCATAACTGTATCCCATTTCATCAAACAAATCTTTCATCTTAACTCTATTCCACCCCATAAGACAATAACCTCTAATCATCGTAATAAATGTATAAGCATTTGTTGCTCTGTCTTCACGCCCAATCGGTAGGTCATTATCTGTATCAATTTCAAAATAAGGTGTCCATGGAAATGCTTCGATTAAAAGGTCGTGGAGATTTGGTACATTATATTTGATAGCAATATCATCAATCATAGCATTATTCAGACAGAGACACTTCGCAACATTTCTGCACCTAGTTCCCTCTTCATTCTTTGTATAATCCTCATTATATGGCTTACATTCATCTGGAGAAACATTAAATATAAAAGATGCAACCATAGCAAAAATATCAATATCTTCTCCACCCATTACCTTTTCTCTGATTACATCTAATTTGTCAAAACACTTAAAATTATCAAGTAGAGCCTTTTTTCTGTCCACTATAATCACTTCCTTTTTTAAGACCATAGCTACAATAATCATTCGCGGATAATTTTACTAATGTTTCATCTGCAAACCTAGCACATGATCCATTAGACATCATATGGGCGCACTCACCACAAAATACAACTGCTTTTGCATCAACTGTTGGTTGTTGATTTAGAGCATTTCTTAATGAATCATAGTCACAAACAACTCCATTAAGATCAGTTGTACCTAGAATTGGAACACAATGAAATTCTTTAATTTCATTTTCTAAAAAAGCATCTGCATCTATCAGTCTCATAGTATTTTTTCTCCTGTACCTACAAATGTTCCTTGCCAAAGTGGTGGTGTTCCATCCGGCAACGGCATCCATTTGATTACTCTTTGCAAACAATTACGATCATCAACATAATCGTTTTCTTTTGTTTTATAAACAGCTTTCAGTGTTAGTTTCCTTCCACTAGGCGCAGTTGCATCAAATAGTTCGCATACAGCTAAAACAAATGTACCGCTATCCGGTTCCTTATCTTCGATACTAAACCAACCGGATTCTTCTTCATAATCATCGTGAAAATATTTTAATTTGTTATATGCTAACATTGGAGGTTCTACAAAACTCCACTCATAAACATCTTGAACACCGTCAAGGAGCGTTGTTTTGTTTACTTTTACCTTTGATATAACACTACAGGAAATAGATACTTCTTTTCTAATACCAGTTTCTATTTCTTTTATTACATCCACATTTCCAGATGTTCTAATCATATATGCATATGCTCTTAATTCATACACCGGGAAACCGCTATAAAATTCTTCTGTTTGAACAATCCATGTCTTAAAAATTCTAGCCATTTGAGTTGGATTACTTGCCACATATCCAGTTTTTCCAAGAAACAATGAACGCATATCATAAAGTGATTTAACAGAAAAACATTCATTATCTCTATCCGGTTTTGAATTACATAATGTTATGTCGAATATGAAAAAACTATCTTTTTGATTGTTTCTTTTTGTGAAAGAATTTAGTTCTTCAATAATCCCATTTATATTAAAACTAGAGTTCACAAGTATATCTTTATTTTGACTATACAGAGTTCTAATCCCATTGTCTGTAATCAATTCTTTGATAGAATCAAATTTATCATTTAGAGTTTTTAACTCTTTTTCAATCTCGGCATTGTTCATTTAGGTCAACCTCCTCTTTACAACAAATTACATCATTGTGTTCATTTGGCAACACATTAAATAAACAAGAGTTCATTTTTGTCAATATCATTTCTACAGCAAATTACATCATCACATCCGTCATTATCAGGAACATCGCTGCATTCGTCAGTATCGGGTTCACTATTGCATTCGTTATTATCAGGATAAGATCTATTACTCTTAAATTGATATTTTTCTTGCGGCGTATGAGAGACAGTTGTTCGCCCAATGCCGTACTGATTATCAATCACATAGTAAGACATAAATGGGAAAATATGTTCGTCAGATAAAATATAAAAATCATTAATCAGTCTAGCATTATCATATATATATAGAAACAAGTTTCATATATTGACTTGTTTATATCTCCATACTTATACTGCTTATCATACCTAAAAGATAGACTTATATCCTGATTGATAATTCCAAATTCATATCCTTTTCCGTCCTTCAGGATAAATGGAATTTGATACTCCATTACAATTTCCTTAATTGGCAGATCCTTTATATCAGAAATTTTATTCATTACAACTTCCCTTATCCCTGTTTTTGGAATAAGAATCTGTCCCCATTGGAATGTAATATCATTTGGATTTCTATTGAATGGATAATCGTCTTTTGTATCAAACTTATGGTTAAAACATAAAAAATCCAGTATATCGTTAAAACCGTAATATTTCTTATTCTCTTCCATTTTTACCCTCACTATCATTATTTGAATCAAGTCTTTTTCTTTCTTTACTATAGCAACTAGGACAAGTACATTTTCCGTTTAACCAGATCATTTCACCCCACAATGTCTTATTCCCACACATCGGGCAAATTCTAATTTCATCATCCAAGCTATTCATTGGTTATACACCTCAAAATTATATAAACGAACAAAATCATCGCTATGAATTATATTATATAACTCAGAAACATTACCAGATTCATCTAATGCAATCCTACAGTATTTACCTGAAATATCTTTGAAACTATCTGCATATACAGTTTTCATAATCAGAGGAATCAAATTGATCGTTAATAAAATATAATATACTTTCTTAGAAAAGCACTCACCACAAAACTCAATTTCCAAAACTAATGTATCATCTCTATCAAGGGAATCTTTCATAACAATATTACAAGACTTTATTAAAACATTTTTAAGCGCCTTCTCCATAAATATTCCACTCCTTTGCAAAATCATGCTGTTTCATACATTCTACGCAATCACAGCAACACCCGATATCTTTCAAGTCCGTTAGACTTTGAATGCAATCTTCCAGATTACCATGTTTCTCAATAATCTTAGTAGCCATATCCATGCAACCTTGATTGTATGCTTTGCTCCACATCTGCTCGAACAAATTTTGAAGAATTGGGGACAAGATATCTTTGTACCCCATAAGCAACTTTTCATCCATCTTTATACTTTCCTCTCGTTTCAAATATCACATTAAATAGGATATTATTTTTAACTTCCTCTAAAAACTCTGCATCAGTAAGCGGTGTATTTTCTTTGCAAAACTCTTTATAAACATCCTGACTATCTATTGCATAGGATGTAATAGTTGTATGTCTTGTGTTTCCGTTATCAGATATGCAGAATACCGGTAAAGAATATCTATTATAGAAAGCCTCCATCATTGTTAGCTGTACTTGTGGAATATCTTCTACAACAAACAACATATCTTTTCCGTGTCTTTTTGTCTTAAAGCATTTACCAACAAACGGTTTCCACTTTTCTACGGCGGAATCAAATAATTCCTTTCTACTTTCATTTATCTCTTTTTCGTATTTTGATTTCAGATCAGATAGCTGTTTAATTTTTTCTTTTAATTCAAAATATTTATCCTCATTCATTATTTATCACCTTATCTTTCCGCATACAAGAAACAAAAAACAAAAGACACCATAATGCTTGGTATGAACAATCCAAACACATCGAATACAAACCAAAGTATAAATGAAATGATCCATAAAATTATACAAACTGTTATAATAATTATGTAAAACAAATCATTCCAGTCTACCTCAACTATATGCGTTTCTGGATCTTCACAGAATTGGCACTTGCAATTATCACATATATAATCAGTTGTTTCTGTTTTTACCAAAAAACAATCAAAAAATACCCAATTTGATTCGTAGTCGTATTTTCCTTTAGATTGCACCAACTCACCACACTCCGGACAAATAACCGGTTCAGATGTATCGAAAAACATATTGCCATGTTTTTTAACAGTGTACTTTTTCATTTTGGTAATTCTCCAACCAACTTATCAAAATCATCCCTATTTATTATGTACTTATTTTGTAATACTAAATCTTGTCTTACCAATTCTTCTTTTGCTGTTTGAATATCATTATGTCTCATAGTCATATAGGAATTTATAACTTGAATATCGGGAACCATATCTATAGGCCACTGTGAAGAAATTCTCGATTCACGGTATAAGTCTCTAATAACTCTTTCCAACGCCGATAGAAATTCATCTTCCATTTCTAGTTTTACATAAGCATTATGTATTTCTGGATTCTTAATCATAATAGTTAATTCCTCTCAATGGATAATTGTCAAGTTTCGTAATAACATCTGCATAAAAATAATCACAAGTATTCAATTCATTATATTTTACCCTAGCTTCTTCTTCATTGTCAGCATGGATAATTTGATAATCCATATAGTAAAAATCGGGATGCTCCATTAAGCCGCCGCAAAGACAAGCTACTAAATAATCATATTTACCTTTAGTATCTGTATCTTTCGCATCTACTGTTATAATTCTTGAATAACTTACTTCCATATTAAACCTCCATCAAGATTAAAACAAATCACTTTTAATTTCTTTATTTGCACAATTCTCAGAATCAGACAACTCATGTTCATGCATATAATCACACATACGACAATACCCTAGAATAGATGCAATGAATGTGCAAGAATCTGTGAACTTGTCATCTAAAGACCTTTCATAATCACAGGAAATATCTTCAGAATACGGAAATCTTTCTATAATCAACTCTTTAAGGTCATCCTTTGAATCACAAATTGCGCTTGCATAATCATAAAGCACTTCATCACAAACCTTATCATAAATTTCATCAAAAGGATTATTCGCAAGAAGTAGCTTTTTTGCAAATTTTCTTCTAGCAATATTTTTAGGAGATTGTGTATCAAGGGTACAATCATTATAAGGAACATCAAAAATATAAGATGCTACAACAGAGTAAATATCAAGGTTATCCTCAATATAATACTTTTTGATCTTTTCAACAACATCAAAACACTTCTGATTTTTAGCCCGAATATTATTCATATTATTTTCCATAATTAACCTCCAAATTTTTATCAGTTTGTTTAATAGCAATCGTATCTACAGATTATTCCTTCTTGTTAGTAGTTACATTCACATCAAATGTAATCCACCTAAGTTTATCTGTAATAATCTGTTTTGTATACTCTCGAATAATACTTTCTAGTTTTCTATCTACGACCTTATTCACCGCACCCTCCATACTTCCGAGATCTCCTTGTTTAAGAACTTGGTCTACTCGCTGTTCAATAAATTCTCTAAGGATTTCCTTAATAAGTTGTTCAAGTCCTTCTCGATGTAGTCCGGCTTCGTTTAGCATTTGTCTAATCTCTGCTCTAATAAGCATATCCGTAGGTTTCATGAATTAACCTCCAAACTGTTATTAATTTTTTAATTATTCCCATTCAATAAAAGTAGTTGTTTTAACTCTAGGTGCTTTTGACCAATCAAATATTGCACCACATTCTTTACAACATTCTGATAAATTATAAGCTGTTCTAATGTCCTTATAACGAGTTCCAACAATAGCAAATAGCTTTTTACATTTAGGACATTTTAATTCAATAGTTTCATGTGCATCCTTGCCATCATTGCTCTCAGACCAACCGACAGAAGCTAGTGGTCTAACCTTATCAACCATTAGTTATAACCTCCCTAAAATTAACTGCTAATCTGTTTTACATACTCTGAATAATCTTCAACTTTTCCAGTTGTTTTACCTACTAAAGAATCTGTATAGTATACTAAGATCATTTGGGCATCTGCATTTGTAAGCAGACCATCACCATTGAAATCCATTTTCTTAAATGATTCTAATTCTGCCTTTAGTCTTGTGTTTTCTTCTTCTAATTGTTTGATATACTTTTCTTGTTCTGTCAATTCCGGCTCTGCTACAATATTTCCAGATAACAGTTCCGGTGTTATTGTAATATCGTGTCCGAATAGTCTGAAATTATAAGTGCCTGTCGGGTCTTCCATTGGCGAAAATACATAACACAGACGCTTGTTATTAAACTCCATACTAGGTAAATTTCCAGAGTATCCTGAGAGTGTAAAAAAATCTCCTACTTCATAATTTGAATAAATACCGGTATTAGCTGTATAATTTTTACGGACTTCTTTGTGAATAATTGAAACCGTGCTACTACTACCAAAATAATGAGACTGTTCTGATGCCCTGTATGAATTAGAATAATAATTCAATCTAATTAAATCATTTCTATCAATGTTAAAAAATGTCTCATCTGTAGACCAATTTCTATTGTAACCTGTATATAATGAAAATCCGTGAAAATAAATATCGCAATCCTGTTGCACATAAGGTGAATTATTAGCATAAGCATTTAAGACCTTAAATTTAATAGAGTCTTCCACAATAGGTGGAATTTCAATAAGTGTTGCCTTATGTGAAACAGTAGCAAACCCATCCCATTCATGAGTATTCCACATATACAGTTCAATAGTTCCGTCATTATAAATATCTGCTTCACACTGAATATATGGATAGAGAGCATCCATATCATCATCAATAAAATATGAAGTTGTCCATGTTTCTGTTTTTACAATTTCAGGTTCGATTACTTTTGCATTTGTATTAAACCCAAAACAACTAAATGCAAATACACTAGCACAAATAGTTGAAATAATTTTCTTAAACATATTGCTTAACCTCCAGACTGTATGTTATATCCAAATTCAGTAGATTTATAATAATCAATCCAATATTTTTCTCTTTCAGGTTGCGAATCTTTGTCACATCTATCCAATATCTCAAATGTGAAGTTTTCACACCCATTTTTTCTCATATCATCGTAAAGTCTTGTTCTTAATTGGACACCCGAATCAGATCCAGTTCCGCACTTTACATGATCTCGCCATCTGGTTAAAAAATTCGTAGTTCTTCCGATATATACTTTTTCATTTATTGTATTTGTAATTTTATAGATTCCTCCGCAGTCATCCGATCCTATAAGTCTCTTAAACAGATCATCGAATTTAGACTTATAGTAAATTTCATAAATAAGTTTATATAGTACAACCGGTTTTGATATTTCAAGTGCTACAGTTCTAAGTTTTATAATATCAGACTGTTCCACATCACTAATGGATATCCTATAGAAATCCCTTTCAAGTCTAATCCTATCCTGTTCCTTAAAATTTTCAACTACTGCTTTTTGTAACTCTTCATAGTAGTGTAGATTATTTCGTATGATATCTATTTGTTCTGCAACTCTTGTAGTTTCATCATTAAGGGCATTGTTCAACTCTATTTGTTTATCAGAATATAATTTTTTAAGTTCTTCAACCTTTTCTGTACTTAATCTTGATTTAAGGTTATTTAGTGTATCTTCAACACTCTTTTTCTCAATCTCGAAATCTGATTTTAATTTTTGAATATTTTTATTGTATTCTGAGTTAGGGTCTATTTTTGATTTAAGTTCTCTCTTATACCTTATAAATAAGAGTATAAGAGTGACAAATAGAACAATACTTACACACAACATAATTACTGAGAATGTATTCATAAGAACCCTCCCTTAACTATTCACAGCAAATACAATAAACGATATAATGCACACGCCAATATTACTAAGCACGGCTACTAATAATAAGATAGGAATTTCTTTGTCAGTCTCAATTAGGACACCAATAATTATCACAAGAATTAAACTTATTACAAATGTTATTAACGCAATGTATCCAGACAAGTCTTCCCAACATACATCTACAATATGTCTTTTTTCTTTATCTGTACTAAAGCGACACTTACACTCTTTACAGTAAAACTCCTGTTTAATACTTCTAACCTTAAACGGTCCATACCAATTTGAATCTCGAAATGTGTTTTCCTTTACATTAAGACTTGCACATTCTGGACAAACTTTAGGTGTTGAAGTATTAATCCATGTATTACCATGATCTATAATTTTAATCTTTTGGCGCACAGTAAATCAAACCCTTTCAAATCCAAATTCTTCAAGCGCTTCTCTGCGATTTACTTCTTTTCCGTCAATACAATAGGTGAAATTTACATCATTAAAAGGTTTATCAAAACCTTTAAGATGCAACTCTGTCTCCCAGTCAAGGACAACAATGCTTTCAATTTCGTATTCATTGTTCAAGGTTAAAAGTTCTGCGCATCTTTCCTTATCGTAATCCCAACCGGAATTAGGATTTGTGAATTTTACTGTTACCTTACTCATCTTCATACCCCCTATTACGCATTTCTTTTTCAATACGGTCATATACTGTATATACATCTGTTTCAGCAGAACACTCTACTCTTTTAATTGTGTACTGCTCTTTGGGGTCTGCAAAATATTTATTAAACAATGCTTCAACAAAAATCATAGCATTTTCAAGTTCACCGAACTGTGCAATAATTACATTAGTCTGGCTGATTACAAGGTAATTAAAAGAATTCATTTTTTAACCCTCCAATAATAATTGATATAGTTAATTGCTGATTGTACTGCATTAGCACCATCTGATGCCGCTGTGATTGCTTGTCTCATCTTTTTAGTTCTTACATCACCGGCTGCAAAAAATCCTTTTGATGCTGTTGAACAATCATCTGACGCAGATACATAATAATTCACATTCAAAATACCCAATGACTTATCAATTTGCTCGGTATTTGGAATCATACCAATCGCTATAAAAATTCCGTCTGCAAAGATTGGACCCCTTACTCCTTTACACGAAATCCAGCAGACACCGGAAGGATCCCTGCTAATTTCTGTAACTGGACAATCATAATATATTTGAACATTTTTGATTTTTGAAACTCTATCAAAAACAATAGGTGATGCCGTAACATTATGATCGCACATTATAATACATACTTCTTTACAGATTTGAGATAAGTATTCTGCTTCTGTAAATGCTATATCTCCACCACCGATAATTGCAACTATCTTGTCTTTATAAAATGCTCCATCACATAATGCACAATAATGAATTGGAACACCTTTGTCGATTTCACAATCTAATTCTCTATGTCTTGCGCCTAAAGCATAGATAATAGACTTTGCTTCATCGTATTTACAGTCTCTATATTCAACACGATAACATTTAGGATTTGATGCTAGTGTTGATTTTAGAACTTTTGTAACTTCGTGTTCTTCAACCTTAATTCCATTTGTTTCAAGCTGATCATGAAGTTTCATTGCTAAATCAGCACCACTCATAAGATCAACACAAGGAAAATTTTCAACAAGAATAGCATTGTTAATCTGTCCAAAATCATATTCGTCACGACCTACGATTTTGAAATCAAGGTTTGCCCTCTGTGCATACAGTGCGGCAGTCATACCGGCCATCCCATTCCCTAGAATAATTAAATCTTTCATCAAACATTTACCTCTTTAGGTGTTTTTGGATACGGCATCCAATATGTAATCTTATCCCTTAGAATATCGGACAGATCATAAAATTCATTTAACAATGTCCAAGCAAGATTTCCAAAATCTTTCTTGGAGTAATCATACCATGCTTCAAGTGCAATCGTTCTCGGAGTATCATCTGATGTATAATCTTCTATTGTTACAAAGTATGATCCAGATTCACTTGGTAACATATCATCTACTTTAATCCAAAGTCTGATCGGAAATGCTTCTGTGACTACTTTCTTAACGATTGTGGCTGAATCGGGTTGCATTGGTGGGAACATTTCAAGAAGTTCTTTTCTTGTAATACAATCTCCATGAACTGAATCATCTATATTCCGTCGCATCTTCAATTCTTCTAGCCAGTTTGCAAGCTGTGCGTGTTCATTACAACATTCAGAACAACCACTACTAGCAACATCTCTGGCATGAATAATTGCTTCATCAAGTGTCATTTTCACAATACCCCTTTCTAGTATCTTCGTCAAAACAGTAAAAATAACAATCCTCACATTGTCCGGAATTGTAATAGCAATCCTTACATTTTATTCTTTCCATTCCGCAATCATCTGCTATTCCGTATCCCCATTGTTCATCAACGGCATCATATTGAATATTCGGGCAATCCATTGTTGAACAATGATAATTTGTAAAACAAGGTTTTCCCTTACTCATAATTACTCCTTAATTGGATCAATGCTTACAATGATTTCGAGTTCACCATCATCCCAACCAGATGTGTTAGTCGAATCATTAATTTTACAGAAATAGTTAAAATATTCAATATTGTACTTTATCAACTCTCTGATTTCAGAATCATCAAAATCAATGTATTGAAAATCATAGTTATAAACATAAATGCTTGACTCGCTCTTACCGTTCTGAAAATCATTTATAATACAATCTCTAACTGTCGTACCAAAATCTTTCAGTTCCTTTCTCAATCCCTTATCAAATGCTTTCTTAGCAATCTGTCTGGATTCTTCCGCTGTTGGCAATTCAAACAAAAGTTCCATTTCAATCATTCAGTTTCCTCCTTTTTCAACTGTTTAACAGATTCACAAAGTCCCTCGACCCAATAATACACTTTAGGAAAAATACGAATTCCTTTCTGTGCAACATATGGCAACCAATCTCTGAATTCATAATCAATTTGTTCAAGCATAGGAAAATTACCATATACATCAAAGATCATATCATCCTCGAACATATTGTTTTCAATATCCTCTAAGATAGCTGTTTCAACATCATCTCTTGTCATAAGGCCGGTTGGCTGTGTAATGAGATAATCTTCGATAAGATTTGGACTTGATGATTCCAGTTCTTCAAGTGCCAGTTTGAGTATTCTTTCTGCATCATAATATTCAGTATCAGTTGAAGTGCAGAAACGGCTTACAAAGTAATCAGCGTCATTATTAATAACTTCTGAAATCTTTTCAAAATCAATGTCGTTAATACCATAAAAATTTGCAATACACTCTCCGATATCTCCACTGATATAAAGATACTTCTGTTCCTTATCAAGAATATAATTGATATAATACTCAGAACTACCGTTTTCGTTTCTCCAATCAATAGAAACAAATCTATCTGTATTCAAAACCAATGTTGCCTTATGGTTCTTAAATCTTTCTTTGGCTTGTTCTTTGTACTCAGTATCTTGCATCAATAATTACTCCTTTTCATAGCATGAACCATTATAACATTCCTCTGCATAATTGCAAGGTTCCCACAAACTATTTTTATCCTTAAATTTACAAGTCTTACATGGAAATACATCGTCTATTGTAATTACCTGTCTACTGGATTCCTCTGTTTCTTTAAGGTCGTTTGTAAATGAATTTATCTCCCTTACAACCTTTGAAAAGGCTTCCATAACAGTCCGCCAAAAATTCTCAAAATAATCCTCAAAGAATTCGTCGCTATGCATCAGTTCCTCTAACATATAGCTTGAAAATAAATACTGACATTGGTATGCTTGAAATTTATGTCTAGCAGTAACATCTTTCAATACCGGATCATCTAAAAATCTATTTGTATGTTTTGCTGAAATGTATATTGTTAAATAATTGTCGTAACAATCCCCTCTTAGCTGACCCTCTACCTTGTATCTAAATACAATCGGTATGCAATTCACTGAATCAGGAATGTCTAATTTCTTGTGACTTTCAACTAATTCAACAATTCTATTTCCAAGTTCATCCATTTTTATACACTCTCAAACTATCATACAGTTCAATAATAGAATAGATTTTATCCCAACTGTCTGTTCTGTAAATATCGGGATTATCATAATTCCACGGGTACTCTAAACATATGCCTTTATATTCAGGATTGTTACCTATCAAATTAGTCATACAGTCATCAATAAGAATATCTAACTTTAGAAGCTGTTTAAGGTATATACTGATTGAATGTAACCGTACATAATCTTCTGGAAAGAAATCAAATGTTCTGTTTAAGTGATTCAGCTTCTTCCTGAAATTCATAGCAGTTGTACTTGTAACAAAGAATATCTCATGTCCATCTTCGTACAGCTTTTTAATATTATCATAAACGCCGTGAATAAGGTGAACATCTCTCCACATTGCACTATCATGAAATGCCATTTCTACAATCCATTTATACTGATCCGGCAGAGCATTTTCAATCCTGTACTCTTTTATATCTTCTAACTCTAACCGCACCGGAATCCTTTCATTGATATATTTCAAAACGGTTTCCGTTGTATTTACAATGATATTATCAATATCAATTCCTATTCTCATTTGCAATCAACTCTTTCAAAATAATTTATTACTAAATTTTGTTACCTTTACTAATACCGGTTCAATGAAATCAAGATATGTGATATAGATTTTTGTTGGAGCATTTTCTTGAACAACTACTTTTGCAACATTAAAATCAAGATATTGCTCGTTGTCAAGATATGTATACACAGAATCGAAATCACCATCTACAATCGGGTCAGCGTCTCTGAAATAACTAAGGTGAATTTCAATATTGTTTGTATTGAAGTTCTCAATTTCAATCTCTTTCTTCTCTACTGCGCAAAGGAAATCGTTTATAGTTTCAAACATAACCATAATTGTGCGCCTCCTAAATAAACTATTTACTAAATACAGTATAACACAAAATGCTTAAAAAATCAAGTGTTTTTGGAAAAGTTATAAAATAAAACTATACAAACAGTGTTATCTATAAATCAACATATTTGTATAGTTTTACTAAAATAATTATTCAAAATAACCGGAACAGCCTTAATTGATTATTCAAGACTGTTCCGGTATTTACTATGTCAGTTGATTACAGGCTCTCTGCAAGTACCTTCAGTTCCTCTACGCTCATGTTCTCGTAACTCTCATTCTGCTTCTTAGCGAGGATATCAAGAATCATCTGCTTCTTTGCAGAATTTTCCTTTGCCTTTTCAGCGGCATCACTCTCTGCCTTCTTTGTTTCAAATACATACTTGATAATTTCCTGCTTAAATTCGAGTTCATCTCTCTGCTCAGAACTATATCCGATCAAAGAAACTTTAGGAAGTCTTTCAAGTTCTGTCTGAATCTGTCCGTACATTGTGTTAAGATTACTGAGGGAAAGATCCCACAGGTCTTCAACAGAAATACTTCCCTTAAAATTGAATCTTGTCTTCTCCCTCGTCGCCTTTTCAAAGATATTCTTTTCCATAACAATTCTCCTTTTTGTTAAAATTTATACTCAGAAAGTAACCTTTAGAGTTCTTTCTGTATTACCTTTTACTTTCACAATAATGTGATTTCTCTGTGTAGAACTAAATCCAATGCCACTAAGCTGATCGTCTGCTTTTGCAACCGCCAGTTTACTACCTAGTGCTTCCATAACTCTCTTGTGCTTATCCAGTTCAACATTAAGGAATTCATTATAGAATCCGTTAGGTGTCTCCGGATTTACACAATCTTTCAACATGAAGAAATAGTGCTTATTTCCAATACCACTCTGCTCATCCCAATAGTTAGGTGAATACATAACTACGGAAACAGGGATAAACTGATTTGTATTCAAGTTCCAGATTTCCTTAGAATTTACACGATTGGTTTCTGGAAGCATACTATTGATTGTAAATTCCCCATTTTTAAGTGTCACAGTTGCGACATCAACATGATTTCCCTGTCTAACCATATCTGGATAATCGAACGAATATGTGTTTCCGTCAAATTCAATCTCTGCCCTAAAACCATCTTTGAGAGTACCCCAATACTGGTGAACAAAGAAAGTATATGTTCCATCGGTCATTCTTTTTCTATCCGGGAATGTAATATTTTCAACTGCCGTATGATCGCCTTTAAGCCTAGGATCAGTATTCGGACGCTGAATATCTACATCAAGTTCTCCCCCAGTCAAATAGTCCCTTTTAACATTGTAGTAAATCTCATCATTATTTGCAGTAAAACAATGTGCGTCAAGATCAACATTGTCCTTACCAGACTCGTTCCACTGGATAGAAAATCTAAGATCACCTGTAACACTACCACCGACAGACTTTACTCTTTCCTTCATGGAGTCAGTAATATTTCCTGTATACGCCCAACAGAAATTATTGTTCCACTTAAACATTGTCTTACTATCTCTATCCTCTGGTGCGATAAGGGACACCATGTTAGAAGCCAATCTGTTTTCAAAAAGAACTTCAATTTCCTTTGCCGTAGGAAGCACACTATCAATAAATGTCTGAATATTGATTTCCTCTACCTTATCAAACTTCTTAGGATTTACTGATACCTCAGATGCAAGATCATCGAAAACATCCGTTCCTGTAATTCTCTTAGATGCATCCCTATTAGAAAACAAAATATTATTTACTGTAATATCATCAAGTGTTGCATATCTTCTTTTCAGGGAATCCATATAGCCCATTTCAGAAATTGTCTTTTTAGCATCTTCAAGCATTCTCTTTGTAAAAATAGCCTTTGGGCGCTTATAATTAGTCGGTGCTACAATAGACTCATACTTTCTAACGGCAGTATCCAAATCAACATCATTAGAAATATCAATCAGAAGTGTTCCGATTGCGTGGTTTCTAATTCTACCTACTGACATACCTGCTGTCTTTGCATTCTCCCAGGCATAAAGATCTTTTTCATTTTCAGGGATATTTGAATACTCTACAATGTATCGTCTGAATTTTTCAAGAATTGTCTTATGTTCTTCACCCCTATACAGAGAACCCTGTGAAATAAGTTCAAGAACAATATCAACAGATTCAAGTGAAAATTCATCCAGTGATCTCTTGAAAACATTTTTAGTGTCTCTGATTTTTGCCTGTTCTGTTTCCTTTGAATAACCTGATACAACATATTCACTAGGAATATCCGCATAGAAATGATCCCAAGTGAAAACAATACCATCGCTAAGTTCTTTATTGTTTAGTGTGCCAATTCTTCTTTCTTTAGAGTAGAATGGATTTTCAATCTTACAAGTATGGATATAATCACTCATTGCTTTAAGCGATGGACCGTATGTATCATCATCAAAAGCATCAAAGTCCCAAATTGAAACAATTTTATTGTCTCTGATTGTTACAACTCCGCCAATCTGTTTTACAAAGTGTCTGCAACATGAACAATCGTGTTCCCGTCTTTCTCTAAAAATCTTGTTTTTGTCGCTTGGAAAACTTTCAAGATACAGTTCCCAGAGTTTATCTTTATCGAACTGTACTTCAAAAAGTTCTCCCTCATGCATTTCATTAAAATGCTCAAGAAGTCGGTTTCTCATTTCTACAAAAGTCATTTTTATACCTCCATAATTTAATATATATATATTTATATGTGATCACTCACATACTTTCCCAAGAATATTTAGGATCCTCTGCATACATTGTTGATCCGTCAATATATAGATAAACATTATTCATATATGCATCGACCATTATAACAGGATATTCAAAATATTGACTGACCCTATCTGATTTCAACATTCTTTCAAGTGTTCCAGATGAAATAAATGTTGTCGTATCTAAATTAGCACTTCTCATTTTAGGAAATCCTGTAAGGCTAGTAAGCTGTCTGATTATGATTGTCATATTTTTATCTAATTGCTCGTATTCATTGTGTTCAATATTCTGTAAAATATTGTGAAGTGTTTTCATTATTCTTGCTCTCCTTGTTCTGTGTTAAATATAGTATAACACATAATTTTCAATTTGTCAAGTGTTTTTTGAAATATTTTTGTTTTTACAAAATATCACATCACCCTTTCTTAACCATTGCATACGCTCTCCAAAATTCACCACTTGTGAAAACAGTCATTCCGTTAATACGGAGAGTGAAACAATGCATAGATCTATCAGCAAACCCGTTATTTCCATAGATTACAAACTTATATCCTTTAGGTGTAATACCATAATATCTTCCTTCAAGTGTGATTCCGTCTTTCGCCCATTCTTTTTGTTCTTCCTCAAAAGTCTTTTTTGCAAGTTCTTCTTTTGCTTTCAGATCGTCAATTTTTTCTAGTTCTGCATAATATTGCTGAACTTTTTCATCAGCCTTTTCAAGTCTCTTTTCAGCACTTGCAATTCTTTCTTCAATGTCCTGTAACTCCATTTCTGCATACATCATATCAGTGTATGCTTTATTGAGTTTTACATCCTCTTTATTGACAATGAAAAAATTTACTGTTTCGACATTTGCAAGCCACTCATGATATTTTTCTCTTGTCCATTCTGCAACGCCGCATTTCACAGCAGTTGCATATTTCTTCTCATATGCTTTCTTAGATCTTTCAAGTTGTGCATTGAGTTTTTCAAGTTCCTTCTGATATTTCGTAAAAGTAATTTCCACTCTCTTCATTTTAATTACCTCACTAACTGTTTATACTTTCTATCTCTTACAAATATAGTATAACATATTTTCAGAGAAAAGTCAAGTGTTTTTTAATAAAAAAGTACACAAACATCACGAATATAAATTCTTAATGTCTGTATACTTCGTACAATTATTCTATTGATTTTGTTTTGCTGTAATCATCTAATGTATACGGTGTTCCGTCTGACTTAAATAACGCTGTTAGTCCATTATATCCATTAGAAACTCTTAGATACATTACACCTGTTTCTTCATGAACATATAGACGGATTCCTTGATTGATGTTAGGGTTTCCGTCTTCAACACATATCAACCTAACATTTCCGATCTGAATATCTTTATTATTTATATAAGCGGTCGGATGCTGTTCACAGAAATCGAGTGTAAATATAATAAATCCAGCAAGTGCAAGTACAATCAATACCTTGATAAACAACCCTAATTTTTTCATAAAAACCCCTTACTGCAAATCACGATAAACTCTAGCATCGCCTTTGTCTTTCGTGTATTGTTCTAATGTATAAGAACTTCCGTCTGTGTTTAATAGTGGAAATGTACCCTTCCCATTGCTTTGTCGAACATACAAAACACCTGTTTTATCATGAACAAAAATACAGTTACCATTAGAATCTAATTCTATACAAGTAAATGTAGCACCGCCGACAGAAAAATCCTCTGTTCTTGGATCGCATCCAGTTAGAAAAATAATTGCAAAAATAGATAGAATCAAAACAATAGCTAACTTTCTAAACATTAGACTACTCACTCCTGTCTTATTACTTTGTGTATTAGTTCGCAAATTTTACAATACTTCTGACCATCTGTAATATTTGATCCACAACAACTACAGTTATTCACAGTATCACCGCCTATTCAGCCAGTCTGTAAAGTCCTCACGACTATTAAAAATGTACTTATCATATTCCTTTTTAGCAACAGGCATTCTTTTACGGTTTTCATAAAAATTAAAAAGACTTACGGTGCAATTCTTAAAAGCATCTGTACTAAACAACATATCTTTATCATATTCGATACTATGGAAAATGTAATACCAAACATTATCCAATAGTTTTGTTCCAACAAACTTAAAATTCCCAAAAGTATCATTTCTAGCATTTGTAATATAGTTATCACTAAAGAGCATTCCAGGTCTTAGCTGTCTTACTTTAAGATTACCATTCGGAACAGGTGTTCCAGTATAATCTGCGTAAGCAAGGGCGATAAATTCCATATCCTCTTTGTCTGTTTTTCTGTAATGCCTTTCCTGTTTGATAAAATTCTTGTAATATGTCTTGAATTTTTCATTGACAATTTTGTTATATGCAAAAGAATAGTTAAATGTCATAAAAGAAACAAATTCAAGTTTATTTCCGTCATAGCTCTTAAATAATCTAAAGGTATTCTTTTCTTTATCAACACGGTACATAAGGCTTCTATACATCCATTTGATAAAGTTCCAATATGTTTTAGGGTACTTTTTCATATTACACCTCCACAAATTCTTTTATAGTTCCCTTTGTTACGGCCTGAATGATATGGTTTAATAGATTAGTTCTATTCTTAATACGAACTTCAAACATTTTATTATAACGAATATTCCAAATCCTACCTACATCAATATCAAGTGCAACCATATAAGATGCTAGCTGTAGAAAATGCTCGTGAGAAATTTCAGATGTAAACTTAATTTCATACAGAACATCATCATAAAATGCATCTGTCATTCCTAGAATATTTATGCACTTTTCTTCTCCGTCTTTATCAATATATTTACATTTTAGACTGCACTTTCTTTGTGTAGCACAATCATTAGGAAGGACTTTGGAAAGCCTATTTCTAATTAGTTCTGTTCCTTCCTCTGTCACAAATGTTTTACTGCTCTGTGTATAGTATCTTCTTTGCTGTGTACTCAGATATGTAGAATATCTTATCTTTTTGATTAGGTCTGCCTTTGACAATTCTTTAAGATCCTTGCTATTGTATCTATCGCTATCGCATCTTAACTGAAACTCGATTTTATCATCAATGCTGAAATTCTTGAAATAACAGGCTTCTGTAAAAATGCCGATACAGGGACTCATGTCAATAAGCCCATCATGTGACTTTATTTTAATTTCAGAACAATCATCTAGTTTCACTTCTTTTACATCAAGATCAGAAAAAGCCCTGTTAATATCTTCAATGTATTTATAGTCAAACATTCCAGACATATTCAATGGATGTTTTGAGTAATCCTGATTAGTGTCAAAAGGTTCTGCAATAGTGTCAAATTCAAGCATTTTATTAGTACAGAAAATGATTCTTTCTTTACCTCTACTAGCAGCAACTAGAAAGATATTTCTTAAAATATCATACTTGACATCTGGTTGACTTTTTCTTTTTGTCCAGTAAGCATCATCATAATCAAAAACAACACACACTTTTCTCTCTAACCCTTTAGACGAATCGAAAGTTGTAAATATTGCAACATCATCTCTCGGATCAACTCTTCCTCTGTCTTGTGTCTGGATAGATGCATATACTGTAAATTTATTAAACTTTTCTCTGTTATCGTGTTCAAGCCTATTTAAAACATCTACCATATCACCATATCGTGCGCCGAGGCAAAGAATGTCTCTAGGTTCAAGATCTTTAAGGATAGAAATAACTTCATTTTTTCCTTTGATTTCAACCTTGCAATTTTCATTTACTCCAATAATAGGTTTATGCCACGCATCACCCAACTGTTTAGCAATATCTTTATTTAATCTAAAACATCTGGAAAAAGACATTTTTGTATAGTCTCCTAAAAAGGATTCCATAAATGACATAACATCTAAAGATGTATAATCATAGATTTTCTGTTCCATATCCCCGACAGCAACAATTTGGATTTTAGGAAACATATCTTTAATATGCATAAGCATCTTAGAGATATTCTCGTCAATATCCTGATACTCGTCAAGAATCAAAACATCGTATGCCTTTTTACACTTAGGTTTCTTTTTATTATATGTTTGAATAAGCTGACCTACAGCACAAGTTACACCACAAGCCTTTAACTGCATATAGGCGAAACCATGATAATTTTGCACTGTAACATTCTTATTCGTTATCTTCGCTTTTGCATCAAGTTTCAGAAGTTTATTATATGTGAGATATAGAATTGTTTTATCTTTTAATTCATCACACAAACCCTGAATCGCCGTTGTTTTACCTGACCCAATGCAAGCATCTACAAGTATATTCTTTCCTCTTTTTGCTTCATTGATAAAATCTTTTTGTTCATCAGAATATTGAATCATAATACACCTCAAACAATTACTTTATATTCCATTACCTTGTGAATAGTATCTTCTCTTACTCCGATTACAGGCTTCCCCATAATCATCCCTACAAAATGTCTGTCATCGGAATCCTTGAAAACATTATAGACAAAATCCTGAAAACTTAATTCTCTTAATTTATTCGATCCAAAACAAACAACATTTAATAGTTCATAAAAACCGGCATTATCTCCCTCATTAGTAAGAACTCTGATTGAAAAATCTTCAACGGACGGTGTATTATAAAGATCAATCAAAAATGATTTGAATGTAGTTTTATCCATGATACATTACCTCCGATTTACATATAAAAATCAAGACTGTCACTATTATAATCTCTTCTAATATCATCTGTGACATTAAAGAATGTATGATTACTTAAATCAGTAAAACCATTTTTTGATGCTTCTTTTACATATGCTTCACTTTCAAATCTATTGATATCCTTACAAATATAATAATCTGTTGTGTTGAGAATTAGACAAAGACCTTTTGGCCCGTCAATATTCTCAGAACTATAATATGACATATATAATACTTCTGATGCACACAAGTCTCCTGTGCGATCCTTAAAAAGAACTCTCATTCATCATCCTCCTCATACCAGTGCTTACAAGTAGTGCTTACATTCTTTGAAATAATGTTGCACTTTTTCATATTGTGATAAATACAGTATTCATCGCCGTCACAGATAACAAAGTATTTTCCATCCGTTAAAAAATCTTCGAGAGAAACACTGTTTGATTTCAGCCAACCAGGAAGAATACAATCATCCGTTCCGTACCACATATTATCAATATCTACAAAATCAAAGCTAGAAAATTCAGGAATATATTTGCGAATAATATTTTCAATATCATTTCTGTCAATTCTACAGGCCAATGCGTATCTTACTTTTTCGCTAAACTTTCCAAGATACCTAAATGGAGATCTTGTAAATGTAACATCTTCTGGCTTAATGTGCCATGCTCCACGACCATCCAGAAGATTTGTGATAATAGTTTCACTATCAATACAATCAATTTTAGAGTTTGAGTTATTGATACAAATAGAATGAGAAGAAGAACTGTTTGTTTCAAATACGCCATATCTAACAGTAATCATTTGAATTCCTCCACCTTGTCCCAATCCCAAAAACTAATAATTCTAAAATTATCCTTGTCAATAATTCCGTCCTCGATCATTCTGTCAATATAGTCATCATCCATATCGTCAATGATAATTGTATACTTTTTTTGTATTGCAATATCAATTAGATTCAATCCAAAATCTTTATATTTTTCAATGAAAGACCACTCAGAATAATCATTACCAGTTTTATATATCTTTTCATCATCATCTTCATAATCAATGGGCATATAAATTCTTGAATTTCCGAGTTGTTGTTCTTTCAACAGGTCGAAAGTAAACCCGTTAAAATCGGGAATATATCTTTGAATATCCTGAATAATATTATGTTCGTTTAGAGATTCATTTATGCGAGATTCAGTATAGGTTGCTCTAAGAACACAGAATACAATATAAGCCAATTTTTCATAAGTATTTCTTAAAACAGTTACATTATTCTTATCAATTTCAACAGATGCATCCCAATTACAGTCTTGCCCAGAATTTAGCTTCAAAAAACCATCAATATAATCTCTGAGAACAGGATCATCCCTATACCTAGTATTATAATACATATCTTTTGAAATGTCAAGACAAATATCGGTTTCTGGAATATTTTTATTTTCAAACAAATACAGTTTATGCATTTTCAATCTCCTGTCTTACAACATTAAACATAGTTTCAATACTTTCATCTGTGTATTTATGCCTAGTTGTTGAAGTAGAACTTACTGCATACTCACAATTCACGGTGTCAATATACATAGTAAACTTTCCATCATCGCCCATATAAAACTGTTTCCATGTATCTTCGTCCATAAGTGATCTAACATCAAGTTGCTTAATAGCCAAATTATCAAAACTAACTGTTTTGAAATGCTGAATCACATCTGAGAGATTTGTTTTTAGGTAGTTAATATTTTTATCAATATCATACTTCATTTCAGGAATCGCATATAATTTCTCACCGCGCCTAAACTGTTTATAGCCTAGAATAAGCATTTTAATATCGTTGTCGTACAGTCGTTCAAGAACTTCTTTCCGAACAATACCAGCAATAACATGAAGAACGGCATTTGGAAATTCACGAAGTAGGTTAATCAATTCCTGTGTAACTTGTGTCAAACTAACACCTAGCCCATAAATAAGATTTTCTCTCACAAGATACCTAACAGTATCAATATTCTCAATAAAGTGTTTCTGATTCAATGTAATGCTAGGAATCAGATTCTTTTCCTTACACCAGATAAGAAATGGAATAAGATCCGGATGTTCAAGAACATTACCACCACCGAGAGCAAGTTGCATATATGGGTGCAAACTATTTAGAAACGGCACATTTAGAATCTTTCCATGCTTGCCGTCTGGACTTGAATTCTCATGACAATACAGGCAATTTGTTCCAGTGCATTTATTCGTAATCTTAATGTCCATGCTATCAGGAAACTCAGGAATCATTTCTTTTTCATTGCAGTTTCTAATCATTGTGCCATCACTAAGAATGATAACATGATAATTTCCATTTTTATACCCGCCAATAACCTCTCTCATAGTAATTCTCCTGTTTATATCATTTTATGTTATTTAGTAGTTCTTTTGCCTTGTGAATAAGGTTCTGTTTCAGATCCTCCGGAATCCAGTCATTAAATACAGTATCTTGACAAGGTAACATTCCTTTATCTATAACAACTATTAAAACGCAATAACCATTTCTTGTTTCAAAGACGGAATACTTATTTTTAAGTAATTCATCTAAAATAATATGTTTATTATCATTTCCAAATATTTCATTGGCATTCCCATTAAAATCAATATAATCAGAAATAGGGTATCCTCTGATCTCATTTATGTTGATTAGTTTATCTTTATTAGCAGAAATAGAATATACGGTTGAATTATGCATATAGTAAATCTTGTCTAATTCTGGAACATAGTCTGGAATAATTTCAAGGTATGCCCTGTGTTCAACATAATCATCCCATTTAGTTTCTGAAAACATTTTGTTATAGCAGTCAATAAAATTATTTGCTTTTGAAATATCAGATGTGATAAACATGATATGTGCATAATCATATCTTCCAGATTTTACGACATATAAATGATTCATGCATTCTTCCTCGAATTAAAGTAGTTATTGATGATGATTACAAGATCAATATAATGACTGAAATCCTTGACCATTACATATACATGATGCTTCTTCTTCGTCCCGTAACCCCAAAAGTCGGTAAACACATCTTCAAAAGAACAAAGGATTTCCTCTACTTCCTTTTCGTTTCCGAAGATGTCTACAAGACAATCTGCCTCGTAGTCAGGAAAATTCTTCTTGACGGATTCTTCATCGTGGAAAGTAATAGAAATCATAATAGCTACCTCCAAATAACTTATTTCTTACATTTATAGTATAACACATTTGCTCTAAAAAGTCAAGTGTTTTTGTCAAGTCCGGAATAAAAAACATATAAACAACTTACTTAAAAGTTGTGTAAAATCACAAACCTACTGTTAAAGATTTTGAGCTAAATATCAAAGTTTGCTCTAATTGCTTTGACATATCCTCAAAAATATTCTGTCTGTCTTCGCCAGTACAATCGTCAACAACTTCAAGGAATCTGAAAAAGTTAATAGGTTCGTTAGTCCATTCATATTTATTCAGATCCATTTCGACACAAACTGTTTTATTTGTATTTGTTGAAACAGTGAATGATTCGATCATTTTCCTATCGCTGTTCTCATACTCAAAATCAATCTTTGATATAACATCACCATTACCTATCGGGATATTCAAAGAAACTGTTTCCGGAAAACCTTCAAACTTGTCGGTTAAAAAATGAAGTCTGCCACAACTTCTGCCAGAAAACTTTCTTATAAACATAAGTAAAAAATCACACACATTGTTAAAAGACTTGATTTTATCAGGAATAAAGAAATCACATAACTCTTTATATGAACAGTTTGGAATTGTTGCGAAAAAATTTCTAACTGTATTATCATACATATCGACTTGTATTTTAATATCCATATAGTCCGGATCGTCAATAATTGGACGAGATGTTTGAATGTTCAAAACCTTACCGTCACTTAATTCTTCCTCAACGCATAAAAATGCTCCGTTCATTACATTACCAAGCCCTTTCCAATCTCTCTGTTTCAATAAATGTTCCATCTATTAGCTGGTAAACATATGTATTACAAGTCCCGATCTCAAAGTAATTACAGTTCAGAACATTTACACCATTCATCATCAAATCATAAGTTCCGGTATATTTCACAAAATCAAGACACATCTGTCTTGCACTTATATCTGAAAAATCCTTTCCGTAAAAGAATCCGAGCAAATGACACAAATCAATATCTGTCATTGTCATAACGAATCTGTCACCATTAGAAAACAAAAATTCAATGTCAGATGTATTGATTGTTTCTTGCAATGTGAAATTACCTATTGTTTCCGTTCCCCAGTCTGTATCAATTCTAATTAGGTCTGTATTCTTTAATTTGATAATTGTATTCATAGCAATATCCTCATAGTTGCATATAATCTGGCATATTATCATAAATTTCTTCTGGAAGCTCCATGTTAGAGTTATTAGAATCCCATGACATACACAAAAACTCCCAGTTTGTAATCTTACGCTTTTTGTTTGTTGAATTAAGAAAATACACAAGAGACTTCTTTAGTCTATGGTTCAGCTTATCTTCTTTTCCTTCATGTTCAAAATATTCTGGACCACAGATAAGTACACAACTACTAAAACCATTTTCTGCATTCTTGATATGAAAGTGAGGCTTGTTGCCCGGATCATTTGTGTAAATCCAAATTTCATAATTTCCAGTTTTACCTACTTGTGTATCAATAGAACCGATCTTCGCCATTTCTTTCAGAATCATGTAAACACCTCCATTCATCCAATCTTCCAATAGTTTCCAATAGTTTTATCAGAACAATCCCAAATGTCATGAATCTTTCCGTCAATAATAACTGTTACATGATGACCGCCAATGAAACAAATATAAACACCTGTACTAAACTTTTCACAAAATTCCTTTCCAGTATATTTTGTATTATCAGCTTTTCTAGGCTGTTTTTGTTTATCATAATTAGGTTTCAGATATCTTTCAACACACTCTTTAGAGCAAACAGAGTAACCTGTTTTAAGGGAGACTTCTACAAGCTGTCTAAGTGTATATTCGTAATCAACAGGCATTCCGACAGCTTGAAATGCACCTGTTAGCGCACGAATAACACAGTCTCCTGTAATCCTATTTCTAGGATTTACATTATGATAAGTAAACCACTTTGAATCAGGGTATTTATCCTGTCTTCTCATAGTAACTCTCCTTATCTTACGCAGCAACCGTCATCAATGATTTTCTTACAATCTTTAATTGTTCTTCCATATCCTACCCACTCTCTAAGAGTGACTGGCTGTTTCGTAATGAACGAGATTTCAACAAAAGACTTATATACATTCCAAGGAACTTCGGGAGAACCGTCTTTAATAAGATCATATCCCTTGTATGTATGAATTGTAAGTTGCTTATTCCCATTACCGATCTTATCCATAATAGACCACCCTATCAATCCAACTGACCTTTTGCATTTACAGGAACTTTTTCAATCCATGCTTCGCAGTCCTTTGTGTATCCACATCTTCTGAATTCCTTCTGGGCATCTCGTTTTGTCTCAAATGTCGAGACAAGAATTCTCATACCGTAATCTGTGAACAAACCCCATTTGTAATCTCTTTTCATATTTTACCCCACTTTCACACCTTTACCAACACTCTCCCTTACATTTATAGTATAACATATTTCGGCAAAAAAGTCAAGTGTTTATGCGTAAAAAATTTACACGAAAAACACTTGAATTTTGTGTATAATAACTAATGTTATTCTGCGATCTTAATATCAAAAATTTCTTTTCCAAATCTGAACTTACGGTATTCAAATTCATCATTTTCTGTAATGTTAAAATAAGTATCAGCCGGAATATTAACTGTAATCAATTTATTATCAACAAAACCAGTTACCTTATACTCTTCTGTATGTCCACTCTGTCTGATCAAATCTCCGAATTTTGGGCTATCAATATATTCTGGAAGATCACATTCATGTTCATACGGGGATTTATCTTTGCCTAAAGTACAGAGTTCTTTTACTTTTACAAATCTATTTATATTGTATGTATATTTAAACCTATACCATTGTTTATCATCGTGATATCCACTTTCCTCTAATGTCCATCTTATATTATAAGCACTCTCCGGAACAGTTATAGTCCAATCATAATTACTAGGTTCTCTTTCAGAAAATAAGTAATATTTAGAATCAAATTCTTCTGTTCCAAATCGCTCCTCATGAACTGAGCGATATTCAAAGATATCAATATACCAGTACCAGTGCATAGATTTGATTTTCATATATCTCTTTACAGGAATTGCAGCATATAAAGTTCCGGAAATAATTAAAATAATCGCAAAAACAATTCCGAGTTTTTTCACATTAACCCTCCTTTTTACTAATGAATACACAGGATCTTGTATTATTGTAGCTGTATTCAAACTCAAAAGTATCAAAGATACTCTCTATAAGATCATAAAAGTCATTATTCATACTGAGAATGAAACTATCCAGAAACTTATCGTAAATCTTGATATTCCAGCAAGTTCTATTTGGAGAATTAAATCTAGTAGTAATTGGATCTGTTTCAAATCTAATAATAGAACCTAGTTCTAGCATCATGCTATTCATAGAAATTCTAAAATATTCAAAAAACATAGGAAGTATATCTTCAAAAGAACTTATCTTTTTACAGCCAGACTCACTATCATTTAGAATTTCATCAACTCTTTTGATGTCTTCTTCCGTCTTTGCCAGGTATACCTTAATTTCGTCAGAATACTTCATTTTAGTACCCCTTTCCACATTAGGTTTCACAATCATCTTACATATATAGTATAACACATTTCATTAGAAAAGTCAAGTGTTTTCTAAAAATTTGTGTATAAAAAATCCACTCGTTTTTGAGTGGATTTTTGTGTATTTATAGTATAGTCTTACACCAACTTTTCAAAGGTAAATGTTCCATTCTTATTTGTGTAATAGATTTTACTAATTCCAAAATCCTTTATAGCAGACATACAGACATCACAAGGTCTTGCTAGCCGAAAATCACCATCTCTTTTCTTAGAAATAATAACTAATTCACATTTGTCAAAACAAATAGATTCATCTGTTTTCCGGAGACAGTTTACTTCGGAATGTTCCTTATCTATAAAATTTTCTATATATTTAAGATCTGTTTTAAGCCGATACTTATTCTGCATCGGTGATGTCTTATCTGAATTGATTCCAAAGTTCACAACTTTACCGTGATAAACTAAGAAAGAAACTGTTTTTGTATGTTTATATGGTTTGTCTGTATAAATGTAATCATACATTCTTACAAGGCGATTAAGGAGTTTGTTTGTCATTTTTTATAATCCTTCACAAAGAAAGCTGCATACAAACCAGTTTGTCTGCTAGTACAATTATAAATTTCAAAGTCCCTCGTAATTTTATCAAAATCAGAATTTTTAGTCATGATCATAGAAGTTCCCCATTCATTATCAGGCATCATATTACAAGGAACAATAATAATATCTTCATCTGGTTCCTCTTTATACAACTTCTTTGCCATAGGCTTAGAAATTCTCAAATAATCTTTATACTCATACAGCATTATTTAATCACCTCTCTTATCAAGAATATTTCCAATTCTATAAAATGTATTATTTTCTACTCTGAAAACATCAAGTTTTTCATCAGATGACCCATTACGCCGTGCGACCACACCCGCACCACAACTGTTTCTTTCGATACCAACATAAATGTATGTAGGAACAATATTAGATGTAACAATAAAAATATCACCGAACTTGAAGTCTCTGTAAGACTTCAATTCCTCTGCAATAGTAGGAACAGTAAGTCCTTTATACTTTGCCCATGCTACGGCAAGACCGATATATGCAACATACTTATCATGCGGATGGAGTTTTGCCGTAGCTGTTTTCCCTGTTTTTGGATTTATAATCATTGTAGTGGTATCAAAATCAACTCTTTGCAAGTTATTGTAAACTTCACTACGATAATTCCAACTATCACACATATCCTTCACCCACTGATCGAACTCTTTTTCAGAAACAAGTCTTTTCATAGTAAAAAACCTCCATTTATTTTTTTTTGTAAAAATATTTTATTTGGTGGGCTTGCTGGGACTCGAACCCAGAACCTACCGGTTATGAGCCGGATGCGCTAACCGATTGCGCCACAAGCCCGTTTGAGTGGACTGTTTTTAGGCAGTCCACATATCCATCAGTTCCTTGAAGTAAACATCAGTATCTTCCTGTTCAACTTCTTTATTTTCTTCTGCCTTTCTCTCTTCCGTCAGTGTAAATCCTGCAACTTTACATCTTGTCAGAACCGTCTGCTTTTCTCCGTTATATTCATTGTGTTCCTTCACAGTGCCAGTGATTGTGATTGTTTCCATGTCCTTAACATACACAGTGTCACCGCGCTTGTCTGTTCCTGTAATAGTATTGCTTGTTTTCCAGATAAACACATTATCGTTTTCGTCAACAAACTTGTAGATTGTTGTGAATCCCCACTGTGTCTGATAAGATGTAATAACAGAACCCTTTCCTGTAATAGTGATCTTCTTGCCAATCTCACCAACATAATCAGACTTTGCTTTTTCTGCATTTCTAGCTTCCTGTTCTGCTCTCTGCTTCTGAATCTTTTCCATAAGAACAGGGGCATAAGCAATGAAACCATTTTCGCCAGTTACCGGAATCTTACCAGTAACAAAAGTCCTTACGTTGTTTTCAAAAGTGTCATATTCATCAAGTTCGATATTCTTGAAAAATTCGATAACCTTTTTTGCTTCCCCAATGAATCTTTCTTCAATGTTGCCTTTTTTCATTTCCGTGAATGCCGTTTCTTTCACTTTCTTAGTATATCCTGTCTCTGCAATCACCTTAATGCAATTTGCCAGATACTCAACAACATCAACACATATCTTATATCTTCCGAGGTCGGTATCATAAATCCGGAGTTCTTCATCTCCGAGAACGATTTCTTCAATGTCATTGATATACTTTGTAAAATTGGCAACCTCAATACCGACAAAATCTTTCAGACAACCCTTACCAACCATTTTGTGTTCACCAGTCTGATTGTCAATAAGAACAACTGTCTTAACTCTGTTGTGGTTTCTCTTACAGTGGTCACATCTGAGCGCACCAGTCATATACTGCTTAAAGCTGACTGTATCATCAATAGGGTACACAACATTGACATTATCTTCGATTGTTCTCTCAACAACAGCACCTACTCTGTAGTCACCAACGATGTACTTGTCAAATTCAAGATCGAATTCAACACACTCAACACGAACATCATTGTGCGTGTTATACTTTACTTGCTGTTCATGGTCGATTGCGTAAACCGGAACTGTTCTTACGAACTCGCGGATTACTTCAAACTTGTATGTAGCACCGATAGCGTCCATCTTCTTGAAAACACGATGAAGTGCCTTCTTCATATCATCGAACTTAACTTTAGTAGTTGTATAAGTTGCCATAATGTACCTCCTATCAGTACCTCACTCACTCTTTCTTACATATATAGTATAACACATT
>JAEIGA010001889.1_pt1 | contig 33333 bp, 64 predicted proteins | sample 9270691 | NCBI WGS metagenome assembly JAEIGA01 (sample SAMN17057246, study PRJNA624740) | gut metagenome | biome: biome; isolation source: fecal sample | host: Bos grunniens | place: China: Xizang | collected 2019 | reverse complement strand
CTTGTTATATACGATGCACGGTACATTTTCCTCCGGCAGCCGCTCGCTCACGGGAATCCAGCGGGGTAACGCACCGTACAGAGCGATGTTCGCCTCGTTCATGCAGTCTAAATCGCGGCTCAGTTCCTCAATCGCATCGGCGGCTTGCTCTGCTATATCCGCAAGCTCACTATCCGTAATAATTGCCGCTTCGTTTCTGCAACGATGCAGACTCTTTACCAGTTCGTCATACATGATCCGCTTCTCCTCTCCGCGTCCAGCCTACCATAAGAACAGAACGCATCTTCGGCAAACTCTGCCTCATGAATAGGACAATACCACTCGCGCACAAGGCCTTTCCCGTCCGCAAGTTCCGCGTCTTGTCTGTAATACTTGCAATCCCGACACAGCACCACTTCCCGCACATCGGCGGCGGGGATATCTTCCATCTCGCGGTACACACTCCCAAGCCTTACAGCAGCGTCAAGAAAATGCGCATTGTATGCCTGTTGCCAATATCGGTCTATCAGGTTCAAAGCCGCCTCGCGGGAGATGTAGTCACCATCTGTGCGCATTGCGCATTTCCTCCAATTCTCTGTACGCTTTCTTCAATCGGCAAAACTGCAAAGCGTTTACGGCAACGCTAACAATCAGCGAGGCGACGAGTGCGGCATAAGCAGTCACTTCCATCCGCACCTCCTGTCCTCTTCGGCCCCGGCCTGGAAGATGCGCCAGTAACCGTAGGCCAGGGCCAGCCAAATCAGCATACCGATCATATATCCCAGTTGCTCCTCATCTTCTCGCGGAGAACCTCATTCTCCTCCATCAAGTCCTCGTTCGTGATATCGAGCTTGTTGTTGATGTCAGCTAGGACGAAGTTCGCAGTCCCGGAGAACACCAGAGCCAGACTCAAAATGATAATCGCGCTAATCATGCTTGTCTTCCTTTCTCAGAATCCATGTGATGATGTGTACAATAGCAACCGCCATCCAGTACACGATCCTGTCTTGCCAAATGTCTGCGCGCGTGGCAGTTCGTTCGCAAGCTTCTTCGGCGTGTGCGAGATCCTCCACCAGCGCGTCTCTGAGTGTTGTCACTCCTCGCCCCTCCAGGTCGGGCCACCGGGCCAGTACCCCAATTCCCGTCGTGCGCTGAAAGGCATCTCGCGCAAACATCCGCAACTTCTCGTCGCACCCATCCGCAACCTCTGGCCTAGAACCGCTACCTCGTTCCCGCAATCGCACTTACAGAGCCAATACATCCCTTGATTTGTCTTCTTGAACGGCCTCTCTACCTCCAGCATCCCATATCGGTTGCCAGACTCGTTTATCACCCTCGGCAACTCTGCCATCGCTCCTTTCCGTGGCCCTCTTGACCACGGGTTTCATTCTATCCTCTTCATATAATTATCCAATGTCCAAAGCGACGCATTTTTTCTTTGTCATTCTTTTGTAACTAATTATTAGACACTTTGGTGCTATGTGTCAAAATTCCACCGACAGTAGGGGTGTACTGTCGGCGTACTGTCGGTGATACTGTCGGTAACAATTTATACCGAAAAACCCCTATATTATACTCACTTGGACGCTTTCTCATAATTATTTGTGTATAAAAAGTAGTCACCGACAGTACCGACAGTAAAATGAGTAAAAAACTTTTTCGAGAAACCCCTCTGAAAAAAAGGTTAAGAAAATACCGTCGTAACTGTCGGTACTGTAGTTTTTGTTCAAAAATTTGAAGCAACTGTAAAGCGACTCCTGGCGCTCTCGATCTGCCACACGCATCCTCCGATTGGCCCCTCGTGCGCGTAATATAATATATATACTTTATATACTCTCTATAGCTCCCTACTCTCTCTGTAGGGGGCTATTCTTTATGTTCAATAAGACTCCCGCTCCTATAGTGATAGCCTTTTTGCTATTTCGGATATTTTGATTACTACCACCCACATGATACAGATAGCTTTTTTCTCGTTTCGGATACTTTTACTACTTACCCCGGCCCCATGAGGCCCCCTCAAGCACCCCTGGGGTGGGGTCAGGCCCCCAGATCGGCCCCAGAAGGCCCCGATCCAGCCCCGAACGGTTGGCATTTGGTGCAAAACACCAACCATCCACCGACTTCCATTCGATTGTAACTCGGTCAGCGACTTACAACATTTTGGTATTCGGTCTTTGGGGTGGGGTTACGACACACCCGGGTGCGTGTACACCAGAGCCTACGCCCGTAGTCTTGATCGTGGGACAGGATCAGTCGAAGCAGAGCGAGTTGTAATTGATTGGAAGACGATGCACCAGGCCCACCAGGAGCGCACGAGAGGTCCAGGGCCGAGGGGGTAGGGTCGAGGGTATCCCCCGCCCCAAAACGCGCTCAGAGGGGCGAAAAAAGGCAAATTTCGCGCTGGTGAAGAGATAAGGCAAGGGGTGGTATGATTTCACATCCGAACCCTAAAACGCCGTAGAACGCAATCTGAGGCCTCTGGTGGGATATCCCAGTTTTGAAGCCCTCAGAGGCCCCCAGATCACGCCCCAAAAATGGTAGAAAATGGCAGAAAATACGGGTGGGGGGTATCCGTGTTGGGTGGCGTGTGAACCGTCAGAAATGGAAATAAATGGCATTAGCACAATATTCATGGGATATCCCAAAAGAAGTGAACATCTCTATAGACAATGGGATATCCCAGGGTGTACAATGGCCTTGCCAGTGAGGGAAGACCCCAAGCACCCCGACCTGGTCGACCGATCCGACCCGGCCCCGGATGAGGGCGGGAGCAAGACCCAGGAAGGAACGCAACCAGGACGAAGGATGCCAGGCTGACGGCGTAGAAGTCAGAGGGAACCCAGACGCGCACCTTGAAAACAAAAGGTTCACCCAGCTTCCCGGAAAAAGCTGGGCCAGACCGTCCCACAGTGCAAGAAACCGTCGGCGAAGACGGCACGGCAAGGGCCGCGCAAGAGCTACAGACATCGGGCATTGGAAGGGATCGCCGCCGAAGAGCTAACACGAAGCCGCGAGAAAGCCCCGCATAGGGCGAGTAGAGAGCGGATAAGCACAGATTGAGAATTGCGAACGGCACGGGGAAAGCTGTGGTCGGTCTGGTTCCCTTTCCCTTTCAGGATGGGGGGCCTCGGCTCCCTGTCTAATGCCACATCGGGGGCGGCAAGTACCCGACACCCGCACAGGGTGAGCGCAGAGCCGACACACTACAACATTACTGAAAGGGAGATAGAACAATGAAGAGCGAACTGAGAGAGTATATCGAGCGCATCCGCGACGAGATCAAGAGCCTGTATGACCTGACCCCCGAAGAGGTCGAGAGACGCGAGGAAGAGGGCGAAAGCTCCAGCCTCTGGGACTACTTCGCAGACGCACTTGATGTGGAATACACCATCGACATCCGGGGCGAGTATCTCGGCTGTCGGGTCTATGTGACCCTCGGCGGCCCCAATGTCTGGGTGGACACCAGACGGGGCGAGGTCGGCGGGGCCTGGGGTACTGACCGGGAGTCCGTGTGGTTGCCCTCCGAAATCTGCGACGAGATCGACAGCATCTTCTGCGACGCTTACGAGTGCATGAGACAGTGACACAGAGGAGCCGCCCCCCCTTCTGCTGGTGGGGTGGTGTAATGTGGCATACCTGGTTCCAAGCCCAGGACACATAAAACGGAAAGGGGAAATAAAACCATGACGAGACAGGAATACAACGAATATCGGAGCATCAAAGCTTCTGCGAAAAAGTACGGTCTGCCCACCTATGGATGCCAGTACACGATCAGAACGAACGCCAGCGAGGATTACAAGATCAAGCTCCACAAGCTATATGCAGAGTGGGACTTGCACCCGGCTTCCGTTCGAGTCGATCCCCACTATTTCGACGATCAGGAGCGGATCATCTATATCAAGGGCCGCACCTGGACGGATGACGAGGGCCGGGAGCATCCCTGGACGGTTCTCTATTCATACGAAGAGCGCGAACGCTTCGACCGTGCCTTGCATTCTTGACAAAGCATTTTCCCGAATGGGCGCGGATGCCCGATCCGCGAGAACAACAGGAGCAACAGCAAACACAGAGGGCCGGGAGAAATCCCGGTGTAATGTGGCCGACGCACGTTACAAGCCGTGGAAGCTACAAATTGAAAGGGAGTGAAAAAAGTGAAGCTAAAAGAGCTTAAAAAGGGCGATTTCTTCACGAAAAAGGCTTTTTATGACCCTTCTGAGTCCCAGGTGTGGGTGAGGGGCAATTATGACCGTTCGGCGAAGAAGTACGACTGCTACAAGTTCGACGATGTGAACACATTCTGCCAGATCAAGGGCGATAAAGAGGTGTTCTGCGACTTCTGCTTTTAACTCGACTCGGCGAGTATAAATAGGTGTCAGGCCGAGAGCGTGGGGGCTTCTGCCCCCGGTCACATCTGTGAGAAAGGGGAATAATTATGGAACATCTTACTAAAACCGATCTTCGGAAGCTGTCGAGCCTCTGCAAAGCTGGTTACTATGAGAGCCGCGCTATTGTGGCATCTTCTGAGGCTACCGACTTCGAAAAAGCACTTGCGGGTCATTATGCCGATTACCTCGCCTCCCTTCTGGCGAAGCTCGACAGGATCGCGGACAGTTCTGCGCGGCGTATCGAGATCACATTTTGAGAAAGGAGGCTTTTTGCATGAAGATCGAATGCACCAAACAGCAATGGAACACAATTTACACAGCACTTCTGTTAGAGCGTGAGAGAAACTGTGGTGGAGACGAAAATGTCGTTTCTGCCCTTTCTGATGCAATAAAAGCTGTGCAAGCCGCTCTCGACTCGTCCCAGCGAGTATAAATAGGCGTTAGGCTGGGAGCGTCCCGCCCTTCTGGGCGGGGGTCGCAATAAGCGAGGAAAGGGGATAATACAATGAAAACTAAGGATCAGCTTGAAGAGCAGACCTCCTCCGTCATGCGTTTTCTTGAAGGTGAAGAGGTGCGGGTTTGCCTCGACTGGGATAGCTCCCGGTACTATGTGTGGATGGAGCCGACCTGGAACTTTGAGAGCTTCTGTGAAGACAATGGGCTGTCTGTGCTTTTGGATGGGCTTAAATACGAGCTTACCAGAATCGGAGTGCAGACTTTCTGCGATCTTGACGGAGTGAATAGTTTCTGCGCTCGGTGCTGTGGAGACGATGAGCCAGCCGAGTTTATCTATGACGAATTATACGAGACTGTCGAGGGGGTGTGATAATGTTCAAGCTTCGGATTCATTCTGGTCATGGTACGATCTATGACTTCATGTGCGGACTAACCGAGGAGGAAGCTATCGAAATTGGGGATAGCTACGGATGGCACTTCACAGATGAGAACGGCTTCTGCTGGGACATGGATTACGACGATGACGATTGAGCCTAACACAGAGTGGTGGAGGAGCTTCCGCTCCTCCTGTAATGTGGCATGGTGGGTCGCAAGCCCCGCCAAGGCACTAATTGAAAGGGGAATATAAAATGAGAACAGTAAGTGTTGAAGTAAAGACAATCTATAGTATCAGGTTTGACTTCCACGACTTCTGCGAGGTTTTCAAGGAAGCAAAGAACGACCCCGCGAGAATCCGAGCTTTTGATAACTTCGATCTGGACGATACCACAATGGGAAATCTTAGAGACTGTTTTCACTCTCTCGGAAGGCTCACCTTCTTTCTGGGTGCGGACGAGGCGAGACAGCAAACGGATAATTTGAAGTACATCGTGGAGAAGCTTGGCTTTGATGGCGTGGAGAACTACGGCGGGATGTTCGGCAAAGACAAGGAAGAGTATCGTATCACGGTATACAACAGGGGGTCTGATCTATAAGCCAAACACAGATGACAGGGCTTCTGCCCTGGAATGTGGCATGGGGCGTTCAAAGCCGCCCATTGGCACTAAATGCGAAAGGGAGATATGGAAAATGACGCTGTACGAACTGGCTTATTCTACCAAGATTCAAGGAGATATCCGTGTGTCCATGTGGAAGGATGACGAGGAAAAAGTCATTGCAACGTGGGAAAACTGTGAACAGTTGTTTTCTGGGGACATTGAAGATGAGTGGATGGATTTTGTTGTCGATTACATCTTCTGCCCAGGCGATGGATGGCTGCATATCGAGGTGACAGAAGATGATTAAATCCTTTCTTCTGTCCTTTCTATCCGCGATGGCAAACGGTATGATTGCCGCGCACAAGCAATCTTTCAACGGCTTCTAAAGGGTTGAGCCTATCAGCCCTATTCCACAGGCGATAGCCTAAAATCTGGAAAGGGAGAGATCGCGGTGAAGACATACATCGTTTATTATGCTTGCCCATTCTGCAAGAATCCATGCTCCGTCCCGTTTGACCCGATGAAGGAATATAACGAGATGGTGGATGCTGACAGCAAAGCAGAAGCGCGGAAGTTCTTCAATGGCGCGAAGATGTGCCGAAACATGAAGATCACACGAATTGAAGAGTATAACCCTGGATTCAAGTTCATCTCAGCCGAAGTAAACGGCAAGAAGTACGACAGCTTAGAAGAAGCACTCAATGCAGCTTTCTGCGGGATTTGAGCTTATCAAGTCCCATCCCATGCCGAAAGGCAAAATAATGAAAAGGGAGAGATAACCATGGTAGAAGTGAAGCGCACAAACTATCCGGCGCGGACTATTAAGTACCGTTCTGGGCGGGAGAAGTATCTTCCAGAGTGGCACGAATGCCGTTATCTGCACAATGGGCGCGAGATTGCAACGTACAACAGCAACGATGATATTCTGTACTGCAAGACGGATTTAATCGGTCACGATTTCAAGCGTTCTGTTTACGACCGCGCCACCACTTGCAAGCTGAAAGATGCTTTTTGCTATCTGTTTGCCATGCTTGGAGTGGACGAGACATCCAGCATTTCGGAGTATACAAATCTATAACCTTTCTGCGGTTCTAACGGGTTCACCCTCAAAGCCCGTTTCCATAGCTGAAAAGCTAAATAACGAAAAGGGAGACTTAATCATGGTTTGTGATAGCAAAGGAAAAGCGTTCAAGCCGAAATTCAGCAAAGAGCATTATACTGTTGATGTTCTGCTCGATGTTCTGCAAAGCTACAGGCGTCAGATTGAACGGAGCGGGAAAGAATATCCTACTGTAGTTCTGTCTGATATTTCTGCAAGCATTGACTATGTTCTACAGAATTGCGCGCGCATTTAATCCTGTTCTGCGGTTCTTGGGGGTTCATCCTAAAGCCCTCATCCAGGCGAAAGCCAGAATTTATGAAAGGGAGAAATACAATGAAGGTTAAAGTGAGAGAGTTCATCAAGTTTGGAGAGGACATTGATGTGTATGATGATGTCTGTGAGGCCCTTGCGATTGCTTTCTGCGGCCCTCTGGAGTTAACCGAGGAGGGCAAGAATCGCTTCGCAGAGGTTCTTGACTACGACATTGAACTTGACTTTTCTGGCAGCATCTTCACTGCGGCAGTTTGCGTTGATGGCGATGATGGCGATGGGTGGAAGACCAGGCTCAAGAAAGCTCGTGAGTTCTTCTATTCAGCAGTCGGGTATTGCAAAGACTCTGATTGGGACAAGTGGTTTGTCGATAATAACCACACCGTAGAGAACAGCAGCTTGATTCTGTAAAGGATGATAACATATGAAAACTCTTAATGACTATCTCGACATGGGATACCATCTTGACGGAGATATGGCATACCAGAACGGATATGTTTCTCGCAAGGTGGATATCGGTAAGCAGATCGTATATGAAGCAAAAGGGAAGCGCAAAGGACAGTTCTACATCCTTGAGCCGTGCTTCAACTCTTCCAGATACTGCTTTCGGCACTATCTCACAAAGCACGAATAATCGCAGACCGACTACCCCTTCTGGGGTAGGTAATGCGGGAGGCGAGAGCCTACGGTCAGCACCCCGTGTGGAAAGTGGAAAGCTAATGTTGACATCGGATATCTCGCATGGTATAATGGGGTATCCCAAGAAAAGGAGGGCCTATGGAATTGAAAGACAGCGACGCGAAAAAAAGATGGGACAAGGAAAATATGCTCATGCTTTGCTTTAAGCTCCATCGAAAGAACGATCCTGACATCATAGAGTTTCTGGAGTCGAAAGGCAACGATAAGCAGAAAACCATCAAGATCGCTTTACGCGAGTACATCGAGAATCACAAAGGAGATACAACATGACCGTCATCCTTATTGTCCTGTGCTTCTGGGGCTGTTCTGCGCTGATTCGAGCGTATAGCGCAAAGCTTAGGGCCGAAGAGTTCCAGCACATTGACGCAGAGATCAGGCAGAGAAAGCTGGAGCAGAAGCAGATGGCCCAGGAGCTTGCCCAGCAGAAGCGAGACGCAGAGAGCTATGTGCGTCGGCAGATTGCTCTGGAGCGTGAGCAGATGAAGCTGGCAAAGGAACAGGCTAAACAGGCAGAGCAGCTTGCCAAGCACGAAAAGCGCATCGAAACTCTGGAGTTCAAAGTCCGCAAGCTCGACCGGGATATCGCAAGTCAGAACGAGCTTCTGGCTGACTACTACGCACAACTCGACTGGCTTCTGCTCCAGCAGAGCGGGACAGTACCCGGTGGCAACGAGTTCGCCAAATGGCAGAACAAGATTGTCACCAAGAACAATCAGATTCGGAAAGCTGAGAACAAGCTTGCCGATATGAGAGACGCTATGGAAAAGGCAGAGCGAGAACTGGAGGTAGCATAATGGTAGCCCTTACCGATGCCCAGTATCACGCCATCATCCAGGCCCTTCTGCACGGCTGTCCGGGATGCCGCCCCAACAAACGAGTGGCGGCTATCCTGACAGCAGAAGCCAACCTCGGTATGCGAGTCGGAGACATTCTGCGGCTCCGTATGGCTGACATCGTTCGAGATGGCGGCAGATGGCGGCTGAACATGACGGAAGAGAAGACGGGCAAGAAGCGCACCTTCTCCGTTCCCGAAGCTGTCTACGGCTTCCTGAGAAGCTATGCGGACAGCAACGGAATCGCAGACACCGATCTGCTCTTCCCGGTCTGCGTCTACGCCGTTCAGAAGCAACTCAAGAAGGTTTGCGACTATCTCGGCTATGCCCATATCAGCACCCACAGCTTCCGCAAATGGTACGCCACAGACATCTACAACGCATCAGGCCATGACATCATCCTCGTTCAGCGGCTTCTGCAACACTCCAGCCCCATGATTACAAGGCGATACATCGGTATCAGCGACGAGAAGATGGAACAGGCTATTGCAAACCATGTGAACATCGTTAGCTCTTTTTGACACCGATAGGGTATAAATCATGCCGGGAACAATGGAATATGCCCATATCGGGTATAAAATCACAATAAAGAATAGCCCTCAGAGGAGCGTAACTGCTCTTCTGGGGGCTTTTTTGTTTGCTATTTTTCTTTCATTCAGCCGCCATTTATAGTGCCATATGTTTGCCCATGCTGTGACACTATAGATGGCGGTTTGGTTATTTTGCTATCGGCTCAACTTAGAAAAACTTCTCGATTATCCCATCAGCTATGTCCTTCTCTTTGAACCCGCCGATTCCTTTTCGATTCGGATTATGACCCATGCGATAAGGCCAGAGCGGACAGTTCTCGGATGGGCAAAGCCTGACTTCTCCGGGCTGGTCTGCACAGCAGTCCAAGCATTTCGCACGAATGGCTTTGAGCGGTGACAGTATCTCCATCATGCGTCCTCCGGGAGAATGCCCGAATACTTCTTAGCAATCTCTTCTGCGCTCTGCTTATCGCCCAGCGGGTCGGTGTTTACCACTTCGAGCTTGCTGGCTTCCACCATGCCGTCATGTGCCTTGCTCCAGTAGATACTCAGGATCGGGTTGACGATGCCCTCACCGCCAGCTTGCTCGTGGACGGAAGCGAAGAACTGCGCGATTTCTTCTGCGAACTGCTTATGTTCTGGAGTACGATTGCCAGCTTTCCACGATGAGATATCTTGCTTCGTTACACCAATGGCGTAGTAAGCGTTCATGTTGTTTGGGATGATTCCGTGTTGAGCGCAATAGGCAAGGTAGCGGTAGAATCTCTGGTAGAGATCAGGCACGTTCTTTCTGTCCACGCCTTGCCGCATTTGCATCATGTCGATGTGGTACTGCACGAACGCGCTCACCCGCTCATCGCCCATCTTGGCGATGATCTGCGACTGGACATTGGTGTTGCTCACAGGAACACCAGTCTTTGGGTCGATCAGCGTGAGTGCGGCCTTGGTAACACCGGGCTTGTTCTTGCTCCCCTTCGGTCTGCCGCGCTTCCGCTTCGGTGGGTTCTGCAACGCCTCGATAGCTTTTAAGGTTTCTTCGTCAGGCATCGCCATCACCACCCTTCTCGACTGGCTCATAGTCCGCATCCAGAATCAGCGTATGCGAGTAGAACAGGATCAGAGGGATGATTGCGAACAGCACGATCCCCCACTTCTCGAAAAACCACGCGCAAGCCCCGAATGCCAGGATCGCAACGACAGACACGATGGTATCAGTCACCGCGAGAAGTCTATTCAGCTTGAACATCTTATCGTTCACTTATTAACCTCCAAATGGTTCTTGATTTATGACATTGCCGATTTTCTTCCAGCAACGCTGGTTCCCATACATCCCTACGACCCTGGAGCCGTTCATGCGCTCCCATCCGGGAATGCGATTGAGGATCTTCCCGATGTCTTTGCTTTCGACCAGCGAAGGTTCCTTTGGAAAATCTGGATTCGGTGAAAGTGCCATGTGGCACACCTCGCGCACACAAGTCAGTTCTCCGGGGTTCTTGCGCTCAAGGAATGCTTGGATCGCACCAACACGCCAGTCATCTTGCATGGCATTCTCCTGGGCCTGACGGTACTCTCCGAGGAGCCGCCTGTCTGCGAACGGCTGCATCTCAGGCTTATCGAGGAACTCCCTTGCTTCTGCCCAGCATTGAAGGATGTATTCCCGGATTTCCCGCTCCCTGTCGAAGATGTCATAGCCGTTGCAATGGCACTCCACAGGATACCAGCGGCGATTGCCAGTCTTATCGACAAGAGGGTTTGTGTCGTTCGATGTAGCCAGAAACACGCACCGACGATATAACTCCGTGGTGTTTCTGTCATAGGGCTTGCGATAGGAGTCTCTCTGTCGGCTGACGAACGCTTTGATAGCTTCCTGGTCTTTCGCTTTCGTAAATGCGCTCATCTCAGGGATCTCCATGATCCATTTACCCGATAGGTTTTCTATGGCAGTTTGCCCTTCCATGATCTTCAACTCGCCGTGGTAGTCATCGTTGATAGCGAGATACCGCACAAGCGTGGACTTGCCACAGCCTTGATCGCCTATCAGGATCGGAACATCCTCGAACTTGCATCCGGGGTGATAGAGCCGATTGATACCGCCAGCGAAGATGAGCCGGGAGACTTCCCTTGTGTATGCGCTGCCCTCCACCTTGCCCCACTTTGCGAGGAACTGTTTGCACCTCGGAGTGCCATCCCATCTGATGCCGTCAACGATGTCTTTGATAGGATTGTACCTTCTCGCATCAAACAGGATTCTCAGAGCGGCTGCGTGTTTGTCCTTTGAGTACATACCGAAGGTACTTTCGATGTAATTCATGGAGTTCGCTTCGTCTGCATCGCTCCAGGGAGTGATAGTCAGTTCGCCATCTTGAATATCGTGAATCTCAGCGCGGTTTGAAATCTCGTTGAACCTGATGCCGGAGTAGTGCTTGTCGTGCATCATGATCTCCACGAAGTTCTCAATCGAAACCTTTGGCTTGTCGCTGGAGTCTCGCTTGAGGTTGACCTCTGGCTCTTTTGGAACTGTGCGTTTGCTTGGTTCGAGCGATGTTTCCTTTGGCAGACAGTCGATCTGATAGGCGATGCCGTCAATGCGCTTAACTGCGTCGGCGTACTCATCGGAGCCGGGGTCAGCGGTTCGCTTGATTCTGTCCAGCCGAATCCACTCATCGGTCAGCAGATGGTACTCATCCCACCACGCTTCCTCTCTGGCCTTTCGCTCTTCTGCGGCCTTTCTACGCAATTCCAAAGCTGCACTTTGATTTGCACTTAAGTCCTCACCGATGGGCAGACGCAAACCGAAGTCAGCGTTGATTCTCTTCATCGCATCCGACATAGATGGCAAGTCGAGAACAGTCTTGACAAAAGCTATCTCGTCACCGCTGGCCCCGCACACAAAGCACTTGAAGTACCTATCGGTATAGGCAAAGTTGTCATCCTTCCCGTTGTGGATGGGGCATGGGCATCTGTGGTTCCTGGGCTGGACGAGCGGCGCATACTTGTGAAGCACATCGTCCATCGTGATAGAGTCGTGGATGCTCTGTGCTACATCATCCCAACTCATTCTGCGACTGTTCCAGATAGCCACAACTCACACCCCCCATCCACTTGTAGGTCTTCACATATCGGCACTTTCGGCAAGTGTAAACAGACACATTTGCAACACCACCAATGCCATAGCGTTTAATCACATGAGGTTCTGGACAACTCCGAACGGCTCCAGGGGAGAACAGCTTCCCAAGCACATCGTCGCGTACAGGATCGTAGCTGGGCTTGAACGGTCTTGGGTTGTCACCCATCCCCACGGGCTTCCACCTCCGCATTGTAGTTGGCTGCGTCCACCCACGACTGTCTGACGGCTGGAATGTCCATCAACTCGGAATGCTTCTCTTCCGTCCACGCAAGGCCGCAGAGATTCCAAATCGCCGCAATGAGGTGGTCTTCGTCGTTCTGCCCGTCAAGGTACTTGAACATATGCCGCAGAGCGGAGTCCGCGAAGCTGTGTGCCGGGATGCCCTTCTCCCAGTTTCTATCAGAGTATTTCTTCGCGCCCTGTTCGTAGTGCCTTGCAAGTCTCAGGAGAACGCACATCGGGAGGAGATCACATCGGCCCTTCCCTTCGTGCATATCCCTGACAGCACCACTCTCGAACTGCGTCCGCTCTCCGCTGTCTTTAATCATAGTCCACCATCCTCTCAAGGTGTTCTCGCATCTCGTAATGAAGAATGTCCCGTATCAGCTTGCCAGCAGTCTCAGGCCGTCTGCACATCACCACAGAGCATCCATAACGTGCGCTCCACGTCAGAAGCGATGCTATCATGCTCTGTGGTTTCATTTGGCTTCGATAGGCCCCGGCGTATGCTTCCTCCCAGCTTGACTGCTCGATCAGGATATAGAGCCGGATTCCGTGATCTCTGGCACGATTAAATTCGGCTCTGAATCTATCCCTTTCGCGGGTGAAGTTACCAGCGATCTCCGTGAGGCTCATCTTGCGTTCCACAGCGACAGGCAGATAAAACCATTCGCCGTTTGGCAAGAGCGTTCTCGCTGTGTAATCACCCGCTACAAGCGTTTCTCTCGCGCTGGGTTGGAGGAACTCCATCCGCTTGGCAAGGTTCTCTGTTGGCTGTTCGCGTGTGTCTACGCAGAACACCATCGACTTGAGACATTCCTCTGCTTCAATCGGATCGAGTACCGCCATTAGAACGGGAGTTCACCGTCATCGTCTTCCACATCGGTGAAGACAGGAGGCTTCTTCTCTTCGGGGAGCGGCTTGTCCTTGGGAAGACGGAACTTGCCAGCGCGGATATTGTCGATGGATTCGGAGCCAGCGGCCTCGGTAGTCCAGCCCGTTCTGCCGTTCATCTCCCATTCCTTGTTCCTGTAGAGCAGACCCACGCCCTTGCCCTTGAGCTTCTTCTCGTCCCAGTCCCAGGTGAAGCCAGGGTTGGACTCTTCGACGGCCCAGATGAAGTTGGAGAAGGAACGCTTCTTCCAAGCGTCCTGTTCCGTGCCGTCATCCTTGGGGAGCCGCAGACGGAACGTGCCGCGCCACTTCTTGTTCTCGTTGGTGTTGGCATCGTAGTCGCGCTTGAAGATGCCAGCGTACTCGCCCTCGCAGACATCATGGGCGATCACCAGGGTATCGCCCCAGTCGTTGCTCTCGACCCGTGCGCTGATGATCTTGCACACATAGCCGCCAGCGGGAAGCGTCTCTCGACCACCGCTGCTCCGTTCCGCTTTGAAGTCTTTGTACTGTCTCATGCTATATCTCCTTTTTAATTAGATTGTGTAGTAAGCACCCTCAAGAACACCAGTCTCAGGGTCAATTAGGGGACACCAGCCGCCAATCGTGCGGTCATCCAGGATGTATTCCCCAGTTTTTCTGCATTGCTTACGGGCGTATGTCTCCAGAAGCGGACACCGCGCACAGCAGACGGTTTCTCCGTCGAAGTAGATGTCTACTGTGCGCTTAACATACGACAAGCTCTTCTCTACTGCCGCCATCACAGCCCCCAGTATTCTCTTATCGCTCGGTCTACGCTCCCCAAATCGTTGGGAATCTTAACGCTGGGGAACATACCCTCCGGGCTTTTCGCAGTGGTGTAGCCGTCCGACTGGGTGATGAACCAATGCCCATCGCTGTCAACGCTTGCCAGAAGCACAATGTCGAAGCAGCCCTCCAGGGTGAGGTACTGGTCAATCATCTTGCCTACTGTCTTGGCCTTGACCTTCCCCGTGTTGGGGTCAGTCTCCGTGTGGTGGAGGAAGTAGACGATGACATCATCTGGCAGAAGGTAGTTGACATTGTGGATGAGGTTCCTAAAATCAAGGGCGAGATCGGTATATTTTTGATAGCCCGTCTCTTTCGCCCTGTCGAATAGGGAGTTGACCATGAGGTACTGGCTGTCATCTATGACATAACGCTTAAGCTTGGGGTCACGGAAGATGGCGTTGATGTCCTTGTAGGTAGCTCTCTTCTTGACCTTGAAATCGCCCTTGAATGGCAGACGGCCTTTCTCCACGGAGAAGATGCCAGTCTCGTCAGGCGGGAGGCCCTTGATGGCGAAGGACTTGCCGGAGCCGCTCTCGCCCTCGATAAGCACAGGAACGCCCATCAGTCACGCACCTCCTGGTGGTGCATCAAGGTGTTTGCGAAGTCAACCACACCACGGATGTAGTCCACGGCGAACTCCTTAAACACCATGTCGGTTGCGAACATCTTCGTCAAGAACTCGTGTTCCTCTTGAGCGATGTCCCTCGTGTCCAGATACATTGACACTTCTTTTCTCCTTTCAAATTTTGAATTTCTTTGCGAGTTGCTTTACCGCCAGTTCGTACTCCTTCGGGGAGATGTCTTTGGGGATCTTGGCCTTTGCCTCTGCATAGCGGCGGTAGCGTTCCATGTCATTCTTAAAACGTAGAACTCTCGTTGCCGTAGTACACATCGTCGGCTTCATCCTCCTCTTCGTCATCGTCATCGCCTAAGAAGTACCAGGGCGGGTAGCCAGTCCGCTCGATGCAGCGGATGATCGGATCGTCAGGGATCAAATACGGCATCGCTTTCCTCCTCTTCTTCTGCGTGTGCCTCAGTCAGTTCAAGAATGATGTACTTCAAGCGGCGGCACTCATCTTCCTTTTCCTTGAGCTTCCCTCGCGTCCACTTGAGCGCGTTGGAATACTCAGCAATCAGCGCACGGAATTTCTCCTCAAGTCTCTCGTCCAATCTCTTCCTCCAATCCTTTCATGATGGCGAACAAATCCCAGAACTCGCTGGGATTGAACCCGGTCTGCCGAAATATCCTGGCAAACGCCCTCGTCACAGTTGACTTGTGGCATCCAAGAGTAGCTGCCGTTGCGCTTGTCTTCATGTCGCAGTCTGCGTATGCGAGAAGGATTTCAACCTCCCGCTCCGTCAATGCTTCACGCATTTTCTCTTCCTCCTCGGCTCTGGGATTTTAAGAGCCTTGCGGACTTGCTGGGGAGAGTGGTGAGGAAGCGCGAACGAGAGCAGATGCTCAAACCACTTCGACTGGAAGAAGATTCTGACTTCCTCAGAGTACACGAACGCATAATCGGGCTTCCCAAGTACGCGCTTGAGTTTTCCATACTCCAGGTCTTTCCAGTCAATGACAGCCTGTTCGATGATGGCACAGGCTAAGTCAACAGCCCCAGCGTCTTGGAAGCTGTTGTACGCCTTTTCCGTAGGCTCCCTATCCCTCAAGCTCCACAAATTCATAGGGTAGCTCCCTTCTCTTTCGCGGCCTTGCCGATGTCAGCAATGAACATCAGCATCAGCACCAGCAGAACGACCATGCTGATAATCTCGTTGCCGCCAAGGAAGAACAGGGCAGCGGCTATGTACTTCTTCATTTCTTTTCCAACCCCCAGTCCTCCGGAGGTGCAAACCTCACCGTCTTGACAGGCGTAACGCCCAGTTCCTTGCACACACGATTCCGTGCATCCTCTCCCCATTCCCACGGGGACATAGTGATGTATTTCCGCATAGTGCCATACTCGACACCAGCTACCTTGGCTAACGACCTGAGATCGTACTTGAAGCGCATCTTGCGCTCCAGAACCGCTGCCCACAGCCAGTCGATGGGAGGGGCGTTGCGGCGTAGGTTTTCAGCAAGCTTTACTTTAGGCATCGTTTTTTCCTTTCTGAGTACAGTTTATCGGACACCGCTTGTGGTAAAATTAAAGATGGGCTTAATTCACCTCGCTTTTAGTGAATTTTTTCAGCCCACACTAAAAATTATTATTGACAATTCGGTTACAACTGTGTTATTCTGTATCTGCCAAGACAACAGAAAAACTCATTGAAAGCCGCATTGCGTGGGGCTGAATTTGTTGCTGTGATTTTCAATCGCAAACTGAATATACCACAACAATTCAACGCTGTCAACCCCTTTATTGAATTTCTTTGAATTTTTCTGAATTTTAAAAAACGGGGTGCTATTATGGACGGGAGGCAATTAGCAAAAATCATTGATGAAGAGCTTTACAGACGGGGAATGACACAGAAAGAGTTTTGCGAGACAATCGGGATCCAGTCTTCTGCTATGTCCGCATGGCGAAAAGGCTCTATGCCAAGACCAGAGAGAATTGCTCAAATTGAAAAGTGTCTCGAAATCAGCTTCTCAGACTATGAAAAGTCAGACCCACGCGAGGATTTAAGGGATGACTTGCGTATTCTTCTGCACAGCGCAAGCGACTTACCACCATCCTCGGTGTATGCTCTCATTTCGCAAATTGAAAAAATGAAGGAGGACGCGAACTAATGCCATTGGAAGGTGTGGACTATTTCGTGCGCTATATGAATCTGCCGCCGAAGATCTTTGCATATGTTCGCTCGAACGGCGATGGTACGTTTAGCGTGTATATTGACCCACGCCGCTCATGCACCCAGCAAATCGAGGACTACGCGCACGAAATCAAGCATATCGTTAACGACGATCTTTTCTCCGCAAGACCAGTATGGGAGATTGAAAGATGAAGTGCAGAAGCACACGATGCAAGCGAGAGATTCCTGAGAACTCTATCTTCTGCCCGTGGTGCGGATTCCGTCAGGTGCTTACTGCTGATGAGGTCAAAGTCCCGCATCCGAAGCACAAGGGGAACAAGTGGTACGCACAGATGATGGTCGGGGATCAGAGAGTGTATATTTCAGAGGACTCCGAAGAGGAATACTACGCAAAGGCCAGAGCCGCTAAGTCTGGGCTTCTGGAAATAAAAAAAGCCGCCCCGAAGCTCTCGCTCGGAACGGCTATTGATAACTATATTAAAGATAACGACCAAGTTCTCAGCCCATCGACTATCAACGCATACAAATCATATCGCAAGACACGCTTCCAGCCGTACATGGGTATGGATGTGAAGGACATCCCATATCAGCAGATGATTAACAACGAGTCCAGACGGCTCAAGCCCAAGACAGTTCACAACGCTTGGAGATTAGTTACCGCCGCTCTGGGCCATGCGAACAGGCCATGCCCCAAAGTCAATCTGCCCAAAAAGGCGAAGCAAGATCGTCAATGGCTGGATTATGACCAGATTAAAGCGTTCTGTGAGGCAATTAAAGGCAAGCCCTATGAACTCGGTGCGCTTCTGGCTCTCAATGGTCTGCGTCGGTCAGAACTATTGCACCTCACGGCATCCGATGTGGACACCGACGCTGGAATCATCCACATCCGTGGGGCTTCTGTTGTAGGGCTGAACAACAAATTAGTAGATAAGCAAACCAATAAGAACGATACATCTGCCCGTGATGTTCACATTGTTATTCCACGACTCACCGAACTGATTCGTGGTAAAGAGGGTAGACTAATTACAACGAACCCCACCACACTCTACGGCCTTATAAACAAACTGTGCGAGAAGAACAAGCTGCCGCAAGTCGGTGTGCATGGACTCCGGCACAGCTTCGCCAGCCTCGCCTACCACCTCGGATGGAGCGAGGCCACCACCATGCGAGAGGGCGGCTGGGCCAACACGGACACCGTTCACCGGGTCTATACCCACCTCGCAAATGCCGATGCAAACGCCGATATTACCAAAATGAGGGAGTTTTTCAGTTGACATAAAAGTGGTTTACATAATGTTATGTAACACATTATGCTGACAAAATTCGTAACTCCACCAAAAAGTCCAGTATTTTCAACGGGTTTGGGGTTTTTTGCATGGGTTCGAGTCACGTACGGGTCACCAACTAAGTAGAGGTAGAAAGTGATTGCTTTCTACCTCTTTTCTTTGTTTTTATGAACTTTTGAGAGCAATTCATACTTTAGTTAGTAGAAGTTTAGTAATTTTGTCGCTTTACATAACACAAAATATAGGGTATGTTTCACATTATTTTGCTGACAAATTACTAACGATTTATGTTAACTAAAGCAGTTATTTCCTCGCTTCGTAGTGGGTGTCCTCTGCATCGACCAGGCCCTCTGCAACGAGGTATGCGATGACAGCCGCGCCTTGCATGATGCAGCCCAACACGGTATCGGCGGTTTCCTGAGAGCCGCCGAAAGCCAGGATGAGGCCGCTCACAAACAGGGCGATGGCAAGCCAGAACTTACGAGAACTGAATTTGCGTTTCCAATCCATTTGCCGCATCTCCTTCTTATAATTGACCGATTTTGGTTTTGATTACTGCGATGTCCGTCTGAATGATGGAGAACTTTTCGGCATATCCGTTATGCTCGTCGAGTTTCTTCTCGATGCTTGCGAGTCTGTCCTCCTGACGGGCATCACGAACAGCGTCCTCCGTCTTGCGCTTCTGGCTCTGCTGGTGGGAAATCAACCATTGACCAAGCACAGAAAAAATCCCAGCGATGATTGCAACGATGATTGCGTCACTCACTTTCCTCACCCCCAGTTTTTCAAGAGTGCCGCCCAGGTCTGACCTCCAACGATGCCGTCGATTTCAAGGTCGTTCCTCGACTGGAAGAAACCAATTGCTTTCTCAGTCATACGACCGAAATCACCATCGGGTTTCTCTGCTCCAAACAGGGGTTTGTTCCCGCAGTCATAGCCCCTCGCAATGAGAAGAGCTTGGACTGCACGGACATAAGGCCCTTCATCGCCAATCATGATGAGAGGAAGCTCCACGGAATAGAGGTGAGTTTCCGGGGGTTCAATCACATTTTCCGTGGGACTTTCTGCGGGTTCATCACCTTTTTCCTCATCGGGAACGACGATGACGGACTGTTCGCCCCACTCAGGTCTGCCATAGCCGAAGATGTTGGGATCACTCACTTTATAGATTCGCTTCGCAACTTGGTCTGCGCTGTTCCCCTCGATAGCGGTTACATAGCTATCGCTGACATCAACGACAAGCCCGGTATGCCACACGTTATTCCACGCAGAGCCAAAGAAGATTTGATCGCCCGTCCTGGGGCCGCTCTTGTGGAACTGGCCCTTGTTGTTGAAATACTGCGCGGAGTACATACATCCAGCACCGCCAGAGTTGTTCGGCTGGCACAAGAGGAACTGCGCGGCTTCTCTGCCATACGCTGTGACGAACAGCCAGTCAACGAATACATCGCACCACGCATAGCCATTCTTTGGGCCGTTGTAGAAACCGCTGATTTTGTCAATGTCACGGGCGTACTTCGTCCAGTTGGCGTTGCCACTATTCGCGGTGAAATCGTCAAGCTGACTATTGCTGGCTTTCTCGTGATAGCCGACTTGACTCCACGCGAGGTCGATTACTTTTTTCTTGTCGTACATGGCCTACTCCTCTCACGATGCGATAATGCTGGTTATGGTGACGGTAGTGGTCACGGGAGTGGTATAACCAGCGGACATATTAACGCCGATATAGTATTCTCCGCTCAGTTGCGACACATCCACAGTCACCTCTCCGCTCGAAGGAATGTTAGAGCCAGTAATGAAAGTTTCACTCGCAGACGAATAGGAGGTGTTGGTGCTGCTAACATAGAACGACGCAAAATCGCCAGACTGAAACACGATATTCGCCTTGAAGGTGATTGCGCTATACGGCGTGAGATCGATCTTGTTTCTTGTGAGAACGGAGCCTGAGTAGTTATTAGACCCGGAACTGGTAAGTGTGATAACCATACTGGTATCGCCGGGTGTCACAGCTGGAGCGCGGTTGTATAGCGTTTCGCCGCCATAGGAAGCAGCATAACGGATAGCGATTCCTTCGTAGCCGCCAGTAATATCCGAATAGTCGTTGCCATTAAGGTAAAACTCGCCATTCCAGAACAGAATATTTTTGGTGTACTCGCCAGCGGAGTTCACCACGAGCGTGTCGCTCACGGTATTGCCGCCCAGCGTAGCTGTATAGCTTCTCGCTGTGCTGGAAAACGCACCAGGTTTCACAAGGTCGTAGTAGCAACTGTGGTCGGTATCGCCAATGATGACCAGCGGTTTGAGGTTTTTTGTCGTGCCGCCAGCGGTAACAGAGACGGAGGAACCGTAATCAGTTACCACTCGCACCAGCGCATCAGTCGATTGGATGCCACCGCCACCACTACCGCCCATATTGAAAGTCAGACTCATGCGCTCACCACCCTAACCACATTCACCGTGAGATTACTGCTCGGAGCAGACTCGCAATGGAAGGTCATCTCACCGTCAACCGTAACATCGTCAGCGTAGATGTTGGAATCGAAATATCCAGAACGGGCTGCGCTTGTCGGGGAAACAATATACGCATAGCCGGAAGCCACAAAAAAGCTTCCCGTTTTAGTCTGAGTGTTGCTGCTCCATCCGTTTGCAGTAAGGGAGACGGTTACGCTCTTTGCACCGTAGTCTGTACCCTTGACCGCCGCACTGACAACGCCAGTGCCAGCACCCTTTAGGATGCCAGATGCGGTGATCTTGCTCTGCGCGTCGGTGGTAGAACCCTCAAGTGCCTCAATCTTATCGTGGACGCTCGTGCCGCCATCGTCAATGTCGGAGGCTGTCAGAATGACATCGTGATTTGCGTCAGGGCCGATGCCGTTAACCGAAGAAACCGATCCAGCACCATCAACTCCCTGATGCGCCACCTCAAACCAGCTCACGGGGTCGCCTGTGTCGAAAGTCAGCGTCACATGAGTCCAGAGGTAATAACCCGCTCTCACGGTCGGAACGGTACTTTGCCATGTCCCGGTTGCGCTTGTCGGGGAACTGGATTCCTGATACTGCACGGTACGGCTTACAAGCCGCGCCCCAGGGCCAGTCTCGCCCTTGATTTTGTACCAGTTGTAGGATGTATAAGAAGCCGGAGCCTGAGAAGCTGTGCCAGAGTAAATTCCCATCCACGAGTCGGGGTTGTTGCCCAAGTCGGTGTCCGCAGAAGGATAACTGCTGGCGTACTTGATCCACACAAAGGAGGCAGCACCCGTGTTGCCCTTCAAGCCGTCACGAAACTCGATATCGCTCGTTGTTCCATCGGCATAGGTGATGGTTCCCGTGTGTACTTGACCGTTGCCAGACTGACCGCTCGTAGTCCAAGTGATATCCACGATACCGCCATGCCCATCAATCATTGCGAGAAGATAGGTAACGAGCGTCTGCCCGGACAGCTTCTTTGCGGTGCTATTCTGTTCCAGAACGAACAAGTCGGGCGGGTTTACTTGACTCGCCGCAACGAGATCGCCTATTGTTTTATCTGCCATTTTTCTCCTCCCCTATCACGAGGTCGATGCCGAGCATACATCCTAGGAGCGCATCAACATCATGCCTACCGCGCACGGAGACGGTGTTGAGGGCCTCTTGTGCGGTCTTGAGCCGCTCGATTGCTTCGTCAATGTACTTCACGCAATCGTCGCCGCTCTCCTTTTGGATTCCGTCGAGAGCGAGTTTAATTTCTACGAGTGATACCATAAATACTCCTTACTGCGCTACAAGGAACCTTGCTGACCTTGTTGTGCCATTACCGTCTTTGTATGTTAGGTAAGTTGTGCCTATATTATAGCCGCCAAACGCCATTCTCCCGTTAGTTACATTGAGTTGCCCACAGGCGAAATAAGACGGGTAGCTACTTCCTCGCGTTGTCGCATTGTTATATCCAACCCCGCCACCAACGCCGCCAACAACATAGTTGCTCAGTTGCCCCGTTCCGATAGAACCGCCGCTGATACCGCCACCGTTGAAGTAGCCATTTGAGCCTCCGTACTGGATATCTCCAGCCCGTATAGTCCCTCGCACAGTTGCGTTGTTACACTCCATGTGGCCCGATGCGTCCACCTTAAAGCCTTGCCCAAGCTGGATTCCATTCGTGCCGATATAAACGCCGCTGGACTGAGTTCCACCGAATTGCGAGATGTTGTTGAAAATAGCACTTGCGCTGATCGTGAACCCGCCGATTCTGCCGCTCTGCGCTACAACTTCGCCAGCGAAAGTGCCGCCCGTGTCATCTACCCGGAATACCTCTCGACCATTCGACTTGACAGACCAATGGTCAGAGAGCAGTTCCCAGCCAAACGACTGGCTGTTTTGTCGCTGAGAAACCTTCGCGGAAATCTCATCGGACTGCACGAGCAGAGTCGCACGAACATCGCCCAGTTCTCTTGTGAATCGCCGCTCAGAAGGAGACTCAAACTTGAACTCGTGGTTGATCTCCTGATCCTGTGGAGCGGAAACACTGCTTGCCATCAATCGGCTAAAACTCGTTCCGCGCCGATAGATGCCGCCATAAATATTGCCGATAGCCACACCGTCACCGATCTCAGCAGCCGGGTCTAAGAGCGCACCTTCAGCTTCGTATGGCTGGTACTGATACCCCCGCAATCTTGCGAGGATATCAGCAGCCATTTGCTGAGTGCCAAACGGATTATCTATTTCAAGCGTTCGCCCGGTGTCATCGCCAACAGTAATGGAGCTTTCATCGCTCACATGAATGATGACCTTCGAGTAGCTATCAAATTGTGGAGAAGCATCAAGGGACGATGCTCGTCTCCTGATGTTAACTATGTCTGACACTTAACCGCCTCCATATAGGCTGTATTATGCACCATTTGCCTCCGCAACCATCACCAGAGAACCGTAATTGCCCTGGCTGTTGTAATAATAGCCAGTCTTGCCCCCGAAAATGTAATAATCCGCTTCGAGCGATGCGTTTGAAACGGTTGTCGTAATGGCCTGTGTTCTCGGATTGGTTCCACCAATGTTGATGCTATACGACTTCTTGTTCCAAATCCGCGCGATTTCCGGGTATGAGCTTGCGGAAATTGTTATCCGCAAGAGATCTTTCGCTGTTGACTTGGTTGTTGCGCTTAGACCGGACGGGGAATTAAATGTTGAGTTTTCGCACCCGATTTCGGTGGCTTTTCGGTTCATTTCCGTTATAAAAGCCGACACGCAGTCTGAAACCGATGCGGAACTGTTGCCAAGTATTTTTGCCCCGCAGTAATGAGCAAGCGTTTTCGCGCAAGTGTTGCTGGACGGCAGTAGCATCCCGTACATGATGTCCTCAATCGTCAGGACATCGCCTGCGGAAAAGTAATCTCCGCTTCCACTTTCCGTATCACCAGAAACAAGCGTAATCTTCTCTTTGATGTCGGCTAAATAAGGGAGCGCAGTTATCAAATTAAGGACTTTCGTTGTCGATGCGTTGATGTCCTGTGTTGTTTCGTTCTTGCCAAACAGTAGGCTTATCGGATACCGCTCATAAAAGGACGCAGGTTCTGGCAGAATGCAGACTGCCCCCTTTGTCGCGTATGAAAACTCGGACGCGCTCGGAACATAAGAAGGGTTGTTGATTTTGCGTATGGCAATGTCGAACAATTGTTTCATCGCCAGAAATCGGTTTTCCTCGTTCGTCGCTCCAAGAATAGCCCCAACGAATTTGTAGTTGGAAGTGATGAGTTGGTTTCCGTTTACATCATAAATGCTCATTACTATACCCCCTTCATGGCGAGATAGTCGCTATAAAGCGTAAGGGCTTCTTCTTCTGTCATTCCGCTCGGCACAGGAGAGCAAACTACATCGTCAACATAGCAGTCAGCATTTGCGGAGTTCATGGTTCCGATGAAACCACGGAAACCAGTCATGGAAGCACTAAGGGTGATTGTTTTCGCAACTTTATGGAAGTCAGAAGAAACGGTATTGTACACAGCTTGGACAAAGTTTGCTGCCGTTGTATAAGGCCAACCAGCTTGTGCCCCACAGTTGCCTTTTGTGTACCTTGTTGTTTTAACGCTAGCGCAAACAATGTACTTCCCTGCGGCAAATTCTTGAGTCTCGTTGTAATAAGCGATTTGTGTTGAGCTTGTCCCGAATGCTTTGAGTGAATGAGTTGGAGTGTTTGACGCATCCGTGGAAAGCACAGGGCTTCCAGCATTACTCTTTACATACCAACCGTCACCAAGCGATTGTGCTGTCGTAGAAATTGTAAACGCAGTTTCAAAATCGCTGATTCTGTTGAAAATGTTGTTGGTAATAAAAATGTCTCGATATGTGAGCGTACCGTATGCGATTCTGTCAAGCCCACTTGTTACCGTCACGCTGAATGTTGTAGTCATGCCGCTATAGCTCACCGTGATCGTGGAAGTACCAGCGGTCAGTGTGCCGGACAAAGTGTAGTTCGCAGCAGGGATAATCTGCGTTGTGCTATCGCTATAGATAGCCGTAACAACAAGATCATTCTTGAGACTGTCCAGCGTGTCGGTATCATAGACCGTTCCGCTCTGCGTGTAGACTGCGGAGATGGAGGAAAGAATTCTCGCAACAGCCGCCACAGAGATAACCAGCGCACCAGTAACGCTGTTGATCGTGATGATACCGCCGCTATATGCGGAGGTGGTAATATCCTGACCACCCATCGTGATAGAAACGGTAGCACCGACAAGCGAATAACCGTTCGATGCGGTGATGACAGCGTTGTAAGCTGTGTTCTCCAAAACACTTGTTGCGCTATTGCTCGTGGTGCATCCAGTCAGGTTGTTCGTAACGGTAATAGCCATAGGAGCCGCCGTGACGGTCACACCAAACGCATCGGTCTTGCCCTCATAAGTGACAGTAATCACAGAAGTGCCAGCCGTAAGTGTGCCGCTCAAGGTGTAGTCAGAACTCGGAACGGTTTCGGTGCTTGCGTCATCATACACAGCGGTAACAGTAAGATACTGTTTAAGGCTGTCGAGACTGTCCGTGTTGTAAACAACAGCTTGGCCCTGATTGAAGTTCGCCGTGATAGACAAGAGCGTCTTTTCGGGGTAAAGAGCGTTGTACAAATCATCGTAGTATGTCTGCCCTTGGTCATCTATGTACGCAACCTTGCTTGCAAGCTGGAGTAGAGCCTCTTTCAGATCGTCAGAGACTCCCTGTCCTCGCGGGAGGTTGTCAAGGGCTGTGTAGTCATAGCGTTGGACTACGCCGCCAACACTAAAGCCTTTAATACTCAATTATCGTTTCCTCCTATTAGACAAGGATTCGATCGCCGCCGAAGGTGATCGCATCTCCAGCGTTGTTTATAAGGTAGTTGGTTTCCTCTGGCAGTTCCGTGATGCTAACGAGCCGCAGAAGCCCGGTTTCTGTCATGATGAAGCTGCCCACATACATCGAAGCGATATATCCAAGCACCTCTCGGATAGAGTAGCTCCCCGGCAGAGGAATCATGTAGCCCGATGTCATCAGGTTATATGTGCGCGGATCGACAATGACACCCATCGCAGTCGCCATCTCTTGAACGACAGCCGTGTCAATCATGGGCCATGCGTGAGTAGTGCTGGGATATAGCTGCTCGGAAAAGAGCATCGCGTCATATCCGTGGATGCTTAGAATATCCAGACCGTTTCCGTTCCGGCTTGTCTCGCGTGTGTCGATGTAGAATACGCCCTTCGGGAGCCACTCGGAGTAGTTCGGATAGTAACCCCTCTGGAAATAAACGATGTCATTCCTCGTGGTAGCAGAGCCGTCGAACTGGATGATATCGCTGCTGATCGTTGCCACAGAATCAAGCACGAGGATATCGTTCTCGATATACACATCGGGATTCGTTGGCATATATGCGGCGATCCGCACGAACGGCTCCACCCTCGCCATCGGTGGGATAGTTTCATCCGGGGAGAGTAGACTTACATCGATCTCCCCGGCTATTGCGCGTCCAACTTCCGGGTCGTTCGTGAACATGGCTGTCTCAGTCGAAACGCTGAACAGCACATCCTCTCCGTAGTCTACGCCGTTGATTCTGACCTTGGTTTCAAACCAATGGTTGTCGGACGATAGAATCTGCCGATAGAGGTCAGATGTGGCTTGCATCTATCTGACCCCCTTAGTTTTCGATAAGCGGGAAGGACATAGACTTGAGTTCTTCGCCATTCCCTCGGTTGATGACATATTGTGTGCTAACATTGTTAGAATACATATACATCACCTTTTCCCCATTCGTTTCCGGGTGGGGATTGACCCTCACATAGATCGTCTCAGGGTAAAGCAGTTCATAGAGCCTGTTGCATTGCTCACGGTTAAGCTGGACAGTCTTAATGTTCATCTTCTCTTTAACCGCAACACGGCCTCTGTGCATATAACCGCTCATATCGCGCCCAGCATTGGGAGCATCCACATCGTTCCTGGAGAAAGTCAGCCCTTGCCATGCAATCCAGGGGGTGATGTCGAACCAGGTGTCAGTCGCGTTATCGTAGATTTCAACCTTCATTCATCACACCCCCATTGCACGATTCAGCCGTTGCTGTCCAGCACGGATCTCCCGGCTGTCGAGATAGACCTTCACGACAGGCTCACTCGTTCCGTTGTTCGCCATAGCCGCGCTCACGGCCTCGAACACGCCCTGACGGATGCCCTCAACGATCTGGTCGTTATTCGCCACAGCCGTGCGGCCTCCGATAGTGCCGACCATCTCCGGGCCAGCCTCCCGTGAGACGAAAATCTGGCCCTCGTCAGGAAATCCTCCCGAAGCAAAGCCCTGGAGATAGATACTTCCATCGGCTTGAATCTGCGCGGCTCTCTGATTTGCTCCTTTTACAAGAGCGAGGCCGTCAAGTAGATTCTGAATCCAAGCGTGTGCTTTCTGAAACCACCCGTAGATTCCTTGGAACAGAGAGGAAATTGTGTTCCAAACCTTATCACAGGCGTTCTTGACCGCGCTTGTCACGGCGTTCGCGTCAAGACTATACGCACCATAGCTTGCTTTATATGCCGCATAAAGAATCGCAATGCCAACAGGCGCGCCAACGCCGCTCAAGCAAAGGATAGCACCAACAGCCGCCAATGCACCCGCAAGAATGGACAGAATCACAGATAGAACCTTATTCACCTTCTGCTTTGCCCAATCCCAGTTCAACGCAGCGGCACTCGCAATGGAAGCTACCCCAGCGGCTACAAGCGCAAGTCCAAGCGGAGAAAACACGGGAGTCGCAAAGAGCAGCACAAGCCCGATTGCAAGCATCATGCCGCCAGCAATAGACAGGATAAGCGAAAGCACATTCCTGATGTTGTTCGGAACCGCTTTCCAGCTAATTGCAACTGCCCCCGTGATTAGCGTCGCACCAGCCGCAATAAGGCCGATGCCAAGCGGAATGTTAGCCCCAGTCAAAGCGAGGATAAGTCCTATGCCAAGCAAAGCACCACCAGCAAGGGCCATAATTTCAGAGAGTGCTTTCGCAATGCCAATCGGAACCGTACTCCAGTCCATTTGAAGTGCGCTCACAATGCTGGTAACGCCAACAGCCATAAGCGCAAGGCCGAGCGGGATGTTCGTCCCAGTCAGCGTCAAAATCAAGCCCATCGCAAGTGCGAACGCACCAGCAGCCAGTTCTATTGCCGCAAGGCCGTCGTGGATTTTCTTCGCCCAGTCAGCAAGCGGAGTGTCCTCAAACTTAAACCCGTCAAGAGGGCTGGAGCCACCTCCACCGCCGCCAGACGGCTCGTTGAGTCGGTTGATTTCATCAAATCCGAGAAGCTGGTTCTTCCATTCTTTAGCCGCTCCAGCACCCTTCGACATAGCGTCTGAGAACTTTGCCGCAGTTCGGCTTACCTTAAGATAAGTACCGCCAGTAAACGCCGCGAAAAGTTGAGAGATAGCATCAATCACTCTCGTGATGAGATCGATGATTCTGGTAAGGATAGGCTCAATCGCCGCAAGCAGAGAGATGAACGCAGAGCCGAGTTGCCCGGTCATAGCGTTACCGGATGATTTCATTCTGTCCATGGCGGCAGCAAATCTGTTGCCCTCACCGATTACGCCAGATGAAAACAAATAAGCTTTTTGCAGCCCTTCGTTGAACGCCTGACCTATGTTTTTCAGAACGCTTCTGATGATTCTATAGAACGCAATCCGCTTGAACGAACTGATAATAGTTTCCAGCGGTTTTTTGCTCTTCGCCGCTTCTTTCGATAGCTCCTTAACGCCTTTAGAAGCACCCTCGGCAGCACTCTTGGCTTTCTCCAGAGCCTCTTCAGTCTGCAAGATTTGCGCTCGGTATGCGTAAGCTTTCTCTGTGTCGCCAGATTCAAATGCACCTTGCATAGCCTCGTGCAAGCCAGCGAGTTTTGCTTGAAGGATGTCTACTTTACTTGCGCTGGAGATTGCTTCTTGCATCTCATCGGAGAGCGGGTTGGTAACTTTCGGTACGGACTTCGCAAGTTCTCTCTGAGCCGCCGCAGTCGCGTTGATCGCCCGTTCCCGTGCATTCCAAGCAGACTCTTCATTACCCTTGGAAAACGCATTTTCCATATCCTCTTCCGCTTTTGCGGCCTTATGGACTGCCACTTCAAGCTTCCCGGCCTGGGAAATCTTTTCTTGCAAATCGGAAGAAAGAGGGCCGTTGTTCTTCGCCTCTGCCGCTTTTGCGGCTTTCTGGGTAATGCTCTGAATCGTGCTGTCGTGTATATCGTTAATAGTGAAGTTGCTTCCACTCACTTTGCCCATGGTTTCAGCAAGCTTTTGAAGCTTGGGCAAAGTTCGTGTAAGAGCGGCAGACAGTTTGCTCAACGCCGTGGTGATGGAGTTAAGCTCACTCGCCGCGCCAGATGCGCTATGCTTTACTTCTATTTCAAGGGATTCAAGCGTATCTGCCATTTAATCACCACGCTTTAATTTGTCTCGTTGCTGTTTGTTTCTTATTGCTTGCAAGGCGGCATCCATCTTCTTCCATTCCTCTTGCTCTCTGCGCTTCTTCTCAGCAGCGGAGAGAGGATAGATGTCGAGCGGCCTTTCGATGTAGGTCTGCTTTTTGGCTCCCGGCTTTGATAGCGCATTAGACACACATACCGCTACTGCGTCAAAGACATAGATACCGTTAATCCATGCAAGCTCGTTGTCTGCCATTCGTTTCAGCTTGTAAGCCTCACGATAGGCTATTGCACGACGAGGCGGTGCATCCCAGAACTCGTCATAGCTCATTCCCATCGCCATGTACTGTGGACACGCCGCCTCTAAAATGTCTTGTTTCGATGGCGGGTCTTCTTCTGGCTCGTCTTGAGTCAGAACTTGACCGCCATCTTCCGAGGGTTTCCCTCGTTCTCACTTGCAACGAGCGTCTGGAGCGGTTCGGCATAAAGCTTGCCGAGATGGGTTAGCTCCTCCTCACTCAGTCCACCCAGCCCGTCGAACAGGATGTGGTCGGCCTGATCTTTGGTCATGTGCGGGTGGTGCATCAAAAACGCTCCCCAGAACATCAGGGGAATCATCGTCATGCTCTTGCTCTCAATCGCGTTGATGTCGAAGCCAGCTTGCTCGATCTTGACAACGGATTTTCTGTTGTACTCCAGCGTGTATTCACGCCCGGTGTCGGGGTCGGTGATTACAATAGGAGTGATTCGTTCCTTACTCATCTCAATCTCCTTCGCTCGTCGCTATTGTTTATCAGGTGGAAGCCGCCGCGAACTCGAAGTCGCCGCTGGGCAGAAGGTTGGCGATGTTCTCCAGAACAGAGTCAACTTCAGCACCGCCGAAGCCGAGCGCGTGAGGCATACAGGGGAAGTAGAAGCTGTCCAGGCCGCTACCTTCGGGGTAGGCGTACTCGACCCACATCTGCTTGCCATCGGTCAGAGCGTCTGCCGCAGAAACAAAGGCTTCCCACGCAGTACGGAAAGCGGGGTAGTCGTTCACGGTAAGCTGGATGGAGCCGCCAGGATCGGCAAGGCCAGCGATGTAAGTGTGGTTTTTCGTAGCCGCCAGCGGAGTGGACTGGAGGGTATTAACCTCATCGCCCAGGGCCGGGAGAGCTTTCACACCGGGGATTTCGGTATAGCCAGTAGTGGGCCGAGTACCAGCGGTGGTTTCAGCCGCATACTTGACCAGCATTCCGGCAGTAGAAACAGCATTTGCCATAGTGTGTCTCCTTTATTAAGTGTTAGGAATCGTGTCGCCACCGCCGATGATTCTGCGGAAGCGTCCAACGATTGTGAACGTATCACCACGGTCGATGTTTGTTTCCGAAAACTCGCGGTAATACAATTTGTTGAATGCGGCCTTGGCTGACTCCATGATGGCATAAGCCTCGGATGCCGCCGTGTCTTTCTTATTGCTTACAACTTGAATCTCAAAGACGCTCTCCCATTGAACATCCTGATAGTCAAATTGCACATTTTGAATGGGCCGATTGTTGTCGATCTCATGAATGTAACAGGCCGGGAAGAAAGCTGGCTTTGCCACAAGCCGAGAAGTGAAGTAGGTATGAGGGAAGTCCATCCCGACTTCGTTCTTTACAATTGTAAAAACAGCATTGCGAGAATATCTCATCCGAATACCTCTTTCACGATGCGTGGCATTTCCTCGCGCATCCTCTTCTCAGCGTAGTACATGGGCATATAAGCCGGAGTACCCGTGTAGCGAACCTTGTCGTAGTACCAGAACCCGTTGTTCCACAGCATTTGACTGTGTGCTACAGACCATGAGCCGTATGCGACGGGAACAGATGTGTCGTAGTGTGGGGAAACACCGTCGCCAGTACCAAACTCGATGAAGTAGACATCTTCGCCCTCCATCACGAGCTTGTAGCCGTTGTCGATTTTAACGACATCCACACGCTCGACAGAGTTCCCCTCGGAGAGCCTGATGCCATCAACGATGGATAGTGCCTCTTCCTTGCCGATCTCTGCAAGACGCTTGCACACTTCGTCCAGCTTGGGCTTGATAAACCGTTCGTATTGCTTTAGCTCTTCAATCGCCTTTTGGCAACTGCTCGGAGAAAGCTCAATCGTTATTCTCTTCATCGAGAGTGGTTTCCACCTCCGACAAAGCAAGCACAACTTGATTGATGGTGCGAGACACAGCCACAACACGATAGTCAAACGGCTCGGTGTCAGGATCTCGCTCAATCCAGAAAACGGTTTCCGTGTTGAACGGGGTCGTGAGGTCTTCCGTGGTAGCCGTTCGTGCGAAGGTCTGCGTCAGCCCAAACAGAGCAATGTCTGCTTGACCTCTGCCGCCCGATACATTCATCAGCGTCTTGACAGGCGTTGTGTAACTGACTGACCATTCACCAGTATAAAGCCCGTCATCGTCCGTCAGCGGAGTAACGCCCTGATAGAACGCATATGCGACAGGCCGCTTGTTACGTTTGACAGTCCTCAAGTCACAGCACCCACTCTCGCATACGGAAGCACATTGTTGTGAATGTAGTCCAGCATATCGGAGTAGCGGAAATCGCGGTGAACGCCGTTTTCAATCGACAGGCCCTGACCCTCTGCTCCGGCGTGAGTCCAGCCAACGATGACTGCGTAGATCTGGATGCCCTCATACTTGCTCGGCACTTCGGACACGTTGCTTGGAACGCCACCCACGAGGTGATACATCCATGCGAGAATCTCGTTGCCAGCCATAGCAATGTAGGTGTTAAGCGTCTGGTCGCTCGGAACGTAGCCGCTGCCGTCCTCGATGAGCGTCTTCACGGTAATTAGCTTCTGGGAATCCGTCATGTTATCAGCACCTTTACGGATGGGAGAGGGGATTAACCCTCTCCCTTGGTTTTAGTCTTTGCCGTCCGCTTGGGCTTTTCAGCCTTTACTTCGGGCTTTTCTTCCTTCGGCTCATCATCGAGGATTCCTACGGTGATGGAGCCATCAGGATTCTTGCGAACCGCCATATCAGGTTCCAGACGGAGCGGACACGAAGATGCCGTTCACCTTGTTGGCCTTGACCCAAGCGTCGTGGTAGATGCGGTAGTTCAGCTTCCAAGCATCGGCCTCCTGGTTGACTTCGGGAGAGAAGATGCGAGGAATGTTGTGCTTAACAAGCTGCATCACAGCGGAGGGATGGACGATCATGTAGTTCATGATCTGACCACCAGCGGTGAAGCCGCCAACACCGTCAGAGGTGGTGGGAGCATTGATGGTCACAGCAGTATGGAAACGACCAGAGGGAACGGTGATGACCTGCATATCGTTGTACATCTCGACATTGTAGTTCACATCGTTGTCGCGGTTCATGACCATGCGGGTCACGCCGCCCTTAATCAGCTTGTAGGTGTTCGGGGTGACGAACAGGATGCGGCCCTCATAGGGAACTTCCTTGTCATCGAGAACGGCGGTAGCACCGTCAATGGAAGAAATGGTAGCGGCGGCGGCAGACAGGGTTTCGGTAACCTTGTTCGTGCCAGTAGCGGCGGCAGCATACTTCGCAAAGCGGTAAGCGTCGATCTCAGGGATAACCTCGGTACGCTCGAACTCGCCCAGCAGAGTGCCAAACGCCATGCCGAGAGTCTCGTCGTTGTCCATGACATCGACCATGAAGGAACGACCACGATCCTGGGTGATCTCATAGGGTTCCCAAGCACCATCCACATCGCCGGGAACGAAGCCAGCGTTGCGGGAGTAGGCAGACAGGCCAACGGGGTCGGCGTTGTACAGATAGGCAGTCTTCGCACCGTCGAAACGGATGCGCTCAGACAGGGTGTCCAGAATTGCGGTCTTAGAACCAGCCTTGTAAATCTCGTCCAGAATGGGGAGATATCTGCTGGCAAGCGCGATAGAGTTCGCTACGGGAGCGGTAACAGTAGTAGCCATTTGCTATTTCTCCTTTGATTTATTTTCGAGGGGGCAGACCGAAGTAATAACGGAGCTTATCGTCCGCTTCGCTTTCTGCCTTTTGCGTAGTGGGAGGAGAGCCGGGAGTCAGGGTGGGCTGTTTGTTCAGAGCAGCCGCTTCCAGTTCCTTCTGCTTTGCCTCCAGAAAATCTTGCTGACACGCCATGATTG